>Ga0111539_10001477_pt1 | contig 31407 bp, 28 predicted proteins | sample RhiMethybrSRZTD1_FD_79667 | JGI IMG/M metagenome (GOLD analysis project Ga0111539, IMG submission 79667) | Populus rhizosphere microbial communities from Tennessee, USA - Rhizosphere MetaG P. TD hybrid SRZTD1 (version 2) (version 2) | ecosystem: Host-associated > Plants > Roots > Rhizosphere >...
GATTCCCGCGTTTGCGGGAGTCTCGACGTCGAGGACCGTAAGTATTCCTTTTGGACATACGAGCGGGCAATTATCTTTACGCACGACGGACAACGTTGGGAACTCGAGCATCGCCACGATCAGTGTGACAGTTCCGCTTAACATTGCCGATCCTTACACGGTGAGCGTTGGTCCAGCCAGTCAATTAACAGATCTGAATAGCGGTACACCTGTTGGTCCAAGAGGCGACGATCGAACTCAGGGAGTCAGTCTTCCCTTTCCGTTCCCATTCTTCGGCCAGCAAATGTCTGGCGTGAACGTTTCAAGTAACGGCGCGCTCTATTTTTCCAGCGACATAAATCCCAACTTCGGACCCTTTGATTTCGCAATCGCAACCGAGCACAACCTCAACAATCTTCCGATGATCGCAGGCATGTGGGCCGACCTGAGGACCGATGGCAATGCGACCAACAATGTCTACATGGTCAAACCCGATCTCGATCGCGTGATCTTTCGCTGGCAAGCGGTCACATTTGGGGACGAGACGCCGGTCAATTTCGAGATTGAGTTGCGGCGCGACGGCACAATTCAGACGCGTTACGGAAATGGCAATGCGAATCTGAAGCGGGTGATTGTCGGAATCTCCGGTGGTGATCCCGATGCTTATTTCGTGGGCTCACATTCGTCTGAGACGACGCCACTCAGTTTGACGAATGCTCAGACAGTTACGTTTGCGTTGCGCAATCCGCCACCGCCACCCATCAGCGATCTCGCGGTTAAAATAACCGCCGCTCCGGAACCTGTCGTCGCAGGACAGAATCTCGTTTACCTCGTTGAGCTCACTAACCTCGGTCCAAATCCCGCTGACCTTCCAGTCATGACAGTTTTGCTGCCTGCGGGCACAACCTTCGTTAGCTGCGCGACGCAAATTATCGGCGCCACTTGTACCAACACATCCGGGACCGTTACGGGAGGAGTCGCTCTCTTTTCACCGTCGGCAATTGTTGGCAGCATTCCGTTCGTAATAACGGTCAAAGTCGATGCGCCCGCAGGGACGGCGCTTCAAACCAATGCTTCCGTCACCAGCGCCCGACCTGATCCGAACCCGGCGAACAATTCCGCGAGCGTGACCAGTAACGTTGTCGCGCAAGTGTTCTTCGGCAACTCGCGCGCGATCGGTGCGGGCAACGCTCATACGACAGCGGTGCGAAATGATGGCACCGTTTGGACGTGGGGTGTCGGCTCGCAAGGGCAACTCGGCGATGGCACCTTCCTCATGGGTACGCGCTCGGTAACACCACTTCAGGTACCCGGCATGGAGGGAGTAGCTACCGTCGAAGATTCGAATGGTTTTGTTCTGGCCTTGAAGTCCAACGGCACGGTTTGGGGCTGGGGAAACAACTTCAACGCCCAGCTCGGCGATGGCACCAGTGTCCAGCTTCGTACGCGGCCTGTGCAAACCGTTGGGTTAACGGATGTGAAGGCGATAACCGCGGGCGACTTTTACGCAGCAGCGCTGAAGAACGACGGCACCGTCTGGTACTGGGGCGCGCCAAGTGGTCTGGTTAATGGTTCCAGCCTGTTCACGACGCCGTTCAAGTTGAGCGGCATCGACAATGTCACCGCGATTGCGGGTGGCTCTCATCACCTGCTCATGCTCAAGGCCGACAAGACTGTTTGGGCCATCGGGGTCAACCAGATGGGCCAACTGGGAAACGGCAACACCACCAACAGCACAACGCCGGTGCAGGTCGCAGGTCTTTCAAACGTTTCGCGCGTTGCTGCGGGGGAAGAGTTCAGCGTGGCGCTTAAAGAAGACGGAACGATCTGGGCCTGGGGCATCAACTTCAATGGACAGTTGGGACCAGGCGGCGGCAACACTGATTTCACTCCGCATCCAAATGCGATCCAGGTTGCGGGACTGCCGGGAGGAATGGCGAACATCGCGGCTGGCAACACTTTCTGTTTGGCACTTGCAAGCGATGGCACGATCTGGTCGTGGGGAAACAATAGCAGCCGGCAACTGGGACACGGCGCCGGCTCTTTTCAGACGCCGACTCCTGGACAGATTCCAAATTTTGGGAACGTCGTTTCGATCTCAGCAGGACTAAGTCACAGCGTTGCGCTGAGGGGCGACGGTTCAGTTTGGGGTTGGGGCTTAAACTCTGAAGGCGAATTGGGCGACGGCACGACTAACACTGTTCCTGCAATACCCGTCAGAGTGAGCGGTCTGTTAACGGTGAATTCTCCGGTGATCAATCCGAGCGGCGGCAAGTTTTTCAATTCAGTTACTGTGACGATCACTTCACCGGTAGCGGGCGCCACGATTCACTATACGACCAACAGCAGCGACCCAACGGAGAATGATCCCGTGTTTACTTCCGGCGCAGCTCTCCAGATAACGACTAACACGGTCGTGCGGGCACGCGCCTGGAAGCCGGGAATGTTTCCGAGCGGCACGACCTTCGCCGGCTTCGAGACTACTGCGCCGAATGGTCCACCCGTAGTATTCCTCGCGCAAGATCCTCCAGCGCCGAGTTTACTTGCGGCATTCGATTCGGTTTTGCGAACAACCGATCCTTTCCTGGTCGTTAACCCGGCGAACGTACTCAAGAATCCTAACGACCCGAACACTCGCGTCGTGATATTCGTGTTGAATCTGGAGCTATATGTGGGCGAGACTCCTGCTGCGGTAACGATCAATCTTACGGACGCTAACGGCGGCGTTCATAATCTGCCCGCCGAAGATGTGCAGTGGATTCCCGGCGGGCTTGGTTTTGCTCAGGTAACCTTCCGCCTCCCCAACAACCTCCCGCCGGGGACGTGCCAGGTGAAACTCGTCGCGCACAATCTAACGAGTAACCTCGGCGCAATCCGGATCAAGCAGTGAAAACGAGTTTGCAGCCGCGATCATATCGGCTCTCCGAATCTGATTCGATGCCCGTCCGGCGTTCGAACGCTGAATTCCTTCATGCCCCAAGGTTTGCTTTCGAGTGTCGAGATGACCTCCGCGCCGCGCGCCAATACTTCTCGATGCAGTTCATCGACGCCCTCGACGATCAGGTATGCAACGTATGAGTGGTCCCCAATCTCGCTCGCAGGTTTCTCGTCCGAGCATTCGCCGAGCATCACGCTAAACTTGTCTCGCGACAAAAAGCTCCACCCATCGGAGCCATCGCCGAAGTCGCGGTGGAAGCCAAGCACGTCGATGTAGAACTGAGTCGAAGCCTTCAGGTCGCCAACGGCCAGGACGCAGCGCGAATTGACTACACGGCTCATAGCGGCACCTCTTGTAAGTTTTCAGCTAGCCCAAATAACACGCGAAGGATCGCGCTCATTATGAAAGAGAATCAAGCGCTTGATCCAGTTGACTTAGGTGAGCAACTTCAATGCGATGCTGGTTTGCGTGGGTCGAGCACTGATGGTGGACACTGTGGAGCTGGTTCCAGCGATTCACTGAAACTCGGACCGGTTGCGGGCGGTCCCGGGTTTAGGGCCGGCGCTTCTCTTTCATCGGAAAGGCCGACATTTGCCGCACTGAGTTGGCCTCTATTTTTCCAAGCCTGCCGTTCTTCCTGAGTTAGCTTTGGCTCGCTTACGGCGTCAATGAAGAACGCGACATCGCGCCCAAGCCGATCTTTCGCTTGATTCGCCGTCGGAAACCTGGCAGCAATGGCCCGACGCACATTGCCTGGACTTCGGGTGACGTGCTGTTCTTCCAGCCAACTTTGTATTTTCCTTACCGCACTATCGAGGTCTGATGGCGCTGAAGAGTGGGTAGCTCTGTCCAGGAAAAAACCGTAGTCAACTTCGGTGGGCTTGATGCCGAGCTTCTCATACAGCTTATAGAATGTGGCCATCTTAGCGCCATCGCTTGTGCGCGATAGATAATGGAGGTCATACATGGAGCGCACCAATGCTGATTTGCCAAGCTTTTGGAATGCTCGAGTCCAGGAGTTACGTCTTTGTTCATCCGCATAGATAGAACATAGTAGAAGCCGTGCTGATGAGTCGTTTAAGGAGATGAGCTTTCTTAGCGTCGAAGCGTCTGAACCAAAGGCTGTGTCCACGATAGCAGCATTGCGTTGGTCGATACGCCAAAGAATCCACTGGACTTCTTTTCCGTGACCCGCAGTTGCACCGCGTGGTCCCCACGTTATGTAACTTCTTGGATCATTCGTAAAGCAAGGCATAGATGGGTTTTGGGGTGACCATAACGGTTTGTTCTGACAGAAGTTCCATTCGAGACTGTCATAGTCCGTTGCCTCGTAAGTGAGTACTACTGTTTGGCTGCGTTCCTCTACGGATGGTAGAGCAGAATTGGGAAGGAGTGCCTTCCAAAGCGACTGGGTAATTGCGCCCTTGTGTGCAGCGGAGTCTGGAGGTATGTGGGTCCGGATTTCTGGACACGCAACCAGTGTCTTCACAGCCTCAGCAGTTCCTTTTCCAAAGTTACCATCGGCAGCAATGGATGTTTTCCCACAGCGAATCAACGCGGCACCGATCGCCGCCTGGGCTTCGGCTAACTTGCCAAATTTCCCGTCAAACAATGGTGTCTTGAGCAGTGAATACAGCACCTGGTCTGACTGACCATGCGCCCAAGTCATGCCTCCACACACCAACAGTCCCATAATAAGCGTTCTTAAAAACCATCTCCCACGCAGGCCCATGTCAATCTCCTTCGCCTCACCAGGTGTGGCGCTGATATTACACTTATTGAGGGCTTGGCAGGGACGACGAGACTCGAACTCGCAAATCAACTGATTGAAGGTCAGTCCGCTTTCCATTTCGCGTTCGTCCCCATGAAGTGGTGCCGGCGGAGGGATTTGAACCCTCACTAGCTAGTTTCTAAGACTAGTGCCTCATGCCAATTGGGCTACGCCGGCATTAACAAGAATGGTGAACCTGGCACGATTCGAACGTGCGTCCTCGACCTTCGCAGAGTCGCGCTCTCATTCCTCTGAGCTACAGGTCCGTTTCATCATGACTTCAGATCACGGATCGATTCGTGTTACAAAAACGGATGAAGGCAGAGAGAAACATTGCCACGAACACACTTCGAGGCACACTTCTCCTGAGGATGGCGAACTCACGGACTCTCGCAAAGCACCGAGTTCGTCATCCCGAAGGCTCCCTGCCTTCATCTCTCGCAAAAAGGTATTTCGATTGTCAAAAAACTAAAGGAGCGGGCTTTAAACTTCCCAGGGAAGCTGCCCGCTCCTTCAATTCTCTTGAGTTTTGCTTTTGAGATTTGGGAGCGGGAGTCCGCTCCCGCTGATTAATGCTTGTTATGACGCCGATTTATGATCGCGTTTTGTTCGAGTCTACCGCCAAAACAATCGGTCGTTGCCGAGTTCAGACCTAACGAACAAACGACGGCGCACATGGCGGCGCTCGGCTGCCAAGGCATCGTATGTTCGTATTGTTTCCTACTCGTCATCATTGAAATTCTCTCTCTCAACTTTCGCTGCACTCATGCGCGCGAACTGCTTTGTATAAATTATCAATAGCTCTTGTGTCAAGAAATTTTTATTTGACAGCGTCATACACCGGGAGTAGACTGCTGGGCCTCTACACAAGCAGTGCCTCTACGCAAGCAGTCCTTTTTTGGTTCCTGAATTCTTTAGCGACACGCGTCTCATTCTCTACGCAAGAACCCAGGCGTCTACCGATGAACAAACAAAGGAAGATTCCGGCAGCCCCACCCGTTTATCGGCCTCAGCCTGTTCCGAGAGTCTTGCAAACGAAGAGAGCTCCGGCACAAACAGCCGTACCGCAACCACATAAACCGCAGCCGCGAGTGAACGCCCCTGCACCGAAAACGGCGCCACCGAAAACCGCGCAACAGACTACAGCAGCTCGGGGCGCATTAACTGTTCCCGTACGACCTGGTCCATCGCTCAGGCCCGCAGTGTTGCAGCGAAAACAAATCAGTTCGCCGGGTGTCGCAGCGTTTCGGCCTGGGCCAGTGGTCCAGCCGGCCCGGCCTCGTTCGCCCGCACCCCTGACACGAATCGCACCGAAACCAGCTCCGCCACGAATCGGTTTGGTGAATGCACGTTCCATTCAACGAGCTGAAGACGACCGGTATGCGAAACAAAACTTCGAGGCGATGAAGGCGATCTTAGCCATGGGCAACGTGGTCGAGGAGGACAATCAAAGACTTTTATCAATGAGCGAAAGGGACTTTGTTGACCCGCGCGTTACGAAAAAGTTCCTCGGCAAGGATACGACGCTCACTGTAATCGAAGTTGTTGCAGTGCATCTCGCCGAGCAAGATTTCCTTCGGGCGATAGAGAAGAGGGAGCCGGGCTTCCGGGAGAGATTTGTTCCGGTCTTCCCTCATGTCAAGAAAGGCATGTGTCTCAACATGTTGTGGCCCGAGTTGTGTGGTGCGCTGGGCAAACGCGGGCTCCGCATCAGAGAGGCACACGTCAATGCCCGCAGCCTCTTGCCACATGTCGTGAACATTCCCACGGTCATGTCGAGTTGCACGAGTCTTGTGAAGTGGGCCTGGTACGGCTATGCGATTGAAAATACCCTTAAGGCGGATGTTCCGGTGCAGTGGGCGGAACTTATGTCAGGTGGGATCACCTCCAGAATCCTTTACGACTGGTGGAATGACATTTTCTTCATCACACCTCATTACAGCGATTGGGAGGACGCAAAAGCGAAACTGCCGAGCAAGCGGGACGTGGAACTCGCTTTTGACAATCCTTACGTCAAGCTGATCGGTACGTCGCATTGGAGAGCTCGCTCAGATGAACGTCAGTTGCGGGAATATCGTGACGAGATCGAAGGATTGCGGCTATTTGAAGCTCGATCGGGAGCTGATCAACGCCAGGCGCTACTAAAAGCGTCGATCCGATATAACAGTTTCGCCTCGATGCTCGGTGTGCCGAAGCTCAGCCAATACGAAGTACTGCTAAATCCGGACCGGGAATTCGACAGGAGCGATTTGGCCCTGGTGAAAGCACGCAACAAGCGCTTCATACCGAGATGAGGCGCGCCCGCGAAGCAACATAAACTTGAAGGTAAATCTTTAAGCAACGGCATCCTCGCTGCCCGAATCTTAGTGTAGGTTCCCGAGACGGACCACGCGCCCGATAATCAATCAACCCTTCATTGTTTTTGAGGAGTTTTTCGATGAAGTTAATTAAAAGAATTTCGCCCGTTTTTATCGCGTTGCCTACCCTGATTCTGGCGCTCTCAGTTGCTTGTTTCGCCCAGGAAAACGAGAAAAATTTCAGCAACGTCAAGATCAAGAACTTTGGCCAAATGGACGATCGGTTCTATCGCGGCGCGCGCCCCAAGGATGGCGATCTGAAAGCCCTAGCTGGCATGGGTGTCAAGACCATCATCGACTTGACCGACAACTCGCGCGAATACGAGCAACCGGCCGTCGAGGCCGCTGGACTGCGCTACGTCAACATTCCGATGGAAGACAAGAGATATCCAAGCATGGACCAGATCAACGAGTTTCTGAAAGTCGCGAATGACCCGGAAACCGGCAAGTTCTTCGTACACTGCGCGGGCGGACGACATCGCACCGGCGTCGTGGGCGCGGTCTATCGTTTCAATCATGATGGCTGGAAACTCGATCAGGCACTCGCGGAAATGGATCGCTATGAATTCAATTCCGGCTACGGTCACAGCAAACAGAAAGACTTCGTGAGAGAGTACTACCAGCAGTTCCAAACTGCGCAGGCCAATGCCGCCGGCGCTCATCGCTAAAGATTCAACCTAAAGAAACCTGAAAGAGGTCGCTCATTGTGAGCGGCCTTTTTCTGTTGATGCAGTTGACGATCGAGTAAAATCTCTTCGTCATGTCCACACAATTAAATACGGAAATGCCGAAGCGCCGGCTCGGACGCACGGGTGTCGAAGTTTCACTGATCGGTCTCGGCGGTTGGCACCTGGGCTTTAACTACATTGACGAGCAGTTGAGCGTCCGCATCATTCGCAGCGCTATCGACAGCGGCATCAACTTCATGGACAACTGCTGGGACTACAACGACGGCGCCAGCGAGATCCGCATGGGCAAAGCGCTCTGCGATGGTTATCGCGAACGAGCGTTTCTGATGACGAAGATCGATGGCCGCACCAAACAAGACGCTGCGAAACAATTAGACGAGTCTCTCAAACGCCTCGAAACGGACCACATCGATCTCGTTCAGCATCACGAGATCCTGCGCTTTGAAGATCCGCATCGTATCTTCGACGAGAATGGCGCAAACGCCGCGCTGCTCGAAGCGCGCGACGCGGGAAAGATTCGTTACATCGGCTTCACTGGTCACAAGGATCCGCGCATTCATCTCTACATGCTCGAAGTCGCGCGTGAGTATGGATTTACATTCGACACAGTGCAGATGCCGTTGAACGTAATGGACGCGCATTATCGAAGCTTCGAAAAGATGGTCCTGCCCGAGCTCGTGAAACAAGACATCGGCGTGCTCGCTATGAAGACGATGGCGAACGGCTTGATCCTCGAGTCGAACACCGTTAGTGCGACCGAGTGTCTTCAGTATGCGATGAACCTGCCGACGTCTGTCGTGATCACCGGCTGCGAAAGCATGGCGGATCTGGAGCAAGCACTGACCGCCGCGCGCACGTTCCAACCGATGAGCGAAGATCAGGTGAAAACGCTTCTCGATAAAACAGCACAAGCCGCGTCTCGCGGCGAGTATGAACTGTTCAAGACCACATCCATCTACGACGGCACCGCAACGCATCCCGAGTGGTTGGGTGAAGAACCACCCGAAGTGAAACGCGTGATACAAACGTGATTTAACAATCCGTGTTTCTTCCAACACGGATTAGAATAGAGCGCCAATGGAAGAACCGTTCCCCGATCTTAATTTTGGGCGCTACCACATTCTCTCCCGGATCGGCGCAGGTGGGATGGGCGAGGTCCATCTGGCCCAGGACAAGACTCTCGACCGCCGAGTCGCGCTGAAGATCCTCTCCGAAGAGTTCGCTCTCGACACCGAACGGATGCGCCGCTTCGTTCAGGAAGCAAAGGCAGCCTCCGCGCTAAACCATCCAAACATCATCACGATCTACGAGATCGGCACTTCCGGTAGTCGGCCTTTTATCGCCGCCGAGTACATCGACGGCGAGACGCTGCACACGCGCATACATCGTGGTCCAATGTCGCTGCATGCAGTGCTCGACACCGCGATTCAGATCGCGTCAGCGCTGCACGCCGCGCACGAAGCAAAGATCATTCACCGCGACATCAAACCCGAAAACGTGATGATCCGTCCGGATGGACTGGTGAAACTTCTCGACTTCGGTATCGCGAAGGTCGTCGAGCCGATCACAAACTGGAACCACGAAGCGGAAATCGCGACCACACTTCGAGGCGGCACCAGCCCGGGAATGATCATCGGCACCGCCGCTTACATGTCACCGGAACAGGCGCGAGGCAAAGCGATCGACGCTCGCACCGACATCTTCAGTCTCGGCGTGGTGCTCTACGAAATGCTGAGCGGCAGGAAACCTTTTGACGGCGAGACACCGATGGACATCATCGGCGCGATACTGAACCAGGAGCCGGAGCCGATTCGCGAGGTGCTCGACGACGTCCCACCCGACATCGAACGCATCGTCAACAAACTGCTCCGAAAAGATCGCGACGAACGCTATCAAACGGTTAAAGACGTTTTGATCGATCTCAAAGACGTGAGAAAGGAGATGGAGTTTCAGGACAAACTCAAGCTCACGCCGGATCGCACGAAGTCAACGAGGAAAGTGGCCGCCGCAACGTTGCAGGCAAAAGCGCAAACTACTTCGAGCGCCGAATACATCGTCCGCGAAATCGGAAAACGCAAAGTCGGTTTGGCGATCGCGCTCGTCGTGGTACTCGTCGCAGCGGTAGGAGTCTTCTATTGGACCACCAGTCGCCGCACAGCCAGTGCAACCGAAGACGCGCCCGTCGATTCGATCGCCGTCCTACCGTTTCAAAACAAACGCGAAGACGCGGAAACGGAGTACTTGTCTGAAGGCCTGGCGGAGTCGCTGATCTTCGGCCTTTCACAATTGCCGAATTTGAAGGTCAGCCCGTCGAGTTTGGTGTTTCGTTACAAGGGCAAAGAGATCGATCCGATGAAGATCGGCAGCGAGCTCGGCGTGAATGCGGTGATGACCGGCCGCTTCGATCAACGCGGGGACAACCTGACTCTCACCGTCGAACTCGTCGACGTCCGCAACAACAAACTTCTCTGGGGCAAACATTACGATCACAAAATGGCCGATCTCATGACTACACAACGCGAGATCGCGACCGAGATCACGCAGAACCTGAAGCTGAGACTCGGCGACGAGCATCGCATGAAGTATTACACCAAGGACCCGGAGGCCTATCAGCTTTATCTCAAGGGCCATTACTACGCGTCGCGGTACACGAAAGACGGCTTCAACAAAGGCATCGATTATTTCGAACAAGCCATCGCCAAGGACCCGAATTTCGCGAGGGCTTACAGCGGTCTGGCTTTCTGTTATCTGAACCAGACTGATTGGGTGTTTGCACCGAAAGATTCTATTCCGAAGGTCAGGCAAGCGGTCGAAAGCGCGCTGAAGTTAGACGAAACACTCGCGGAAGCGCACACGATGCAGGCGATGCTGCTGCTCCAGTACGACTGGAACTGGGCTGCTGCCGAGCGCGAGTTTCGACGCGCGATCGAGATCGATCCGAACTACGCGCTGGGCCGTTCTTTCCTCGCCTGGTATCTCGCGGCGATGGGCCGTTTCGACGAGAGCATTGCCGAAGACAAGCGCGCCCTCGATCTCGATCCGTTGTCAGCCGCGGTAAACGCCGATCTGGGCTGGGACCTTTACATGGCGCGTCGTTTCGACGAAGCAATCGAGCAACTGCACAAGGCTATCGATCTCGAACCGAACTACTGGGTGTCGCACGTGTTGCTCGGAAGGTGTTACGAACAGAAGGGCAAGCTCAGCGAAGCAGTCGAGGAGTTTGAAAAAGCGCGGCACATCGAAAGCTCCATTCCCGAAGTGATGGCGGCACTCGGTCACGGCTATGCAAAGTCTGGCCGCAAGGCCGAAGCATTGCAGATCATTCACGAGCTGCAGGAGCGATCGAAGAAAGAGTTCGTACCGTCGTTCAGCATCGCTACGGTTTATCTGGGACTCGGGATGAAGGAAGAAGCTATTCAGAACATCGTCAAGTCGCACCAGGAAGGTTCTTACTACATGATCTATCTCAAGGTAGACCCGTTGCTCGACAGCGTGCGTGCAGATCAACGTTTCGTCGACGTCATGCGCCGTGTGGGTCACCCACTCTGATCTCGAGCGCTAAAACAGCAGACTCGCCGCCTCTCTCAAGATCACCTTGAACGGAATTGCCATTAACGTTACGGGAATGAACGGTAGTAGCGTGACGACTATCAACGCGATGAGAGCTTTCACTTCGAACGGAAAATGGCTCATGCCCTGTATGTTCGAGACTATCCCGTACAAGTCGGTGGTGGCCGAGAAATCCGTCGCCTGAAGCGCCTCGCTTCCGTACTTCTCGTAATCCTCCAACCACTTCTGTTCGAAATCACGGCCAACCTCCTGAGCCAGGAGTCCGTAGCGAAACGTTCCGGTCACTTTCTGTTGATGCAGATTGAAAACGAAGACGATCAATGGTCCAGCCACCAGCAACAACACAAACACGACGAGACCCAGCAGCGTCATCTCGATCCTGTCGAGTGAAGCACGCCCGTGCGCAACGCGATTGGCGATGGTCCCGGCGGTGATGATTCCGAGCGTAAACGCGAACGGCATGAACGCGAAGATCGCCGAGTTCAGAAAGCGCAAACCCGCAGCGCCATCAGGATGTGCAGCGATGAGCCGCAGATTGAGTCGTGAAGTGCGAAAAAGGAACCGTCCCCAAAGCAGTATTCGCCACAACCAGGCAAAGAAGAGTATCAGCAGCAAAGGCGCGCTGACGAACATGGACCAGGCGCCGGCCCATGACAACCTGCCGTCCACGAAACTCCATTCCGGAAAAGCCGCGGACGGCACATACTTCACAAGCGTCACGACAATTGCATAAACGGCGACAATGCAAACAATCTCCGGCACGCGTGAGTTGATCAGTCTGCGCGTCGACTCAACGTACGACTTGAAGCGAAGCCGCTCGTTGCCTTCCACCAAACCCGCGTCGACAAAGTGTCGGGCGCTCTTCTCCAGCTCCTTCAGACATAAAAGTTCGCAGATGATGAAGAGCGGCGCCGCTAGCAGCGATCGCGCATGCACGGCGAAGTCAGTGAAGAACGCGTAGAGGGACGACGGGTTCCCGCCGCTTTGCAACAGCACCAGCAGAACCAGCGGGAACCAGCCAATCACGATGCAGACGATCGCTCGTGTGCCGACGTTCACGCCGACGGGCCTGAAAAGGCTGAGCGCTCGTTGAAAATTAGGAAAGGGTCCGGTTTCGAATAGCTCCGAGGCCCGTGAAATATCGACCATAAGATCCCCAACCAATCCGCGTAGACGGATCTATCGCTGGATCTCATCGCCGGGAGGTCCGACTAAGCTCGGGCAGCTTTTCGAGATTTGACCAGATTATAATCTATCTCAATCAATGACGTCCTCCGTCGCACGCTCGCGGCGGGCCAACCAGGTGAATGGAATCGCGAAGACCTGGAAGACTGCGCAGAGACGATATGAAACCGGATAACCCCAAACATCCGCTGTTTTGCCTAACACCGGTTGAATAACCACGCCGCCTGTCGAGCCAAACAACGAATCGAACGACAGCACAGTCGCGCGTTGTTGCGATGGGATCAGCGCATTGAGATATCCCTGACGAATCGGCGTCACCGCTGAAAACATTAGTCCCCATAACACGAGCAGAATCACGGCGACCCAGAAGTTCGGCACGAACCCGATCACCGCCAACACAGCGACGCTGATCATCTCGCACACGATCAGCACAGTCGTCCGCCGGTGAAAGACTCGCGATACATATGGCACGAGCAACCCTCCGAGGATCTGTGCGCCCGCAACGATCGCGGCCGCGAGTCCCGCAACGCCGTACGCGGCGCTGTTGCCATACAACTGCAACAGGTAAGGCTGCATGGCATAAAAAGCGTAGATCGTAACGCCGCCGGTAAACGGCGCGGCGAACATGATCCACCTCACCGGACGATTCCCTAAACCGTACGTCACCGACTCGCGCAAGAGCGACTTGATTTCTTCACCCGCGCGCTTACCTTGCGCCGGCGTGAAGCCCATGTCGTGCATTAAGAGAAAGGCAAAGATCAGGTTGAGAACGAGCAACACGGCGCGAATCACGTAAGGCACTCCCAGATTCGTCTTTTGCGCGATCACTCCGCCCGCAACCGATCCGATGAGCATCGCCGCTCCCTGAACAATCTGGCCCCGCGCCAGCACCGACTCCAGCTTCTCCTTGTAACCGGCGTGATCCAGCGCATCCGCGAGCCACGCTTCGAACGCGCCCGAGATGAACGTAAAACCGAGCCCGAGAAACAACGAAGAGATGGCCCACGCCCAAAACGGCGCGCGCACGTACCACAAGTAAAGATATAGCGCGGTCGAGATTGCGAGCGTCAGTAAGCCGAGTAGATACGACGTTCGTCGCCCGCGCAGGTCGGCAACAACTCCCGTCGGTATCTCAAACAGCACGAACCCGGCAGTGAAGAAAGCGTTTGCCGCAAACGCCTCGAGATTGTTCAAGCCCGCATCGAGCAGAAAGAGTGTGTTGATGCCCCAGATCAGTGAAGCGGCGAGGGTATTAAAGAGTTCGAGCGTGAGGTAAGTACGTTGAACTTTGCGCGCAGCCTGGTTCATGCTGCGTCCATCAGCTAGCCGGAGTTAACCATCGTGCCACATTACGGACGTAGGTTTTGATGTCGTTGAGACGCTGCGGGTCGCGCTTGATCTCGTCACCGGGAGGTTCGAGCAAGAAACTCGGACAGCCTTTCGACGTGTCCCAGTTGTAATCGACAAAGTGATGGAAGCTCGACTCTGCGATGGCGCGGCCTGATCGGCCACGTTCCGGATGGACCTTCTCGTCGAGCGCAACGATCAAGTTGAACTCACGGCCCGTCGTCTTACTGAGACCAGTCGCGATCACGCGCGCGCTGTCTTCGCCTTCCGGCAGGCCGACGGCGCCCTCGTGCGGGTGCGCGGGAAAATGTTCGATCGTGCCTGAAGCGTTCGCTTCGTTTCGCAGCAGTTCGTGGATCGGACGAACTGGCGTGATCTTTTGATAGTCGCCGTTGCTGCCGGAGTGATAGTTGGGCCAATCGATGCTCGTAGTGTCGCGATCGTCGCGAACGTTACGCGACTGATCCGGATCGAGGTTGTCGCTGTGAAAGAAATGGGCGCGCCCGATTCCGCCTAGCGTGCACAACGAGGCGCCAAGGTCCTGATGATCGCGCGTCGTCAGCATACCTCCGCCTCGTTGATAAAAGCGCGTAATTCCGCGGCAGTCAGCTTCAGTCAATCCGTCACTGGCCTCGACCGCGAAAAGCCAGAGTTGATGAAAGTGGCTGGTATCCAGCGTGCTCAAGACGGCGTCGTCACCTTGCGCGTTCGTCTCGCGATTCCGCGTCGTTACCTCGTAAATCCGGGCGCCACTTTCATCTTTTAACGATGCCAGATGTTCGGCGAGTAATGAAAACCTGTCGATCGTCCAGTCGTCGTCGACAGTCGGAATCGTCGTTTGCAGCAGGATGTGAATCGGTTTGGGCATTGCCTGCACATGATAACAACAACTACCGCCTGTCGATTAATGCGCTCAGTCGCCACTCGCCGCGCGCGCTGAGATTTCGGCAGCGGCCCGTGCAATGATGCGCGCGACTACCGCGGGCTGTGACGCGAAAGGCACGTGGCTCGATTTAACCTCGTCCTTCGTCGCTTTCATCCGCTCGGCAAACACGCGCTGCAAGGCAGGGTTGATCGCCTGGTCTTCGTTCGCCACCAGATACCAGCTCGGAATGTTTTTCCACGCCGCAGCTTCATACTTTTGCGCGAAGATCGCGGAGTGAATCGGTTTCTGCGCGGCGTTCATGACGCTTCGCACGCGATCCGGAACGTCCGCGGCGAACACTTCCTTGAACTTGGACCGATCGATGTATAGAAAACCAGCGGCGTCAGGCACGAGCGCCGACCCGATCTTCGAAGGATACTTCTCTAGCAGCGCTTGCAAGTTGTCGCCGGTGTCGGGAGCAAACGCTGCGACATAGACCAGCGCCTTGACGTTCGTCGCGCCAACCGCGGCTCCCGTAATCACCGCGCCGCCGTACGAATGGCCCACCAGCACGACCGGTTTCGTTTGCGCATCGATGACGCGGCGAGTAGTCGCCACATCGTCGGCGTATGAAGTGAGCGGGTTCTGCACGGCAATGACTTCGTAGCCGTCGTCCTCGAGCAGTGGAATGACGTCGCCCCACCCCGAGCCGTCGGCGAACGCTCCGTGAACAAGAATGATCGTAGTGTCTTTCATCTATTTCTCCTTATGAATTGTATTAAGCGTTTGCGGCTTTCTCGCCTTTGATAAATGCAAGCAGGTCCTGGTTGATCTGATCTTTGTGCGTCTGACACATGCCGTGTGGGTAACCGGGATAAACCTTCAGCGTCGCGTCTTTCACAATCTTCGACGAAAGCATTGCCGACGCGCCGATCGGAACGATCTGGTCGTCGTCGCCGTGCAGGATCAGAGTTGGAACGTCAAATCTCTTGAGATCTTCCGTCAGGTCGGTTTCGGAGAAGGCCTTGATGCAGAAGTAGGCCGCGGGGAATCCGCACAACATGCTTTGCAACCAGAACGAGTCGCGCAAACCCTGCGACACTTGCGCGTTTGGTCGATTCGCGCCGTAGAACGGTGCGGTCAAATCTTTGAAGAACTGAGATCGATCGGCCTGTACACCTGCGCGAAGACCATCAAATACTTCGATCGGCAGACCACCCGGATTAGCCGGAGTCTTCAACATCAACGGCGGCACCGCGCCGATGAGCACCGCTTTTGCGACCCGCTTCGTTCCATGTCGTCCGATGTAACGCGCGACTTCCCCACCTCCGGTTGAATGTCCGACGTGAATCGCGTCTTTCAAATCGAGCGCTTTGACGAGCTCTGCGAGATCGTCGGCGTACGTATCCATGTCGTTGCCGGTCCAGGGCTGACTGGAACGACCGTGTCCGCGACGATCGTGCGCGATGCAGCGATAGCCGTGCGACGCGAGAAAAAACATTTGGTCCTCGAATGCATCTGCTGACAGCGGCCAACCATGACTGAAAACAACGGGTTGACCCGTGCCCCAGTCGTTGTAAAAGATCTGCGTCCCGTCCTTCGTTGAGATCGTGCTCATGACTGCTCCTTTATTTCTTGAATTTGCACTATTATTGTTCCCGCTCCAGACAGTTCGTGCATCACTAAATGTGAGTCTTTTTAACTACCTCGATGGTGGTACGGGCTCGCGGCTAATCTTCGTGCAACTTTTCAGATTCAGTTCAGGACTACTGATCTTAGTGTTATTGAGTGGTTGCGCGGCGGTCGACCGTGCGCCGGGTAAGCCATCGATCGAATTCATCAGCGTCCCGAGAGCAGACAAAGGCGGTGTCACAGAACAGGATAAGATCAGCGGCCGCGTGCACGGTGCTCGCCAAGAACAGCGGATCGTTTTGTATGCGCGCAGCGGTGCCTGGTACGTACAGCCATACGCAGACCAGCCGTTTACAAACATTGGGCCAGACTCGACCTGGACCAATGCAACGCATTTAGGCACCGAATACGCCGCGCTGCTGGTCGAACCGAATTACGCTCCCGCAACGTCGATATTTGAGTTGCCCGGCGAAGGTGGTGGAGTGATTGCGATTGCAATCGTCGACGGCACACCGCCGTTTTACCGCACGTGGTGGTTTCGCATCTTGCTGGTGTTGGCCGGCTTCGTCTTGCTGTTTGCACTCTATCGTTTTCATCTGCACCAGGTGAGGACGCAGCTCAACCTGCGTTTCGAAGAACGGCTCGCGGAACGCACACGTATCGCCCAGGATCTGCACGACACGCTGCTGCAAGGCGTTATCAGTGCGTCAATGCAACTCCACGTTGCGAACGAACACTTGCCAGTCGATTCGCCTGCTAAACCGGTTGTCGTACGGGTGATGGAGTTGATGGGCCAGGTCGTTGAAGACGGACGCGACGCCGTTCGCGGGCTGCGGTCGACAACTGAGAACGCCAACGATCTCGAGACGTCGTTCGCGGAGGTTGGAAAACAATTCACGACGAACGGACCACGCGATTACCGCGTGATCGTCGAAGGCACACAGCGCCAGTTGCGGCCGATCATTCGTGACGAAGTCTATCGCATCGGACGCGAAGCGCTGATGAACGCGTTTCGCCACTCGCAAGCGAACAAGATCGAAGTGGAACTGGAATATTCGACGAAGCACTTGCGTGTTTTGATCCGCGACGACGGCGCCGGGATCGATCCGAACGTCCTGCATTCCGGACGCGACGGTCACTGGGGATTGGCGGGAATGCGAGAACGTGCGGAGAGTATCGGCGCCCGGCTTCGCGTTTGGAGTCGCGCGCGTGCCGGGACTGAAGTCGAGTTGTCGATTCCGAGTCAGATCGCATTTGTGTCCGCGCCGCCGGCTGGCTGGTTTAGCCGGTTTCGACGCGGAGTGGCAACGAGCGACGGTGAAATTCCGAAAGGTGAGAAATGAACAATCAGATACGAGTGTTCAGCGTCGACGATCATCCGCTATTGCGTGAAGGCATTGCCGCGCTCGTCAATAACCAGCCGGACATGACGCTCGTCGCGGAAGCGTCGACGGGCTCTGAAGCGCTCGAGCGTTTCAAGCAGCACCTGCCGGACGTCACGTTGATGGATCTGAGACTGCCGGACACGAGCGGGATCGATATCCTGATCGCGATCCGGACCGAGTTTCCCGAAGCACGCATCATCATGCTGACGACGTTTGAAGGCGACGTGGAGATTCATCGCGCGTTGCAGGCGGGAGCGCGCGGTTACGTGCTCAAGAACATGCCGCCGTCGCAGTTGCTCGACGTGATCCGTCAGGTCCATGCCGGAAAGAAACGAATTCCTCCCGAGATCGCGTCGCAACTGGCGGAGCACATGAGTGACGAGAGTCTCACCGAGCGCGAAGTCGAGGTGCTGCGACAGGTCGCCGATGGCAATCGAAACCGCGATATCGCGAAGAATCTGTTCATCTCAGAAGAAACCGTGAAGGTGCATATCAAGCACATCATGGAAAAGCTCGGCGCTACGGATCGCACGCAGGCCGTCGCGATCGGCGTGCGCCGCGGCATCATCCAGCTCTAGTCTCAACCTCCAGTGAAACCTCGACGTCACAGGTCGCATTAACAAAGAACAAGTTGGGAAGGGGGCAAGCGTAGCGCGCCCCCGCTCACAGCATCTCGCCAGCCGACTAAGCGGGGGCGCGCTGCGCTTGCCCCCTTCCTGACCTGTTCAAAAATGAGGGGCCTATAACTCCAAAGAGGTATCGAAAGTTACCTTTATCGCAGGATTCGGCTGCCTTTTAGAACGGATACAGTGGAACCGCGGATCAAGTGATCTGCGGGAAAAGGAGACCGATTCTGCAAAAACTATTTCCAGCCTTCCCCACCGGCTGGCCCGGATTTGGCTTGCTGCTGTTGCGCGCGTTGGTTGCGGCCATCCTGGTGGTGCAAGCAATGACGTTCTCCGGCTGGTTGATAAAGGCGCTCGTTCTCGCCGGCGCCACGCTCTTGTTGTTGGGGTTCCTGACACCGATCGTCGCAGTGGTGACGGGATTGATTGGTCTTGTCGTGGCGTTCTCGAACTTCGATCACGTCGAACTGGTGGTGCTGGCCGGCGTGATCGCCCTGCTTGGACCAGGCGCATTCTCGATCGACGCGCGCTTGTTCGGACGCCGTCAGGTGTTCATTCCGAGACGCGCTAGTGAACTGCCTGGCGCACCTGACCGCTAACATCATTAGCCTCCCACTCGCGCCAGAGATCGTACGCCTGCCGCAAATGTTTCGTGCGCACCTTGACGAAGTGACTCAGCAACCAGATGAACGCGGCGATCTGATCGTCCTGCTTCTGCTTACGTGCCAGGTTGATTCGTTTGCCCAGACTCTCGATCCAGACGTCGCAATCGTGGACCTCGCCCAGCGCCGTCTGCATTCGAGCTGCGGTCTTGGCGTAAGTCTGAAGCGATCGCCCCCAGCACTGATGAAAAAGCTCGAGCGCGTAGCGCAGACGTTTCGCCGCGATGCGCATGTCGTGGAGCGATTCGATCTCGAAAGGCTTGTACAAGCTCTCGCTCAACTTCTCCAACTCTTTGAGCCGATCGAGGATCACGGCGGCAGACATCTTCGAAAACGTCAGTTCTGTTTGACTCGTCGGACTCGACAACGGGGTCGCCTTCGAGATGCGCGTCATAAACTCGGTCTTCGCCATTTTGATCTCGTCCGCGATCAGTACCGAGCTTAACTTATCGCGCGATTCGTTCCGCCGCTCTTTCCGTTCGTCGATGAGTTGTTGCAGCGCATCGGAGACTTGAGCGGATGCTTGTTTCTGGATCTTTTCCAACGCGAGGATCGCCACGTCCTGATCGCGCACTTCACCGAGAGCGGCGGCGATGTTCTTCGTCTGTTTCAACACGGAACTGAGACCACGCTGGCGAAGGTAGGGCATGAAGTCGCGCATCGCGCTGCGCAGACGTCGTGAAGCGACGCGCATCGAGTGCACACCTTCCGGATCGGACCAGTCAAGTGCTGCCTGGCGAAAGCCGTACATCTCTTCAAACCGCGTTTCGAGGACCAGTCTTATGCCCCTCCGGGCGGCGTCGTTGCATTTTATGCCTTTGATTCGTTTCGCTTTTGCCATCGGGTGAATGAAACCGGAGGACGCAGATCCATGTCAACGGCACTGGGCCAAATTGCGGGCTTCTTCGGAAACCGTTGCCACGCGTCCTGCAGTAGCAGTAGAGTGCAAAATCTCAATGCGACGCACTGTAGAAACCCATCTCATAGCCCTGGCGCTGGTACTTCTTTCTCCGCTGGTAACTCGGGCTCAGTGCGCCAATCCTGATGCCGCGACGGCCGCAGACGCATTGGTCGTGAAGTTCGACACGCACCAGTTCATCTTGATCGGAAGCACTCACGGCGACGCCAAGATCGAGGATTTCCTGAGGTGCCTCATCTCGCGACCAGCTTTCAAACAAAGAGCCACGGACATCGTCGTCGAGTGGGCCAGCGCCTCTCATCAGGATCTTCTCGATCGCTATCTGTTGAAGCTCGAAGACATTCGCGCAGACGAGCTAACGCCAATCTGGTTCGACACGGATTACCCGACGATGTGGGCCACGCTGCCACAAGTGCGCCAGTTTTTGGAAGCGCTGCGCGAAGTGAACAAAACACTCCCAGCCACGAAACGAATACGGCTCATCGGCGGAAACGATCCGACTGATTGGTCCAAAGTTAAGGTAACGGAGGATCTCGGGCCTTATCCGTTCAAGACCAACTTCATGCAACATCTCTTCATCGAGCATCTGGCCAAAACACCCGGCAGCAAAACACTAGTCGTCTACGGAGATGCTCACATTCGCATTCTGGGAAGCACATGGATGGGTGAGGTCGAAGCAGCCGTTGGCCGATCGAGACTGTTCATCGTGGGAAGAATCGGCGATCTGCGTCCTGACGAGCGCGCGTACCTTGCAGCCGCAGGGGATCCCAACAAGCCGTTCTTTGTGGAGGCGCGTCAGTTTCCGACGAACATTCCGTGGCCAAAATCTCTGCGTGTGAACCTGCAAGAACGTTCAGAGAGACTCGCCGACTACATCGACGCCTTTGTCTATCTTGGGCCGGAACCGGACCGCGATCTGACGGGCGTAATTCCACTTTCTGCAGCCCAACAGCGCGAACTTGCCCGGCGCAATACAATCAATTCCGATCCACAGCGTTCCATGCGCGCGCGATTTCAAAACCGCGATCAGTGGTTTCGGGCACATCCGAACGATTTCCCGTCGCGGCCCTAGTCCGAAATGGTCCGGCCTGTGGGTCCAGAACCGTGTCTCAAGGCGACGAGTGGGGCCCAGCCATTGAGGCATCATCATCGATGGTGATTTCTTCCTTGAACGGTCCTTCCGAACTCGGAACGACATAATAACTGATGCGCGCCGCGACAACCCTCGTTCCGTCCTCGAACTCGCCCTCGACCGTTATCCAGCCCTCATCTCGCTGCGGACGAAACGACAGCGTCGCCCGAGCTTGCCGACCGAGGTCGAACAAGAGAAACAGCTCAACCGAATTGATCTTGATCTGTAAGAATTTGATCGGCTTCGACGCTTCGTTGATTATGCTCAGAGTGTCCGGCTGGTCCGACATTTTCTCGTTATGAAACATGAGGGTTGAATTGTTTAGCCAGGTGTGGTCGCGATAAAGATCCTCGAACCCGGGATCGAACGAGTCGCCATCGTGCAGCAATTGTCCACGAACTACTCGCTCGCCGCGCCTGTACAGATCGAAATAAACCGAGTGCATGACGAACATAGACCTCGGGCTAGACTTTCTTCCACGCAAATTAACGACGTAGGTCTTGTCAGGAGATTCGATTGAGGCAAACTGGCGCGCGGGAAGTATATTTAGAACCACGAAGAACACGATCGGTATCGCGACCAGAGCAAGACATAACAGCACGGCAATCTTCAGCACACGCCACCGACTCGAAGTCTGCTGCGTCTGATTAGATAGACCAATTGTTTCCACGGCTGTAATTTATCAGTTACAAGATAAGGACGAGACGAAATCGCGGATTCAGTCGGTGCTAAGTGATGATCCGCTTTACAGATATCTTCGTAGGTCTAAGTAAGGCTTAAAGGATTCAGTCTTGTTTGCATTTCGAACCCGGCATTCGACTCGCGTAACTAATGTAGTGGACCTCATCGTTCTTCTGAAGCGACACCGCAATTCCTCGCGCCCGGTACTCGATCTGCAGAAACTGGCCGCTCGGCGTTTCGTACACCGGCCCGCTATCTTCGTCGTCAAACCCGCCACAGAACTCATACCGCCAACCTGTAATCCGCGCCAAAATGTTTGATTGCTTCGTCGTGTTTTAACTTCTCGGGATAAAGCACCAGGTTCAGAACAACACGCGTTTTGACGTCGACTGCGAACACCAACTCTCCCGGGACATCCCCGCCACCTTCATAGTGCAACCATTCTTCTGACGACAACTGACCATTTTCGAGCACCTCAGACCACTTTGGTTCACCAAGAGCCCGAATCAGCTCATCGCGCGTAGCTCGCCCCATCATCAACCCTTTGAAAACCGCCGGCTGCCACTGAGCATCTGTTCGCTGGTTAATAAAACCCGTATTTACTGTTTGAGAAAGCAGCATCGACGCCGCTGCGAGGACGGACAAAACGTGAAACGTCATGACCACAGAGTAACCAAGTTGAAGCTAAAACGCTCTGTGGCTAGCACGGTTCGTCTGGCGCATTATCCCTTGCCGAGCGTCCCACTGTCACAGTAGAGTGCCTCCCAACCAGATTCGTTAACCATTATTTCAACTAAATACTCGGCCATAACGCTTGCCCGTAACAGGCGAAGGGAGAACAAAAGAATAATGAACTCTGTTGCGAAACTGGCGGCCCTCTGCGCAATCGGTGTGTTCACACTGGACGTCCGCGCCCAGGGACCATGCCTGACTGCGTCGAAGTTTGGACCAACCGATCAAATCGGCAACGTCAACAACATCACACCGGAAAAGACACTCGCGGCCACTAAGCTCGTGACGAAAGGCAAAGCCTATCGCCTCGGCATCGAGACGAATAAAGACACGCCGGCTTATCCGCCGCGCACTTTCGCGATCACCATCGTCCAACCCGGTCAGAACGCGGGCACCACGCTTGGTCCAACCAAAACGACATACAACGACGACATGGTTGTCGGATGGAATGGTGTCGGCAGCCAGATCGACGGTCTCGGTCACATCGGCATCGACAACCTTTATTACAACTGCAACCGCGGTATCGACTTCGCCATGACCGATGGACTGAAGAAACTCGGCATCGAGAACGTCCCGGCGATTGCAACGCGCGGCGTGCTGCTCGACATGTCCGGCTATTTCAACACCGACATCGTCAAAGAAGGCACCGCCTTCAACCGCGCTGAGATCGAAGGAGCGATGAAACGACAAGGCATCAAGTCGATCGAAAAGGGCGACGTGGTGCTGTTTTATACCGGCTGGCTGAAGCTGCTCGGCAAAGACAACAAACGTTTCGGATCAGTCGCTCCCGGACTCGGCCGCGACGGCGCACGATATCTGGCATCGTTGGGCGTCGCGATGATCGGCTCCGACACGTGGAGCTTTGAAGTGGTTCCGTTTGAAAAGGACGCGGGCGTGTTCGAGGTCCACCAGATCCTGATCCCGCGGAACGGCATTCACATACTCGAGAACATCAACACCGAAGAGATGGTGAAAGACCAGGCATGGGAGTTTTTGTTCACGCTTGGCCCAACCCGAATGACCGGCGCCGTGCAGGCGATCGTCAACCCAATCGCGATCAAATAGTTTCGTTGGAGGAGCCCCATGAGAAGATTTCTATTCGCCGTTGCGATGACGGTTTCCTGTTTCAGTTACACGCTTGCGCAAGGCACGGCGGCGGATTACGAACGGGCGAAGGGTCTGCGAGAAAAGTATGAAGCCGCCGCGATCGACATCGCCGGTGCGGCCACGTGGATCGGAACCACGCACCGGTTCTGGTATCGCAAACTGTCGCGCGGCGCAAACGAGTATTTCATCTACGACGCCGACACACTCAAGAAACAGCCTGCGTTCAACCATGCAATGATCGCCGCTTCGCTCTCGAAACTGACGAACAACACCTATAAAGCAAGCGACCTCTCGTTAACGCAGCTCCGGTTCGACAACAACCTCATCTCATTCACGGCGAGCATCGACGGGACCGTCGTTCGTTGCACGATCGCTGATTCTGCTTGCACGAAAGTCGACGGGCCTACTCCGGGAACTCCTCCGGGAAATCGTCCGCAGCAACCTGTGAAGTCGCCTGACGGCAAATGGGAAGCATCGATCAATAACTACAACGTCATCGTGAAAGCGGCCGACTCGCGCGAACCGATTGTTCTCAGTACCGACGGTTCCGAAGGCAATTACTACAGCGTGCGCGCGATCTTCTGGTCGCCTGACTCGACGAAGATCGCGGTCTATCGCTTGCGGCCCGGGTATCGTCGCGAAGTGCGTTACGTCGAATCTTCGCCGGAGGATCAGATCCAGCCAAAGTTCTCGTCGATCGTTTATGCGAAGCCGGGCGACGTGCTCGACCTCGAACAGCCCGTGCTGTTCGACGTCGCGACGCGCAAGCAGATGAACGTCGACAACGCGTTGTTTCCAAATCCGTACGAACTGACCGATCCGGTCTGGCGAAAAGACAGCAGTTCGTTCATGTTTGAATACAACCAACGCGGCCATCAGGTTTATCGCGTCATCGAAGTCAACGCGAACGGCCAGGCGCGCGCAGTCATTTCCGACGAACCCAAAACCTTCTTCAGCTATCGGCCGGCGAACGGCAGTCTTGCCGACTCAGGCCGCAGGTATCGATACAACGTTAACGACGGCAAAGAGATCATCTGGATGTCAGAGCGCGATGGTTGGGGCCATCTGTATCTTTACGACGGCACGTCGGGTGCGCTGAAGAACCAGATCACGCGCGGCGAGTGGGTGGTGCGCGGCGTGCAGCGCGTTGACGAAGCGAAACGTCAGATCTGGTTTTGTGCGGGCGGCACGCATGCGGGTAAGGACCCTTATTTTCTATCGTACTTTCGCGTCAATTTCGACGGCACGGGTTTGACAGAGCTCACCACCGCCGACGCGAATCACAACGGAAGTTACTCGACGGATGGTGAGCTGTTCGTCGACAACTACTCGCGTCTCGATGTCGCGCCAGTGCTCGAAGTGCGGAAGACTAGTGACAATTCGGTTGTCGCAACGGTCGAACGTGGTGATGCGAGCGGGCTCGTCAAAGCAGGTTGGCAGGCGCCGGAAGTCTTTACTGCGAAAGGTCGCGACGGCAAGACGGACATCTGGGGCGTGATCGTTCGACCCGCGAATTTCGATGCGGCGAAACGTTATCCGGTGATCGAAAACATCTACGCCGGACCGCAGGGATCTTTCGTGCCGAAGTCGTTTCTTACATATTCGTCGATGATGGCCCAGGCGGAGATCGGTTTCATCGTGGTCCAGATCGACGGAATGGGTACTGCTAACCGTTCGAAAGCGTTTCACGACGTTGCGTGGAAAAACCTGGGCGATGCCGGTTTTCCGGATCGAATACTGTGGCATAAGGCCGTGGCGGCGAAGTATGGGTGGTACGACATCTCGCGTGTCGGGATCTACGGCGGTTCAGCGGGTGGACAGAACTCGCTCGGCGGGTTGTTGTTTCATCCCGAGTTTTACAAGGCGGCGGTGTCGTACGCCGGTTGTCACGACAATCGGATGGACAAGATCTGGTGGAACGAACAATGGATGGGTTGGCCCATCGGACCGCAGTACTCCGCGTCGTCGAATGTCGATAACGCGCATCGATTACAGGGTGAGTTGCTGCTGGTAGTCGGTGAGATGGATACGAATGTCGATCCGTCCTCGACGATGCAGGTCGTAAGCAAGCTAATCAAAGCGAATAAGAATTTCGATCTGCTGGTGGTGCCCGGCGCGAACCACGCCGCCGCTCGTGGCGATCGTTACGCGGCATACGGAGCTCACAAGCAGTACGACTTCTTCGTGCGCCACCTGCTCGGCGTCACTCCACCCCTATGGAACAGCGCCCCCGCCGCGAGTTCCACCCAATCGGCGCGGTGAGGGTTAACGGAAACTGTCGGTGGCCCGGACGAGGGCGTCGCAGATGCCGGGTTCGGTGACGGAGTGGCCGGCGTCGGGAACGATCTCCAACTTCGCTTCCGGCCAGGCCTTGTGCAGATCCCATGCGTTCATGATCGCGCAAACGATGTCGTAACGGCCGTGGACGATCACCGACGGAATCTGCCGGATGCGATCGACGTTCTCGATCAAGTAGTTATCAGTTTCAAAGAAGCAGTTGTTGATGAAGTAGTGACACTCGATACGCGCGACCGCGATCGCCACATCGGGCTCGGTGAACTCGTCGATCAGTTTCTGGTCCGGAATTAGTTTCAACGCGCACGCTTCCCACAACGACCAGGCCCGCGCCGCTTCAAGTCGTACCGCCGCATCGTCGCTCGTCAACCGGCGATAATAAGCACGAACCATATCGCTGCGTTCAGCTTCCGGAATGATCCGCACATATTGTTCCCACATTTCCGGGAAGATCGCGCTCGCTCCCTGACCTTCCTCATAGAACCAGCGCGTCTCATTCTGCCGCCCGAGAAAAATCCCACGCAGGATCAACCCAGTCACTCTCTCGGGATGCGTTTCAGCATAGGCGAGTGCAAGCGTGCTGCCCCACGAACCGCCGAACACAAGCCACCGCTCGACGCCGAGGTGTTCGCGTATTCGTTCGATATCGCTGACGAGATCCCAGGTAGTGTTTGCTTCGAGCGAAGCGTGCGGGGTGCTGCGTCCGCAACCACGCTGTTCGAAGAGGATCACTCGATAAACTGACGGGTCGAAAAACTGTCGATACTCAGGCACCAGGCCGGCGCCTGGACCACCATGGAGAAACACGACCGGTTTTCCGTTCGGGTTCCCACACTGTTCATAATAAAGCTGGTGAACGTCGGAGACTGTGAGGTGGCCGCTGTCGTAGGGTTCAATCGGATCGTATAGGGTTCTCATAACGGGGCGATTATCGTTTGAGATCCGCTCACTCTGCAAACGCGTCGAGTCGCCGCACCGTGTCAGTGGTAAAGATGTGTGTTCGCCGGCAGAGAATAGGAGCCGCCTTGTGTCTTCCACGTCACCAGGTTGAAGTCTCTCGACAGACCACATTTCAAACACACTCGATACGTTTTACCGTTGCGAGTGAAGGGGCGGCTTAGATCATGTTGCCAGCAACCGAACAATCTCACCACCAGGCGTTGCGCGGCGTTGTTAAGTTGGCGGCCACGCTCTTCATAACCTTCGTTTATCTTCTGGTTTAGTACGGCAACGCTTTGCATCTCAATCTCCTTATACCTGTTTCTCTTTGTTAGTTACTGAGTTACGCCCGGAGCGGCGGGCTTGACGGACGGAACGAACGTTATACGACTTGAATTCTTTCGTTCGAAGTTGTTCGGCATCGGACGAAACACGGATGAAGACTTGATGGTCACGTTCGGCGACTCATTGACCGACTGCATGAATTTGTCTGCCGAGAATTTCGGAGCCTTGGTGTTCGTGTCAGCGACGGCAGCCTTTTCGACTACCGACTCGCGCGTCGCACTCTCGCGATTCACCGCGACGACTGCGCTGCTGTCAGTCACGCTCGCGGCGCTGGTCTTGTCTGTTGTTTCAGTTTGGGCAAAAGACGGAATGGCGACGACTAAGAGGGCGATTGCTGCGAGTGAAAGTTGCGAAAGTGTTTTTTGCGCTGACATGATTTTTGTCTCCCTTCGAATTATCAACCTGCGATGGACGGGAGATTAACAGCGAGTTCAGCGCTTGAAAATTGTACGTTGGTTCCAACCTATTGCACTTTGGTGCAAGCACTCGAGCAGCGAGTCGATGCGGAATGGTTTGCTGAGAAAACAGGCAGCACCGGCGTTGAGAACTTGCTGTCGAATCGTGTCGTCAGCCTGGCCGGAGATGAAAACGATTGGAATTTGCCAGGGTGTGAGTTTTTGCTGAAGCTCGATGCCGCTCATTCGCGACAGGTTTATGTCGAGGACGAGACACGAGTAATCGCCCGGCGAGCCGGACGCCAAAAACTCTTCCGCCGACTTAAACCATTGAACGTTAAAGCCTTCCGCGGTGATTACGCGGCACAGCATCCGGGCGACGGATTGGTCGTCGTCGACAACCGCGATCGAGTTGTTTACTTGCTCCACGCAACGAGTCTAACAATGCGTGATGAAGGGGAGTATTGTACGAGGGTTCATCTGTATTGCACCAAAGTACAATATGGGCCACTTGGCAAGAACAAGTCAGGAAGGGGGCAAGCAAAGCGCGCCCCCGCTTTGCTGAAGAGCGGGGGCGTTGCCCCCTTCCTGACTTGTTCTTAAATCGAGATGCCGAGTTTGTCAGCCATGCGGACGAGGTCGGCCACCGATTCGGCCTGCATCTTTTGCACTACTTGAGCGCGGTGGGCTTTGACGGTGCGTTCGCTCGTGCCGAGTTCGAGCGCGATCTGCTTGTTGAGTGAGCCGCGCGTCACCAAGGCAAAGACTTGTCGCTCGCGTGCGGTAAGCGATTCGTAACGCGACCGCAGCTCAGTCAACTCGTCCAACGACTTCCGCGACTCCCGATCGCGAGCAATTCCTTCTTTGATCGCGTCGATCATCTCCTGATTGCGAAAAGGTTTCGAAAGAAACCCAATCGCCCCAGCCTTCATCGCTTCAACCGTCATCGGAATATCGCCGTGACCAGTCGTGAACACGATCGGCAGCGGACGTCCGCGTTCCGCAAGCTGACGTTGCAAGTCGAGTCCGCTCAAACCTGGCATTTGCACGTCCAGCACCAAACACGCCGGGCCATCCGGTTGCGGCGCCGCCAGAAACTCTTCCGCAGACGTGAAAAGGATCGACTTCAGTCCCACCGTCTGCACTAGTCGTGACAAAAACATGCGAAACGACGGATCGTCATCGACAATGATCACGACCGGATCCTTCTCTGCTTTCGGGCCCGCGGCTGTCACTGAGCCTCCTGGTCCGCGACCGGCAATGTAAACTTGAAAGTCGCCCCGCCGTGTTCATTTGCTTCCACCCAAAGCTTGCCGCCGTGCGACTCGATGATCGAGCGACTAATCGCCAATCCCATTCCCATGCCATTTGATTTCGTAGTGTGAAATGGTTTGAACAACTGCTCTGGATCGGCTCCATTGAGACCGACACCACGATCGGACACTGCCACCATCAACCCGCCTTCCGATCGGGTTGTCGTGATCGTTAACTCGCGCTTCTCGGGCTCGGTTTCGTTCATCGCTTCGATCCCGTTCATCACGAGATTGATCAAGACCTGTTGCAACTGAACTCGATCAGCCGCGACAAAGGGCAACTTCGTCGCCAGCTCTGAAGTAACCGCGACCTGCTTCCGTTGCGCCTCGTGATTGATCAACTCGACGACTTCCCGCGCGACCTCGTTGAAATCCAACGGCAACTTGTTCGGTACATGCTTCTTCACCAGCGAACGAATCCGCGCCACCACCTGACTGGCTCGATTACCGTCACTCGAAATGTCTTCCAACGCCTCACGCAGTTGGACCAGATCTGGTTGAGACTGCTCGAGCCAGTGTAAACAGATGTCGGCGTTGCCGACGATCGCGCCCAGCGGCTGGTTCACTTCATGAGCGATCGAAGCCGTCAGTTCACCCATCGTGCTCACACGCGCGACGTGAGCGAGTTCGGCTTGCGTGACGCGCAGTTGCTCTTCTCTGGCGCGCAATTCGTTTTCGGCGCGCTGATGTTCGATCGCGATCCCGGCGATGTGTGTGGCAACTTCGGTGAGACGCGCTTCGGTCCCGCTCGGCTCCTTCGGTTCGCGGTAGTACATCGCAAACGACCCGAGCACTTTGCCTGAACCGGAAAAGATCGGCGTAGACCAGCAGGCACGCAGGCCCGACAGCTTCGCCAGCTCGACGTAGTCTTCCCACAGAGGATCGGTAAGCATGTCAGTCACGATCACTTGCTCGCCGCGATACATCGCCGTGCCGCAGGATCCGTTCTTTGGTCCAATCGGCGCGCCGTTGACTGCCTGCACGTAGATTTCAGGCAGACTCGGCGCCGCGCCGTGACGGATGTGCTTACCGTCTTCACTCAATTCAACCACCGAACAAAGCATGTCGTCGGATTGCGCTTCAATCAGCGTCACCAGGCTGGCGAGGACATCTCCGAGCTTCGCGCCGCGCGCGATCATTTCGAGCACGCGGCCCTGTCCGGCGCGAAACGCGTCCTCTCTCCTGCTTTCGCTGATGTCGCGGCAAACGATCACGCCGCCAACTGACTCGCCCGCCGCATCTCGCAACGGCCGTCCATTGACGCGGATCCAAACACCGTCGGGCGCCTTCTCATGACGCACGAACATCTCGACGCCGTCGACCTCCTCGCCGCGAATTGACCGCGCGAGCGGCAGTTCATCCGCCGGAAACGATGTGACTTGATCCGGCAAAAACAAGCCGTAAGTCTGCGCCCATCCTTCCGCTTGCACGTCGCGCGCACCAGTTCCAAACATGCGCTCCGCCGCCGGATTGAAAATCTGAAAACGATACTGCTTGTCGGCGACGATGACGGCGTCGCTCATCTGGTGGAGGATCGAATCGAGTAGTAAGATGGCGTCGGGTGAATTCTTGAAGGCAAGGCGAAGCGATCCATTAACCCACGCTTCGCTCGCGCGTTTTTGCTGCATCATCCTGTCTTTCGTGTTGACCGGTCGGCGCCGGGTAATCCCAACCAAGCGGAAATTCGCACAAGCAATCGGGTCCGGAAACTGTCAGTTTTTACAGTTGCAATGAATTTCGTCGTAATCTGGGCCGCGAAGCCGTAGGAGAAAATGCCAATGACTGACTTACATGATCGATCGGTGCCAAAGCTCGGGCGCTCGGTAGTTATTGGTGCGATTGGATTCGCCGTGGTCAGTCTGCTTGTCTTCGCAACCGTCGCTTTTGCTGAGCGATGGATGTACCGGAACCTCACCGAAACGGGGGCTTACCTTGCATGGACCGTGCTTTTCATTTTGTTAGGTGGCGGCGTGCTGGGTTCGTTAGTCGTCGGACGGTGGCGTTTGCCGAAGTTTTATCTGCTCTACGGTCTGGCGTTTCTGATGTATGCCGTCGGTTGGGTGGCCTCTTATTTCATATTGCGCGGGACTGCCGGCGAGTGGGTTGGATCACTCGCCGGGTCGATCCTGATGGCGCTCGTCTTTGCCGCCGGCTTCCGCGCAATACGAGCGACGCTAAAGTTCTCGTTGATTCTTTTCGTGGCAAATTCGCTCGGTTACTTCCTCGGCTCCGCGCTCAACGATTCTGTTGTTGGCCCAACCGGAATGTTGCTTTGGGGCGTCGCGTACGGACTGTTTCTCGGCGCAGGCATCGGCGCCGTGCTTCATTACGCGCAGGTCAAACAATCAGTGTGACGTCCGGTCGCAGAAAAACGAATCTGATCAGCACACGGGGCCGGCGGTGGCGTCGTAGTCGGTGTCGGACGAGGGGTCGGGACCAGGGTCGGGCTTTGGGCCGCGGCCACGCTGATGGCGGACGAGTTGGTCCAGGACTTCGGCGAGGGCCTGGAGGTTGAGTGGTTTGGTCAGGTGCGAATAGAAACC
>Ga0111539_10001478_pt1 | contig 31398 bp, 25 predicted proteins | sample RhiMethybrSRZTD1_FD_79667 | JGI IMG/M metagenome (GOLD analysis project Ga0111539, IMG submission 79667) | Populus rhizosphere microbial communities from Tennessee, USA - Rhizosphere MetaG P. TD hybrid SRZTD1 (version 2) (version 2) | ecosystem: Host-associated > Plants > Roots > Rhizosphere >...
CGACGTCGGCCCGCTCGGGAGATAATCGGGGTCAGACTCCAATTAAGTTGATCGAGGGAGATAATCGGGGTCAGACTCCAATTAAGTTAATCGCGCAGTTTTCTCCCGGAAAAAAACGCCTGATTAACTTAATTGGAGTCTGACCCCGATTATTCCCGTTGCTCAGATCAACTTAATTGGAGTCTGACCCCATTTATTCCTGCGCCGCGAGGCGCCGAGCCATGATCGACCTCTACTACTGGACCACCCCCAACGGCCACAAGATCACGCTGTTCCTCGAGGAAGCGTCTCTCGAGTACGCGATCAAGCCCATCAACATCGGCAAGGGCGAGCAGTTCGATCCGGCCTTCCTCGAGATCTCGCCCAACAACCGCATCCCGGCGATCGTGGATCACGCGCCGGCCGACGGCGGCAAGCCGATCAGCGTGTTCGAGTCGGGCGCGATCCTGCTCTATCTCGCCGGCAAGACCGGCAAGTTCATCCCGAAGGACCTCCGCGGCCAGGTGACCACGCTCGAGTGGCTGATGTGGCAGATGGGTGGGCTGGGCCCGATGGCCGGGCAGAACCACCACTTCACGCTCTATGCGCCGGAGAAGCTGCCCTACGCCATCGACCGTTACGTGAAGGAAACCTCGCGCCTCTACGCGGTGCTCGACAAGCGCCTCAAGGGTCGCGATTTCATCGCCGGCAAGCAGTACACGATCGCCGACATGGCCGCCTACCCGTGGGTGATTCCCGAGCGCCAGGGCCAGGACATGGACGACTTCCCCGAGCTCAAGCGCTGGCACGCGGCGATCCGCGCGCGGCCGGCCACCGTGCGCGCCTACGCGCGCGCGAAGGAAGTGAATCCGAAGCCGCCGCAGACGCGGTCCGAGGAGGAGCGCAAGGTGCTCTTCGGCCAGGACAGGTCGGTCGTCAAGTAAGGCACCATAGCGTCACCGCCCGGCCACAGGGCGGGACACGGGGAGAAAAGCCATGTCGCGCCTGAAGGATCCGGCGGCGGTCCGCAAGATCGCCAAGAAATCCCTGTTCGAGGGTCTCGACGGCATGTGCGAGGGCGCGATCATCGTCGATCGCGAGTCGCGCATCGTGTGGATCTCCGACAAGTACGCGGCGCACCTCAAGCTCGCCTCCGCCCAGGACGCAGTCGGCAAGGTGGTCGAGGACGTGATCCCCAACAGCCTCATGCGCGAGGTGGTGCGCACCGGCGAGCCGATCATGCTCGACATCATGCAGTTCGGCGAGGAGTCCTTCGTGGTGATGCGCGTGCCCATCAAGGACGAGCGCGCGCGCGTGATCGGCGCGGCCGGCTTCATGCTCTTCGACCGCCTGCAGCACCTGCAGCCGATGGTGTCGAAGTTCCAGCGGCTCGAGTCGCAGCTCGCCGACATGCAGAAGTCGCTCGCCGAGGAGCGGCGCGTCAAGTACACGTTCTCCAACTTCCTCGGCGCGTCGCCCGCCGCCATGGAGGTCAAGCGCCAGGCACGCCGCGCGGCGCAGGCCGACACGACGGTGCTGCTGCTGGGCGAGACCGGTACCGGCAAGGAGGTGCTCGCGCAGGCGATCCACGCCGCCAGCCCGCGCGCCCACGGCCCGTACATCGCCGTCAACGTCGCGGCAATTCCCGACACGCTTCTCGAGGCCGAGTTCTTCGGCGCCGCGCCCTCGGCCTACACCGGCGCGGATCGCCGCGGCCGCGAGGGCAAGTTCGTGCTCGCCAACGGAGGCACGCTCTTTCTCGACGAGGTGGGCGACATGCCCATGGCCACGCAGGCGAAGCTGCTGCGAGTGCTGCAGGAGAAGGAGCTCGAGCCGCTCGGGTCCAACCGCGTGGCGAAGGTCGACGTGCGGGTCATCGCCGCCTCGAGCGTGGACCTGCGCCAGATGGTCTCGATGGGCCGCTTCCGTTCCGACCTCTACTACCGCCTCTCGGTGCTGCCGATCGAACTGCCGCCGCTGCGCGAACGCATCGACGACCTCGAGGCGCTTGCCGACCACATTCTCGAGGACATCGCTCGCCGTGCGGGCACGCCGCAGCGCGAGCTCACCCCGACGGCCCTGACCGTGCTGTGCGGCTACGGCTGGCCGGGCAACATCCGCGAGCTGCGCAACGTGCTCGAGCAGGTCACGCTCAATTCCGACAGCCCGCGCCTTTCCGCCGAGGAATTCACGCTGGTGCTGCCGCGCCTGGCCGCCGGGTCGCGGCCCGGCGACCGCCCGACGCTCAAGCTCGCCGACGTCGTCGCCGATGCCGAGCGCAACGCGATCCGCTCCGCGCTCGCCGCGGCCGAAGGCAAGAAGATCCTGGCCGCCGAGCTTCTGGGGATTTCCCGCGCGACCTTGTACCAGAAGCTCTCCGCGCTCGCCCCCGAGCGCGAGCCCCGCCACTAGGCATTTTCCGGCATGACGGCCCCTGTCCGGGTTTCCGGACAGGGGTTTCCGGCATTTCCGACGCCTGCGACCGATTCTTCATCATTTGGTTAAATTCATCACTAAATGAATTGTAAGTTGTTGATCAGGAATTGACTCGATATTCACCGAACGTTGAATGAGGGGTTGACGGAAGCGGGGTGACAGGTCTAGATTGCGGCCCACGCGCACTCCCACATGACGCGCGACAAGACAACAACACCGGTCCGACACCCCAGGAGGTTTCATGCCAAAGCACCGCAAGCCCAGCATTCGTGTGCTGCACGCCGCCCTCGCGCTCGCCCTTTCCCAAGCCGTGCTCGTCCCGGCCGCGCAGGCCCAGACCCCGGCCGTGGAGCCCGACAAGAAGGCCGAGCAGGCGGGCGAGAACAAGGAAAAGAACATCCAGCTCGCCCAGGCGGGCGGCGCCCCGGCTGGCAGCGCGGGTGGCGCGACCAGGGCGGAGAGCATCGTCGTCACGGCGCGCCGTCGCGAAGAGCTGATCCAGGACGTGCCGGGTGCGGTGAGCGCATTTTCGGGCGAGATGATCGAGCAGGCCGGCATCCAGGACGTGACCGGGCTCGCGGACCTCACGCCGAACACGACCCTCAAGGCCTCGCGCGCGACCAACACGACCCTCACCGCCTTCATCCGCGGTATCGGCCAGCAGGACCCGGTCGCGGGCTACGAGCAGGGCGTGGGCATCTACCTCGACGACGTCTACCTCGCCCGCCCGCAGGGCGCGCTGCAGGACATCTACGACCTGGCGCGCATCGAGATCCTGCGCGGCCCGCAGGGCACGCTCTACGGGCGCAACACGATCGGCGGCGCGGTGAAGTACGTGAGCAAGCGGCTCGGGGACAAGCCCGAGCTCAACATCAAGGTTGCGCTGGGCGAGTACAGCCAGACCGACCTCGTGGTCCGCGGCAACCTGCCGGTGACCGACACCTTCCGCATCGGCGGCACCATCGCGACCTTCAACCACGACGGCTTCGGCACCAACGTCGTGAACGGGAAGGAGAACTACAACAAGGAGATCGTCGCCGGACGCATCAGCGCCGAGTTCACGCCCACGCGCGAGCTCTTCATCCGCTTCGCCGCGGACCGCACGCAGGACGACTCGCTGCCCAAGGCCGGCTACCGGCTCACGCCGGGCCCCACGGCCGGCAACGAGCCGCTCCCGGGCAGCTACGACACGCGCGCCAACCTCTACACGGTGCTCGGCAAGCAACAGGAAGTCACCACCAGCGGCGAATCGCTGCTCGTCGAGTACAACATCACGCCACAGCTCGTGTTCAAGTCGATCACCGCGCATCGCAAGGGCGAATCCACCGCGCCGATCGACTTCGATTCGCTCAACACGCCCCTCTTCGAGGCGCCGGCGTTCTACAACGACAAGCAGCGCAGCCAGGAATTCCAGCTCGTGTACTCGGGCTCGAAGTGGCAGGCGGTCGCGGGCGCCTATTTCATGAAGGCCAACGCGTTCAACGAGTTCGACGTGCTGCTGAACGCCTCCGGGGGCCTGTCGCTCTACACGCTCGACGACATCGACACCAAGACCTGGGCGGTCTTCGCCGACGTCAACTACGAGTTGACGCCGACGCTGGACCTGAGCGCGGGCCTGCGCTACACCAGCGACGAGCGCAACGCGCGCATCTTCAAGCGCACCTACCTCGGGCTCGGCGGCTCGCCCACGCTCGGCAACCCGAACGCGGTGGGCCTGCCCGTGGACACCGACCTCGGCAAGGACCAGTTGAGCCGCAGCGACGAGAAGGTCACGCCCAAGGTCGGGCTGGGCTGGAAGTTCACCCCGGGGCAGAACCTCTACCTCACCTACTCCGAAGGCTTCAAGGGCGGCATGTTCGACCCGCGGATGAGCATGACCGCCGCAGGCGGCATCAACTCGCCGACGGGACAGCAGGTCCTCAAGGGCGTGGAGCCGGAGGAGGTGAAGAGCACGGAGATCGGCCTGAAGTCGGCCTTCAACGGCGGCCGCATCCAGACCAACGTGGCGGCGTTCCACATGGACTACCAGAACGTCCAGATCCCGGGCTCCATCCCGACGTACAACGCCGCGGGACAGGTCGTCGGGTTCGCCGGCTTCCTCACCAACGCGGGCAAGGCGAAGGTGAAGGGCCTGGAGTTCGAGGTCATCGCGAGAATCACGGACGCGTTCTCGATGCAGGCGATGGCCGGCCTGATCGACGCCGAGTACAAGGAGTGGATCGTCTCCAACGGCTCGACCACGAACCCGCAGCTGGTCAACGTCGCCAGTTCGGCCGAGTTCCAGAACACGCCCGAGCGCCAGGCGAGCATCACCGGCACCTACGAATGGAACGTGGGCCTCTTCGGCAAGGCGGGCAACCTCGCGCTGCACGGCACGGCCGCGTACAAGAGCAAGGTCTACCAGGCCGAGTTCGTGCGCACGACCGGCGTCGCCGCGATCGACGTGAACGTGCCGGCGAACCAGATGCTGGCGCAGGATGCCTTCACGCTCTACGACGCGAGCCTCATCTGGACGAGCAAGGACCGCAAGTGGAGCTTCGGCGTCGTCGGGCGCAACCTCGGCGACGAGCGCTACAAGGTCGCCGGCTACCCCTTCGGCGCGTTCTTCAACACCATCACGACCTTCTACGGCGAGCCGCGCACGGTCAAGTTCGTCGGCAGCGTAACGTTCTGAGGCCGTTGCCGGCGGCGCCGCGAGGCGCCGCCGGGTTTCTTCGATCCTCCCGGAGCCGCAATGTCCCCATACGTCGACCTCACGTGGAAGGGCGAGGGCGACCTCGCCCTTTACGCGCGCGACTACGCGCGAACCGGCGGCCCCGCGCGCTGCCCGGTCATCTGCATCCACGGCCTCACCCGCAACTCCGCCGACTTCGAGGACGTGGCGCCCTGGATCGCCCAGCAGGGCCGCCGCGTCATTGCCGTGGACATCCGCGGGCGCGGCCGCTCGGCGCGTGATCCGGATCCCGCGCGCTACAACCCGAAGGTGTATTGCGCCGACGTGTTGCGGCTCCTGGATGCGGCCGGCGTCTCCCGGGCAGTCTTCATTGGCACGTCCATGGGCGGCATCATCACCATGGCCATCGCGGCGAAACGCTTGCGCGCCATCGCGGGCGCGGTATTGAACGACGTCGGCCCGATCATCTCGATGAAGGGCCTGGAGCGCATCAAGGGCTACGTCGGCAAGGGCGGCCCGGTGCAGTCGTGGGACGATGCCGCAGCCTTCATCGAATCGATCAACGGCGTCGCTTTCCCGGAAAACACCAGGGAGGACTGGCTCAAGTTCGCGCGGCGCACGTTCCGCGAGGAGGGCGGCAAGTTCGTCCTCGACTATGACCCGAAGATCTCCCAGGCCGTCCAGGGCGGGCAGGTCAGGAACACCTCTCTCATCGCCAGGCTGCTCTACAAGCGCCTGGCGAAGAACCGCCCGACGCTGTTGATCCGCGGCGGGAATTCCGACATCGTGGGGCCGGAAGAAGCGCAGTACATGCGTTCGGCGGTCCCGAGCCTGCGTTACGCGGAGGTCCCCGGCGTGGGGCACGCGCCCATGCTGACCGAGCCGGCCGCGCGTGAGGCGCTTACGAGCTTCCTCGCCGATGTGGACTGACCCCATGCAGCAGCGAACCCCCGACAAGACCGGCCGGCGGGGCCGGCCCGTGCGCCGGCCGGCGGTCGTCCCGGTCGAGACGCGCAGCCACATCCTCGACCACGCCGAGGCGCTGTTCGCCCTCCACGGACTGCATGGCGTGACCGTGCGCGAGGTCGCCCGCGCCGCGGCCGTCGACCCGGCGCTGGTGCACTACTACTTCGAGACGAAGGCGGGCCTCTTCGACGCCGTCTTCCAGCGCCGCGCCGCGATCCTCAACGAGGAGCGGCTGCGCGAGATGGACGGCTACGCGAAGGCCGCGGGCGACCGCGTCACGGTCGAAGGCTGCGTGCAGGCGTTCCTCGAGCCCATCTGGCGCCACTCGTACCCGAACGACCCGCACTGGAACAACTACTTCCGCATGATCGCGCTGGTGAACAACACCCCCGAGTGGGGCGGCGAGATGATGACGCGCCACTTCGACCCCGTGATCCAGCGGCTGATCGCGCTGCTGCGCACGTGCATGCCCGGGTCGCGCGACGCCGATCTCTACTGGTGCTACCACTTCCTCTCGGGCGCGCTCACCCTGAGCCTGTCGCGCACGGGCCGCATCGACCGGCTCTCGGGCGGGGTGTGCGCATCCGACGACATGGAAGCGATCCTGCGGCGCATGGTGCCCTTCATCGCGGCGGGCTTCCGCCAGGTGTGCCAGCCCGCCGACTGACGAACCTCGAGCCCAAGGAGAACGCATTGAGACCCAGGACACTCATCGCCGCCGTGCTGCTGGCCGCCACCGCCGGCCTGGCGCAGGCGCAGGAGCTGCGCATCGCGCTGCTGCTCGCCAAGACCGGGCCGCTCGAGGCCTATGCCAAGGACACGCAGACCGGCTTCATGCTCGGGCTCGAGTACCTGACCGGCGGCAAGATGGAGCTCGACGGCAGGAAGATCAAGGTGATCGTCAAGGACGACCAGGGCAAGCCCGACCTCGCCAAGGCCGCGCTCGCCGAAGCCTACGGCGACGACAAGGTCGCCATCGCGGTGGGCACGAGCTCCTCGGGCGCCACGCTCGCGATGCTGCCGATGGCGGAGGAGTACAAGAAGATCCTGATCGTCGAGCCCGCGGTGGCCGACAGCATCACCGGGGACAAGTGGAACCGCTACATCTTCCGCACTTCGCGCAACTCGATGCAGGATGGGCTCGCCGGCGCCGCGACGCTCATGGGCGAGGCGAGCATCGGCTTCCTCGCACAGGACTACGCCTTCGGCCGCGACGGCGTGAAGGCCGCGAAGGAAGCGCTGGCGACGATGGGCAGCAAGGCGAAAGTCGTGCACGAGGAATACGCGCCGCAGACGACCACCGACTTCACCGCGCCGGCGCAGCGTATCTTCGACGCGCTGAAGACAAAGCCCCAGCCGCGCATCCTCGCCATCATGTGGGCCGGTCCCCACCCCCTCGGCAAGCTCGCGGACCTGAAGCCCGAGCGCTACGGCATCGTGCTCGCGCCCGGCGGCAACCTGCTGCCGGTGCTCAAGACGTGGAAGGGCTACGCCGGCACCGAGGGCGCGATCTACTACTACTACGGCTTCCCCAGGAACCCGATGAACGACTGGCTGGTGGCCGAGCACATGAAGCGCTTCAAGACGCCGCCGGACTTCTTCACCGCCGGCGGCTTCGCCGCGGCGAGCGCCGCCGTGACCGCGCTTCGCAAGGTGCCCGGCGCCGACACCGAGAAGCTGATCGTGGCCATGGAGGGCATGGAGTTCGACACACCCAAGGGCAAGATGACCTTCCGCAAGGAAGACCACCAGGCGCTGCAGCCGATGTACCACTTCCGCATCCGCAAGGAGCAGAAGGACGAGTGGGACCTGCTCGAGCTGGTGCGCGAGATCCCGGCGAAGGACCTGCCGCTGCCCATCCGCAACAAGCGCTGAGGGCACGAGCCCGATGGCCGCGGTGCCGGCTCGCCACCCGGTGCTCTCCACGCACGGCCTGACCGTGCGGTTCGGGGGGCACGTCGCCGTGAACGGCGTCACCGCCGAATTCCATCCGGGCACGCTCACCGCCATCGTCGGCCCCAACGGAGCCGGCAAGACCACCTACTTCAACCTCATCTCCGGCCAGCTCGCCGCGACCGCGGGCAGCGTGCGCCTCTTCGGCGAGGACGTCACGCGCATGGGCGCGCCGCAGCGCGCGCAGCGCGGCATCGGCCGCGCGTTCCAGCTCACCCAGCTCTTTCCCAACCTGACGGTGCTCGAGAACGTGCGCCTGGCGGTTCAAAGCCGCGCGCGCACGGGCCTGCACCTGCTCTCGCTCTGCTCGCGCCACGTCGAGCTGATCGACAAGGCCGAGCAGTACCTGGAGCGCGTGGCGCTGGCCGACAAGCGCGGCGCGCCCGCGGCGGCGCTGGCGCACGGCGAGCAGCGCAAGCTCGAGGTGGCCATCCTGCTCGCGCTCGAGCCGCAGGTGCTGATGTTCGACGAGCCCACCGCCGGCATGAGCATGGACGAGGTGCCGGTGATCCTGGAGCTGATCCACCGCATCAAGGAACAGGGCGACCGCACCGTGCTGCTGGTGGAGCACAGGCTCGAGGTGGTGCGCTCGCTCGCCGATCGCATCCTGGTCCTGCACGACGGGGCGCTGGTGGCCGACGGCGATCCGGCCACGGTGATGAGCTCGCAGATCGTGCGGGAAGCGTATCTCGGCGTGGAGGCCGCCGATGGCTGAGGCGCTGCTCGCGCTCGCCGGCGTGCACACGCACATCGGCCGCTATCACATCCTCCAGGGCGTGGACCTCGCGGTGCCCGAGGGCGCAATGACAGTGCTGCTCGGGCGCAACGGCGCGGGCAAGACCACGACGGTGCGGACCATCATGGGGTTGTACAAGGCGAGCGCCGGGCAGGTGCGGTTCGGCGCGCGCGACATCGCGGCACTTCCCACCTCCGAGATCGCGCGCGCCGGCATCGCCTACGTGCCCGAGAGCATGGCGGTGTTCTCGGACCTCACCGTGCGCGAGAACCTGCTGCTGGGCGCGCGCGAGGCGAAGATGGATCCGGCGCGCCTCGAATGGATCTTCGGCTTCATGCCGGCGTTGAGGAAGTTCTGGAACTACCCCGCGGGAAACCTTTCCGGCGGCCAGAAGCAGATGGTGGCGATCGCGCGCGCCATCGTCGTCCCGCGCCGGCTCCTCGTCGTGGACGAGCCCACCAAGGGCCTCGCGCCCGCGATCGTGCAGAACCTGCTCAACGCGTTTCGCGAGATGAAGTCTGCGGGAACGACGATCCTGCTGGTCGAGCAGAACGCGGCCTTCGTGAAGAAGGTGGGCGACCACGTGGCGGTGATGGACGACGGCCGGATCGTGCACTCGGGCACGATGGCCGCGTTCGCCGCGGACGCAGCGCTGCAGTCGCGGCTGTTGGGCCTTGAGATGGAAGCGCACGCATGAGCGCGGTGCCGACCCCCGCCGGCGGCGAGGCCATCCCCGCCGCCTCGCTCGACATCGTCCCGCTGCTGCTGGTGCCGGCGGTGGCGCTGGTCATGATCCCCTTCGTGGGCAGCTTCCCGGCGTGGGTCACGCTCACCATCGCCGGGCTCGCGATGGGGATGATGATCTTCATCATGGCGAGCGGGCTCACGCTGGTCTTCGGGTTGATGGACGTGCTCAACTTCGGCCACGGCGCGTTCATCGCAGTGGGCGCCTACGCCGCGACGCTCGTGCTGCTGCCGCTCTCCGGTTGGTCGGGCGCCGACTCCGTGCTCCTCAACCTGTCCGCAGTGGCCCTCGCCATCCTGGTCGCGATGATCGCAACGGGACTCGTCGGCCTCGTGTTCGAGCGGCTGCTCATTCGCCCGGTGTACGGGCAGCATCTGCGCCAGATCCTGGTCACGATGGGCGGCGCGATCGTGACCGAGCAATTGCTGGGTGTCATCTGGGGCCCCGACCAGATCCCGCTGCCGATCCCCGAGACGCTGCGCGGCGCATTCGTGCTGGGCGACGTCGCGATCGAGAAGTACCGCCTCTTCGCGGTCGTGGTCGGGCTGGCGGTGTTCCTGGCGATGTTCCTCGTGCTCAACCGCACGCGCCTGGGGCTTCTCATCCGCGCCGGCGTGGAGAACCGTCCGATGGTCGAGGCGCTGGGCTACCGCATCCGCACGCTTTTCGTGGGCGTGTTCGTCGCGGGCTCGGCGCTCGCCGGACTGGGCGGGGTCCTGTGGGGCCTGTACCGCGAGATGCTGACCGCGACCCTCGGCGCCGACGTCGTGGTGATGGTGTTCATCGTGATCATCATCGGCGGCCTGGGCTCGGTGGGCGGATGCTTCATCGGCGCGCTGCTCACCGCGCTCGTGGCGAACTACGCGGGCTTCCTCGCGCCCAAGGTCGCGCTCGCCTCCAACATCCTGCTGATGGTCGCGATCCTGCTGTGGCGGCCGGCGGGTCTCTATCCCGTCGGCAAGCGCTGAAGGCCCGCGATGCTGCGCACGCTCCTCTCCGACGACACGCCGCGCAGCCGCGTCCTCGCGGCACTTCTCGTCGCCGTGCTCGTGGGCCTCGTGGTCGCGCCCTTCGCGGTGAGCGGCCCGCGCGCCCTCAACACCGCCGCGACCATCTGCATTTTCGTCGTGCTCGTCGCCTCGTACGACCTGCTGCTGGGGTACTCCGGCATCGTGTCGTTCGCGCACACGATGTTCTACGGGATCGGCGCCTACGGGGTAGGACTGGCGCTCGGGGGCATGGGACCCACATGGTGGGCGCTCTTCTCGGGCCTGGGCCTGGCGCTCCTGGTGACGCTCGTGCTCGCGCTCGCCATCGGCCTGCTGTCGCTGCGCGTGCGCGCGCTCTTCTTCGCCATGATCACGCTCGCGGTCGCCTCCGTCTTCGGCGTGCTCGCGTCCCAGCTGTCGGATTTCACCGGGGGCGAGGACGGCCGCAACTTCACCGTGCCCGAGGTGCTGCGCCCCGGCACGCGCTTCATCGAGGCCGAGGTCCTCGGCCGCGCGGTCGACGGCAAGCTGCTCACCTACTACATAGTTCTCGTCGCCTCCGTGGCGATCTTCCTGGTGCTGCTGCGCGTCGTGAACTCGCACTTCGGGCGCGTGCTGCAGGCGATCCGCGAGAACGACTTCCGCGCCGAGGCGCTCGGCTACCGCACCGTGGTGTATCGAACGCTCGCCAACGTGATCGCGGCGCTCGCCGCCACGCTCGCCGGCGCCCTCATGGCGCTGTGGCTGCGCTACGTGGGCCCGAAGACGGTGCTCTCGTTCGAGGTGATGACCGACATCCTGCTGATCGTGGTGATCGGCGGGATGGGGCGCATGTACGGCGCTGTGATCGGCACGGTGCTCTTCGTCCTGGCGCAGAACTACCTGCAGGCGGGCATGGGACAGGCGTCGCAGGCGCTCTCGGCGCTTCCCTGGCTCGCCAAGGCCCTGCATCCCGATCGCTGGATGCTGTGGATGGGGATGCTCTTCATCCTGTGCGTGTACTACTTCCCGACCGGCATCGTCGGCAAGCTGCGAGGGGCGGGCAAGTGAGGATCGCTTGCTAGAGCTCGCGAGCCTCATCCGCCGCCAGGCGCGCTATCGCCCTGACGCCCTCGCCGTGGTGTTCGAGGACGAGCGGCTCACCTATCGGGAGTTCTGGGCGCGCGCGGCCCGCATCGGCAACATGCTGCGCGCGCTCGGCATCGGGCCCGGCGACAAGGTCGCGACCGTCGCCGGAAATTCGCTCGACCTGCTCGCGACCTACTGGGCCGTGCCCGCCATCGGCGCCGTGCTGGTGCCGCTCTCGCCGCTGCTGATGCGCGAGGGCCTGGCGAGCCTGCTCACGGGCTCGGACGCCCGCTGCCTCATCGCGCAGCCGGCGATGCTGCCCGTGCTGCGCGAGATGACGGGCGAGCTGCCGGCGCACGTGCTGGTCCTCGAGGGCGGCGACACGGGCTTCGGCGACTATCCGCAGCTGTGCGCGGCGCAGCCCGAGGACCTGGCGCCGGCCGAGGTGAAGCCCGACGACCTGTTCAACATCATGTTCACGAGCGGGACGACCGGTGTGCCAAAAGGGATCATGCACACGCACGTGACGCGCGCGATGTACGCGACGCTCATGGGGCAGGCCTTCCGCATGACGCCGGAGTCGCGCACCCTGCACGCCGGCGCCATCGTCTTCAACGGGGCCTTCGTCACGATGGTGCCCACGTTCTTCCTCGGTGGCACGTACGTGCTGCTGCGCCAGTTCGACGCGGAGGAGGCCATCGCCACCATCGAGCGCGAGCGCATCACCCACACGATGCTGGTGCCCGCGCAGATCGTCGCGATCCTGGGCGCGAAGGGCTACGACCCGAAGCGGCTCGCATCGCTCGAGTGCATCCTCTCACTGGGCGCGCCGCTGCTGCAGCAGGACAAGGAGCGCCTCTCCCGCGAGCTCCCGCGGCGCCTCTACGAGCTCTACGGGCTCACCGAGGGCTTCGCGACGATCCTCGATCGCGACGACGTGGTGCGCAAGTCCGGGTCCGTGGGTGTGCCGCCCGCCTTCTACCGCATGCGCATCGAACGGCCCGACGGCAGCGAGTGCGCGGTGGGCGAAGCGGGCGAGATCGTGGGCCGCGGTCCGATCATCGCCTCGGGCTACTACAAGCGCCCCGACCTCACCGCCGAGGCCTGGCGCGACGGCTGGCTGCACACCGGCGACGTGGGATATGTGGACGACGAGGGCTACCTGCACCTCGTGGACCGCATGAAGGACATGATCGACTCGGGCGGGGTCAAGGTCTATCCGCGCGATGTCGAGGAGGTGGCGGTGCGCCATCCCGACGTGAGCGAGGTGGCCGTTTTCGGCATCCCGCACGAGAAATGGGGCGAGACTCCGGTGGCGGCGGTGATCCTGCGGCCCGGCGCCACTGCCACCGCGGAAGAGTTGCGCAACTGGATCAACGAGCGCGTGGGCGCGCGCTTCCAACGCGTCTCGGTAGTGGTCGTGATGGACGACTTCCCGCGCAGCACCGCGGGCAAGACCCTCAAGCGCGAGTTGCGCGAACCCTACTGGGCATCGACAGGACGCAAGATCTGAGGAGGCCACATGGCGATATTCGAGGCGCGCGCCGATGCGCTGAACAACCGGCTGTATGTCACCCTCGGCGGATTCTCCGACGACGTCCAGATGCGCCGCAACGTGGACGTGGTGATTGCGGAGCTGGCGAAGCTGCGACCCGGCTTCGTGATGATCAGCACCATCACCGAGGCCAAGGCGACGACGGCCGGTGGTGCGCGCGAGCTCGAGCGCGCGATGCAGGCCTACAAGAGCAAGGGCATCGCCCGCATCATCCGCATCGTCGGCGAGGAGGTGCTCGGAAAGCTGCAGCTGCAGCGCCTGGCGCAGGAGGCCGGGATTCCGGTGGAATACGCGACGTCGCTCGCCGGCGCGGAGGCGCTCCTGCGGACCAAGCCCGCGAAGCCCGCAGGATCGGCCTGACGGCCCGGCGGTTCAGCCGACGCTCATCAGCGTGGCATTGCCGCCGGCCGCGGCGGTGTTCACGCTCACGACGCGCTCGAGCAGCAGGCGCTCGAGGCCCGTCACCTCCCCGCCCGGATCGAACATCTGCACGCCCACGATCGGGCCGTCGCGCGCCGCCACCCGGGCGAGCACGGCGGTGCGCTCGTCGGCGGTGCCGTGGTGCAGGACCATGTCGAACGCGGCGTTGCCCGACCACCATTCCACCATGTCGATCGCGTCGCGCACGGCGGCGGGCATCTCGCCGCAAAGCCGCCGGGTGCGCTCCGAAATGGGCCAGACCGCGCGCGCGCCGGTGGCGAGAACGGCCGCGAGCTGCGAGAGGTAGTCGCGCGCATCGTTCGCCACGCACGCGATCGACCTCCGCGGCAGGACGCAGTAGGTGTTGCGTTCACCCGTCGGGCCCGGAAGCAGCACCCTGGCTCCCGAGGGCGAGAAGGCGGCCAGGCGGTCGCAGCGCGCGGCGAGGTCCGGGTAGGCGGTGCGCGCCCATTGACGCAGCGACTCGAAAGCGGCGAGCGTGGGCTGGTAGCCGCGCAGGGCCTCGCGCACGCCTTCCTCGTCGATCGCGCGCAGCTCCTCGATGGCCGCATCCGGCGGGCAGCCCGCGAGCAGCCTGAAGAGGTAAAGCGGGCCGCCCGCTTTCGGCCCGGTGCCCGACAGGCCCTCGCCGCCGAAGGGCTGCACGCCGACCACGGCGCCCACGATGTTGCGGTTCACGTAGACGTTGCCCGCCCGCGCCTTTGCGAGGATCGCCTCGATGGTCTCGTCCACGCGCGAATGGATGCCCATCGTGAGCCCGTATCCCAGGTCGTTGATGCCATCGACCAGCGCGGGCAGCCCTTCGCGGCGGAAGCGCAGCACGTGCAGCACCGGCCCGAACACCTCGCGCTCGAGGTCCTCGACGCGCTCGATCTCGATCAGCGTGGGGGCCACGAAGGTGCCGCGCTCGAGCGCGGCGCCGGCGTGCGGCTGGTGCACGCGCAGGCCCCGCGCGCGCATCTTGTCGATGTAGCCCACGAGCATGTCGCGCGCCCCGGAGTCGATCACCGGGCCCACGTCCACGCTGAGGCGCTCGGGGTTTCCGACCGCGAGCTCGGCCATCGCACCGAGCAGCATCTCGACGATGCGGTCGGCGACCTCCTCCTGCAGGCACAGCACGCGCAGCGCCGAGCAGCGCTGGCCGGCGCTGTCGAAGGCCGAGACCACGGCATCGGACACCACCTGCTCGGGCAGCGCGGAGGAATCGACGATCATCGCGTTCTGCCCGCCGGTCTCGGCCACCAGCGGGATCGGCCGGCCGCGCGTGTCGAGGCGCCCGGCGAGCGCGCGCTGGATATGGCGCGCCACCTCGGTCGAGCCGGTGAAGACGACGCCGCGCACACGCGCGTCCGCGACCAGCCGCGCCCCGACGGTCTCGCCCTGCCCCGGCAGGAGCAGCAACACGTCCGCCGGGACTCCCGCCTGGTGCATCAGGCGCACAGCCTCGGCCGCGATGAGCGGCGTCTGTTCGGCGGGCTTGGCCACGACCGTGTTGCCCGCCGCGAGCGCCGCGCTCACCTGGCCGGTGAAGATCGCGAGCGGGAAATTCCACGGGCTGATGCAGGCGACCACGCCGAGCGCGGGATGCGTGGAGGCATCCAGCCGCGTGCGCGCCTGGCCGGCGTAGTAGCGCAGGAAGTCGACCGCCTCGCGCACCTCCGCGACGGCGTTCGCATAGGTCTTGCCGGCCTCGCGCACCGCCAGGCCGATGAGGCCCGCCATGTGCGACTCCATCGCGTCGGCCGCGCGCTCGAGGCAGGCGGCACGCTCCGCGGCGGGAGTTGCCTGCCAGCGCGGCGCTGCGGCGTGCGCCGCCAGCAACGCGGCCTCCACGTCCTCGGCGTCGCCCTCGACCACGTAGCCGACGACATCCTCCGGACGAGCGGGATTGCGCACCGCAACGCCGCTGCGATTGTCGCCAAGCGCGCGCCGCGTGGGCTCGGCGGTCCACGCCTGCGCGGCGCAATGGACCAGCGATTCGGCCAGCTGGGCGAGCGAGCGTTCGTCCACCAGGTCCATGCCGCGAGAATTGGCCCGCAGCGGCCCGAAGAGCGCGCGCGGCGCGGGAATCCTGGAATGGGGCAGCCCGAGGACGCCTTCGGTGCGCGCCGCCGCCTGCACGACCGATACCGGGCTCGCGACGAGCTCCTCGACGCCCACGTCCGCGTCGGCGATGCGGTTGATGAACGAGCTGTTGGAGCCGTTCTCGAGCAGGCGACGCACGAGGTACGCGAGCAGTGTCTCGTGCGTGCCCACCGGCGCGTAGATGCGGCACGGCCGCGCGAGCCCGCCCTCGCTCTCCGCCCCGACAACCTGCTGGTAGAGCGGCTCGCCCATGCCGTGCAGGCACTGGAACTCGTACTGGCCCGGCGACCAGGCGCCGGCCATCCGGTAGATCGAGGCGAGCGACTGCGCGTTATGGGTTGCGAACTGGGGATAGATCGCATCGGGTGCCGCCAGCAGCTTGCGCGCGCACGCGAGGTACGACACATCGGAATGCACCTTGCGCGTGAAGACCGGGTAGTCGTCCATCCCGTCGACCTGGGCGCGCTTCACCTCGGCATCCCAATAGGCGCCCTTCACCAACCGGACCATCAGCCGGCGCCGCGTGCTCCGTGCGAGGTCGACGAGGCAGTCGATCAGCGCCGGGCAGCGCTTCCCGTAGGCCTGGGCGACGTAGCCGATGCCGTTCCACCCTTCGAGGCCCGGCTCGGCGCAGAGCGCTTCGAGCAGGTCGATCGAGAGCTCCACGCGGTCCGCTTCCTCGGCGTCGATGTTCAGGCTGATGTCGTAGCGGCGCGCGAGCAGCGCCAGGTCCCTCACCTTCGGATACAGCTCGGCGAGAATGCGCTCGCGCTGCGCGAACGAGTAGCGCGGGTGCAGGGCCGAGAGCTTCACCGAGATCCCCGGGCCGGCGTGGATGCCGCGCCCCGCCGCGACCGCACCGATGGCATGGATCGCCTGCTCGTAGGAGCGGTGGTAGCGCGCCGCGTCAGCGGCGGTCATCGCGGCCTCGCCCAGCATGTCGTACGAGTAGGAGAATCCCAGGGCCTCGAACGCCTTCGCGTTCTCGAGCGCGTCGGCCACGGTCTCCCCCGCCACGAACTGCTTGCCCATCAACCGCATGCCGAGGTCGACGGCCTTGCGGATGACGGGCTCGCCCATGCGGGCGGTCACGCGGGTGAGCGCGTTGCCGAGCCCGCGCTCGTCGTGCGTGGCCACGAGCCTGCCGGTGACGAGCAGGCCCCAGGTGGCGGCGTTGATGAAGGGCGAGTCGCTCGCGCCGAGGTGCGCGCGCCAGTCGCCGCGGCCGATCTTGTCGCGGATCAGGGCGTCGCGCGTCGCGGCGTCCGGGATGCGCAGCAGCGCCTCGGCGAGGCACATGAGGGCCACCCCCTCGTCGCTCGAAAGCGAGAACTGCTGCAGCAGCCCCTGCACCAGGTTCTCGCGCGCGCCCCCGCCCGCCTTCTCGCGCAGCCCCGCGACCAGCCGGGTCGCGAGCGCCGCCACCGCCTTGTCCTCTTCAGGGGTGAGCTGCGCGAGCGGCACCAGCGCCGCGACCGCCTCCGGCTCCGGCCGGCGCGCGCTTGCCGTGACCGCCTGGCGCAGCGCCGAGCGCGGCGGCAGCGCGGCGGCGAGCGCGGCGAAGGGGTGGGTGGGATTCATCGGAGCGTCGAACGAAAACGGGGCGGCCAGGGCCGCCCCGCGATGCGATTGCCGGACTCAGTAGCTCCTGGCCTTGCCGCTCGGGCTGGTGGGCTCGTTCTTCTCCGCGGCCTTCTTGGCGGCCTCCTGGTCCTTCAACGCGGCCTCCTGGTCGGAGCGGAACTTGCCGATCGTGTCGTTGTATTCCTTCGCCGCGGCGTTCTCGGCATCCAGGTGCGCCTTGGCCGCGGTCTTGCGTTCGGAGATGTACTTCACGACGCAATCCTTGTAGTTCTTGACCTGGTTTTCCAGCGCCTTCGCCTCGACGTCGCTCTTCATCGCCTTCAAGCCGGGATAGACGGGCTTGGGCTCGCAGCTGGCCTTGGGCACGTCGGTCGGCTGGGCGAGCGCGTGGGCGGCGGCGAGGGCGGCCATGGCCGCGAGGATCTGGTGGGATTTCATCGGTTGCTCTCTCTTTCTCTCGGGTTCAGCGCTGGGACTCCGCGTCCTGCAGCGCCTTGATGGTTTCGTTGTACTCGGTGATCGCGGCGTTGCCGGCGTCGGTGTGCGCCTTCGCGGCGGCGGCGCGGTCGTCGGCATAAGCCTTCATGCAGGCCTTGTACGTGTCGATCTCGCGCTGGAACTTCTTGCGCGTGTTCGCGTCCTGCATCATTGCGCGCATCGGCTGCTGGGGCTTCTCGCACTTCTGTTTCGGAACCTCGGGGGCCTGGGCAGGCTGCTGCGCGCCCGCCGAAGCGGCGGCGAGCGCGAGCAGCGCGGCCGAGGCGAAAGTGATGCGATCCATGGTGGTCGGTCTTCGGGAATCCGCTGGGCGCGTAGGTTAACGCAAAAGCGCTACTTCTTGGGCGGGGAGATCGGCAGCGGCGCGAGCAGGTCGTCCTTCGCGCTCGCGCCCTTCGCCACTTCCATCACCTCCGCGCAGAACGCCGCCTGGGTCATCGGGCAGTTCGACTTCGCGCGTGAGTAGATGGCCTCGCGGTCCTCCTTGCCGACCGCGGGGCTCTTCATGTGCTTGTAGAGGAATTTCTTGTACTCCCCGTCACGCTGCACGTCCATCGCGACCGTGTCCGCGTCCTTCCATTCGACCAGCAGGCGCAGGATCGCGTCGGTAAAGACGTCCTCGACCGGCGGCTTGTCGCAGTGCCCATGGTCCTTGAATGCCTTGTACAGGCCCTGGGGATTGACCACGCGGTCGACGGCCTTCTCGGCCGCGGCCGCATCGGCCTTGCCGCACTCCTTCTGCGCGAGCGCCGGCACAGCCGCCAGGGCGGCGCAGGCGAGGACCACGCTTGCGATCTTCATGTCAGGCAGCCTTTCCAGGACGACGTCCGGACTTCTCCAGGTGCTCTCGTATCGAGCGGGCGATGCCCGCGCCGTCGAGGCCGCAGTCCGCGAGCAGCTGCTGCGGATCCCCGTGCTCGACGAACCGGTCCGGGAGCCCCAGCATCAACAGCGGCACCACGACCCCATCCGCGGCCAGCGCTTCGGCAACCGCGGACCCGGCTCCTCCCGCAACAACGCTTTCCTCCACCGTTACGATGACATCGTGGCTCGCCGCGAGGCGGAATGCCAGCTCCCGGTCGAGCGGCTTCACGAAGCGCATGTTGGCCACCGTGGCGTTGAGCGCCTCGCCCGCCTCGAGCGCCGGGCCGAGCATGGCACCGAAGGCGAGGATCGCGATGCGGCGGCCCTCGCGGCGCACCTCGCCGCGACCGATGGGCAGCGCCTTCATCGCTTTGGCGACCTCGACGCCGGGGCCGGCCCCGCGCGGATAGCGCACCGTCGCGGGCCCATCCAGCGTGAACGCGGTATAGAGCATCTGGCGGCATTCGTTCTCGTCCGCAGGCGCCATGACGGTCATGTTGGGGATGCAGCGCAGGAAAGAATGGTCGAACGCACCGTGGTGCGTGGGGCCGTCCGCGCCGACCAGCCCGCCGCGATCGAGCGCGAAGACCACCGGCAGGTTCTGCAGCGCCACGTCGTGGATCAACTGGTCGTAGGCGCGCTGCAGGAAGGTCGAGTAGATCGCCACCACGGGCTTCAGGCCCTCGGTCGCCATGCCGGCCGCGAACGTCACGGCGTGCTGCTCGGCGATGCCGACGTCGAAATAGCGGTCGGAAAACTCCTGCGAGAACTTGACCAGGCCCGAGCCCTCGCGCATCGCGGGCGTCACGGCCACGAGCCGCGAGTCCACGCGCGCCATGTCGCAGAGCCACTCGCCGAAGACCTGGGTATAGGTGGGCCGCGGGCGGGCGTCGGGAGCGGGCTTCGCCTTCACGATGCCCACGCCCGGATCGAACTTGCCCGGGCCGTGGTAGGCGATCGGGTCGTCCTCGGCGAGCTTGTAGCCCTGGCCCTTGCGGGTGACCACGTGCAGGAACTGCGGGCCCTGGAGCCGCTTCAGGTTGCCCAGCGTCTCGACCAGCACGTCGATGTTGTGCCCGTCGATGGGCCCGGTGTAGTTGAAGCCGAACTCCTCGAACATCGTCGAGGGGGTGAGCATGCCCTTGGCGTGTTCCTCGAAGCGCTTGGCGAGCTCCTTCATCGGAGGCGCCACCGACAGCACGCGCTCGGCGGTCTTCTTGGTCGCCGCGTAGAAGCGGCCCGACATGAGCCGCGCGAGGTAGTTGTTCAGGGCGCCGACGTTCTCCGAGATCGACATGTCGTTGTCGTTCAGGATCACGATCACCTTGGAGCCCGTCTGCAGCGCGTTGTTCAGCGCCTCGAAGGCCATGCCGGCGGTCATCGCGCCATCCCCGATCACCGCGATCACGCTGCGCTGCGAGCCCTGGCGCCGGGACGCGACCGCCATGCCGAGCGCGGCCGAGATCGAGGTCGACGAATGCGCGGTGCCGAACGTGTCGTACGGGCTTTCCTCGCGCCGCGGGAAGCCCGCGATGCCGCCCTTCTGCCGCAGGCGCTTCATGCCCTCGCGGCGGCCGGTGAGGATCTTGTGGCCGTAGGTCTGGTGCCCGACATCCCAGATCAGCCGGTCGTCGGGGGTCTTGAAGACGTAGTGCAGCGCGATCGTGAGCTCGACCGTGCCCAGGTTCGAGGACAGGTGCCCACCGGTCGCGGCCACGGAATCGACGATGAAGGCACGCAGCTCCGTGGCGAGCTGGTTGAGCTGGCGGCGATCGAGTCCCCGGAGGTCGCGGGGGTCGCCGATGCTTTCGAGCAGGGTGTATGAACCCATGGGATGGGGGTGGCAAACTTGAGGCTCCCACATTTTGCCAGATTCGACGCATGGCCTTGAATTCACTGCTGAAGCAGCTGGAGCAGGCGGCCGAGGCGGCCCACCCGGGTTGGAAAGCCGCGCTGAAGCCGGGGCTCACCGACGAACAGATCGAGGCGGCGCTCGCGCCGCTCGACGGCTGGCATGTCCCGGACCAGATCGTCGAGCTCTACCGCTGGGCCAACGGCCAGGAGGAGGAGCACTGCCTCTGGGTCCCCTGCCAGCTGCTCCCGCTGGAGCAGGCCGTCGCCATCCTGCTGCAGTTGCGCGAATCGATGCCGCTCGCCCCGCCGCTGCTCCCGTTCGCCGCGGGTCTCGGCACGCTCGAGGTGCCGCTGTCGCGCGAGAAGCTGCGCAGCCAGACCATCTACTACCGGACGGGCTATCCGTTCCGCGCCTTCCGCGACGTGGCGGGGCTGCTTCGGGCCGCCACCGAATGCTATCGGCAAGGTGTGTTCACGCACGATCCCGAGCAAGGCTGGAGCGACCCGTCGTCGGACGACTCGTCGTCGCCCTCGCAACGCCGCGCGCATCACGAGATCCGCCTGCGGTTGAACCCCGCCACCAGTCCCACGCTCGAGGATGAGGGCGAAGCCCGGGGCGAGATGTGGATCGATCCGCACGACGCCACTACGTGGCCCGGGTCATGGCACGCGTGGATCGGGTTTGATCCCGAGGCGTACAGCCCGCGCGGCGCCACGGCCAAGGTGACGGATGTCGTGATCGGCCGCGTCAAGTGGAAGAAGCCGGTCGTCGTCCAGGGCGTCGTGGAAGTCGTCTCGGGCGCGTTCTCGCACGGGGCGAGCATGCGCGCCACGATCTCCGACGGCGTGCAGCGCCTGCAGGTCCTCTGCCCCGGGGTGCTCGCCACGGGACTCGCGGTCGGCAGCGTCTTCGAGTTCGAGCTCGAGCGGCCGCTCGACGACGCCGAGGCCGCGCAGCTGGAAAAGGGCGACGAGGCGATCGACCGCCAGGTGCGGGAGTCGATGCGCAAACTGGCGACGATGCTGCTGGAGCGACCCGACGGGCGTGAGATCGGCGAGGACGACCTGTCCATCGCCGACTTCGTCGACATGGGCCTGGGCCAGAGGGGTGTGCCGGCGTATCTCGCGCGCCGCGTGGCGCTGGTCGAGCGCCGCGAGCCGCCGGCCGAGGACGCCGCAGGCGACCCCGATCCCGAGGAGATGTGGGACCGCAACTACTGGCGCGGCCCCGGGGCGTTCACGCCTGCGGAGGACATCGAGACGCTGGCGCGCACCCTGCTCGCGAGCTATCGCAACGGATACCGCCTGGTGCACGACATGCAGCCCGTGGATGTCGCGGGCATCGACGGGCACGACGACAAGACCTACGACCGCGTCGCGCGCACGCTCGAGGATGAAGGGTTCCGGCAACTGGGCGACTGGGAGATCGCGAACCTGCACGACATCTGGCCCAACCATCCCCGCGTCGCGATGCGCGGCTTCGCACATCCCGACGGCACGGTCGCCGCCGCGTGGACGCTGCCGAAGCCGGTGTGGGCCGCGCTCACCCCGCCGCGCAAGCCGCCGCGCGACGGAATCGTCGACCTCGTCACCGAATACAAGGACGGACGCGTGTACCTCACGACGACGGCGGGCGACCTGCTCAAGCTGCAGACTCCGCACCGCCGCGAGAAGGTGCCGCTGGGTGCGCGCGTGCGGGAGGTCGTCGCGCGGCATCGCGAACGACTGGCCGCCGAGCCGCCCGGCAAGCCCCTGTCGGCGCGCACGTTCAAGGACTATCTCAAGCAGGTGCGCGCGCGCCACCTGGCCGAACGCGATTTCCACAACGGCCGGATCCCGACGCCGGAAGAGCTGGTGCTGATGGGGTGCAACCCCGATCTCGCCGACCGGGTGCATGCCGCGATGAAGGCGCTCGCCTAGCGCTCGCGCCTGACGATGAAGTCGGCGATCTGCGCCAGGCGCGCCGCGCGCGGGCCCAGGCTCGCGAGCGCCTCGTGCGCATCGGCGAGCAACTCGCCGGCGAGCCTCCGGGCCTCCGGAAGGCCCAGGACGCTCGTGTACGTGGGCTTGCCCGCGGCCTTGTCCTTGCCTACCGTCTTGCCGAGCGTGCCCGCGTCGCCCTCCTCGTCGAGGATGTCGTCCACGACCTGGAAGGCGAGGCCGACGCACTTGCCGTAGCGGTCGAGCTTGTCCAGCTCGCCGGGCGCGAGCGCGCGGCCGCAATGCGCACCCATGAGCACCGAGGCGCGAATGAGCGCTCCGGTCTTGAGGATGTGCATGTGCTCCAGCTCCGGCAGCGAGAGCTGCTTGCCCACGGCGTCCAGGTCGATCGCCTGGCCGCCGGCCATGCCGCGCGAGCCGCAGGCCACGGCGAAGAGCTGGATCAGGCGCAGCTGGTCCTCGGGACGGTCGGCGAGCTTGTAGTCGGCGAGCAGCTGGAACGCGAGACTCTGCAGCGCGTCGCCGGCGAGCAGCGCCGTGGCCTCGTCGAACTCCACGTGGCACGTGGGCTTGCCGCGGCGCAGGACATCGTCGTCCATGCAGGGCAAGTCGTCGTGGATCAACGAGTACGCGTGGATCATCTCCACTGCCGCGGCGGGAATCCTCAACCTGTCGAGCGAGGCTTCGGCGAACTCCCCGGCCGCGTGGACCAGCATCGCGCGCACGCGCTTGCCGCCACCCAGCGTGGAGTAGCGCATCGCATCGTGCAGGCGGGCGGGTGCAACGTTCTGCGCCGGCAGCAACTCGGCCAGCGCCGCCTCCATGCGCCCGGCCACGTCGCGGGCCCAGGCATCGAAGTCCAGCGGGCGAACCCCCGGTTCGTCGAGCGGCATCACTTGGGGGGCGGCAGGTCGCGCAGCTCGCCACCCTCGAGCACGGCGATGCGCGCCTGCGCGGCGGTGAGGCGGCCCTCGCAGAACTTGATCAGCTCTGCCCCGCGCTGGTAGGCGGCGAGCGACTCCTCGAGCGGCAGGCGGCCGTCCTCCATGCGGGCGACGAGGGCTTCGAGCTCCTCGAGGGCCTTTTCGAAGGTAAGTGGATCGACGGGGGCGGGCGGGTCGGTCGGAACCATGGGGCGGACTGCTGGCGAGCCCCCAATGATAATCGACCGCGCCGCCGCTTACGCCGCCGCGGCGGCCCCCCAGCGCGGATACGAGCCCGAGTCGTGCGGGCGGAAGGCGAGCGAGCGCCGGTGCGCGGCGTCGAGAAAACGCTCGATCGCGCCGTTCACCGCGTCCGGCGCTTCCACCGGGCCCATGTGCCCGAGGTGGGGGAAGGCCTTCCACCAGGACTTCGGCAGGACCTCGGCCAGCAGCCTGGTGGCCGCGCGGCCCGAGGCCGGCGAGTGCCCGCCGCTCATGAGGAGCGTGGGGACCTCGATTCGCGCGAGCGCCGCGCGCGACGTGTGGTCCGCGAAGAGCGCCTGGAAGCAGGCGAACGCCGCGGGCATGCGCTCGGTGATCGTGCGGCGCAATTCCTCGTTGAGCTGCTCCCAGGCGCCCGCACCCGACCAGTAGTCGTAGAAGGACTGGGCGGCCTACTCCGGCTTTCCGGCGGCGAGCCCGCGGTGGATCGTGCCAGCCACGCGCACCGCCTCCATCGCGGCATCGTCGTCGGGACGCGCATCCAGCAGTTGCCGGAACATCACCGGCTCGTAAGCCGACAGGGTGGTCACGCGATCCGGGTGGCGCAGGGCCAGCCGGATCGCGACGGCGCCGCCGTAGGAGTGGCCCACGACGTGCAACGCGCCCGGCTGGGCTTCGACAATCCTGGACAGCGCGTCGAGCTCGGCATCGATGCTCGGCGCCTCGCCGCGCGCCCACGAACGGCTGCGCCCGTGCGAGATGAGGTCGGCCGAGATCACGCGGAAGCGCTTCGAGAGGCGTTCGGTGAGCGGCACCCACTGGCGCGATGAAGAACCGGTGGAGTGCAGGCACAGCACCGCCGGGCCATCGCCCGCCACGCGCAGGAAGGGCAAGGCCGCTGACGAGGCCGCGCTCATTGGAGGATGGGAGCGAGCGCCGTGCCGATGCGCGCGGCCTGCGGCTCCGTGATCATCGAGCCCAGGATGCCGTTGAAGCGCGGCTCCTGCACGCCCGAGACGATGTACTGCCAGCGATAGGCCTCGAGCATCGCCGCGTCGATGCGCTGCGACTCCGCCGCGCTGAACTTGCGGCCGCAATGGGTGCGGAAGTAGACGGCGTCCTGCTTCGCCTGGATCGCGAGGATCCCGTCCACGGCGCCGACCAGGGCGATCAGGTCGTCCACGGCCGCGTCGCGCGCCTCGGCGCCCAGCGTCGCGTCCTCGCGCCGCCACTCGAGCTCATCGAGGATGGCGTGCTGCGACTCTTCCTTCCAGTGGTGCAGCAGCACGTCCTTGAAGAGGTCCGACAGCTCGGGGTCGCGCTCGATGCTCTCGCGGTAATGCACCAGCGTGAAGATCTCGATGTGGCAGGTGAGCGCCAGCACCGCCCAGGTGCTCTTCGAGAGCACGGCGCGCGCGACCTCGTTGGCGTCGGGCAGGAAACGGTAGCCCGCGGGCATGCCGCCGGCCATCATCACCTCGAGGCGGCGGAAGAGCTCCTGGTGCTTGAGCTCCTCGTCGGTGAAGCGCACCAGCGCCTCGAGTTGCACCTGGTCGCCCAGGCGGCGGTCGGCGGTGATCTCGAGCATCTTGGCGCCGATGAAGCGCTCGACCAGCCCGAACATGTTGGCGTAGGTACGGCCCTGGACCTGGCTGAGGAAGCGGCGCTGGGCAGCGTCGAGGAAGTCGATCCGGGTCGCGTGCGTCAGCCCGTCGGGCAGGAACTTGCGGGCGAAGTCGAAGGTGCGGCCGCGGATCACGTCCGCGTCGATGTCCCAGCGCACACGCCTGGATGCGGCGACGGCGCGCGCGTAGCGATCGGTGGCGGGTACCTCGTTGGAGGGCTGCGGATGGGCGACGGCGTTCATGCGATCTTCCTCGGGTGGCGTTTGGGGGACTTCAGGCCCCGAATGCTGCACGCCACCGCGTTCCTCCACCGTTCCACGCCGAACCGCCCGTTACGACCCGGTCCTCACGGACCAGCCATGCAAAAAAGTCACGCAGAAGGTCTTGAAAACTAAGGGTTGTCAGCCCAAAATAGAGGCAGCAACACACTCGAAATCCGGGACGGAGCTGCAGAGTTAAAAGCTAGCTGACTCGATTAGCCCGAATTGTCTTCAACTTCATTTGTTTTGGGGGTGCGGATAATGACGGATCTCGCGAGCCAGAGAGCGCTCACGCGCTCGGCTCCCAATCTTCCGCTGTCGTGGTACTTCGACCCGAAGGTCGCCGAGGTCGAGCAACGCCTGCTGTTCGCGCGCGGCCCCGGTTACGTCGGCCACGAGCAGATGGCGCCCAATCCCGGCGACTACCGCGTGCTCGACTGGCGTTCGGGCGGCGCGTGGGCGCTGGTGAACAATGGCGGCCGGCAGGACCTGGTCTCCAACGTCTGCCGCCACCGGCAATCGATCATGCTGAAGGGCGCGGGGACGCTGCCCGGCGGCACCATCACGTGCCCGCTGCACCGCTGGAGCTACGACGGTGAGGGCAAGCTGCTGGGCACGCCTTCGTTCCCCGAGAAGGTCTGCCTCGACCTGCCGCGCCAGGAGCTGCAGAAGTGGAACGGCATGCTCTTCAACGGCAAGCGCGAGATCGCGCGCGACCTGGCGAAGCTCGGCGTGGCGAAGGAGCTCGACTTCGAGGGTTACCGGCTCAACAAGGTCGAGACCGTCGAGTACGACTTCAACTGGAAGACCTTCATCGAGGTCTACCTCGAGGACTACCACGTCGGTCCCTTCCATCCGGGCCTGGGCAAGTTCGTCACCTGCGACGACCTGCACTGGGAGTTCGGCGACTGGCACAGCGTGCAGACCGTGGGCGTCAACCAGCGCCTGGGCACGCCGGGCAGCGAGACCTACAAGAACTGGCACGACGCAGTGCTCAACTTCCGCGGCGGCGAACCGCCGCCCCATGGCGCCATCTGGCTTACCTACTACCCGAACGTCATGGTCGAGTGGTACCCCAACGTGCTCGTGATCTCGACGCTCTACCCGCGCGGCCCCGAGAAGTGCCTGAACGTGATCGAGTTCTACTACCCCGAGGAGATCGCGCTCTTCGAGCCCGAGTACATGTCGGCGCAGCAGAAGGCGTACCACGAGACCGCGCTCGAGGACGAGGAGATCTGCGTGCGCATGACCGAGGGCCGGCGCGCGTTGATCGCCGATGGCCGGGAGGAGCACGGCCCGTACCAGAGCCCGATGGAAGACGGCATGGTGCACTTCCACGAGTTCCTGCAGCGGGAGATCGGGCAGCATGTTTGACGCAAACCCAGGGGTTTGAAGCAGGCCCCAAGCCCTCGGTAGAACCACAAGAAAAAGCCCGCAATAGCGGGCTTTTTCTTGCGTTGTCAGCTCGCGCCCGTCAATCCTTGTCGAACTCGTGGACCACCGCCCACAGGGTGGCAAACGTGTTCTGCGGGAACTCGTGATGCAGCTGCTCGTAGTCCTCGGCGCGCACGGGCTCGTACTCCTTGCCCTTGCGAATCTCGAACCAGCGCTGCTGGATGCGCTCGCGGATTGCGTGCGCGGGCATCGCCGGACGGCGCAGCAGCGGACTGGTGCCGACGAAGAGACGCCGCCGCAGCGTGACGTCGGCCGACGAGATCTTGAACAGCTTGGTGAGCATGTTCGAGGTCGCGCCGTGGCGGATGAAGTATTCGAGTTGCTTGGATCGCTTGTTGAGATAACCGACCTGGCGCAAGCCGTGCTCCAGGGACCCGGCGTCGATCTGGATCGCCACCCTCGGCTCCGTCATCTCCGCGAGCTGCACCAGCTCCGCGGAGCTAAGTGCCTGAAGTTGCGCGACCTGCTGCTCGCTGAACCCGTCGGGTGTGGGTGCTTGCTCGTCGACCGCGGCCTTGAGTTCCCGAATGAGTTGGGCCAGTACCAAGAGCCTCAACTGCTGGTCGCGGATGACGATCATCGGGACCTCCGTCGTTTGTCGCGGGACGTGTTGCGTACGTTGCGAAAAATGACGCCGTGCCGCGCCGCTGTCAACTGGAAATCCCGCGATCTTGCGACGCTCCCCGGGGCGTTTCTTCCTCCGAACCCGGTGCCGTCAGTCCTCTTCCCGCTCCAGCTTGAACTGCGAGGCCAGGTGCTGTTGCGTCTGCGGCGGCACCGCGGCGTAGTGGCTGAACTCGACGGTGTACGCGCCCTGCCCGCCAGTCACCGAGCGCAGCCTCGACTGGTACTCCGAGACTTCCGAGAGCGGCACGATGCCCTGGATCGACATGAGGTCGCCGCCCGTCGATTCGGTGCCGGTCACCTGGCCGCGCTTGCTCGACAGGTCGGAGGTGAGGTCGCCGACGAAGCGATCGGGCGCGGTGATCTCGATGTTGACGATCGGCTCGAGCATGATCGGCGAGGCCTTCAGGATCGCATCGATCACCGCCTTGCGCCCCGCGGTCACGAACGCGATCTCCTTGGAGTCGACGTCGTGGCTCTTGCCGTCGTAGACCACGACGCGGATGTCCTCGACCGGGTATCCGGCGACGACCCCGTGATCGAGCGCCTGGCGCACGCCCTTTTCCACCGCGGGAATGAAGACGGTGGGAATCACCCCGCCCTTCACCTCGCTCGCGAACTGGAAACCCGTGCCACGCGCGAGCGGCTCGATCTTGAGGAAGACCTCGCCGAATTGCCCGGCCCCGCCGGTCTGCTTCTTGTGGCGGCAGTGGCCCTCGGAGCGTCGCGTGACCGTCTCGCGATAGGGAATCTTCGGCGGCTTCGTGGTCACCTCGAGCTTGTACTGCGTCTGCATCTTCTCGAGCTTGGTGCGCATGTGCAGGTCGCCCAGGCCCCGGATCACCGTTTCGTGCGTGGTGGGATGCCTCTCGATCCACAGGCACGGGTCCTCGACTTCGAGCTTGTGCAACACGTCGAAGAGGCGTTGCTCGTCGCCCTTCTTCCTGGGCTCGACGGCGATCGAGTGCATCGGCGTCGGGAAATCGAGCGAGCGCAGGCGTATGAGGTCCTCGTCGTGCGAGTCGTGCAGGACCGCGTTGAAATCGATCTCCTCGATCTTGGTCACCGCGCCGAGGTCGCCCGGGACGAGAGCGTCCGTCTCGACGTACTCCTTGCCCTGCAGCTGGTAGACGTGGCCGGTCTTGAACGCCTTCTTGCCGTCGCCGATGAACAGTTGCGTGTCCTTGGTGACCGTCCCCTGGTGGACGCGGAACACGGCCACCTTGCCCACGTACGGGTCCATGATGATCTTGAAGACGTGCGCGAGGACGTGCTTCTTCGGATCCGGTTCGGCGTGGAACTCCTCGCCCTCCGTGCCGGCGGACTTCACGAACGGAGGCGGGTTGCCCTCGGTCGCGTTGGGCGCGAGCCGCGCGAGGATGTCGAGGAACTCCGTCACCCCGGCGCCGGTGCGCGCCGAAGCGAAGCACACCGGGATCAGGTGCCCCTCGCGCAGGGCTTTCTCGAACGGCCCGTGCAGCTGCTCGGGCTTGAGGTCCTCGCCCTGCTCGAGGTAGGTGGCCATCAGGTCCTCGTCCACCTCGACCACCTGGTCGATCAACGCCGAGTGCGCGGCCTTCACCGAGGAGAAGTCCGAATCGCCGTCGGGGTTGAAGAAGCAGTCGACCACGTCCTTGCCGCCATGCGCGGGCAGGTTGATCGGCAGGCACTCCTTGCCGTAGATGTCCTGGATGCGCCGCAGCAGCGACTCGAGATCCACGTTGTCGGCGTCGATCTTGTTCACCAGGATCATCCGGCACAGCTGGCGCTTGCCGGCGGCGCGCATCATGCGCGTGGTGTTGAGCTCGATGCCGTTCTGGGCGTTGACGACGACTACGGCGGTTTCCACGCCCGCGAGCGCGGCGATCGACTGCCCGGCGAAGTCCGGCATGCCGGGGGTGTCGATCAGGTGGACGTGGATGCCCTTGAAGGGGAAGTTGACGAGGGCCGATGAAAGGGAATGGCCGTATTGCTTTTCGAGGGGGTCGTGGTCGCAGACGGTGCTGCCTCGTTCCGTACTCCCCATCGCGCCGATCACTCCGGCTTTCCACAGCAGGGCCTCGGCCAGCAAGGTTTTCCCGGCCCCACCGTGGCCGACTAGAGCCACGGCATGGATGTTCTCAGTGGTGTATTTCGCCACGGCGACGACTCCTCTCTGCTGCTTTGCAGCAAATCTGATGCGTCTTGGGGGTGTCGCTTTAGGTTACACCAGCCTTCGCGGACACGACTCGGGGCCCGCCGAGGCGGCGCCATGTCTTACAACCGTAGTGCCGAACCCTACCGTTGTAATCGGGTATGTGCGAAATCCCACATCCCTGTAACCGTCGCGGAGACTAATGTCGTCTGGAAGTGTGCGGAAAGTCACTGCACACCGGAGCAAGGCGATGGTCCGAGCACAACACCAACAAGCGTGCGAATGGATCTGGCGCTGGACGCTTGTCCTCGTCATTTCCGCCGCTGGCATTTTCCTGTCCTCCCATCCGGTCCGGGCCCAGTCGTACGTCTCGACGACGGAGGCGAGGGCAAAGCTTTCGTCCGACCTGCTGCAGGCGCTCACGGCGAATAGCGTCGCCGGTGTCTCGTGGGCTCGCGAGACCGCGGGCGGCCGCATGGTCAAGGTCCTGGTCATCGGCTCTCCCCAGGTCGACCCCGATCTCGTGGAGCTGCGCCGCGCCATCACCCAGGCGGGCGGCTCCGTCTATTACCGCTACATCTCGGTGACGGGCGTGGCGGCGCTGCTTCCGGCCTCGCGGGTGATCGAGCTCGCGCGCCGCGGCGACGTGGAGAGCGTCTCGCCCAACCGGATGACGGCGCGCACCAAGAGCGCCATCGAGAAGTCGACCGGCGCCTCCGAGGTCCGGGGCGCGGGCATCGCCGGCCTTGACGTCGACGGCTCGGGCATCGGTATCGCCGTCCTCGACTCGGGGGTCATGAGGAACCACAGGGCCTTCGGCTCGCGCGTCGCCAAGAGCGTGGACCTGCTGAAGATCAACGAGGGCGCGCTGCTGGGCACCCTGGACTGGAAAGGCGGCTACGACTTCAGCCGCGACATCCGTCCGGGAAGCTCCACCCTGCAGCAGCTCGAGTCCGTCATCAACGTGACGGCCGCGGCTACCTTCCCCGACCGGCAGGGCCACGGCACGATGGTGGCCTCGCTCGCCGCCGGAAGCTCCTTCTCGACGTCGATCGACACGACCGGAATGGCGCCGGGCGCCTCGCTCGTGGACGTGCGCGTCCTGGACGAGAACGGCGAGGGCGACGTTGCCGATGCGCTCGCCGGCATCGACTGGGTGCTGATGCACAAGGCGGACTACAACATCCGCGTCCTCAACATCTCGCTGGCCGCCGACTCCACCGAGTCGCATCGGACCGACCCTCTCTGCCGCGCGGTGCGCAATGCCGTCGCGGCGGGCATCACGGTGGTCGTCGCCGCGGGCAACTACGGCACCGAGGGCGGCGTCGCGCGCTACGGCACCATCAGCTCGCCCGGCAACGAGCCCGCCGCGATCACCGTGGGCTCGGCCAATCCGCACGGCAGCGACTCGCGCGGAGACGACTCGGTGAACATGTTCAGCTCGCGCGGGCCTACCCGCGGCGGCTGGACCGACGCCAACGGCGTGCGCCACCCCGACAACGTCCTCAAGCCCGACCTCGTCGCCCCCGGCAACCGGCTGGTCGCGGCGATGGCGACCGACCTCCCCGGGCTCACGCCGGCGAGCCTCGCGCGCGAATTCCCCGAGCTCGTGGTCCAGCGCGGCCTGAACACCGGCCTCATGACCGTGAGTGGCACGTCCTTCTCCGCGCCCGTCGTCGCGGGGGCCGTGGCGCTGATGCTGCAGGCGAACCCGGGGCTGACGCCCCCGCTCGCCAAGGCGATCCTGCAATACACCGCCGAGCCCCTGCCGAACGCGAACCTGCTGC
>Ga0111539_10001479_pt1 | contig 31393 bp, 16 predicted proteins | sample RhiMethybrSRZTD1_FD_79667 | JGI IMG/M metagenome (GOLD analysis project Ga0111539, IMG submission 79667) | Populus rhizosphere microbial communities from Tennessee, USA - Rhizosphere MetaG P. TD hybrid SRZTD1 (version 2) (version 2) | ecosystem: Host-associated > Plants > Roots > Rhizosphere >...
ACGGTGACCTGGTGCGAAACTGCGGCAACCGCATCGGCAATCCCGCGCTGAAGCATTTCGACGCGTGGATCAGGCAGTCGTTCAAAGAGGACAAACCCTACGACCGGTTCGTGACCGAGATGCTGACAGTTTCCGCGCCCAACACGAACTGGATGCCGGACGCCGCGGCCTCGGGCTTCCTGACGCGTTCGCACATCACCGGCCTCACGATGTATGACGACAATTACGAAGACACGGCCGACGAGATCATCGTCAATTCGGCGCGCATCTTCCTCGGCGTCAACTACCAGTGCATCTCCTGCCATGGCGGCAAGGGCTTTCTCGAAAAGGTCAGCCTCGACCTGGTCGCGAAGAAGCGGCGCGACTTCTGGGCGATGGCCGCCTTCTTCGGCAAGACGCGCGTCCGCGTGGTCACTTACCAGGATCGCTACACGGTCACGGAAGAAGGAACCGGTTACGATACGAAGGGCTGGAGTCAGGTTCGATTGCAGCGCGAAGGCGGCGAGATTCATCCGACCTTCATGTTGACGGGCGAAAAGGCCGATCTGGGCAAACCGCTGCGCCCGCAGTTCGCGCGGATGCTGACGACCGACCCGCAGTTCGCGCGCGCCACGGTTAATCTGATCTGGAAACAATTCTTCGGCCTCGGCATCGTTGATCCGGTGGATTCGTTTGATCTGGCGCGGCAAGACCCGAAGGTCACGCTGCCCGCGCCGTGGACGTGCCAGCCGACGAATACCGAGCTGCTCGATGCGCTGGCGCGAGATTTCGCGACACATCGCTTCAGTCTGAAACAATTGATGCGAACGATCGCGCGGTCGAGCGCATATCAGCTCTCTTCGCGCTTCGACGGCGAATGGAAGGAGAGTTACACGCCGTACTTCGCCCGCCACTTCGTCAAGCTGCTGACCGCCGAGCAGATTCACGACGCGATCTCGCAGGCCACCCAGGTCTTCGGTGATTACAGGCGCAAAGATTACGTCTATGACACGCCGATCGCCCCGGCGCGTTTCTGGACCGAGGCCGCGTCGCCCGAAGACATCAACAACGGCGAGGCGAAGAATTTCCTGCGCACTTTCGGGCAGGCCAACCGCGAGCAGTTTGATCGCCAATCGGTCGGCTCGATTCTTCAGGCAATGACGCTGATGAACAGCCCGTTTGTAACCAGGCGAGTGACGGCCGCCAATGGCAGCCTGGTCGATCAACTGGTGAAATCCGCAAAGAGCAGCGCGGAGATTGTGGATGAGCTTTATCTGGCGACGCTGTCGCGCTACCCGCTGGCGCAGGAGAAACAGATTGCGATCGAGTGGCTCGAGAAGGATCGCAAGCAGGGGGCTGAAGACCTGCACTGGGGTCTGCTGAACAAGCTCGATTTCGTCTTCAACTACTGAGGTGCATTAAGCTATGAATAATAATGAACGGAACATCCCAATGCTAACGCGGCGCGAATTGCTGCGCGTCGGCGGGGTCACCCTGGTCGGCGGTTATCTCAACACCTTCCGCCCGTTCAACGTCCGCGCTCAGGAGAAAGTCAGACCTATGGCCACTGCGCGGCAGGTCCTGTTTATCAACATCGAGGGCGGGATGAGCCAGATAGACACTCTCGACGCTAAAGAAGGCCCATGGACGCCGAATTATTTCGACATTCGCAGCTTTTCGGGCGACCTGAAGCTCCCAGTCGGGCTGTTCAAGAACCTGCCTGGCGTGCTCGATAAGATCACCGTGGTGCGCAGCTTCACGGCCTGGGACGCAGTGCATGGCCGCGCGCAGTACTATATCCAGACCGGTCATCCGCTGAACCTTGCGCTCGCAAAGGAGGTTCCCGCAATTGGAGCGACGGTGTGTTACGAACTAGCGAAACAGCGCAAGTCCAGTGATTCGCTGCCCGCCTTCATCTCGATGAATATGGCGGGCAATCAGGCAGGGTTGATCAATCAGGGATTCCTTTCGGCGGAGTTCGGCTCCCTGAGCCTGGCGATCGGCGACGGCCCGCCGAACCTGGCGCCGCAAAAAGGAATGGAAGAGACCTTCAAACGCCGCTGGGAGCGATTGCAGCAGTTGGACGGCGCGCTACGCAGCGGCCATGGCCATACAGACCGCAGCTTCAGCGATTACAACGAATACTATCGCGGCGCGTGGGCGATTATGAACGACCCGCGCGTGCCGGAAGTGATGACAATTACCGATGAAGACAAGAAACGATATGGCGCCAGCTCCATCGGTAACAGTCTGATCCTCGCGCGCAATCTATTTCGAGCCGACGCCGGAACACGGTTCATTATGGCCAGTCACGGAGGCTGGGACCACCACGGCAATATCTACAAGGAAGGCACGCGCAACCATCCGGTGTTGATCCGCGAACTCGACGTCGCGTTCAGCAACTTGATCAAAGACCTCGACGGCATTCCATCGAAACACAGTCCGGGCAAGACGCTGCTCGACGAGACGCTGGTTATTGCGATGAGCGAGTTCGGCCGTACGACGGGGCAGATCAGCGAAACGCGCAAGGGACGCGAACATTACATGCAGGTTCATTCGGGAATGCTGGCGGGCGGAGGCGTTAAGCGCGGCGCCGTCATCGGCAAGACCGACGAAGCGGGCGGGAAGATCGTTGACTTCGGCTGGTCGGGCGGCCGCTCAATCTATATGGAAGACATCGCCTGCACGATCTACTCGGCGATGGGCATTGATTGGACGAAGCGAATCGATAGCACGCCTTCGGGAAGGGCGTTCCATTACGTCGAACCGGCTTCGGGAACGAAATACGTCGACTTCAAACCGATTCAGGAAATATTCGCCTGACACCTGACAACTTTTATCCGCAAATATGAGATCAATGAGCTTTTTAACCACGAAGCGATTCATCGGGAACTAAGCGGCGGCCTGAAGACACGGTACTTCTCGACCCTGCTTGGTTCTTCGTCGTCGTTTTCAAATCGAACTCGGACGAACCAACAGGAGTGTTTTATGAAGTTACGCTGGACAGTCGTGTCATTGGCGATAGCCTTGATGCTCATTCTGGCCGGAATTGGTCTGTCTCAAGTCACTACTGCCACGCTCTACGGAATTGTTCAGGATCAAAGCGGTTCCGTGATCGCCGGAGCTCAGATCACTCTCACTCACGAGGCTACGGCGGCAGTGAGGCAAACCACCACCGATGAAACGGGCGAGTTCGTCTTAACGGCGCTGCCCGTCGGCGCTTACGCGCTCAAGATCGAGAAGAGGGGTTTCAAAGCCTATGTGCGCACGAGGATCGAGCTGGCCGCCTCTCAAAACGTCCGCCAGACGCACGCGCTCGAAGTGGGCGAACTGACCCAGTCAGTCACCGTGGAATCCTCGGCCCCGTTGGTCAACACGGTCTCCGCCGAACAGCGGGAGAGTCTGGATTCACACAAGGTCGGAGAGTTGCCGCTCTCGCGCCGCAACGTCACCAACATTCTCAGGCTCTCTTCAGGTGTGGACACAGGCCTGGGCAGTGTCCGGATCAACGGCCAGGGCAAGAGCGGCGCCGGGGTCACCGTCGACGGCACGGACGCCAACTCCAACCCGTCGGAAGGCCGGGCGATGGCGCAGTATGGGGAGCGGAATTATATCGATGTCATGAGCATTGAAGCTGTTCAGGAGGTGCAGCTCATGCGAGGTATCATGGCGGCCGAGTACGGCGGCGTGATCAGCGGTCAGGTGAACCTCATCAGCAAATCGGGCAGTAACCAGTGGCACGGATCGCTGTTCGAGAATTACCGCTCGCACCTCTTCAACGCGCGCAACCCATTCGCGGTGAACCGCCGAAGTGATGGCTCGATGAGCCCGAAGAACCGCGAGGTCTTCAACCAGTTCGGCGGGTCCCTGGGCGGCCCTGTCCTGCGTGACCGGGCCTTCTTCTTCTTCACATACGAGGGCTACCGTGAATCCACTTTCCAGCGCGTGACCGGCACAGTCCCAACCGCGAAATTGAGAAGCGATATTCTGCGAGCTCTGCCGTTTCAAGAATCCAATATCCTGCTTGACACACTACCGCTGCCGACCCTGCCGATCATCAGAGCGGGCGGCGTGCCTGATGCGGACCTCGGGACCTTTGAGGGCGCAGGCCAGCGCGCAAGCACGGAGAACCACATTGTCATCAGAGGCGACCTCCTGGTGACCAAAAGCAGCAATCTGACTGTGACCTATACGAGGAATACTCCTTATGGCTTGGATCCCCAATACAACCTCAATGGGGCCAACGACCGCGTCTATGATTACTATCAACCACGGCTCACCTCCCAGTATGTGTTCAGCCGCGGGCCGTGGGTCGCGGAAACCCGCTTTGGTTACAACCACCAGGATATGTTGCGGCTCGACAAATTCTTCACCTTCAAGGATCCGAAGACGCCAGAAAAAATCGAGTGGCAGCGCAGAGTGGCGCGGCTCTCCATCCAGGGCCTCAACACTTGGGGGGCCGCCGAGGTCTGGGATATGGAAGGCACGACCTATAGCGTCGATCAGAAGCTCAGCCGCCACCTGGGACGCCACCTCTTCAAGTTGGGCGGCCGGTATGTGCGTTCCGTCGGCAGCCGGACTAACCCCGAGAACCCCTTATATACTTTCAATAACCTTGCGGACCTGGAGGCCAACATCCCCGGCACGGTCAATATCACGTTCGGCTCTCACGGCCCGCACTCCTCGCGCATGTTCGAGTTCGGCTTTTTCGGCCAGGATGACTTCCGGGTCAATTCCAGATTGGTCTTGAACCTCGGGCTGCGGTACGACTTCTACTCCAACAACGTGGTCAAGCCTACGGGCGACGTGCCAGTCGGTATCGTAAATCTGTCCCCCGCGACGGACCTTCGCCGGTTTAACTTCGGGCCGCCGCGCCCGCTCGATAATCCGGTCGAGCACGATAGCTGGGCCAACCTGGGACCTCGACTCGGCTTCGCCTACGACTTCGACGGGAAAGGGAAGACGGTCGTGCGTGGAGGATTCGGTGTCCTGTTCGCCGGGCAGGTGCCGGCGCTTTATCGGCAGAGCGTAGCGCACCCCGTGGTGCCATTCCGGATTATCTACAGCAGGGCTGAAGCCCAGCGGCTGGGGATCCGATACCCGTTCTACGCTGAAGAAGTTCTGCCGATCGCGGAGCGGGATGTGGCGGCCAGCGGTCGGAAACTGATCTTCTCGGTACTCGATCCCAAGCTGCAGAATCCCTATACGATGAACTTCCAGCTCAACGTGCAACGCTCGCTCACGGCAGACCTGATGCTGGAAGTCGGATACGTCGGCGTCCGCGGCGTGAAATTCCCTCTGCACCGCCGGTTCAACCTGCCCGACCGTGTGACGGGCGAGCGTCCGAATCCGCAGCTAATTCCCGGCGGCTTCTTCGTGGATAATTCGGAGAGCACGGTCTACCACTCCTTGCAGACCTCCTTACGGAAACGTTTCACCCGCGGGCTCTCTTTCGACGCTCACTACACCTACGGTAAGGCGCTCGCTTTTTCGGGTGGTGACGTCGGCGTCTACTACGGGACGGACGTGAATGAGAACGTGATCCAGGATTTCTTCAACCTGGCCACTGATCGCGGACCTTCAACCGGGGATGTCACTCACCGCTTTATCGGCGATACGATCTACCGGATGCCCGAGCTAAAGGATTGGGGCTTTGCCCCGCTGCGACACGCGCTCGGAGGCTGGCAGGTCTCGGGGATCTTCACGGCGCGCAGCGGCAGCCCTGTCTTCATCACCCAGAGTTGCTCGAACTCTTACCATTGCCGCCCTGACTATGTTGGAGGGAACACTGTTCTGAAGGAACGGGTCGAGACTGGGACTTGCCGCGCCGGGGGACACTGTGACATCCAGTACATCAACACGGCGGCGTTCAACCTGGTCCCGGTTAACCAGGGCATGGCCGTCCGGCCAGGGACGGCCGGAAAGAGTCTGGTCCGCACCCCCGGCGCCTGGAACGTTGAGCTTTCCCTGGCGAAGAACTTCAAGATCACGGAGAAGAAGACGCTCACGTTCCGGGCCGATATGTTCAATGCGCTGAACCACGTCAATCTTGGAGGTCCGAACGGCTCCATCAACAGTTCGCAATTCGGCCGGATCAGCGGAGCGGGCAGCATGCGGTCGATGCAGATGGGCCTGCGATTCCAGTTCTAGTCAGGACGCAATTGCCCACGGTCTGTCCCGACATAATTCGGTAGCGGGCTGGAAATGACCGGCCCGCTGCCGACTACGTCCGAATGACATATTGGGGAGAATACGAAGCCTACAAGGCGTCAAACCCGGTTGTCAGTCCAGACGGCAAATGGTACGCCTTCCAGTCTGCCCGCAATAACGAGCCGGCCGGAGTCGGCCACGGAATCTTTCTTTATCTAAATCCGCGAAAGAATACTCCATCCATAGCGTCAGCTTGGATGGAGATGAATTTCGCATCGTGGGCGCTTCGCCCACGATTAACACTGGTTACCACCTCCATCAATTGGATGTAAAATATTCCGGTGATAGTCCAAAAGGCGTTCAAATACAGATTCTTCCCCACTGATGAACAAGCGGCTCAACTGGCTAAAACCTTCGGCTGCGCTCGCTATGTTTACAATCAGGCGCTGGAGTTTCGCTCCACAGCATGGCAGCTAGAGAAGAAATCCATTGGCTATCACACTACCGCCGCCAAACTCACCGTGTGGAAAAAGGAGCCTGAGAAAGCCTTTCTTTCCGAAGTCGGTTCGGTGGTACTGCAACAATCGCTCCGCAATCTCGATACCGCCTTCACGAATTTCTTCGAGAAGCGAGCACAATATCCCAAATTCAAATCCAGACGCGACCGCCAATCGGCGCGCTCTGCCACGAATGCCTTCATCTTTAGAGACGGCCAAATCACACTGGCCAAGCAATCCGCGCCTCTGGACATTGTATGGAGCCGTCCACTTCCCAATGACGCCAAAGTCCTCAATCTGACAATCAGCCGAGATACGAGCGAGCGCTATTTTGTCAGCATCCTCGTTGAAACCGATGTTAAGCCGCGAAGGCGAGCCAAAACCGAAGTCGGTATAGATGTCGGCATTAAGACCCTGGCCACGACCAGCGATGGCGAAAAGCTAGAAAATCCTCGCCCCTTGGTTAAGCGCGAACAGCGATTGAAGAGGCTTCAGCGCCGCCTGTCGCGCAAGGCCAGGGGCAGTAACAATCGCAAGAAGGCCAGACTGAAAGTCGCCAGACTCCACGCCAAAATCAGCGATGCCCGAAGAGACACGCTTCAGAAATTCACGACTAGGATCATCCGCGAGAACCAAGCGATCTTTGTTGAAGGACTGAACGTAGCCGGGATGGTACAGAACCACAATCTTGCTAAGCACATCGTTGATGCGGCGTTCGGCGAAATATTCCGCGAACTGGAATACAAGGCGAAATGGCGCGGCAGAACCTATTTTCCACTGGATAGTTTTTTTTCCGTCGTCGAAGTTGTGTTCGTCGTGTGGTCATCTGCTGGATGAACTACTTCTCTCTGTACGTGAGTGGGATTGTTCGGCTTGCGGCGCCCACCATGACAGAGACATAAACGCGGCGATAAATATCAAGCGAGCAGGACAATATCTGCTCAAAACTACCGGGTCGGACGCCCGGAAAGTAACGCCTACGAGAAATCAGCGACGGCGCTGAGCGTAGGAATCCCCCGCCATAAGGCGATAGCGTTTGGCGGCGGGAGAAGATCAAAAGCTCAAGTAGGGATGAAGAGGACGACATGAAACAGACTTATTTTTCAAAAGCGACATACACCCTCTCCGTGATGGTCATTCTGGCGCTGGCGGCCGCGCCGTGGAGCGGTCAAGGCGCCTCTCCAAAGGTGACAGTCACCATTGTGTCCGACGATGCCCCCGGCCTCGCCGCGAGGCATGGGCTGAATAAACTTGCCGCTGCCCTTAAAGCCAGGGGCGTCGACGTCGCCCAGGGCGCCAGCTTGGAGGCGGCTCGTGGAGAAACGCTTATTGTAGCTGGTCGAGCCGCCGCATCAGGCGCAGCGGCGACATTGAGCAAATCTTTGGGCGTCGCGCCGCCAGAAAGCGCCGAGTCTCTGCTGATCCGCCGGGCCAAGTGGAATGGAAAGACAGCGGTGCTCGTAAGCGGGGCCGACGATCGTGGCTTGATGTATGCGCTGCTGGACGTGGCAGACCGCGTCGGTTGGGCTGCTGATCCGAATAACCCGTTCAGCGAAGTCCGCGATGTGGCGGAGAAGCCGTACGTGGCCGAGCGTGGGGTTTCCATCTACACCATGCAGAAGGCCGATTTCGAGAACCGCTTCTTCAATGAAGATTACTGGGCCAGATACTTCGACATGCTGGCCCGCGACCGTTTCAACACATTCGTCCTGATTTTCGGCTACGAGAATGCGGGCTACTTCGCACCGGCCTATCCTTACTTTTTCGATGTCGAAGGCTTTCCCGAAGTCCGCGTCACGGGCCTGACGAAAGAACAGCAGCAGCGCAATCTCAGGGCGCTCAACCGGCTTATCGAAATGGCTCGCGAGCGAGGGCTGGATTTCACCGCCGGCCTCTGGGATCACATCTACCGAGGCGGAGTGCAATCGGGCGGCGTCAAAGAGGCCGAACCCGGCATGACCAGGCCGGGGATCGCCACGGGGCTGACGGAAAATGATCTAATGGCTTATCACAAAGCGGCGCTGGCAAAGTTTCTCAAGTCAGTACCTAACCTGCATGCGGTGCAGTTCCGTATGCACGGCGAATCGGGCCTGAAGAAGGAGGAGATGCCTGAGTTCTGGAAGGGCATCTATCAGGTCATGAAAGAGCATGGCCCGAACGTGCTGTTCGACGCGCGGGTCAAAGATTTTCCCGACTCGCTGATTGACCTGGCGCTGGAGATGGGAGTCAAGATCAGGCTCAACACCAAATACTGGGCCGAACAAGTGGGATTGCCGTTCCACCCCACACACATCAACAAGCAGAATCAACACGACCGGCGCCACGGTTATGCCGACCTGTTGCGTTACCCGCAGCGGTACAACATGCAATGGCAGCTTTGGACCGGAGGCACTACGCGAGTCTTGCTTTGGGGCGACCCGGAGTACGCGCGGCGCTTCGCCGAGAGCGCTCACATCTATGTAGGCAGCGGCTTCGAGGTGAATGAAATGCTGGCCACTAAGATGGCTTCGCATCCGCACGAGATGAAGCCCTTCGAGCTGCTCCGACAGCAATACCGCTATTACGATTGGGAGTTTGAGCGGTACTGGCATTTCTTCCAGGTCTTCGGTCGGCTGGGATATAACCCCAATACGCCGCCGGAAGTATGGCGCAAAGAGTTCGAGGGGCGCTTCGGCAAAGAGGCCGCTCCTTATGTGGAGCAGGCCCTGCATCGGGCCAGTTGGACGCTGCCGATGGCGCAGGCGTACAACTTCCCGTACAACCGCTTCCCAACGACCAGAGGTTGGGTGGAGAAACAACGCCGCGAGGACTTGCCTGCCTACGCCAATGCCGAGCCCAGCGACACCGAGCAGTTCCTGAGCATGGAAGAAGCGGCGCGGAATCTTCTGGAAGGGAAAGACTCGGCAAAGCGTCACCCGCTAAGGACCAGTCTGTGGTTCGCACAGTTGTCAAATGACGTGCTGAGATTGGTGGGGGAGGCGGAGAAGCGTGTAGGCAAGGATCGTAACAAGGAGTTCAATTCGACTATGGTCGATTTGAAGATCCTGGCCAACCTGGCCTTGTATCACTCGCGCAGAATTCACGCCGGGCTCAGTTATGCGCTGTTCAAGCAGTCGCAAGATGCGACTGCCCTCGACGACGCCATCGCGCGAGAGGGACTGGCCATTCAAGCCTGGGAGAAGCTAGTTGAGGCGGCGGGGGATGTCTACAACGACAACCTGATGATGGGATTGCCTAGTTCGGGACTGGCAGGTCATTGGAAGGATGAGCTGGCCGAACTAAAGAAGGGCTTGAAAGCGCTCCAGCAGGAGAAGGAGAGGTTCCCTACGGCCGGAACGCGGAACAACACCGCAGTTGCCCGCTTCTTAAACCGCAAACCTGAACCTGGCGGCGACAACGAACCGCCGACGCTGACGCTCCAGCCGGCGCTGAGCGCTCTGGCGGAAAAGCCTTTGACCGTCACCGCCGAGGCCCGCGACCCATCCGGTATCAAGTCTGTCCGCCTGCGTTACCGTAGCGTCAACCAGTATCAGGATTACCGAACCCTTGAGATGACGCCAACAGAGAAGAGAGATCAATATAGCGGAGTCATTCCCGCCGAGCACGTCCTCCCTCAGTGGGACTTGATGTACTTCATCGAAGTGATTGACGGACGGGGAAATGGAAAAATCTATCCCGACCTGGAGAAGGAGGCCCCCTACGTCGTCGTCAGGTTGCAGCGAGAAGGTTTACAGAGCCGCCAGTCAGAACCGGCCCAGACAAGATCATCATTGGCGGCGGAATCGAAAGCCGCAGATCCTGCGAACAGACGCGCCGCTTTCCTGAAGCTGATCGATCGTCCACGCGCGCCGCTTTCGCCGGAGGTAAAAGAATTGGGCGTCGCCGACGGCCTGGCGCAAACGCATTTCACCTTCGCGGCGGATGCGGAACAGCGCGTGCCGGGCGTCCTGGTGAAGCAGTCCAAATCCGTGGGACGGCGTCCGGTGGTTGTCGCGCTGCACGGCACTGGCGGCAATAAAGAGAGCCAACTGACTCTATTGAAGGAACTGGCCGGGCTCGGCTTCATCGGGGTGGCGATTGACGGGCGTTACCACGGCGAGCGCGCCAGGGTTGGCAAAGGCTCTGCGGAATACAATGAAGCTATCCTCCGCGCCTACCGCAATGGCCGTGAGCATCCCTTTCTTTACGACACTGTGTGGGATGTCTTGCGGCTCATAGATTACTTGGAGACGCGCGCGGATGTGGACACGAAGCGCATCGGACTGATTGGATTCTCGAAAGGCGGCATGGAGACCTACCTTGCTGCAGCTATTGATCCGCGTGTCGTTGTAGCTGTGCCGTGCATTGGCGTGCAGAGTTTCCGCTGGGCGCTTGAAAACAACGCTTGGCAATCGCGCGTCGGTACCTTCCAGGCCGCTATCAACGGCGCGGCCAAAGATGCCGGCATGATCGAGATAAACGCAGATCTTGTGCGCAAGTTTTACGACCGAGTAGTGCCCGGCATTTACAATCAATTCGATGGGCCAGAGATGCTGCCGCTCATCGCGCCGCGCCCGCTGCTGATCATAAACGGTGACTCAGACCCGCGCACGCCTATGCCCGGCCTGATGGAATGCGCCGACCAAGCGCGTAAAACCTACATCAATACTCGAGCTGAGGATAAGTTCCAACTGCTCATCCAAGAGAAGACCGGCCACGCCGTCACGCCCGCAGCTCGCCAGACTGCGATAGCGTGGTTCGTGAAGTGGCTCAAACCGTAATGCCGCATCACACAGCATCTTTGCCGATTGTCAATCTCAAGAAGGAGAGACGCCATGCATAAATCGGAGAAGCAAGTCACCTACTCCATCCAAATCGCTACGCTGACGCTCCGCGATTGTAGATGGAGCTTGTCTCTCGGCTTACGCGGCTTTCCGCCGCAACGGAGACTTCGCGCGCGATGACTAGCGCGCCTGATCGAATGTTTTTCGCTCCTATGATGTCCACATGATCAAAATACCCGCATTCATCGTACAGGAACACATCTCGTCTTATTCGATTCTTTTCACTCACATGATTGCATTCCGGACATCTCCTGCTCGTGTACAGCAGACCTCTGGTATGAGATGAGTGGGGGAAGTCTATCAGTCTTGACCACAAACCGCTCGTTATTTGCAACAGTACCCAGATAACGATTCAAACTGTCACGTCTTCGAATTTTCTTCACTCGTGAGTTTGTTTCTCATAGTACCCACAAAGTGTCCGGCAAGTTCGCTAACTTGCCACGGCACGCAAACTTACGAAATGTGACTTGACGTCAGGCTTTCTCACCTCGATGCAAACGCGAAGCGACCTTCAATGAAGGTACCTCGAAATAGACTGTGGCTTCAGGCCACAGCAATTGGGGTGTATAGCTACACAGGCTACTTCATCAGGTTCTGCAATTCCAGCAAACCATAGTGATCCTTCATACGGGGCAATCGCATAATCCACTCCTGGCGGAATGATGAGAGCTACGGCGCCCGATTTTCAACCACCGAGTGGGGGGTAAAAGTTCCATTTGACGATGTGGATTGCCGCCGAGTTGGATGAAATGTTTTACAACCCATTTCATGTGGTTGCTATGCGGTGAGCCTCTGTGCAAGGGCACGTTAATTGCTTAACTCTCAGCGTGAGTTGCCCGAGTAGAGTTTCTGATCATAGAAAAATACACGCGCCACTTTACTCGCCCAAAATCTTGCTCTCCAGCAACAGAACAACAGAAAACAAAAATTTGCGCCACCTTTTACTACGCGACGACTACGCCAACTTGGGATGCGTCAAAGCAGTACGGGACTTGGTCGTCCCGCTGACGATCAACGGCGCAGGGATCCGAGACATCGAGCGCGTCTTGTTCTTGAGTACCAACACGATCCTCAAGACCCTGCGAGAGGCGGCCACGATAGCAGACGATCCCGCGTACCCACAGCGCGTGCGCGATCTGGAAATGGATGAATTCTGGTCATTTGTAGGCGCCAAGCGGGCACAGCGCTGGACCTGGTACGGCTACGACCGCCAGCGGCGCAAGGTCGTAGCCTTCGTCAATGAACGGCGCACGGACGCCGCCTGCCGCCAACTTCTGCAAAAGCTGGGTGGCTGCCAGATCACGCGTTATCACATAGATAACTGGCAGTCATACGCCAAGTTACTGCCAACCCGGCGACACCGGACCGGCAAAGAAGGTCCGAGCAGGATTGAGCGTCACACCTTGAATTCCCGGACTCGCCTGAAGCGGCTCCAACGACAAACGATTTGTTACTCGGAATCGGCAGCGATGCATGATGCGTTAATCAAACTCTACGCGCATAATTCAAACTCTGGTCATCATCATTTTTGATATACGACCCTTCAGATGAATAAATTCGTCACTACGTAGATATTTTCTGAAGAGTAAATTTAATCGTCAGCCGACAAATCCATCTTCGGATACGAACCGTAGTAATTGTTGAACGACGCTTTATCGCCCCCCTGGACTAACTTCCCCAAATCACACACAACAGGGTAATACTAACGATTAACAACCTAAATAATAGCTGTCTTGGTACGCATGCTTCCACTTAACCGGTGATAGCCCAGCCAGGGCGTAGTATTTTGGACTGGATTGATTAATCCTAGTTACTCACGAGCTTAAGGCTTCAAGGAGTGTGAGAACTGGCGCTCTCATCAAATCTGCAAGCGATTGGAAGACTGCTTTGCCTTTATGCTTGGCGATGACGGTTTGAAGGCTGGCCTTCAATGACTGCAGTAGATTTAAGCGCTCCCGTAAGAAAATCCCCACAAGCTGCCAGCTCTCAGTAGTTTGCGGGGAGCAATCGAAAGACTTGTTCAAACTTGTATATTAACCTGTGTGGCGGCAACGCATCGTTGCCGATGTGGGATATGTGTCTCATTCACACATATATAAAACGTTACTTGCTATCAGATTGGGTAAGGAAACTGGAGAGAAATGACAATGAAAAAATTATCTACAGGGACATTCATTACGCTAGCGCTTGCTACTTCATTGACTTTCGGCCTTATGAGCAATCATTCTGCCAAGGCCAAAACCAACCTTAACACAATAACAGCATCTGTGCCATCGGCTGTAAGCCCCAGCGCACAGATATCAGGGGTTACTACCTACTTCATCGGCGCCGGGAACAACGCTCTTTATGTCCTCACGCCGGGCTCGGACGTCGCTAACAGGATAGGCGTCATCGGCCCTGTAGATGGAACTGTAACGGAGGGAGATTTTCGTACCGCTACCAACCAGCTTTATGTTGTGACGAATACGGGCAATTTCTATACTGTTAACCTGGCCAATGCCCAGACTACCCGGGTGGCCACGCTCTCACCGAATAATAATACCTCCCGGATGTTGGACATCAATCCAATGGCCGATGCATTTCGGTGGATAGGAACCAATGAACTGAACTACGCTATCGCCAAGGGCGCAAACGGCGTCTTCAACACCGTAGCGGTTCAAACGCCGGTGGCTTATATTCAGGGCGATCCGAATGCGGGCGCGAATCCAAACATCGTGGGCGGCGCCTACGACAACAACCAGAACGGCCTGGCTACGACCACTTTTTATTTCGTTGATTCCGCCACCAACCAGTTCGGAACTATCAATGACAGGACCGCCGCCGGGAGCTCGAATACCGGTGGGGGCCGGTTGCAAACGGTTGGCGCACTCTTCGACCAGCAGGGGCGTGTCAACATAACTCCGAACTCTGGGTTCGACATCGCGACCTTTCCTCAACTCGGCAACCTCAATATAGGATTGTTGGTAACCGACGGCAAGGTGACCACGGTGTTCACCACACAGATCCCCAAGACGATACCGGTAGGTTCTGGTGTTAATCTAGGCGGCTTCAGCCAACCTCTGGTCGGGAGCGATGGTCAAACACGATTCTCAGATGTCATGATTCCGATACAACAATAACGATTACACTCGAACGGCGGCGATCCGCGGGCGCTAACGGGTTGCCGCCGCTTCAATCTATTTGCAAATCTCAGTGATCACCCGATTCTGTTTGGATGTGGAAAGGCTGTCCAATGGGCGCTCGGGATCATTCGCCGATTAATACTCCGCGATCTCCGTTTCCGTATAAAGACAATGGCTGACCGATACCCTTGGATGGGGCGTAACTTTCCCACAGGCTGACGACAGAAGGGCATAACGGTTCTGGTGCAAATCTGATGATTATGGATAATCCTCGGCATGATCCAACTTCCTGCTGTGAAGCCTGAACTCTTCAAAGGTCGCCATTTCAATCATCTCCTGATCATTCAGGCCGTACGATGGTATGTCACTTACAAGTTGAGTTATCGCAGGGATGACAAAACAGTATAAATTGCGAATCAATCCGTCATTGAAACGAGACCTTGGCGTATAGCGATTGTGGCAGCTTCGGTGCGATCCGATACTTCTAATTTTTCAATGATGCTGTTCACATGATTTCGGGCCGTGTTGTCGCTGATTCCTAAGGCTCGCCCGATCTCTTTATTGGTAAGGCCTTTTGCCACTAACTGCAACACCTGATGCTCTCGTGGTGTCAGATTCGATCTCGCCATTCGTTCGATAAGCCGTGCCGCGATATCCGCCGGGAAATAGCGTTTTTTCGCGTATATGAGATGGATGGCTTCCAGTAAACGGTCTTGAGGAGTGTCCTTCAAAATGTAGCCCTGCGCGCCAGCCCCGACAGACTGGTAAATATCCTCTTCGGCGTCGAAACTAGTCAAGACAAGGATCCGTGGCGGATCCGGTCGCAGATTGATGGCGCGTATCGCGTCCAGTCCGGTCATGCCGGACATACGCAGATCCATCAAAATTACGTCGGGTGTAATTGTCTCAAGCAGCGCAAGAGCCTCGCGTCCGCTAGAGGCGCTCGCCACCACGTCCATGTCCGGCTGGGTACTGAGCATGCTCTCCAGTCCCGCGCGTACTACGGGGTGGTCGTCGATGATCATGATCCGAATGTTTGCGGTGTCCATCATCTGTCCCTAATAGCAGAAAGCCGGGGACGCTGCCAGAGCCCGAACAGCAGGTGTGACCGGATAGGCGCCTTCACTTCCACCCGAGTACCTGATTCCGGGGCGCTTTTGACTGTCAACGTGGCCGAAATACTTTCCGCCCTCTTGCGCATTCCCAATATACCGAATCCCGTGTAGTGACTGTCAGCGATAAAACCTTGACCGTCGTCTTCGACGGACAGACAAATGGATTCGTGCGTCCGCTGCAGCCTGATGCAGATCGCGCCGGGGGACGCATGGCGGATTGAATTTGCAATTGCCTCCTGCCCTATCAGATAAAGCGTGTCTTTGATGCGAGGCGGCACGGTACGGCTGCCATCGGCGCCATACGCTTCCACCGTTACATTTCCGTTCTTGACCATCCGCTCGGCGCACTCGCGGAGAGCTGGGAGGAGGCCGGTGGGTCCGAGCGATTTCGGACGCAGGTTGGCAATGCTGCGGCGCGCCTCCCCATGGCTGGTCCGCGCCATGGAAATCGCCAGATCGACCTGGCTCTCGAGGAGTTCGGCGCCTTGGGGCAGGCTGTTGCGTATAGCCTGAAGTTGAAAACCGATTCCGGCGAAACTCTGCGCGAGTGTGTCGTGAATTTCGTTTGCGAGACGTTCGCGCTCGTCAGCAACCTCGCGGAGGCGCCAATGCTTCGCCAGAAGATACAGATGATTGAAGATAAAGATCAGGGTAAGACCCGCCAGACTAGCCAAAATCAAAGTAGAAGGCCGCCACCAGGGCGGCCCGGCCACAACCTCAACATCTTGGGCAGATCGCACGAGTATGACGAACGGATCGGCTCCCTTGTTAAATCGGGCGTCCACAACAGAAACGCCTCTCAGACGAAGCCGGCTCTCTTGGGCGAGCCGCCGGAGCAGTGACCGGCTGCGACCTGGGGGCAGAATGGCGCGAAACGACTGCGCGCCCGCATCGAGATCCATGGTGATGGCGTCATCGTTCCCCACGGAAATCGTTCGGAGGTAGCCTTCGACCTGGACGAACCTACTATCGTATTGCCCCTCCGCGACTTGATTCGCTGTGAGAACCACCGGCGATACAGGCACAGCCTCTCTCAGCAGACGAAGTCCGGCCTTACGGATTACGGGACTGAATTTTTCGAGATCGACTTCTCCCGTGACTTCCACTTCATCGCCAATCTTGAGCGTCGTTGCGCTGTCGGCTTGGATCTCAACGCCGCCGGTGGAGTCCTGGACGTAGACCGCCGGTCTGATCAGGACCACAGATCCGCGGACCGAGGCCAGAGGCGACCCGAATGGAGGCAGATACAACAAGGAGCGTACAGTGTGAACCGGCGCAGATGGCGCTCGGTCGCCGGCCGGTTGCGTTCTGCCGTGTCGCGCCGTCGCTTGCGGCGGCGCGCGTCGGAACGTAGCGGCAGGAGGAGGAATAGTTGGAGCGGTGGCGCCGGCGGCGGTCGCCGCGACCGAATCGACAGGCGCCACCCTGACATTACGCCAAATACCGCCCGTGCCGTTCGAACGAAGAGCAATGGCGCCTGATCTAAAGCAATCCGGGTCGTTCAGGGGCGCGGTATTGATCTCGCCCATACCTTCAGCTGAGGCGTAGGCAGTGATCTGGCAGCCATCGACTTTTAGTTTGACGTGGTACCAGCGAAATGGACGAACCGGATCGGGTAGGACGACTCTGGCCGCCTCGTGATATGCAAAGTCGAACGCGCCCAAAACGAGGCTATTATCAACGGTTCGGATGCCGAGAAAGTACCCTTTAAAGGAATTCTCGCCCACTTCGGCCTCACTCACCCGCGCTAAGACTCCCACGCTACCCTCGCCCAGGAGTTGGACATCGGCCTCCACGATGTAGTCTTTCCAGTTCCGCGATCCAGTCAGCAGTTTGGCGCCGCGATCATTGGCATCATTGCGCATGGCGCCTTCGACGACTTCCCAGGCGCCGCCCAGCGCGGTCCAGCCATCCTCCTCGTCCGGCGTGAACCGGGCATGGTAAGGAAGACCGTAGCCGGGACTGTTGATATACAAATGCCTTCCGCCAATGATTCCCGCGGTCAAGATGGATAACGCCACCACAGAAATAATCAGCTTGCGCCGAGAGATCCTTTTCATGAGATCGTCACCTTGGATAACAGGTAAAGAGACTCGCTTCGGTAGAATTGAAATTCTGCTTCGTGATCAGCAGCGGAGGCGTCACAGACATCGGGGGCATAGGCTTTCCGGCCCAGGACGCCGAGAGGAGTTCAACGGCGTCGTAGCCCATGCGAAATGTATTTTCAGCTGCGATGGCCGCAATTTCTCCTGAGCCGACATGATCGATAAGATCGGAATCCTGCTCACATCCGACGATACGGATCGCCTTTTGCAGCGACCGGCTCTTGAGGGCTGCATAGGCGCCACGCGTGGAGACGGCGGTAAAACTCAACACGGCCTTCAACTCAGGATGCGCATTCACTATGCCGTTGGTAAGCTCTTCCACGCGCGCGGCGTTGTAAGCCCCGCCTCCACGGCTCACAACGCGGATTTCCGGGAACCGGCTGGCCAGTAAGCGTTCGGCGCCGCGCGCCCTCTGCATAACGCCCGGAGCGAAGGGCGTAAGCCCGACGATCGCAATAGAGCCTTTGCCGCGAATGAGCCTCGCGATTTCGGCGGCGGCGATCTCCCCCATCTTTTCATCGTCATTCACAATGTAACCGAGCTTGTCGCTGGCGGGGAAATCCAGGGGAGCCGAGACGACGACCACGGGCAGTCCCGCCGCGAGCGCGCGCCGCAAAGGCGCCAGGATCGCGCGTGAGTGGTTTGGCGCCAGGACGAGCCCCTGGTAATTGCCGCGGATGACCCTGTCAATCAGCATGACCTGGCCCGCCATATCGTTTTCCGATGTCGGCGCGTTCCAGTAGAGGTGGCACTTCAGTCTTTCCGCCGCCGCCTTGGCGCCGAGATGTTCCACCTCCCAAAGCATGGCGCCGGCGGTCTGCGGAACAAACGCAATGGTCGGAACCGCCGGATGGCGGCGCGACCCTATCAAATATACCCCACCGCCCAGCGCTGCGAAGAGGATGACGCACGTCACCCAGGCCGAAACTCGCACAGTCATATCAACCTCAGCGGACAAGTCCCTCTTAGTTGCGGATATCACTGAACTATATCCGGATTTAGCCGGCCCCCGCATGGTTCACATGAACTATGCGCTTATGGTTGCTCTGACGCATTGCCCGCAATATCGAGGGTTGATAAATTTACTGAAAAAAAAAGCTGTTGTTTCGCAAATTCTATCAACCTTTAGAAACTCTATCAATTAGCATCGGCAATTCCTTGGACCTTGTTCAGTCCTTGCGGGCAACCGGAACGCGTAAACCTCGAACGACCGGACGGAACGAGAGCCATACCTAAGCGCCAGGAGATGATTATGAAATTAAGCAACCTTGTCCCTCTTATGTTTCTGTTGTTGACGCCTGGCGCGTGGCTGTACGCGCAGGACCGAGGAACCATCACTGGTCAGGTGGTTGACACCTCCGGAGCCATCGTGCCGGATGCCAAGGTCACGCTGATCAATCCCTCCACCGGTCAGATCATCATGGCGGAGACAAATACGGAAGGCGCCTACACCTTCCTCTCGCTGACCGCTGGCCGCTACGAAGTCGTCGCTGAAAAAGCAGGCTTCCGCAAGGCGCAAGCTCCTAACGTCCTCGTGCAGGTGAGCACTACCACGCGCCTCGACATTCGGCTGGAATTGGGCGCGGTGGCGGAAACGGTTCAGATAGAATCTTCCACTCCGCTGCTGCAAACTGACCGCAGCGACCTGGGGACGGTAGTGGATAACAAAGCCATTCAACAGTTGCCCCTGTTTATCAATGGCGGCTTGCGCAGCAACCTGGCGTTCACCAGCCTCGCCCCAGGCGTCACGATGAATTTGCAAAACGACCCTGACACCGTCGGCGGCGCGCCCCGCATCGCGGGCGGCCAGGCCAATGGCGCCAGCCTCCTCCTTGACGGCGGCGAATCAATGAGCGAGCGACGCAACGACCCGCAAATGAGAGTGGTCAGCGCCGAAGCCGTGGAGGAATTCAAGGTGCAAACTTCCGCCTACTCCGCCGAATTCGGCCGTTCTTCCAATGGCGTGCTCAACTATACTACCAAGTCCGGAACCAACGGGCTGCACGGCTCCGCGATGGTCCAACTGCGCCACGAGAATCTGAACGCCGAGGGCTTCTTCTGGGGAGCGCGCGGCCAGTCCGTTCAACGCCAGCACGTCGAAGCCGTGAGTCTCGGCGGTCCGGTCTATATCCCGAAAGTGTATGACGGCCGCAACAAGACCTTCTTCTTCTTCGCGGGCGAGCGTTCACGCGCCAAAAACTTCAGCAGCACGGACCTGATCTCGCTGCCGATCGCGGACTTCCGCAACGGGGACTTCCGCCGCTACACCAACGCCGCTGGACAGATGGTTCCGTTGTACGACCCGCTCGACGCCAACGGTAACGTGATCGCCAACGCCGCCAACCGCCCGCGCATGCAATGCAACGGCGTTTTTAACGTCATTTGTCCGGAACGCATCAACGCGGTGGCGAAAGCGATCTTGGCCGAACTGCCGATGCCAGATAATCCCTCGACCGTTTTCAACAACACGCGCGCGATCAACAACGGCTCGCGGACGCCTGGAGCGTGGCAGGGCGTTTACTCGATCAAGGGCGACCACGCCGTGAACGACAAACTGCGCGTGAGCGGCATGTTCAGTAAACAGTATTTTGACAGCTACCCTCTCCAGGGACCGATTCCCGGTCCGCTGGCAGAAGCCTTCCAGGAGTTCGGGCATATCCGTTACTGGCGCTTCAACGGCGATTACGTCATCAAGCCGAATCTATTGAACCACGCTACCTTCGCGATCAACCAGCGCAAACTCGGCGAAGGACCGAACCTGGGCTTGCCTGACTCCTACCGGGCGGCCACGCTGTTGCCAGGCTTGGACGGGTCAGGCGCAGAGAAGGCGCCGAACTACACCAAGTACAACACGGAGTTCGGCAATTACGGCGGCCATGTCTTTACGGAGTCTCCCAGTCGCACCATCAATTTCAGCGATCACCTGTCGTGGGTCAAAGGGCGCCATAATCTCAAGTTCGGCTTTACCTATATGGATGTGAGTTATCGGCGCATCGACTGCAACAACTGCGCCGGCTCCCTGAGCTACAGCGCCGCGGCGACCGGAAACCCCAGTGTGAGCGGGCAGACCGGCATCTCGTACGCGGCCTTTTTGTTGGGATTGCCGAGCGGCGGCTCTTTCAATTTCGGCGCCGACATCGACTTCCGCTACAAGTACTACGCCGGGTACATTCAGGACGACTTCAAGCTCTCGAGCAAGCTCACCGTCAACGCGGGTCTTCGCTACGACATTAGCATTCCGCGCCGGGAAGCGCGCTTGCAGAACAGCAACTTCAATCCGAACATCCCGAATCCAGCCGCTGGCGGCCTGCTGGGCGCCCTCGAATTCGCGAGCGAGGACAACCCGGTGCTCCTCGACGTTCGCAAAAACGCTTTCGCTCCCCGACTGGGTTTTGCTTATCAACTCAACAGCAAGACGGTCATTCGCGGCGGCGGCGCGATCATGTGGGATATCATCCGTGAGGATGGCAACGCCGACAACGGAATCCAGGGCTTCGGTGGCGGCTTCGGCTCGACCTCGAACGCGCTGTCAAACGGCATCGCCTTCACGCAGAAAAACGGTTTGAATGATTTCCGCACGTTGGTGGAAAGCCAGCGTCCGCCCCGCATAGATCCGGGCCTGGGCGTCAACGGCAGCGTGACTTACAAACTGCCTGAATCCGGCAAGCCGGGGTATTACACCGACTACAACCTGACGGTGGAGCACAGCTTCACGCCTTCGACCGTGCTGAGAGCCAGTTTCCACGCCAACTACGGCATCAATATCTTTCAGGGCGGCATTGATTACAACCAGCTCGACCCTAAGTATTTCGCGATATATGGTTCGTTGCTCACGCGCCCGATCAACCAGGTCATCAACGACCCGATCGTCGTCGCGTCAGGGTTCAAGCTGCCATATCCGAACTTCCCGCAGACGCTGCAACTACAGCAGGCGCTGCGCCCGTTTCCGCAATACAGCGGCTTCGGCGCTGTGGCTTCGCAGGCTGGTCACAGCACATACAATGCTCTAGAAGTCAGTTTCCAGAAGCGTTATTCCAGGGGACTCTGGCTGATGACTTCTTATACGTTCTCCAAAACCCTGGTCAGCCAAAACGGCCAGAACATTTACGACGCAATTACCGAGAAGGTCGTCAGCAACGCCAATCGCCCTCATGTCTACACGCTGGGCTACGTGTATGAATTGCCGATCGGCAGGGGCAGGGCCATCGGCGCTAATATGCATCCGGCTCTCAACGCCTTTATCGGCGGATGGAGTGTTTCTGCGGTTCATCGTTATCAGAGCGGGACGCCCATCGGCGTCGGCGGCTGCAGCCAGACCATGGCGGGCGCGGGCGCGGCGCGTTGCAGCTATGTTCCGGGGCAGCCGCTGCTGAATCCAGACTTCAACCCTAAGGATCCGAACAGCCCTTACCTCAACAAGGCCGCTTTCGTACAGCCGGCCAACTTCACTTATGGCAACGTGCCGGCGGTGATTCCGAATCTTTATCAGCCGGCGCAATTGGGCGAGGACGTCGCCGCCAGTAAGAGTTTTAAATTCGGTAAAAGCGAGACGAACAGCGTCGAGTTTCGCGCCTCGGCCTTCAACGTCGCCAATCGTCATTTATTGGGCGGCCTGAATACGAATATTAGCAGCGCGGCCTTCGGCACGTTTTCGAATCCGCAGTCGAACTTGCCGCGCAATCTGCAATTCAGCTTGCGTGTGAGCTTCTAGGACATATGGAGCGCGACGCAGGAGTCTTCGCGCTCCATACTGGCGGCAGGTAGGTTTTACTATGATGATGCGAATCCTGGCTCCACTCTTATTAGCCGTATCGGCCTTGACAGCCGCGTCTGTCGCGCCTGCGGAAGAGTACTTCCCCAAGCCCGACAGCGAAGGCGGCTGGCGCGCGCTAAAAGACGCCTCCGCGATCAGGAAAACCGCGGGGATGGATTTAAAAAAGCTCGACCAGGCCTTCGAGCACGCCTCCCGCAGCAGCCAACACGGCGGCTTACTGGTGGCGCGCCACGGATGGTTGGTTTATGAGCGTTATTACGGCCGCGGTAATCGCGAAGCCAACCCGGCGAGCGCTTCCGTGGGCAAGGCATATACCAGCATGGCCTGCGGCATTATGCTGGCTGAGAAGAAAGACCGGATTCCTGAAGGCCTCGATACTAAAGTCTTCAACGCCGAGTACCTGCCGGAAGCCATGCCTCTGGATGACCCGGCGAAGGCTGAAATCACCTTGGGCCAGTTGCTATCGATGTCCGCGGGCCTTCATGGCGAGGGCAGCAATCCAGGTTTTGTGGATGGCGTCCCGTCCGTCAAACTTACTCCACTGCCGCGTCCCGCCACGCCGTTGGGGCAGGACCTGACGGCCCTGCGCACTCCCCTCTGGACCAAACCCGGCGGCGGCTACTCTTACGCTTCCGCTTCGCCCCACGTGGCTTCTATCGTCCTGCGCAACCTGACGGGCATGGAGCTGCATGAGTACATCGATCAGCGTTTAGCGAAACCGCTCGGCTGGGGACAATGGGTGTGGGCCCGGCGGCGCGGCGAGAATGTACTGCCTCATACGCCGGGGGGCGCAGACATAGCCTTGCGTTCGACAGATCACATGCGTTTCCTCTATGCCATCCTGAAGAAAGGCCGCTGGGGGAAACAGCAGGTGATTCCGGCTGACTATATTGAATTGTGCGGCAAACCGACCAAGTGGAATACCCATGCCCCCATGAGCCTCATGTGGGAAAATAACGCCGACGGCCATGTCGCGGGCGCGCCTCGGGACGCTTTCTTTAAATCCGGTGGCGGCGGTCACGGCGTCATCGTGATCCCCTCGCTCGACATGGTGATTTATAAGATGGCAGGCGATGACGGGCAATACGATCCAGCGCGTACAGGACTCAGGCAGGACTACCCTTACGACGGCTCGCGCGATGGGTGGAAACCCGCGCCGCGCAGCCAGTTCAACGACGGCCCCGTCGGCACGGATGACGGCGTCCGCCGAGTCCTCGAAATGGTCGCCGCGGCGGTAATCGACTGACGGTCCGTGATCTTTTTGCCCTCGTCGGCATTATCCGTATTGGAGTTGATCGGAATGCGCTTTAATCCCAAAATCCTTGTAGTTTCACTGATGGCCGTCGGCTTTATTGCCTATGCCGTTGACAGGCCGAAGAGGACGCTCGTGACCCCGGTTAGGAAGTCAGTGGTAAAAACCGCCGCCGCCGGGGCTACTGCGCAGGCGCCCGCCCAAAAGCCCAAGATGCCCGTAACGCCGTCGATAGAGGATTTCCCCGAACTCTGGTCCTTGAAGCCTCTGGCGCGTCCATCCGTTCCGTCGGCCATGGCCGGCAGCTTGAACCCGATCGACGCCTTCGTCCAGGCGCTGTACGTGGAAAAAAAGGTGACCCCGGTCGGCCCCGCCGACCAGCGCACGCTGTTGCGCCGCGTGTATATGGACCTCATCGGCATCCCGCCCACGCCCGCCGAACAGGACGCTTATCTCAACGACAAATCGCCCGACGCCTATGAAAAGCTGATCGACCGCCTTTTGGCCAGCGACCAATACGGCGTCCGCTACGGCCGCCATTGGCTCGATGTGCTGCGCTACGCCGACGCGGAAGAGCGCATGTACGCCGCGCCCGGTATTCATTATTGGCGCGATTGGGTAATCAACGCTGTCAACGCCGACGTCCCTTATGACCAGTTCGTCCGCGCTCAACTGACCGGCTATCGCACTACTGAGCGCACCACCATGCAGGCCGTCGGCCGCCGCACTCGGCTGGAGCCACGACCCGACGACCTCTTTGCCCTCGGCTTCCTCGCGCGCGGCGCCGTCAACCGGGACAGCAAGGACTTGGGTGAGCTCCAAATCGCCGCGGTCGAAACCGTATCCACAGCCTTTATGGGGATGACTGTCGGCTGCGCCAAGTGCCACGACCACATGTTCGACCCGATCCGGCAGAAGGATTTCTACGCCATGAAGGCGCTCTTCGATCCGCTTGTGATCAAGAAGCAGGTCCTGGCCACGCCGGCTGAAATGGTCGCTTACAGCAAGCAGCTTGAGGAATACGACAAGCTTCGGCTTCCGATCGAAAAAACGATCGCGGATCTGATCGAGCCCTACCGCGCCAAACTCTACGCCGACCGCGTCGCCATGCTGCCCCCGGAGATCCAGGTCGTCATTAATAAGCCAGAAAAGAATCGCGCTCCGGCCGAACAAAAGATCGCCGACGACTATTATCCAGTCCTCCGCATCGACCCGGACAAGATTGAAGAGGTCATGTCGGAGGCGGACAGGAAGACTTACAAGGATCTACGCGGCCAATTGAACAAGCTAGGCGAGAAGAGGGTCAAAGATCTGCCGGCGTTCTGGACAGTGGAGGTGGATCGCGGGCTGGAACTCGAGAAGACGTACATTCTTACCAGCGGCGATCCGGAGCGGCCGGAAAAGGATCATCCCGTCGAGCCCGGCTGGCCCTTTTATGGTGGCGAGAAAGATTTCCGCGAAGGTCGCGTCGACGCGTTCTCCGATTGGCTTACGGCGAAAGAGAATCCGCTTTTTGCCCGCGTGGCTGTCAATCGCCTGTGGCAGTGGCATTTCGGCGAGGGCTTGCAGAAATCGCCGAGCGATTTCGGCTTTTTGGGCGGCGTCCCAGTTAGTCAGCCGCTTCTCGATTGGCTCGCCTGCGAATTCATCAAGCGCGGTTACAGCCAAAAAGCGATGCATAAGCTGATCATGACATCGAACGTCTATCGGCTGGCCAGCTCCGGCTACCCGGAGATGTCGAAGAAGAATATGGCGGCCGATCCCTTGGGCCGCTTCCTCTGGCGCTTTCGTCTGCAGCGGCTGGAAGCCGAGCCGATCTGGGATTCGATCCTTTCGGCCGCGGGCAATCTCGATACGACTCTGGGTGGGCCATCCTTCGATATCGAGCCTCGCAATCCGCGCGGTCGCGGCGCAGCAGTCATGTCGGACGCCAAGATGAACCGGCGCGGCGCGTACATCATTCGTGGTTTTTCCACCAGCCGTGATATTACGCCCAACTTCCTGCAATCCTTCGACGTCGATGACGGACGCGCCCCATGCCCGGAGCGCACACGAACGGTCACCGCGCCGCAGGGCCTGTTTATGATGAACAGCCCGGAGATTGAGAAGGCGACCACGATGTTCGCCGATCGCCTCAAGAAGGAAAGCGAAGGCGACCTGAGCAAGGCTGTGGATCTCGCCTATCGGATCGCGCTAATCCGGCCGCCTTCCTCTGATGAAAAGGAAAGCGCGCAGGCTTATCTGGGCGGCGCCCCGGACCGGCTGAAGAACCTGGCCTGGTTGATTCTCAATTTAGACGAATTCATTTACGTCCAATAAATATGCATCATCAGAATCTTTATCCCTGTGGCAAAATTTCGCGCCGCCATATGCTGCATCAGTCGATGGGCGCTCTTATGGGCGCCTCGATCGGCGCTCTTTGGGCGGAGGATGGAAAACTCAACGCGCGTTTGCCCGGCGATAAAAAAGCCGACGCCGTCATTTTTCTCTTTATGTGCGGCGGCGTTAGCCACATCGACACCTTCGACCCCAAGGGCAATAAGTACGCCGGCAAATTGATCGACGCCATCGGCTTCGGCGACAACGTGGCGGAGATGAAGCGCCCAGTCATCCGTTGCCTGCGCACCTTCAAGAATTATGGCCAATCCGGTACGCCTGTCTCCGATTGGTTCCCCCACGTCGGCGGCGTCATTGACGAGATCGCGGTAGTCCGGTCCATGTGGTGCCACGAAGGCAATCACTTCCCAGCCGTCATCGAAACGCAGACCGGTCATCGTGGGCGCGCCTTCGACAATCCGTCCTTCGGAGGTTGGATTTCATACGCGCTCGGCTCCGGCAATAAGAATCTACCGACCTACGTCAATATCGGCCGTCCCTCTTCGCCTGTTCAGTTGACGGGCGGCTACCTGGGCGCGGCATACGCGGCTACTCCGTTTCAGGCAGGCTCCGTGCCCATTCCGAACCTGAAGCCGCCTGCCAGCAGCGATGCCGCCGAACGCGACCGGCAGATGGAAACGCTTGCCCATCTGAATCGCGAATTCCGCGAGCGGCATGCGCTCAATACCGACATCGCCGCGCGGATCGACTCTTATGAGCTTGCGGCTCGCATGCAGCTCAGCGCGCCTGGCGTCGTCGATCTTTCAAAAGAACCAAAGCATATCCTCGATCTCTACGGCGTCGGCGAGAAGCCGACGGACGATTTCGGCCGTCAATTGTTAATGGCCCGGCGCCTGGTTGAGAACGGCGTCCGCTTCGTACAGGTATGCCACGCCGGCGGAGGAAATGGGAGCTGGGACGCCCACGGCGACATGAAGACCCATGAGCCGCTGTGCAGAGCCGTCGACAAACCTATCGCCGGTTTAATTCAGGATCTGAAGCAGCGCGGCATGCTTCAACGCACGCTGGTAGTCTTTACGAGCGAGTTCGGCCGCAGCCCGTGGTCACAAAATACAACCGGCCGCGACCATAATCCGAAAGGGTACAGCTCCTGGTTCGCAGGCGGCGGGATCAAGGGCGGTACGGTCCACGGCGCGACGGACGAGTACGGCTACAAAGCCGTGGAAGACCCGCACTATTACAGCGATCTTCATGCGACGATCCTGAAGCTGATGGGCCTTGATTATAAGAAGATGCAATTCCGAGCGATAGGACGAACGTTCCGTTTAGTGGAGGATGGCCACGGGCCGATTGAACAGATTATCGCCTAGATCTGGCGGACTCCAGGTTTTGCCGGAAGGTCGCGTTGTCTGGCGCGAGCTTCACCGCCTTTTCAAAAGCCGAAATCGCTGCTTGGCGCTCGCCTTGCTCCAGCAACACCTCGCCCAATGCGTTGAATACGGGCGCCTCGGTCGACTGTAGTTTGGCCGCCGTTTCCAGGCTGGCCTTGGCGTCGGTCATACGATTCGCGCTCCGCTCCACTAAGCCCAGCAGATAGTGGTAGAGCCATGTCGACGGGCTAATGCTGATGGCTGCCTGTACATATTCACGCGCGGCGTCGTAGCGCTGCAAGTCAAAGTTCAAACCCGCCAGGCGGAAGAGCAGCGTGGCGTCGCCAGGCTTCACCTCTCTCGCCAGCTCCAGGCGCGCGGCGGCGTTCTCCAGGTCGCCCTCTTGCAATAGTGCGCGCGCTTCGTCGATCCAGGCCGCCGCCTTGCGCTTCAATTCCTCGTCGTCATTCTGTTTCTTCGCCAACTCGGAAAACCTCGCCAAAGCCGCCTTGCGCTCGGGCGCTTTGCCCAGCCCGCCCCACGCCCGCGCGAGTTGATAGAAGACCCGGGGATCATTCTCGCCGCCCAGCTTCGACGCCAGTTCCAATTCCGTCCGCGCTTCTTCAAATTGACTCAAACGATTTAGCGCGGAGCCTAGCAAGAAGTGTCCTTCATAAGCTTGTGGCTGCAATCGCACCGCCTTCCGTAACAGCGGCGTCGCGGTCGCGTCATCACCCGCCCGCATCAGCAGATTGCCCAGGCCGGCCAGGGCGGGGAAGTAATCCGCTTGCAATTCCAACGCCCGCCGAAACTCCGTTTCCGCGCTTTTGTGATCGCCATTAGTCGCATAAATCGCCGCCAGGTCCGCGCGGACTTCGGCGGACTGCGGGGTCACTGTCGCCAGCGTTTCCAGCAGCGGCAAAGCCTTGCGGTGCTCGTCGTTCCGTAAGTAAAGATTCGAAGCTGCGCGCAACGCCAAGGGGTTTTTCGGTTCGATCTGCAACGCCTGCAAGAGCGCCGCCAACGCCTCGCTCTCATTGCCGAGTTCGGCGTAAATGTCGGCGATTGCCAGATACGCCTGCGCCAACTTCGGGTCGCATTGCACCGCCGTGCGAAAGGCGATGAGAGCCTTGTTCAGGTCTTTCCGCTGATATTCCTGAAGCCCGGCGGCGAAGGACTTTCCGCAATCGGGAGCCGTTTGGACTAAAGCAAAAGCCAATAACAAAGCGTTCATTTGGTGTGCGGCGTGTTGGCGGTCACACCCTTCCCTTCTGTGATAGTGATGATCTGTCCGGCAGGCAGCGCGCCGACCTTCTCCAATCTTCCCCCCGGCCATCTCACTTCCACCGCGTCGGCCGCGCTTGCAGCCCCCAACCCAAACTGTAAGCGAAAATCGCTCTGTGACATAAATGTCGATCCGGATCGCACCTCGCCCGTCAGCGTTCGCTCGCCTATCCTCACGCGCGCCACGGCGCCTATGCCGCTACGGTTCGTCTTCTGCCCCACCAGCTTCAGAGTGACTGACTTATGGGCTCTCAGCGTGTTGTGCAGCAGGCTCAGGCGTTCGTTCATGTTGCTAATCAAGAGGTCGGGTCGCCCATCATTATCGTAGTCGCCCACAGCAAGGCCGCGCCCCGCATTTTTCTCCATAACCGCCGCGCCTGCTTCGGCCGAGACATCGCTAAACTTTCCATCGGCGCCATTACGATACAGGAGACGCCGCTGTCGATACTCGCCCGTCTTCAAGTTCGGATACACATGGCCGGTTACCATGAAAATGTCCAGCCACCCATCATTATCATAATCGACAAAGCCCACTCCCCAACCTAGAAACTGTGTGTATTTGCTGAGGCCTGCCTGCGCCGTACTCTCTGAAAAACTCCCATCGCGATCGTTGTGATAGAGATTCGGCAGATCGTCAATGAAGTTCGTTTTCACCAGGTCCGGCCATCCGTCGCCGTCGTAATCGGCCGCCGCCGTGCCCATACCGGCCTGCTCGCGACCATCTTCGCTGAGCGCGACTCCACTCTCGAGCGCCGTCTCTTCAAATGTCCCGTCGCGTTTGTTGTGATAGAGCAGACTAGCCTGCGAATCGACTGCCACATAGATGTCGGCCCAACCGTCGCTGTCATAGTCGAGCGTGGTCACCGACAGACCGTAGCGTGGCCCAGGCGTCTCAATGCCGGCCGTCTTCGATACATCCAGGAATCGAACCTTCCCGGGAGTCGACTCGTTATGCCAAAGCCGGTTCAGCCCCGGTTTCAACCCCTGCGGACCGCAGATCACGTTCTCGTCCTTCCAGCGGCAAGGCCTCGGCCCATCCGGGCGCGGCGTGTTCTTCAAATCGAAGTCCACGTAATTCGCGACCATCAGATCCAGCTTGCCGTCGAGGTCATAATCGACGAAAGCGCAGCCCGTGCCCCAGCGCGACCCCATGCCAGGTGGCGTCACATCCTCAAACGTCCCATTACCGCGGTTGCGATACATCACATCCGCGCCCCAGTAAGTGACGTAGATGTCCACGAAGCCGTCGTTGTCAATGTCGCCCGTGCAAACGCCTTGTCCCCAACCAGCCCTGGCTACACCTGCCTTCTTACTGACGTCCTCAAACGTGCGGTCGCCCTTGTTACGATAGAGGCGATTGACGGGATCTGCGCCCGGTGTAAAGCCATCGAGCTTCGACGCAGTCACAGCGAAAATATCCAAGAGGCCATCGTTATCGAAATCCAGAAAGGCCACGCCCGTACCCAACATCTCGACAATGTAATTCTTTTGACGCTCTTCCCCGCAAACGAATACGTCCTTCAATCCCGCCCGCAACGCCTCATCCACGAAAAAGGGCTCGGCGACGGCAGAAGCCGCCAGTGCGATCAAGAACAACATTCTCATTGCGCCGCTTCCTTCGCTTTCAAAAGTCTCGTGTTGTCTATTGCGGAAAACTTACTGCGGAAAGCTATTATTCGCCACGAAAATATCCGGCTGTCATCGCGATCCACATCCTGAAACGCGGCGACCAAACCCTTTCCTGGAGCCTTTGCTATACCCGCCTTTTCGCTCATTACCTCAAGAACAAGAAGAGTCCATACGTTCGACATCGACATTGCCCTTCCTGCCTCGATCACTTTCTGACGGCGTTTGCTTGCTCCCGAAGGCCGCACGTTTCTCCGTCCGGTCCTTTTTAGGAGTCATAGATTTTTGCTGTGAATAAAAAAGTGGGCGTGGCCAGGCGATGCGCAGGCACGCTCAAAACGCTTTTTAGATTAAAAGGAGAATAACACATGTCACTCAGGATGGAGAACACTCATCGTTCGAATCACAGCATTTTCCTCCCGCAAAACTTCGGCTCGCCTTTCAACGACGCGGCGGAGCACATCTCAGGTCTCGGCCTGGCGCGGCTAGACTTCGAGCGCTGCGCGGTCGCTATCGATGTGTTTTCTCGCCGCATCATCGGCTGGCGCGACGCCCGCTCGATGCGCGCCGACCTGGTCCTGGATGCGCTCGATCAGGCTCTGTGGGCTCGCTCCGGAGCCAGGGGCGTGATTCATCCGGAGCGACCGGGGCTGCCAATATCTCTCGATTCGTTACACTGAGCGTCTGCTGGCGACGGGAGCCAACCACGTTCGGACAGTCGCGTTTTCTCCCGACGGCAAGACGCTGGCTTCAGGGGATAGGCTTAATACCGTGAAGCTATGGGATGTAACATCAGGCCAGTGTTTGGCTGTCCTCAAAGGTCACAAACGCCTCGTCAGAGCAGTCGCATTCTCGCCCGACGGTAAGAAACTCGCCTCGGCCAGTTATGACGGAACAATCAGGTTATGGGATGTGACATCGCGCCGACTTTTGGCCTTGTTCAAAGGCCATCAAGACTC
>Ga0111539_10001480_pt1 | contig 31387 bp, 21 predicted proteins | sample RhiMethybrSRZTD1_FD_79667 | JGI IMG/M metagenome (GOLD analysis project Ga0111539, IMG submission 79667) | Populus rhizosphere microbial communities from Tennessee, USA - Rhizosphere MetaG P. TD hybrid SRZTD1 (version 2) (version 2) | ecosystem: Host-associated > Plants > Roots > Rhizosphere >...
AGACGCGTCCGCCGTCCAGTAATCCGCGAGCTCGCCGATCGACAGACATGCCTTCGTCGATGTGCTCATGCCGGCCTCCTCGCTGCGCGTAGGCCCGGTCCTTCCGGACCGGCTTCCAGGCAATCGCGCATCGCTGCGACCGCGCGATGCCGCGCCACCCGCACTGCGCCCGCGCTCATTCCCATCTTGTCGGCGATCTCGGGGCTCGGGCGTTCCGCGTAGAACGTCAACAGCAGGATCGTCCGCTCACGCTCGCGCAACGCGGCGAGGCACGGCCTGATGCGATCGGCGTCGAACAGCCGTTCGTCTGCCGGCGATTCCGTGGGCTCGCCGGATTCGACGCGCTGCTGAAGTCCCTGCCGGCGTCGCTCCGTTCGTCTGAGTCCGGTGGCCACCATACGACTCGTGCTGAGAATGAACGATCCGATCTCGTCCGGATTCCGGATGTCTCCCGCGCGTAGACGCTCGATTGCGATGAGCATCACCTGCTGCGCCAGATCGTCGGCGGCCATGTCGTCGCGAAGATGCTTCAGCCCGAACAGACGGACGCGGCGGGCGAATCGGCGATACAGCTCGCCTTCGGCCGCCGCGGCGCTGCCGGCCGTGGCCGACGCCACTTCACGCGCCAGGTCGCCGTCGAGCCGATCGGCGAGCGACGTGGTGTCGGGGCCAGGCATCCACGCGACGGTACCAGCCGCCAGTGCGATGGTCAACCGACGGTCACCGGCGCACCAAGCACTCGTTCGAGCACATCGGCGGCCGCTCGCAGTTGCTGCGCGCCGTCGCCGGCGAACGCGGACCCGTGCATGGCGGCCAACACCTGTGGCGCGAGTCCGGCGAGCGTGTTCATGTGCCGCCGTGTCTGCGGCGTGAACGGCACGTAGTCCATCAGCACCGGATGGTTTTGGTACGTTTCCACGGCCTGCTTCCATCGGCCAACAACGTCGCCGTGTGTCATCGGCTCGAGTTTGCCGAGTTGATGAAAGAGGTCCGAGCAGAACAGCACGCGGTCGCTCTCGTCGAACAGCACACCGGCGTCCCAGCCATGCGGCAGATGCGGCGTCGGCACCCAGCGGAAACGATGGCGACCGGTGTTGAGGATCTCGCCAGGCTTGAGGGCGCGGGGCGGCCGGACTGCGAAGTCCTGAATATTGACCATCGCCCCGACCTCGCCACAGGCCGCCTGCGCGTTGGGCGCCACGGCGAGCCAGTCGTTCAGCGCGCCGCATTCGTCCACCTCGAAATGGCTCCAGCTGATCCACCGGAGCGACGCCGGGTCGATGAGTTGCGACACCGCCTCGCGGACTTCCGGGAACATCATCCGCATCCCGGTATGGAACAGGAGCGGCTCCTGGTCGCGAACGAGGAAATGATTGAACTGCAGGTCGAACTGCGGGACGTAAACCGAGATCCTGTAGGTATCTGCGGCGATTTCGTCGATGTTGGCCACGGTAACGCCTCCTGTGTGGTCTTCACACAGGAGGTGTCACCAGCCGGCAGGGTGTTACAGACGTAGCGTCCGGCTTAAGCCGGACACTACCGTTTGTCTACGACGACCTTGCCTTCCTTCAGCACGACCTTCGTCTTGAGCATCTCGTAGATGTTCAGCGTCGGGTTGCCGTCGATCAGGAGGATGTCGGCGAGCTTGCCCGGCTCGAGCGTCCCGATCTGATCGGCCATGCCCACGAAACGGGCGGCGTTGGGCCCGATGATCCGATGGATGTCGGCCATCGAGAACATCAAGCTGAACGACTTCAACTCGTGCTCGAGGACCACGAGGTCAGTGGCGTTCTGATCAGTCGAGTAGGAGATCGTCTGGTGATTGGGGTCGGCATCCCAGATTCTTCGCGCGTTCACGATGGTGTAACCGGCCTCCGTACCGAGCGCACGCCCTTTCGGATCGCGGTTGGCGCCGGCGATCGCTTCCGGCCACGGTTTGCCGTCGCGGAAGCGCGTCGTGTTGTCCTTCGGCCACTGCACGGCGGCCGGTGCTGGCGACAACGTGTCGATGTTCGGCGCGCCGAACGCAATCAAGCCGGCGACGATGGAGCCGGTTTTCGCCACTTGCACCGCCTGGTCATAGGTGGTGAAGTCCTTGTTCGGCAGGTGGACGAGCCGCGTCACGCCGGCTTCGACTGCCGCGACCATCGCCGGGCTGCTGACCGCGTGCACGTTGACCTGTACGCCCGCCTTCTTCGCTTCGTCCACGATCGCTTTCAGTACTTCGATCTCGGACTGCGGCGGTGCGGGCTCAGGTGTCAGTCCAATCTCGCCGGTGTGCTTGACGCCTTTCGCCGCCAGCGCCTGCACGGCCGCGCGTGCTTCGGCCGGCGTCTGGCGAAGGTTGATCTGCCCGGAGGGAATGACGCGCGGGCCGATCTCGCCCTTCTCGATGCGATCCCGCAACGCAAGGTTCTGTTCCGCTGGTCCGCCGCCGGCGAGGACCGTCGTGTAGCCGGCCTCGATCAGCGACTTCATCTGATCCGCGTTGTAGTTGTTGACGTGCTTGTGGCCGTCGATAAAGCCGGGCATGGCGCTCATGCCTTTGGCATCGATGGTGCGCAGCCCTTGTGTCGGCCCGCCTCCGCCAGAAGGCTTCGGCGAGGCAGGCGCTGTGGGAGTGACGGAGACGATCTTTCCGCCCTTCACGATGATGGTGCCTGAGTCGATCACCTGGCCGGAGCCGACAATGATCCGTGCGTTTGTGATCGCGACATCCTGCGCAGCCACTACACCGGGCGCGGTCAACCACGCGACGACCAGACACGCCGCCGTCAGCACTCGCTTCATGTCGTCACCTCGTTGATGGCGTGGCCCGCTTGTCCACGACGACTTTGCCTTCTTTCAACACCACCTTCGTCTTGAGCATCTCGTAGATGTTGAGCGTCGGGTTGCCGTCGATGAGGATGATGTCGGCGAGCTTGCCCGGCTCCAGCGTGCCGATCTGATCGGCCATGCCGACGTAGCGCGCGGCGTTCGGGCCGATGATGCGGTGAATGTCGGCCATCGAGAACACCACGCTGTACGATTTCAACTCGTGTTCGAGGACGACCACGTCGGTGGCGTTCTGATCCGTGGAGTACGAGATCAGCTGCCGGGTGTTGTCAGCATCCCAGATGCGCCGGGCGTTGACGAGCGAGTAGCCGCCCTCGGTGCCGACCGCGCGGCCTTTCTCGTCACGGTTGGCGCCGGAAATCGCTTCTGGCCACGGCTTGCCGTCGCGGAAGCGCGTCGTGTTGTCCTGCGGCCATTGCACCTGCGCGGGCGCGGGCGACAGGCGGTCGATGTAGGGCGCGCCGAACGCAATCGCCCCAGCGACGATCGACCCGGTCTGCGCAACGCGTTCCGCCTGATCGTAGGTCGTGAAGTCCTTGTTCGGGATGTGCACCAAACGCGTCACGCCGGCGTCGATGGCCGCAACCATGGCCGGACTGCTCACCGCGTGCACGTTCACCTGGATGCCGACCTTCTTCGCCTCGTCCACGATCGCCTTGAGCACTTCGATCTCGGCCTGCGTTGGACCGGGAATCGGCGTCAATGCGATTTCGCCCGTGTGCTTGATGCCCTTGGCCGCGAGCGCCTGAACTGCCGCGCGGGCTTCTGCCGGTGTCTGCCGGAGGTTGATCTGGCCGGACGCGATGATGCGCGGCCCGATGAATTCGCCCTTGTCGATCCGGTCGCGCAGGGCGATGTTGGTGTCGGCCTGTCCGCCGCCGGCGAGGACGGTGGTGTAGCCGGCCTCGAGCAGCAGGCGGGCCTGCCCGGCGGCATTCTCACCGTTGCTGACGTGCTTGTGGCTGTCGATGAAGCCGGGCATCGCGCTCATGCCCTTGGCGTCGATGATGCGGAGTCCCTGCGTTGATGCGGAGCCAGCGGTCGCCGAGACGATCTTCCCGCCCTTGACGATGATGGTGCCCGACTCGATCACCTGGCCGCTGCCGACGATGATTCGCGCGTTGGTAATAGCGACATCCTGCGCCGCCGCGAGGCTGGGAAACACGGCGAGGCACACCACGAGAAGAAGGAGTCTTTTCATGCCGGCGGATACTACTTCTTTTCGAGCAGGTCGGCCAAGGCGCGGGCGCGTTCGACGAGGTTGTTGCGCTCGAGCAAGTCCTGCCGCGCCGCCTCCGGCATGCCCAGGTTCTGCGCGACGATGTTCACGAACTCGTCATCGTCCAGAGTGGGATCCGGTGGATCGACGTCGAGCGGCAGCACGGCGATGAGCAGCTTCTCGATGCGATTGCGGAGCGTGCTGAGCGCGACTCGGTCTTCGTCCTTCAGCAGTTCGGGAATCGCCTCGATGCGCGCCAGACGATAGGGCTTACGCTGATCCTCGCTGACGATGCGGAAGGTCGTCAGGCCGCGCAGCAGGATGACGTAGCGGCCATCCTCGAGCTGTTTGGACTCGGCAATCGTGCCGGCGCAGCCGACGCTGTAGATCGGCGGCCGTCCTTCGTAGTCCTTCTCGAATCCCTGACGCAGCCGGACCATGCCGATGATCTTGTCGCCCTTCAGCGCGTCGGCAATCATCTCGCGGTAGCGCGGCTCGAAGATCAGGAATGGCCGCGACACGCCAGGAAACAGCGACGTCTCAGGCAGAGGGAAGAGCGGAATCTCCGCAGGAATCGTCGTGGCTGTCTGCCGGAGAGCGGACGCTTTAGCGTCCGCGGACAGCGCGATGAGCGCGACCAGGGCTATTCGGACAAATTTCGACGCGCTCATTTCGCCGTCCGCGCCGTCAACCACCAGCGCATCGTCGTGGTGACCATGTCGGAGGCGTCCTGCTGGACGAAATGACCGGCGCCTGGGACCGTGACCAGCGTGAGGTCTTTCTCGAGCCAGTTCCATGTGCCGGACAAGCCGTCCGAGTTCAGCGCCGTGTCTGCGAGACCATGAAACATGAGCACCGGCATCTTTACTTTCGGCGGCTCCGGCGCTGGCGGTGCGTCGGGGCCTGCCTGCGGGTAGTTGCGCTTGTAGTAGTTCAGCATCGCCTCGAAGTCGGAGCGCTGGAACGCTTCGATATAACGCTTGCGCGCCGCCGGATCCCGGACCCAGGACGACAGCGTCTCGGGCGTCATCGGCAACCCGAAGAAGACAGTCGGATCGCTGGGCGATTTCGTCTGGAAGTTCCTCGCGTATTCGCTGTTCTTGATCTGCTCCTTGTTCGTCCGAAGCTCGCGGCGAAACCCGTTCGGATGGGGCAGGTTCAGAATGATCAGGTTCTCAGTCATCTGTGGCAGGAATATCGCGAACTGCCAGGCCACCGCGCCGCCCCAGTCGTGCCCGACGATCGTCGCTTTGTCGCGGCCGAGATGCTTGATCACCGCAGCGACATCCGTGACGAGCAGGCGTCCGTCGTAGTTCTCGACGCCTTTCGGCTTGTCGCTCAAGTTATAGCCGCGCTGATCGATGGCCACCATCTGGAAGCGATCGGAGAGCGCCTGCATCTGGTCGCGCCATGAGTACCAGAAGTCCGGAAACCCGTGGATCAGGATCACGAGCGGGGCAGGAGTCGAAGGGCCGAGCGAGGCGTAGTGAATCTTCACGCCGCCTTCCGAGACGGCATAGCCGTGTGTGACTCGATCGTAAATGTCTGTCTGAGCTGCCATGGTGATACCGCTGGCCGCACACGCGAGGACGATGAGCGCAGCTTTCATTGTCCGAGGATACCGCCATCGGTCCAGGTCCGGGGCACCCTCGACGACACGGTAAATACCGCGTTGGGCTTAGGAAAAAGCTCGTTGGCGCTGACTTCCGCAGTGGCGATGCGGCGTGGCTACAGAAAAACCAGCAGTTATCGGACCCGAACCCTCGGGAATGCCTCTTGCCGCTCACTCGCGAGTTCCCGTGAGCGTACATCGATTGGACCCGTCGGGACCGCGGGTCGTTCAGAAACGCGGTCGGCCGGTGACTGACGCGATGGCGGAGTTCTGCACAGAACGGCCCGCGCCGGTAAAGACAGTGGCCGTCCCACCCGCGCCACGCACACGCGAAGTTCGCCGCGCCAGTCTCGCACTCGTCCCGCGAGCCAATGTCTTCTCGTTCGGTACTCCGAGCGTCACCTGGTCGTTCGTATTGGGTGTGGTGTGTGGCGTGCTGTCGTGTTTGATCGCGGTGTACTCGCTGAGACCGACGCCATAACGCCGGCATAGAATGAGGCCGTGCGCCGGCCGGTCGTTCTCGCCTTCGTTGCTGCGCTGCTGCTCGTCGATCAGCGCGCGGGCCTCACACAGTCGTCGGTTCCGGCTGATCTCGACGCCTACGTCGGCCGCGTGCTCCAGACGTTCAACGTCCCCGGACTCTCCCTCGCCATCGTCCGCAATGGAGAGACGGTTCTGGCGCGCGGCTATGGCGTCCGTCGTCTGGGCGAACCGGCTCGAGTGGACGAGCACACGTTGTTCGGGATCGGCTCGAACACGAAGGTGTTCACGGCGCTCGCGCTGGGACTGCTCGTCGAAGACGGCAAGTTCGCGTGGGACACGCCGGTCATCACGTACCTGCCATGGTTCCGGCTGTCGAATCCCTACGTGACGCAGGAGATCACTGTCCGCGATCTGCTCGTCCACCGCAGCGGGCTCGGTCTCGGCGCCGGCGACCTGCTCATTTTTCCTGAAACCACGTACACACGGAACGAAGTGGTGAGGCGGCTCACGAACGTGCCGCTGGCGACGAGCTTCCGAAGCTCGTATGCGTACGACAACGTCCTGTATCTCGTCGCCGCAGAAGTGATCGAAACGGTGAGCGGCCAGTCGTGGGAAGAGTTCGTCAGAAGCCGCATCCTTCGCCGCATTGGTATGGAGGACACCACCGTTCGCCACGGCGACGCCCTGACTCGTGACAACGTGGCGGCCACGCACGCCGAGGTTGATGGCAAGCTGCGCCTCGTGCGGCGGTTCAACGACGACAAGGTCAACGCCGCTGGCGGCATCAACTCCAGCGCGCAGGACATGGCGAAGTGGCTGAATGTGATCGCATCGGGTGGGAAGCTGCCCGATGGATCCCGTCTCATTTCAGAGCGCACGTTCCGCGACCTGACGACGCCGGTGACGATCATGCCGATTGGTGGGGGCAGGCCAGCGGAAGTGGCGGCGTTGTCGCCGCAGTTTCGCGCCTACGCGCTCGGTCTGGTTGTCGAGGAGTATCGCGGCCACAAGGTGTTCCTGCACACCGGCGGACTGCCCGGATATCTGTCGAAGGTATTCTGGATGCCGGACGTCGGTCTTGGCGTGGCGGTGCTGACGAATCAGGAGTCCGGCGCTGCTTTCGACGCGCTCGTTTATCAAGTGGTCGATCATGTGCTTGGCATCCAGAGCGATTGGGCTGATGCCTTCCGCCGAGCCCGCGACCGCACGCGAGCTGCCACTGCCGGCGTTGCCGCCAAAGCCGCCGCAGCCAGAGCGGGCACGAAGCCGTCACTGGACCTCAAGGGATATGGCGGCACCTATACCGATGCGTGGTATGGCGACATCACGATCGAGGAGGCCGGCGGCGGGCTGGTCATGCGCTTCTCGAAGACACCCAGCCTCGTCGGGGATCTCCAGCACTGGCAAAACGACACGTTCATCGTCCGCTGGCGCGACCGCGAGCTGCGCGCCGACGCCTACGTGACGTTCGCGCTGAACCCGGACGGCACGATCGACCAGGCAAAGATGCGGGCCGTGTCGCCGGAGACCGATTTCAGCTTCGACTTTCAGGATCTGCTGCTCAAACGGCGGTGAGCGTAGTGTCCGGCTTTAGCCGGACGCTCAGTGGGTGAGCGCGTACAGGACGACGTTAATCCCTACCGCGTACGCATCGGGCGAGAACTTGTAGAAGTATTGCGGATCCTCGGCCTCGCGCTCCCAGCCGTCGGGGATGTCGCTGTTGTGGATCATCACCACCATCAGCCGGCCGTGGGGGTCAGCGATGCCTTTGACTTCCACGACGTCGCTGTCTTCACCGCGTTCGGAGATGCCGCCGCCGCTCCGGCGCCAGAACTGGATCGACGCCATCTGCCGCACGTCCTTGACGACGTACAACGTCTGCCAGATCGGATGCGTCATCGGCAGATCGATGATTGGGTATTTCTCGGGCGGCAGCACGCGGCCGATCTCCTCGTCCCACTGTTCGCCGGCGCGCGCTCCCCAGTAGTCCGAGACGAAGAGGAACCCGCCCTTCTGGAGATACTCGCGGAGCCTCTTCACTTCTTCGTCGGAGAAGCGGGCGGAGCCGCCGTCCTCGACCAGGATGTACGGGCACATGAACAGCGACGGCTCGGTGGCGGCGACGGTGATGTAGTCCGGGTCGCCGGTCCTGTCCTTGATGACGCGGGTGCGGGTCAGTTCGCCGAGGCGCACGCTGAAGTTGATGTCGGCGCCCGGGTAGTCGGTGCTCCAGCCGCGCTTCTCGCGGTGGTCGCTCATGAACATGAGGCGGCAGTGGTTGAACCCGCCGGCGAACGTGGTGGACGTCGCATGCTTCGGCACGCCGTAGAAGCCGTAGCCGCCGCGCCAGATCTGCGCGTGCGCCACACCGGCAGCTATCGCGAGCAATGCCGCGACACACACGACGCTCCAGGTCGGTCTGCTGCGCGATCTCATGTCAGGGAGCCAGCATACTCCTCGATGGGGGACTCTGTATTAGCCGTCCTTAGTGCCTGGTCCTTGGTACCTGGTCCGTCCCTGGTTCTTGGTCCGTCCTCAGTCCCTGGTTCTTGGTCCCTGGTCCCTCGTCCTTGGTGTCAACGAAACAACGGCGATCAACAATCAGCCCCGAGTGGAGCCCACCGGGACTGACATGCGGCAGCAGGCGCGGCGATCGCGTTTGCCGGTCCGGCTCACGTTCGCTGGCACCGTCTTCATTGTTGGTGGAGAGATCTTCTGCCTCGTGGGACCGCTGCGCTACGAGCGCATCGTGCATGTCAGCTGTCACACCATTCTGCTGTACGCCGGCATCGCGCTCGTGTGCGTGGGTGCGGGACTGTACTGGGCGGAGCGGCGCCGGGGCGCAGACTGACAACCGCTAGCGGCTCTCGTGCCGGGTCGAGCAGTTCGTAGTGTCCGGCTTCAGCCGGACTCTCTAAACCTCCAGCTTTCCGGTACTGTCTCCGAAAGCGTCTTGGTGAACCCCCAGCTTGTCCAGCAGCGACAGCATCAGGTTCGACATCGGCGTATGCGCCGGGAAGGCGAGGTGGCGGTCGCCTTTCAGCTGTCCTGACGCGCCGCCGGCGACGAGGATCGGCAGCGGATCGTGATCGTGCTGGTTGCCGTTGCTCATGCTGCTGCCATAGAGCACGACCGAGTGATCGAGCAGGTTGCCGTCGCCGTCCGGCGTGGCCTTCAGCTTCTCCAGGAAGTAGCCGAGCATCTGCACGTGATAGCGGTTGATCTGCGCGAAGGTGTCCATGCGGGCGCGGGCGTTGGAGTGATGCGACGCGGTATGGAAGCCGTCGCGCACGCCGCTGCCGGGATACACCGCGCCGCTCGTGTCGCGCGCGTACATCATCGTTGAGATGCGGGTGATCTCCGCCTGGTAGGCGAGCACCTGCAGGTCGTACATCAACTTGATGTGATCTTCGACGGCTTCAGGCACACCGACCGGCGCTTCGGGCACGTCGGGATTGTTGGCTGATTGCGCCGTCGCCTTCTGGATGCGCCGCTCGATTTCGCGGACGTTGTCGAGATACTCGCCGAGCCGCGCGCGATCGCCGGCGTCCAGCCCGCTCTGCAGACGCGCCACCTTGTCGGTCACCGAGTCGAGGATGCTCTTGTCCTGCTGCTTGCGCGACAGACGCAGCGCGGCATTGGCGCCGTCGCCGAACAACCGCTCGAAGACGACCTGCGGACTGTTCTCCATCGGGAGCGGCAGCTTGTCGTTCTTCCAGGAGATGGTGTTGTAGTACGAACAGCCGTAGCCCGCGCCGCAGTTGAGCGCCACTTCTTCGATGCACACCTCAATCGACGGCAGCGGCGTATCCTGCCCGACTTTCTCCGCGAGGAGCTGGTCGATCGTCTGGCCGCCTTGCACGATGCCCTTCTGCGGGTGCGCGCCGCTGAGGAATACCGCCGCCGAGCGCGCGTGATCGGCACCGGCATCGGAGCCCTTGCCGCCAGCCAGCGGATGCGCGAGGTTGCTGACGATGAGCAGACGGTCGCGGAGCTTTTCGAGCGGCTTCAGCGTCTCGGTGAAAGCGAAGCCCGAGCCTTCCGTCGCCGGCATCCACTTGTCCATCGTCGCGCCGTGCGGGATATAGATGCCGCAGAAGCGGCTCTTGGGCAGCGCCGCGGTCCTGACGAGCGGCGTGCTCGCGGGAATCATCGAGTCGAGTAGCGGCAGCGCCAGCGTGACGCCCATCCCTCGGAGGAAGGTGCGGCGAGGGAGATGTCGTTTTGTGATGAATGCCATGTTTCGCTCCGTCCGGCTAAAGCCGGACACTACGATTTCACCTTCATCTGAAATGGTGCGCTCTTGACGACACCGAGGATCAGATCCGAGAACCGGTACCGGTTCTTGGCCGCGTCGCGCATGACGGCGCGCACGAACGGCATGTCGTTGTACTTCGTCTCGCGGCCGACGCCGTACATCATCAGCTTCTCGGTCAGCGACGCGACGAAGACGTCCTGGCGACTGAGGAGCGCCTGGCGCAGGCTCGCCGGTCCGTTGATGGCCGTGCCGTCCACGAGCTGGCCTGACGCGTCGATTGCAACACCCTCATCGATGGTGCGCCAGCGGCCAACGGCATCGAAGTTCTCCATCGCCAGGCCGATGGGGTCCATGATCTTGTGGCATCCGGCGCACGTCGGGCTGGCGCGGTGCTGCTCGATACGCTCGCGGACCGACTTCGCGGTGGCCGTCGGCTTTTCCTCGAGCGGCGGCACGTCGGGCGGCGGCGTCGGGGCCGCGGTGCCGAGCAGGTTTTCCAGAATCCACTTGCCGCGCATCACCGGTGAGGTGCGATTGGGATTCGACGTCACCAGCTGCAGGCTGCCATGACCGAGCAGCCCGCGTCGCGCATCGCTCGGCACTGGCACGCGGCGGAAGTCAGGCCCGTAGATGTTCGGGATCCCGTAGTGCTTCGCCAGCCGCTCGTTGACGAACGTGTAGTCGGAGTCGAGCAGATCGAGCACCGAGCGGTCCTCGCGCAGCACGCTCTCGAACAGCATCTCGGTCTCGCGCTGGAAGGCCTGACGCAGGTTGTCGTCGAAGTCGGGGAACACCGTGACGTCGGGATTGGCGTTCTTCAGCTCGCGGAGAAACAGCCACTGGTTCGCGAAGTTGGCGACCAGCGCGCGCGCTTTGGGATCGGCGAGCATGCGCCGCGTCTGCCGCTCGAGCACTGCGGGCTGGCGCAGCTTGCCGTCGATCGCGAGCTTCAGCAGTTCCTCGTCGGGAATCGATGACCAGAGGAAGAAGGAGAGCCGCGACGCGAGCTCGGTGTCGCTGACGCGATACGCCGTGTTCGCCGCAACGGCCGCCGGCGGCGGCTCGAACCTGAAGATGAACTCCGGATCGGCAAGGATGCGCCTCAGGGCGATCTCGATGCCGGTTTCGAAGTTGCCGGTCTTGTTCCGCTCCGCCTGATAGAAGGCGAACAGCGGCTCGACGTCAGCGTCGGTCGGCGCGCGGCGATACGCGCGTCGCACGAGAGCCGAGATGATTTGTCGCGCACAAGCTGTTTCTTCGACTGTGCTCGTGGCCCCGCCGGCATCACTCGCCGGCGGGTCTCGCCGAAGCGCGGAGCGCGAAGGCGGATTGCAGGTGAACACGCGACGACGACTGGGTGTGTCGCCAAGCCCGCTCGGGTTGTACGGCCCAGTGATCACGACGCGCGACAGGTGCGGCGCCGTCGTATAGCCGTACTGCATGCCGATGAAGACGTCGTAGGTGCTCGAGACCGGACGACGAACGAGGTCTTCGTTGATCGTCTGAGCCTTGTTCAGGAAGGCGACGCCGATCGCCTGCGGGCCAGCCTTGACCTTGAGCTTGAACTCGAGACGGATGTCGGGCGTCATCTTCACCCGCTCCTCGATCGGATCGGTCGGCTGCGCCTTCGCCGGATGCGACCCCTTCGACTCGCGCATGAAGAACATCGGCACTTCGTCGAGCTTGAACAGCTTCACGCGCTGGCCGTTGAGCGTGACCTCGAGCTCTTCGCCTTCGGCGCCCTCGCCGAACACCTGGCCGAAACTGAGCTTCAACAGCGCGAGGCGAATCTGGTACTCGCCATCGACGGGGAAGTTGTGGGTGATCGTCGTGCCGCCGCGCGTGCCGAGCGGCATGCCTTCGAGCGTCTGGTTCTGACTGAGGTCGCCTTTCACCGTGTAGGTGACCTGCACTGGCGAGGCATCGCGCTCGCCGACAGCAAGGCGGCTGACCTTGGCGGCCGCCGAGACGTAGCGCTCGAGCAGCGACGGCGACACGCCGAGCACGTCGGCGATGTTGTCGAAACCGCGGCTGGAGTCGTCAGCCGGCAGGAGGGTCGAGGAATCAACGTCGAGCGTGAGCAGATCGCGGATGGCGTTCTCGTACTCGGCGCGATTCATGCGATGCAGCGGCGCACGTCCGGGATTCGGGTTCGCCGCTGCGGCACGGTCGATGGCGCTCTCGATCGATCCGGCGAAGGCGTCGAGCGCGGCGCGTTCCGGCCGCTTCGCGCCGGCAGGCGGCATCATGCCGCTGCGGACTTTGCGAATCACCTTCTCCCAGGTCTCGGCATCGCGATCGACCGTCAGGCCTTCGAGCGAGAGTCCGCCGGTCTTCAGGCGATCGTTGTGGCACGTCTGGCAGTACGTCCGGCTGGTGGTTGAGACGAGGTCGGCGGGTTGTTCGAGGCGGGTCTGAAGACCCGCCTCTACGCCGATCGTGGCCCAAACGGCCGCGACGAAGGTCAGCGCGCTCGCGAGCAGGATGCGCTTCATTTCGCGCCCAGCTTCTGCAGCAGCGCGATGGCGTCGGGCTTCGCCACCGGCGGTCGAATGGCCAGGAACGTGCCGTTGGCAAACGTCAACGGCGTGCGGCCGCCGACGTCCGCCACATCGAGCTTGGCGCCGGCGTCGGCGAGGAGCTGGATGATGGACGTCCAGCCGCGATTGGACGCGCCGTGAATCGCCGCGAGCTTCAGCGAATTCATGGCGTTCACCGGCGCGCCTTTCTCCAGGCACAGCTTCACGGCCTCGACGTAGTCGGCCTCCGGGCGCGTAAACGTCTGCGCCGGGATCCAGTTGATCCCCGATGCCGCCATCAACGCCGTCGAACCTTCTTTCGTCGCGATGTTTGGATCCGCGCCGTGCTGCAGTAACAAGCGCATGACCTCGATGTCGCCCGACAGCGCGGCGCGAATGAACGGTGTCTGGCCGTCAAAATTCGCCCACGATCCGTCGAACTGCATCAGCCCGTGCACGGGCGTCGTCTCGCTGCGCTGATTGGCATTGGCGCCTTTCGCCAGCAGTGCCTTGATCAGATCGAGGGGATCGCGGCCCTCGTCGTAGAGGAACGGGTACTTCTCGTGATTGAAGTTGCGCAGCTCGATGGCGGCAAACAACGCGCCGCGCTGGTAGTCGTCGATGACGTTCGGGTCGGCGCCTTTCTCGAGCAGTTCCGTGGCGAGCGTGACCTGACCATTCAGCAGCGAGATGAGCAGCGGTGAGGTGTGATTGCCGGACGCCTGGTTGATGTCGGCGCCCAGTTCCAGCAGCAGCCGCGTCATGGCGACGTTGCCGTCGCGGACGGCGAACAGCAGCGGCGTCATACCGCCGTCTTTCGTCGGCAGCGCGCGCTGACGGATGATGCCGTTGCCTGACGCACCGCCGGCCCGGGCCGGGACGTACTCGCCTTTTGGCGTCGTGATCGTCGTCTGCGCCTTGACGTCGGCGCCGCGCGCGACGAGCAGCTTGACGATATCGGGATGGTTCTCGGTGACCGCCCACATCAACGCCGTCTGCGAGCGCACGGAGTCCTTCGCGTTGACGTTGGCACCTCGATCCAGGAGCAGGGTGACCGCGTCAGCCTTGCCGGTGCGCACCGCGGTCATGAGCGCCGTCTCGCCGCCAGGCGTCGCAGTGTTCGCGTCCGCTCCGGCCTCGAGCAGCCGGCGCAGGATTGCCGCGTTGCCGTTCATCGCGGCGACCTGAATGGGCGTCACACCGTAGCGCGTCACCGCTTTCACGTCGGCGCCACGTTTGAGCAACGTATCGACGGTCTTGAGGTCGTTGGCGCGGACAGCCTGGTGCAGCGGGGTCGATCCATCCGATCCGATAGTGTCTGTGCGAGCGTCAGCGAGTCGCGCCGAAGCCGAAGGCGAAGGCGGGCCGGCCGCGTCGGAAAGCGCGCGAGCGACCTGCGCGTCGGCGGCGGTGCCCAGCGCGAGCAGGAACCCGGCGATCAGCAGGTGGCGACTCACATGTGCCCGGCGCATACGGCTCGACCTCCTCGTACGGGAGGCCTGTATTATGCCCCCGCGGCTGTCGTTCAGGGAGCCCCCAAACCGCGTCGACCTCGTCAGGGCAGTCGCGCGTCGAACGTGCGAATGGCGTCGATGATCATGTCCGCCACCTCGCCGAAAAACTGGCGGTCGATCTTGTCGGCGGTGTCTGTCGGGCGGTGATAGTCCGCGTGGTCTTCGACGCCGAAGTACACGAACGGCACCCCCGCCTCATGAAAGACGTCGGATCGGACATCCACGTCCAGTCGTCCACGCCGCCGCTGCGATACATCGGCCGATCGTGACCGAACAGCACCTGCACACGGGCGCGCGTCCGGACGTCTTCGAGGATGGGTTTGAACTCGGGATGATGATAGGCCCCGGCCGCGAAGATCTCGTGGTGGTCGTTGCGCGAGACCATGTCCAGGTTCACGTTCAGAACGGCGCTTCGTGCCACGGGGCGGGCCAGGAACGCCTTCGCGCCCTCGAGGCCGAGTTCCTCGCCGTCGAACGCTGCCAGGATCGTCGGATGACGGAGGGGATGCGTCCTGACATAGCGCGCCACGGCAAGCAACGCGGCGACGCCCGACGCATTGTCGTCCGCTCCGTGATAGATCGCCGAGTCGCTCGTGCCGAGATGATCGTAGTGGGCCGAGACGATGATGGGTTTCGCGCCGGCGACTGCACCATCGACACGGCCGAGGACGTTCGCCGCGTTGTCGTCGCGCGTCCGCGCAGGTCCCGGCATGACCAGACGCCGGATGCTCAAGTGCGTGAATGCGAAGGGTTGGAGGTACTCGTGGTCTCCGGCCGGCGTGAGCTCGATCGCGCGAAATTGATTGACGATCCACGCGCGCGCCTTGAGTCCGCCCTCGGACCCCGTGCGACGGCCCCCCATCTCAGACGAGGCGAGCAGCGTCACATCGGCCATCAACCGATCCCGATCGGCGTAGCGCTCTCCGGACCCGCCGGCAACCACCGGCCGCTGCGCCTCGATCGCGCGCGTTTCGAGCCAGGTGGCGATCTGAAAATACACGAACGCCGTGCCGACGACAGCGGCGGCGGCGATGCGCCGCTTGGCTCGTCTCGTCAACGGACCAGGGACCAAGCCCCAAGGACCAAGGACCGGATCACTTACGAATTGTCCCCGTCGGTCCTTCAGGCGAGCACTTGAAGGGTTCGATCTTGAGCGCCGACGGTGCGTACTCGTTCCTCGAGCGTGGGAATGGTTGCTTGAAGAACTCAGGATCAGTGAGATCGACTTCGACGACGAGACGCTGCGTCGCGGCGTCGAGGTGCAGGCGCTCCACCGAGGTGAGCGCCGCCGAGTGGAGCAGTCCCTTCGTCGGCTGGCCCGGTTGCTCGACGTATTGATTGAGCACGCCGGCCGAGTAGTTGCCCGTCTCGATCACCAGCGTGTCGCCTTCCCAGCGTCCGATCGAATGGCCAAGCGATCCGCGCGGACCGTTCTTCGGATGCTCCTTCATGTTCACGTGGATGACGCGCTTGACGTCCATCCATTCGTGACGCAGCACGACGTCATTGCCGTCGCGCACGATTTCGAGCGGCGTGCCCGGCGCGCCCCACACGCGGCGGATGGCGACCGGATCGCAGCGGAACGTCGGATCGTCCTTGAACGGGTCGTACGCGGCGACCGCCTTTTCTCCCGCAGGCGTCATCAACTGGATCATCGGCTGCGGACCGCTCGTGCTGCGGTTCGGGATCGGCGCCAGCATCCAGGTGCCGAAGATGTCCTTGCGCGGCGGCAGCGCCGCCGTCGCTGGCCGCGGACCGGTCGGTCCGTTGACGTTGAGCACGCGGCCGTCGGCGAGCTCGACGGTGTTGAAGAAGCACATGTAGGCGCTGTGCCGCGACAGCGATCCAGTCACGCGAATCTTTGTCCCGACCTTCAGGATCTGCGGCGTGACGCCGTTGCGCGTCAGTTGGGTGACGCCGTGCGACTCGCACACATACTCGTGCGTCTTGCCGTTCTCATCGACGGCGTCGATGTGCACGTAGCTGTGCGGGTTCTGCGCCTCGAACCTGGTGATCGTCCCGGAGATGTTGACGGGTTTGTTCGAGTCGAAATGCGGCGCAAAGCTGTGGTGCGCGAAGGCACTCGACGTGATCAACACGGCGCTCACTGCGGCGGCGGCTATGCAGGCAGTTCGCATGACGGGAGTATAAGGTGCTTCGCGCAAGGTCAAAGGTCAAAGGTCAAAGGTCAAAGGCGAGGTCAAAGGTCAAATGGCAAAGGCCAAAGGTCACCGCGGGGGAAACGGCTGGCGGGCGCCGTCGAGCGCGTTCACCACGCCCTGATGCATCACGAAGCGCACCCGTTCGAGCACCGTGACATCGTCGAGCGGGCTCGTCGCGACCGCGATGATATCGGCTTCCTTCCCCGCTTCGATCGATCCGATGCGGTTGGCGCGATCGAGCAACGTTGCCGCGTCGATCGTCGCCGCGCGGATGGCCGCCGCCGGCGTCAGGCCAGCTTTCACGAGCAGTGCAAACTCTTTTGCGTTCTTCCCATGATCGGAAACGCCGGAATCGGTGCCAAAGGCGATGCGGACGCCGTCGCGAATCGCCTTGGCGATGTTCTCGTTGTGCACGGCGACCGTTTCTTCCGCCTTGAGGAGCGTGGCCCGGCTGCGCGCACCGGCGCGCGCCTGCGCCACCGCCGCGTGCGGCGCCACCATCGTCGGGACCAGCCACGCGTTCAGCCGCTTGAACTCGGCGTTGGTCGTGGCGTCGGTGTAGGTGCCGTGCTCGATCGAGTCCACGCCGGCTTTCAGTGCGGCCATGATTCCGTCGGCGCCGTGCGCGTGCGCCGCGACCTTACGGCCAAAGAGATGCGCCGTCTCGACGATCGCCTTCATCTCGTCGTCGAACATCTGCTTGCCCAGACCTCCGGCGATGTTGCTGTTCACGCCGCCAGTCGCCGTGAACTTGATCACGTCGGCGCCCTGCGAGATCTGATCGCGTACGGCGCGGCGGCAATCCTCGGCGCCATTGCACAAGTTGGTCGCCCGCGATCGGCGGAGCTCGGCGATGTCGCGGTTGGTGTTGTTGGAGGGATCCGCGTGTCCGCCTGTTCCGGAGATCGCCTGGCCCGCGGCCACAATCGTTGGTCCGGCAATCAGACCAGACGCGATGGCATCGCGCAGCGCGGTGATGCTGTGCACGTCGGAGCCGAGGTCGCGCACCGTCGTGAAGCCGGCCTCGAGCGTCCGGCGCGCGTTGTCCACACCGATCAACAGGCCGTCTTCGACGTCGCGGTTGATCGCTTCGACTCGCGCGCGCATCTTGTCGTCGTCGCTGAAGATGTGCACGTGCGCGTCGATGAGGCCCGGCAGCACGAACTCCTTACGGAGGTCGATCAGTCTCGCGCCGGCCGGCGGGGCGATGTGCCCGTCACGAATCGATTCGATGCGGTTGCCGCGCACGACGATGGTCGAGGCGCCGCGTGGCGCGTTGCCGGGGCGATCGAGCAGCGCGCCGGCGTGAATCACGACAACGGGTTCGACCGGCGCCTGTGCGCGCGCTGCGAAAGCGACGGCCGCAACGAGCAGGCCCGTCCATAGAATTCGCTGAATGAAAGTCTTCATGGCTCGGCGAGTATAAACTCACCTGATGCCTCTGTCCCCCGGCCACCGGCTCGGCCCGTACGAGATCGTGTCCCCGATAGGCGCCGGCGGTATGGGCGAGGTCTACAAGGCGATCGACACGCGTCTCGGCCGCACGGTGGCGATCAAGACCCTCGACCAGGCGCACGGCGATCGCGTCCAGCAGGAAGCCCGCGCCGTCGCCGCCCTGAACCATCCGAATATCTGCGTGCTCCACGACGTCGGGCCCGGGTATCTCGTCATGGAGTTCATCGACGGGACGCCGCTGCACGGTCCGATGCCGTTGACCGAAGCGCTGCGCGTTGCTGCACAGGTGGCCGACGCGCTCGACGCCGCGCACGCCAAAGGCATCCTGCACCGCGATCTCAAGCCGGCCAACATCATGATGACGAGCAGCGGCGCCAAGCTGCTCGACTTCGGACTCGCCAAAATCCTCGTCGACACAACCGACGATGCCACGCGGACGATGGCCGGGACCGTGATGGGCACGGCATCGTACATGTCCCCTGAGCAGGCGCTGGGCAAGTCCACAGACGTTCGTTCGGACGTCTTCAGCTTTGGCGCCGTGTTCTACGAGTTGTTGTCGGGCAAGCGGGTCTTCGAGCGCGAGTCACTGCTCGAGACGCTGAACGCCGTCGTGCGCGAAGAGCCGCGTCCTCTCGATTCGCCCGCTGCGGCCATCGTCTTGCGGTGTCTCGCGAAGCAGCCGGAGAAGCGGTTCCAGACGATCGGCGAGGTGAAGGCGGCGCTGGCGCAGGTGCGGTCCGCTCCAGCGGCAATCGCTTCGACAGCGCCATCGATCGCGGTACTGCCCTTCGCGAACATGAGCCAGAACGCCGACGATGAGTTTTTCAGCGATGGTCTTGCTGAAGAGATCATCAACGCCCTCGTGCAGGTGCCCGGGCTGAAGGTGATTGCGCGCACGTCGGCATTCGCGTTCAAGGGCAAGAACGAGGACATCCGCAAGATTGCCGAGACGCTTGGCGTGACCAATGTGCTCGAAGGAAGCGTGCGGCGCGCCGGACCGCGCATCCGTGTGACGGCGCAGTTGATTCTCGCGCATGACGGAACGCATCTCTGGTCGCAGCGCTACGACCGCGAGCTGGCGGACATCTTCGCGGTGCAGGACGACATTGCTGCGGCGATTGCCGGCGCCTTGAAGCTGAAGCTGGCGCCGGCACCGGAGCGCCGGATGCCGAGCCTGCCCGCGTATGAGGCGTATCTCAAGTATCGCTATTACCAGTGGCGCTTCACGCCCGAGGACTCGCAGCGCAGCAAGGAATGTCTGGAGCAGGCGCTCGCGCTCGACCCCGGTTTCGCGCTGCCGTACGTCGGGCTCGCCGATTATCATCTCGCGCTTGCCGCTGTTGGTCTTCTCCCGTCTCATGAGGCGATGACCCGGGCGCGCGAGCTGGCGATGCGAGCTCTGGAGAACGATCCGAATCTTTCGGAGGCCCACGCGATGCTCGGCATCGTGGCGGGAGTGCTCGATTTCGATTGGCCCGAGACCGAGCGCCGGTTCCGTCTTGCCATGGCGCGGGAACCCATCTCCGCGCACATGCGGCAGTGGAACGCGTACTTCCACTTGCTGTCGATCGGCCGACTGGCCGAGGCCAGACGCCAGCATGAGCGCGTCATCGAGGAAGATCCGCTGAGTCAGATGTGGCACTACACGGCGGCCCTAGCGCTGCTGGCGTTGGGGTCAGAGGAAGCCGCCCTGAACGAGTGCCGAAAATCTGTCGAGCTCGATCCGCAGTTCTGGGTCGGATGGATGTTGCTGGGTCTCATTCACGCTCTCCACGGCCGGCACGCCGAGTCGATGCAGTGTGCGGAAAAGGCAGTGGCCGGCGCCGCCCGCGCTCCTGTGGCCATCGGCCTGATGGCAGCCGCGCTCGTGAACACGGGTCGAACGGTGGATGCCGAGCCGCTGCTCGACGAGTTACGCAGCAATACGCCCACCGGCCCGATCGGACTGGCGTACTTCTATCTGGCTCGAGGCGACATGGACGGCGCGGTCGAATGGGCAGGCAAGGCGGCCGATCAGCGTGTCGCTTCGCTCGTCACCATCCTGATCCGTCCGTTCGAATCTCGGCTCCGGACATCGGCAGGATGGCCGGCGTTGCTGAAGAAGCTCAATCTGACGGCGGCGACATAGCGCGGAGGCGTCCGCCTCCGCGCACACGCGCACGCTGAAGCGTGCGCTCTACGTGATCGGGACGCGACGGTGTGACACGCGATCGCGAATAACGGCCACGTCGCCCGGGTCGAGTACCCAGTCCTCCCGACGCGTCCCTACCAGTTCGTCGTGCAGCCAAATCTCGCGCATCAGACCCGAGCCGTGTGTCGTGGTTCCGATCAGCAGATGTCCGAGCTCGTGCGCGATGGCGCGACCGAGCACGACCCGGTAGTCGATGCCGAGCTCGCCGGCCAGCCGGCGCGTGCGATCGACGAAGACCGTGGCGAGGACACCGCTGTGTATCTGCGCGTCGATCAATGCGTGCCCGAGCACCGATGAGCTCACGTCGCCCTTCGGTGACGAGGCGAGTCGGACCCTGAGCGTGTCCCCTGGTGGTGTGAGGCACATGCCGGGCCCGCAGAGCGTCCAGTCGACGCCGACCGATGCGGTGCTGAACACGTCGCTCGCCACGGCCAGCGCCACCCGTTGATCGTCGGCGGTGAGGTTGGCCAGCTGGTTGTAGACACGGACGGCGACCCGCGTGCTCGCTGTGATGTTCAGGCGACCGGTCTCGTTGACGTCAGGCTCAGGCTCGGGTGGTGGAGCGGCCTCGAGCGCCGCGGCGCCGAGCAGCACCGACACGAGAAGCAGCGGGAGATGGGCGCGCATGTGCCGAGGGCGACCATCGAAGCATCAACCACAGGACTGGGCAATCGATCTGTGACCAGCTGCTGGCATTCAGTCGCGAAGCGCCAGCGTTCGGTGACGGCGTGGGAGACTTGTCCCGTCAGCCATCTATAATCCTGACCTCGAACAGACTGGGGTCGAATGGCTGCGCCGGGAGAACGCATTGGTCGCTACGAACTCGTGTCGCTCCTCGGTACGGGTGGCATGGGTGAGGTGTACCGCGCGCTCGACACCCAGCTGAGTCGGCACGTCGCCATCAAGTTTCTCTCGCCGGACTTCGCCACTCCTTCCGCGCGGCGGCGCTTTCAGCAGGAAGCGCAGCTGGCCTCCGCGCTCAATCACCCGCACATCCTCACCGTGCATGAAGCCGGTGAGATCGATGGACGCCAGTATCTGGTCACCGAACTGGTCGATGGCGGGACGCTCGCTGACTGGGCCATCGAGGGCGGGCGGACGTGGCGGCAGATCGTGACGATGCTCGTCGGAGTGGCTGATGCGCTTGCCGCGGCACACGACGCCGGGATCATGCATCGCGACGTCAAGCCGGCGAACATCCTGATTTCGAAGAGCGGGTATGCCAAGCTCGCCGACTTCGGTCTCGCCAAGATCGACGCCGCCGCTGCTCCCGAAGCCGTGACGGCGCCGCCGGTCGCCGAGACGACACGGACCGGTGTCGCCCTGGGCACGGTCCCGTACATGTCGCCCGAGCAGGCGCTCGGCCGCACCCTCGATCCGCGCAGCGACATCTTTTCGTTTGGCCTGGTGCTGTACGAGCTGCTCGCCGGACGACGGGCATTCGCCGGCAGGAGCGACGTGGATACGCTTCACGCGATCGTGCACGATGCCGTCGAGCCCCTTCCCGCGCACGTGCCGGTCGGCCTGCGTCTCCTCGTCGAGAAGGCGCTCGAAAAGGATCCCGCCGAGCGCTTCCAGTCGATGCGGGAACTGGTCGTCGATCTTCGCCGCGAGAGCCGACGGCCCACCGAATCCGCCTCGCACGCTCCGTTCGTGGACGCGCCTCGCTCCAGATCGCGCGGATGGATCATCGCCCCGCTGGCCGGCGTTGCGCTCGTGGCCGTCCTGCTGTGGACGATTCCGCGCCAGGCGCCCGGCGGGGTCGAGCCCGCGAATCCGCTCGCCAACGCGCGATTCACGCGGGTGACCGACTTTGCCGGCGACGAATTCGACGCGGCGATGTCGCCCGACGGCCGGTTCGTCGCGTTCCTGTCGGATCACGACGGGCAGTTCGACGTCTGGCTCAGTCAGATCGGCAGCAGCGTGTTCCGCAATCTCACCCTCGGCAAGGATCAAGCGCTGCCTGCGCCCGTGCGAGCGCCTGGCTTCTCACCCGACGGCACGCAGCTCTGGCTCGGCGGCGGTTCCGGCCGACGGCTTCAGACGCTGCCGCTGATGGGCGGCACGCCTCGACCCTATCTCAGCGATCGCGTCGTCAATCTGTCGTGGTCGCCGGACCATCGGCGCATGGCCTATCACACGCGGGACACTGGCGACCCGATGTTCATCGCCGACGCGGACGGCTCGAACGGGCGGCAGATTTTCGTCGGCGCTCATCCCGGCATCCACAATCACTATCCGGTGTGGTCAGCGGATGGACGCTGGGTGTACTTCGTCAGCGGCAGTCCGGCGACGAGCGAAATGGACCTCTGGCGCATCGCTCCTGAGGGAGGGACGCCCGAGCAGCTGACGAATCACAACAGTGACGTCGCCTATCCAACGCCGATCAACGCCAACACCGTCTTGTACGTGTCGCGCGACCAGAGCGGTGCCGGGCCGTGGCTCTGGGCGGTCGATCCCGAGCAGCGGCGCTCGCGTCGAATCAGCTTCGGGCTGGAGCAGTACACGTCGGTGTCGGCCAGTGCCGACGGCTCGAGACTCGTGGCGACGGTTGCCAACCCGAGCTCCACGCTGGTGGCGGTGCCGATCCTCGACCGTATTGCCAACGAGCGCGATGTGCAGCCGTATCCAGTGTCGAACGTCAACGCAGCGATGCCACAGTTCGCGGCGGGATCGCTCTTCTACATGTCAACGGGCGTGTCCGGCCGAAGTCTGTCGAAGCATCGCGACGGTGAATCCGTGGAGCTCTGGCGCGCCGGAGACAATCCGCCGACCGTGTTGCCGGGCGTCTCACACGCCGGGCGCGCCGCCGTGGCCCTCCGGCGCAACGGAAAGCTCCGTCTGCACGTGCTGTCGGCAGATGGGGCTGAGCTCCAACCGTTGACCGACACCATCGATGCTCGCGGCAGCAGCAGCTGGTCGCCGGACGAGAAGTGGATCGCGACCGGCGGCACCGACGGATCGGGAGACGGACTCTTCAAGGTGCCGGTGGACGGCGGCCCGGCGATCCGGCTCGTCAAAGGACAGGCGCTCGAGCCGGTGTGGGCCCCGGATGGCAGCACGATCGTGTATGTCGGTCCGAACATCGGCTCACAGTCGCCGCTGCTTGCCGTCACAACAGACGGAACACCGGTCACCCTGCCCGCGATCCAGGTGCGGCGAGAAGGCGGCGGCCGGCGAAGCCGGTTCCTTCCCGACGGCCGCGGACTGGTCTATATGCAGGGCGTCGGCATCTCGCAGGAGTTCTGGCTGCTCGATTTGAAGACCGGCCGGAGCCGTCAACTGACACGGTTCGACAATCCGGTGGGGATGTGGGGCTTCGACGTCAGTCCGGACGGCAAGCAGATCGTCTTCGACCGGTCTCGCACGGCGTCGGACATCGTCCTCATCGAGCTCAAGCCCGCCGCGCCACGCTAGCGCCGAAGGACCAAGCACCAGGCACCAGGCACCAGGCACCAAGGACCAAGGACCAAGGACCAAGGACTCAGCTGGATCCCACAAGCTCGGGCTCGTGCATCTCCCACCAGGTGCGAGCGCGGCGCTGATTCCACTCAGCCGCGAGCGGCACGCGATCCAGACGATCCCAGAGGACCTCGGCCGTCGCCGGCCGGGCTAAAGGATCCTTCTCGAGGCATTCGAGTACCAACGCATCAACCTGCGGCGGAATCGGTTCCTCCGACATCATCGAGGGCGCGGGCGCCGGCGTCTGCGCGTGGTGCATCAGCATCCCCATCGCATCGTCGGCCTCGAACGGCGGACGACCGGTGAGCAGCCAGAAGGCGACGCAGCCGAGCGCATAGATGTCGGCACGGCCGTCGAAGGTCTGGTTCGACATCAGCTCGGGCGCCAGGAATGCGGGTGTGCCGACGATCATGCCTGCCGTGGTGATCTGCGCCGCAGATGCCTCGCGCGCGTGGCGCGAGACGACACCGAAGTCCACGACCTTGACGAAGTCGTACTCGGAGCCCAGCCGGCAGGCAAAGAGATTGGCCGGCTTGATATCGCGATGGACCAGTCCGAGCGCGTGCGCCTCCGACAACGAGAGGCAGGCCTGCTTGAGCAGGAAGACGGCGCGCTCGGGCGAAAGCGGACCGTGGCGCTCGACCATGCGTTTCAGGTCCATTCCGCGCAGGCGCTCCATCACGTAATAGAAGCCACCGGCTTCGGTCACGCCGAAGTCGTACAGCTGCACGGTGTGCGGCGACTGCAGCTCGGAGGTGGCCTGCGCTTCTCGCGCGAACCGTTGACGGCGGACGTGGCCGTCCTCCCCGCCGCCCAGCGCCGTTTCTCGAACGATTTTCACCGCCGCGGGCCGGGCCAGCATTTGATGGCGTGCGAGCCAGACATCGCCCATTCCACCGGAACCGAGCCGCTCGATCAGGCTGTAGCTGCCAACGCGCAGGTTGTTGTCGAGCAGCTGCTCGCCGATCTCGAGCACCGGTCCCTGGCTCGTGGACAGCGCGAATCCCAGCACGTTGCGCAGCTCGCGAATGTTGCCCGGCCACCGGTAGCTCTTGAGGCGCTTGATCGACTCCTCCGAGAGAATCGGCACTGTGCGTCCCGCCTGCTCGGCCTGACGACGGAGGATGTAGGGCGCGAGTACGTCGAGATCGTCCATCCGCGACCGAAGGGGCGCGAGGTCCAACGTGTGTGGCAAGACGCGGCGCAGCTCGGGAATCAGCCGTCCGGCGGCAATGGCTTCGTCAACGTCGCGCGTCGTGGCCACGATCACGCGCACGTCTTCCTTCATGTTGCGCAACCGCTCGACGAGCATCAACTGGGTTTCCGGCGGCAGGTGCTCGAGTCCCTCCAGGTAGAACGTGCCGCCGTTCGCCAGGTGGAACTTGTCGAAGATGCCGGGGCGCACTCCCGTGCTTCCCGAGGAGCCCGACGCGTCGGACCCCAACGACACGCAGTTGACGCAGATGATCGCGCGCGAGGTTCGCTGTGATTGATGGTGAATCGCGCGGGCGACGGCCTCGTGATCGCTGCCGGCCGGTCCATTGATGAGCCATGGCGCATCCGAGTTGGCGGCGTCGCGGACGTCATGGCGGAGGCGCGCGGCGGCGGCGCTGTCGCCGAGCAGCACACCGTCGGTGCGCGCGCGTGCCTCCCGCAGCAGCTCCTGCGCCACGGTGAGCTCGTGTTCGAGCGCGACATTCCGTTGGCGAAGCTGCTGCTGCAGCTCGCGAATCGTCAGATGCGTCTTCACACGTGCCAGGATCTCTTCGGCCTGGAACGGCTTGTTCACGAAATCGACGGCGCCCAGCTCCAGTCCATGGGCTCTGTCGCGTGCGTCATTCAGCGCCGACAGAAAAATGATGGCGCAGTCGCGCGTGCGAGGATCGGCCTTCAGGCGTGCGCACGTCTCGTAGCCATCGATGTCCGGCATCAGCACGTCGAGCAGGATGAGATCCGGCGCCGCGCGCTCGGCGATCGCAATCGCGTCTTTGCCGCTCCGCGCGGCGAGCAGCCGATACCCCTGGCCCTCGAGCGTCTGATAGAGGACCTGCAGATTCGTCGGGTTGTCGTCAACAAGGAGGATCTGCGCCGCCATGTTCACGATTCGAGCGAATCGACCAGCTCGCTGAGGCCGTCGAAATCAAAGTTCGTCATCATCCGATTGATGCGCTCGCCGACCGCAGCCTCGGCGGCGGTGCCTTTCATCAGGTGACGGGCGAGTTGCTGGATCGCGCCGACGTCGCCAACCGAGATGGCGTTGCGAAGCTGTCCGCTGATTTCCGTGCGGCGATCGAGCGTCGCGACATCCGCCGCCGCCGTGATTGACGAAGGCGTCTCGCTGACGAACCGCACGCCGAGATGCGTCTGCAGCATTCCGAACAGCTGCTGCGCGCGCACCGGCTTGGCCAGGTAGTCCACGCAGCCGGCATCTCGCGAACGCTGGCGGCTGTTGCCGAGTGCGCTCGCGGTCACGGCGACGATCGGAATCGATGACGTGACGGGATCGCGAGCCAGCCGTCGAGTCGCCTCGATGCCGTCCAGGCCCGACATCTTCAGGTCCATGAAGATGATCTGCGGGCGGTCGGTCCGCGCGCGCTCGATCGCCTCGAGCCCGTCGGCGGCGGTGACGACTTTCACCCCGGCGCTTTCGAGCAGGCTGGCAAGAATGTGCCGGTTCGCGGCCGTGTCGTCAACGACCATCGCTGTCACGGACCGACCCGGTGCCAGTCGCGCGTCGAACGGCGGCAGCGCGGATTCGATGTCGTCGGGTTCGCTGCGCGTGGCGTGACGTCCGTGGACGAGCGGCAGCTCGAACCAGAAACGGCTGCCCACGCCAAGCGTGCTCTCCACCCTCAACAGCCCGTTCATCCTGGTGATCAGGCGATCGCAGATGGCGAGACCGAGACCCGTGCCGCCGGCTGCCGCGCCGCTTTTCGTTTGCGCGAACGCGGCGAAGATTTCCGTCACGGCGTCGGGCTCGATGCCTGCCCCCGTATCGGAGACCGCGAAGCGCAATGTGTCGTTGGTGTGTTCAATGGCCAGCCGCACCTCGCCGGCCTCGGTGAACTTCACGGCGTTGCCGAGCAGATTCAGGAGCACTTGCCGCAGCCGTCGTCCGTCGAGCACCACCGACTTCGGGATCGCGGGATCGACGAACGTCGTCAGCACGAGTCCCTTGCGCTCGGCGGCTTCCGCGACGACGAACTTGAGGTCGATGACGAGCCGCGCGAGATCGGTCGGCGTTTCTTCGATGTCCAGACGGCCGGCCTCGATCTTCGAGAGATCGAGTACGTCGTTGATCAGATCGAGCAGCTGCGAGCCGCACCTGGCAATGGCCTCGAGCGCCTCCCGCTGCGATGCGCTCAGGCCGCGGTCGCGCTGCAGGAGCTGCGCATAACCGAGCACGCCGTTGAGCGGGGTGCGCAGCTCGTGACTCATGTTGGTGAGGAACTCGCTCTTGGCGTGTGTCGCCGCTTCAGCGGTCTCCTTCGCGCGGCGCAGTTCGGCGTCCCGCTCGAGACGGCCGGAGATGTCGCGCAGGAAGGCGCCGAAGAAGAAGCCGCTCTCGACGCGCATCGGCGACGTCACCGTGAGCTCGATCGGAAACTCGCGTCCGGACTTGTCGAGCGCGCTCAGTTCGAGGCGCTGGTTCACCACGGGCGCTTCGCCGGTGGCGTGAAAGCGCCGCATCCCATTGTTGTGACCGTCGCGAAAGGCCGGCGGGATGATCGTGTCGGCCAGCAGCCGTCCGACCGCCTCCTCGCGCGTCCATCCGAACGTGGCCTCGGCCTGGGTGTTCCACACCACGATGCGCCCGTCGGAGTCGATGCCGATATATGCATCGTGCGCCGTGTCCACGATCGCGTGCGCGCGTGCATCGCTCTCGGCGAGCCGGGCCAGCGCCGCGCGGCGCTCGTCGTCGGCGATCGCGTTGACGACCAGGTTGCCGACCGAGATGCCGAAGTTCTGCTCGTCAACCATCCACTGCCTGACACCGCCGACGTGCTCCGCGCACACGACACCAAGCCGGCGGTTCTCGCGTTGCAGCGGGACGTCGAGCATCGCGCCGATGCCATTTGGATCGAGATAGGTGTCGCGGAACTCGGCCGTGCGGGGATCCGTTCGGGCGTCGCCGGCGGCGACGACACGTTCGCGATCGATGGCGTCGAAATACGCTGGGAAGTCGCGGCGATGCAGCACCGCGCCGCTTTCGTAGCGGTCGCCGGTGCGGTGATACAGACCGACGCAGCGTATGAGCGTGCGGGCCTCGTCGAACTCCCACATGCTCAGCCGCTCCACCTCCAGCGCCTTGGCTGAGATCGCGAGAATGTAATGCAGGCGATCGGCAAAGTGCTCGGCTGGGCTCGTATAGCGGGCGGTAAGCTCGGTCAGCGCATCGCTTTGCGCCACGAGTCGGCGTTCGCTGGCGGCCAGCGAATCGGCCGCGGTCTGGGCACGGTTCACAACCGCAGGTTAACTCAGGGTCTTGTAGGATTGTTAGATGACGTTCTCACGGCTTCGTATTGTGCGTGACGTAGTGTCCGGCTTCAGCCGGACGGTTGTCCTGGCGGGCGTGCTTGCAGCGACCGCGCTGGTTTCAGCACAAGCTCCGGCGCCGGCGCCAGCGAGTGGGCGCGACGCATCGGCGGCGACGGTCGCCAACTTCGCGCTGACGCAGTTGATGCCGGTGGACCCCGAAGTGTCCCTGGGAACGCTGCCCAACGGCCTGAAGTACTACGTGCGTCCGAATCTGAAGCCGACCCGCCGGATCGAGCTTCGCCTGGTGGTGAAAGCCGGTTCGGTGTTGGAAGACCCGGACCAATTGGGCCTCGCGCACTTCGTCGAGCACATGCTGTTCGAGGGCACGCGTAACTTCCCCGGCCAGGGCATCAGCGATTTCCTTGCCTCGCTTGGCCTCGGCATCGGCGCTGACGCGAACGCCCAGACCAGCTATGACGACACGCAGTACATGCTGCGCGTGCCGAACGATTCGCGAGTGCTGGATCGCGCGCTGCTGGTGCTGAAGGATTGGGCCAGCGCCGCGACATTCGACCAGGGCGGGATCGATCGTCAGCGCGGCATCGTGCTGTCGGAGTGGCGCCAGCACCTCGGCGCGGGCGAGCGCACACGCGACAAGATTCGCACCGTGCAGCTCGAGGGATCGCAGTACACGAATCGCCCGCCGATCGGCGACCCGAACATTCTGCAGAAGGCGCAGCGCGAGCAGCTCGTGCGCTTCTATCGCGATTGGTACCGGCCAGACCTGATGGCGGTGATCGTCGTCGGCGACGTCGATCGTGATGCCGTGGTCGGCATGATCAAGTCGCAGTTCTCGTCGTTGACCAATCCAACGCCCTCGCGTCCGCGGCCGAACTTCGATGTGCCGGAGCGTCCGGCCACGCGCTACACGATCATTGCCGATAAGGAAACGACGGCGACCTCGGTGTCGATCAGCAACCTGCGCCCGGCGCGGCCGCAGGACACGGTCGGCGGCTATCGCCAGATCATGATGGACGGGTTGTTCGGCGACATGCTCGACGCTCGTCTCGACGAGCTCACGCAGCGCGAAAAGCCGCCGTTCCTGCGTGCCGGCGCGCAGCGCGCGCTGTTCCCCGCGCCGCGGACGAAGGACGAAGTGCAGGTCATTGCGCTCACCTCGAACACCGGTGTGCCGGGCGGGCTCGACGCGCTCGCCACCGAGATGCAGCGCCTCACAAAATTCGGCTTCACCGCCACCGAGCTGGCGCGCGCCAAGCAGGCACGGCTCCTCAGCTACGAGCGCAGCGTGACGGAGAGTCCCGACCGTGAGTCGGAGAGCCGCGCTGACGAATACACACGCAACTTCCTGCAGAACGAGGCGCTGCCGACGATCTGGCAGGAGCTGGCGTTTCACCGCCGCTTCCTGCCGACGATCACGCTCCAGGAGATGAACGCGCTGAGCGCGCAGTGGTTCCCCGAGCAGAATCGTTTGGTGATCGTCTCCGCGCCGGAAGCGGCCGGGGTGACGCTCCCCAGTGAGATGCAGCTGGCCGCGGTCCTGAAGACCGTCACTGGCAAGCGCATCGAGCCCTACGTCGATGTCGATGCCGGGCAGTCGCTGATGGATGCGCCGCCCAAGCCTGGCACCATCGTCAAGACGACGCCGCGGTCTGGTGGCGTGACTGAGTGGACGCTGTCAAACGGCGCCACCGTCGTCCTGAGGCCGACCATGGTCAAGGAAGATCAGATTCTGTTTCGCGTGACCGCGCCGGGTGGCACGTCGCTGGCGAGCGATGCCGACTTCGTCTCGGCGCGTGCGGCCGACGACGTGATCGCTGCCAGTGGCGTCGGGCGATTCAACGACGCGATGCTCGATCGGCTGCTCGCCGGCAAGGCGGTCGCGGTGGAGCCGTACTTCGGAGAAATCACCGAAGGGATGAATGGCGGCAGCACGCCACAGGATCTCGAGACGCTGTTCCAGTTGCTGTACCTGCGGTTCACGCAGCCGCGCGCCGATCCGGCGGCGTTTGCCGCGCTCGTCTCCCAGCGCAAAGGGCTGCTCGCCAATCAGATGGCCAGCCCGGACGTCGTCTTCAACCGGACGCTGTATTCGACGATGAGCAAGGACCACATGCGCCGGCAGTCCGAGACGCCGGAGACCGTGGATCAGTGGGACCTCGCCAAGGCGCTGGCGTTCTACAAGGCGCGCTTCGCGGATGCGAGCCACTTCACGTTTGTCTTCGTCGGCAGCTTCACGGTGGACATGATCAAGCCGTTCGTCGAGACCTACGTCGCCAGCCTGCCGTCCACCAATGCCGGCGAGACGTGGAAGGACCTCGGTATCACGCCGCCGACCGGCGTCGTGCAGAAGACCGTCGAGAAGGGCATCGCGCCGAAGAGCCAGGTGTCGATCATCTTCTCAGGGCCGTTGATGTACAACGACGCCAACCTGCTGGCGCTGCGCACGATGACGATGGTGCTGCAGGGACGGTTGTTCGAGACGATCCGTCAGCAATTGGGCGGCACGTACAGCATCGAAGTGGAGCCGCTGACGCAGAAGTTCCCGCGGCCAGAGTACAGCGTCCGCATCTCGTGGGCCTGCGATCCGGCCCGCGTTGACACGCTCGTGCAGCGGGTATTCGACGAGATCGCGTTCGTCAAACGCACACCGCTCACGTCCCTGCAGGTCGAGCGGATTCGCATGGCGCTCGAGCGGGACTACGACGAGAACAGTCAGGACAACGGCTATCTGTTGAATCAGATCGCCCGTCGCTACGAGGACCGCAGCCCTGAGAGTGTGGGGAATGTGTTCAACGTGCCCGCGCAGATCGCCGCGCTCAGCGGCTCGGCGATCCAGCAGGCGGCGCAGAACTATCTCAACATGGATAACTATGTGCGGGTGACGTTGATGCCGGAGAAGAAGTAGAACTTCCTCAGGTCAAAGGGCAAAGGTCAAAAGGCAAAGGCGAGGTTGCGGCGCGTTGCCCTGAAGGCCGCGAGCGCCCAGATCAGGAACATCGGCCCATAAAAAGTAAGCAGCGCGCCCGGGGTGGGCTGAGGTGCGGCCTTTTGACCTGACGCTACTCGGCGGAACGGAGGCCGCGTGTACCGTTTCCTCCGTCGTCTCCGTTACCTCCACACGCGAAATAAGATAAGAGGATGGACTACGTCAGGCTGGGACGCACCGGGATGCAGGTG
>Ga0111539_10001481_pt1 | contig 31365 bp, 28 predicted proteins | sample RhiMethybrSRZTD1_FD_79667 | JGI IMG/M metagenome (GOLD analysis project Ga0111539, IMG submission 79667) | Populus rhizosphere microbial communities from Tennessee, USA - Rhizosphere MetaG P. TD hybrid SRZTD1 (version 2) (version 2) | ecosystem: Host-associated > Plants > Roots > Rhizosphere >...
CGCTCGACGGGGCGCGCACGGCCAGGCCGGTGGTGTCGGCCGGGCGGTCGGCGGCGCCGCCGTCGCCGGGCTCGGCGCGCGCCGCCTGGACCACCGCCTGGGCGCCGGCGGAGGAGACCAGGACGTCGAGGTCGTGCAGGCTCCAGATGCGCGGGTTCTTGATCCGCCGGTGCCCTATCGACTGGTAGCTCATCTCGACCGCGGCGGCCAGCCAGCCGCGCAGCGAGTCGAGCTCGACGATCTCGTCGGTGTCGAGCTGCCGGCCGGCGACGAAGGGATCCATGTCGCGCTCGATGCGCGCCTCGACGTCGCGCATGCCGGCCTCGATCTTCTTGCGCTCGGCCGGATCCTTCTCGGCGATCTCGAAGTCGTCGTCGAGCTTGGTGTGGTAGGCGGCGATCGCCAGCGTGCGCCCCTCCATCACCGAGAGCCGCGACAGGCAGGTGGAGAGCTGCACCACCGGGTCGTAGGGCAGGCCGCTCATCGCGTAGTAGCCGGCGCCCGACGCCTTGCGCAGGAGCACGGTGAACATCGGCACCGTGTTGGTGCTGTTGGTGTAGATGAGGTTGGAGCCGTAGGCCAGGAGGCCGTGCCGTTCCGCCTCGACCCCGATGTCGAAGCCGGAGATGTCCTGCAGCCAGATGATCGGGATGCCGTCGTCGTTGCAGGCGCGTGAGAACGCGCTGACCTTGGCGATGCCGCCCCGGTACAGGATGCCGCCCGGCCGCCGGCGGCCCGGGTGCTCCGGGTCGGCCAGCAGGCCCTGGCGGTTGATGATGAAGCCCGCATAGAGGCCCGCGATCCGCCCGACCCCGACGATCATCTCCTCGCCGACCCCCGGCAGGACCTCCCAGAACAGGCTCTGGTCGGTGAGGCGCGCCAGGATCTGAGCGGCGTCGTAGGGCTCGCGGTGATCGGGCGGCAGGAGGCCGGCGATCTCGCCGGCCGGGTGCAGCGGATCGCACGGCCCGACCCCGCCGCGGTAGAAATGAGCCGCCGAGCTCGGCAGGCGGCTCACCTCGCGCCGGATGCAGTCGATGAGCGTCTGGTCGTCGGGCACCCGCTCGTCGGCGCAGCCGGACTGGTGCACGTGCACCTCCGGCCCGCCGATGTCGAGCGAGGTCATCGTCATGCTCTTGGCGCCCTTGATGAGGGCGGCGCCGGCGATGACCATGTAGGCCTGCTCGGTCATGTAGACCCGGTCGCTGATGATCGGCATGTAGCCGCCGCCGGCGATGCAGTCGCCGAACACGCCGGCGATCTGCGGCACGCCGGCCGCGCTGAGCAGGCTGTTCATCTTGAAGATGTGGCCGGCCCCGGTCGCGCCCGGGAAGCTCTTCGACTGCTCGGGCAGGAACAGGCCGCTGCAGTCGACCAGGTAGATGGTCGGCACGCGCAGCCGGAGCGCCATGGTCTGCGCCCGCTCGATCTTCTCCGGCGTGCGCGGCCACCAGGCGCCCGACGCCACGGTGTTGTCGTTGGCGATGACCATGCACCAGCGGCCCTCGATGCGGACGAAGGCAGTGACCACGCCGGCGGCGGGCGAGCGCAGGTCGCCGGGGAAGACCTCGCCGTGGTTGACGAAGGTGCCGACCTCGTGGATGGGCGAGCCGGGATCGATGAGGCGCGCCAGCCGCTCGCGCGCGGTCAGCTTGCCCTTGGCGTGGACCCGGTCGACGTATTTCGCGCCCCAGCCGGCCTCGACCGCGGCGCGCTCGGCGCGCAGGCGATCCTCGAGGACCGAGACGGCGAGCCGGTGCTCGCCGAACAGGCTGTCGTCGACGGCGCGCGGCCGCGGGCTGCCTATGGGACGCAGCGGGACGTGGGGCATCAGGCTTCTCGGCGCTCCGGGATCCCGGCCCGCGGGGCGGCACTGGGCGGCCAGCCGGGGATGGTGCGGGTGTCGTAGTGGCCGCCCGCCAGGGCAGCCGAGTGGAGGATGGCCTGGTGCATCGGGATGGTGGTCGGGACGCCCTCGCAGACCAGGCCGTCGAGGGCGGTGATCATCCGCGCGATCGCGGCGGCGCGGTCGACCCCGCGCGCGATGACCTTGCACAGCAGGCTGTCGTAGTGGGGCGGCACCTCGTAGCCGGTCTCGACGTGGGTGTCGATCCGCAGGTCGGGCGCCGGGGCCGGCGCCTGCCAGCGCGTGATGCGGCCGGGCGACGGGCGGAAGCCGGCGAACGGGTCCTCGGCGTTGATGCGGCACTCGATGGCGTGTCCCTCGAAGCCGATCTCCTCCTGGCGCAGGCGGAGGTGGTGGCCGGCGGCGATCCGGATCTGCTCGGCGACGATGTCGATGCCGGTGCGCATCTCGCTGACCGGGTGCTCGACCTGCAGCCGCGTGTTCATCTCCATGAAGCGGAGCGTGCCGCCGGGGTCGCACAGGAGCTCGATGGTGCCGGCGCCGGTGTAGCCGATGCGGCGCACCGCCTCGACCGCGGCGGCCAGCGCGCGCTCGCGCTCGGTCGGGTCGAGGAAGGGGGCGGGCGACTCCTCGATGAGCTTCTGGTGGTTCCGCTGGACGGTGCAGTCGCGCTCGCCGAGGTGGATCGCGTGGCCATGGCGATCGGCCAGCACCTGGATCTCGACGTGGCGGCCTCCCTCGATCAACCGCTCGAGATAGAGCCGGCCGTCGCCGAAGGCGGCGGCGGCCTCGGCCGACGCCTCGGCGTAGGCGGCCGCCACATCGCCGCGAGCCCGCGCCACCCGCATGCCGCGCCCGCCGCCGCCCGACTCCGCCTTGAAGAGGACCGGGTAACCGATGCGGTCGGCCAGGGCGCGCGCCTGGTCGACGTCGGCGAGCACGCCGTCGGAGCCGGGGATGAGCGGCAGCCCGGCCGCGGCCATCGCCCGGCGCGCCGGCGTCTTCTTGCCCATGAGCTGCATGACATCGGGCGGCGGCCCGATGAAGGTGACCCCGTGCTGGCGGCACAACGAGGCCAGGAGCGGGCTCTCGGCCAGGAAGCCCCAGCCCGGGTGCAGCGCGGAGCAGCGGGCAGAGGCCGCCGCCTCCACCACCTTCATCGCGTCGAGGTACGAGAGTGCGGCGCGCGCCGGGCCGAGCAGCACCGCCTCGCGCCCGCGCACCCAGGGCGCCTCGCGATCCGCCTCCGAGACCCCGAACACCGGTGTGATGCCGAGCCGATCGCAGGTGCGCGCGACCCGGGCCGCCACCTCGCCGCGGTTCGCGATGAAGAGCCGGTGGAACAGGGCCGGCGGCATCGTCCCCGCACGCTATCACACCGAGAACCGGAGCCGGTAGAGCGCCGGTCGTGCTTGCGGGGCCACGTAAGACGATATAGGCTTACATCATGGCGCGGACCACCGAGACTGTCCGGGTCAGCTCGAAGGGGCAGATCGTGATCCCGGCCAGGCTGCGCCGCGCGCTCGGCCTGAAGACCGGCCAGTCGCTGAGGATACGACAGACCGGGCCGGGGACGGTCACGCTGTCCCGGCCCGACGAACACGACGAGGCCGCGGACATGCTCGATCGGATTCGCTCCTCCGCGCGCTCCCTCGGGATCGATCCGGTCGAGGATCTCCACCGCAGGCGGGCCCGCGAACGGCTCCAGGCGGAGAGCAAGCATGGGACGCGGCGTCCTTGACGCCGGGGTCGTCCTCGGGTGGCTGCGCGGCCAGCATCGGTCGATGAAGAAGCTGGCCGCCCTGTTCGCGGCGTCGCGCGCCAGGCGGGTCAACCTGAACATCTCGTGCGTGAACCTGGCCGAGGTGCTCGCGCACGGGGCGGCCTACGAGCGGGCCAGCGGGGTCGATCTGGTGGCGCTGCTGCGGGGCTACAACGTCGAGATCCACTCGCCCGACGAGGCGATCGCGCGGCGGGTGGCAGCGCTGCCCACCTCGCTCGCCGACGGGTTCGCCGCGGCGACCGCGCTGGAGCTCGGCGCCCGACTGCACACGACCGATCGAGAGCTGGCCCGGCAGCTGTCCGGCGCGCGGATCTCCATGAGCGTGTACTGACGTGGGCGACCTCGTCGTTCGCAGCCAGCGCGTCGTGACGCCCGCCGGGGTCGGGCCGGCCTCGGTGCACGTCGAGGGCGGGCTGATCGCCGAGGTGGCCGGCTGGGACGAGGTGCCGGCGGGGGCGTCGATCCTCGACGCCGGCGACCTGGTGGTGATGCCGGGGCTGGTCGACAGCCACGTGCACGTCAACGAGCCGGGCCGGACCGCGTGGGAAGGGTTCGCCAGCGCGACGCGGGCGGCGGCGGCCGGCGGGATCACCACCATCGTCGACATGCCGCTGAACTCGATCCCGGCCACCACCACGGCGGCGGCGCTCGAGGCCAAGCTCGAGGCGGCCGAGGGCAAGTGCTGGGTCGATGTCGGTTTCCACGGCGGCGTGGTGCCGGGCAACCTGGCCGACCTCACGGCGCTGTGCCGGCGCGGTGTGCTCGGTTTCAAGTGCTTCCTGGTTCCCTCCGGGGTGGACGAGTTCGGCCACGTCGGCGAGGCGGAGCTGGGGCCGGCGCTCGAGGTGCTGGGCGACGCGGGCGTGCCGCTCCTGGTCCACGCCGAGCTCGAGGGGCCGATCGCCGCAGCCGCCGAGGCGGTGATGGCGATGAGCCCGTACCGCTACCTCACCTACCTGCGCTCGCGCCCGCCGAGCGCCGAGGACCAGGCCATCGCGATGCTGATCGGGCTGGCGCGCGCCCGGCGCGCGGCGCGGGTGCACGTCGTCCACTGCGCCTCGGCCGGTGCGCTCGATCTGCTCGCGGCTGCGCGCCAGGAGGGGGTCGCCATCGGCGCCGAGACCTGTCCCCACTACCTCCACTTCGCCGCCGAGGCGGTGCCGGACGGCGCGACCGAGTTCAAGTGCGCGCCGCCGATCCGCGAGGCGGACAACCGCGAGCGGCTGTGGGGCGGAATCGCCGGCGGCGTGCTCGACATGGTGGTGTCGGACCACTCGCCGTGCACGCCCGACCTCAAGCGCCGCCAGGAGGGTGACTTCATGGCCGCCTGGGGCGGCATCGCGTCACTCCAGCTCACCCTGCCGGTCATGTGGAGCGAAGTCCGGCGGCGCGGGCTCGGGCTCGATCGGCTGGTGGCCTGGATGTGCCGGGCGCCCGCCGACCTGGTCGGGCTGCGGCAGAAGGGCGCCATCGCGCGCGGTTTCGACGCCGACCTCGCCATCTGGGACCCCGACGCGGCGTTCCGGGTCGACGGCGCCGCGCTCGAGCACGCCAGTCCGCTCACCCCGTACGACGGCGAGACCCTGTGCGGCGTGGTCGACACCACGATCGTCGGCGGCCGCATCGTCTACCAGAAGGGCCGGCACGCCCAGGCGGCGACCGGGCGCTACCTCCTGCGCTCGTGATCGTCACTCCTCGGCGCGCTGGTAGACCGGACTGCCGAGCGCCGAGCCCTCGATGAGCACCATGTGGATGTTGACCATGATGCCCGAGCTCTCGAACGAGACCACGATCTCGCCCGCCTCCTCCACCCAGGTCGCCTCACGCGTCTGGCTGTCGCCGTCGCCTCTCGAGGTGATGGTCGCGCTGCCGTCGGACGCCAGCTCGTAGGTGCTCTCGGCGTCGAGCTCGACCTCGCCCCCGCTCTCGACCCGGACGCTCCCCGACCAGCGACCGACCGGGCCGTCGACCTCGCCGTCGGGCAGGAGCGCGCCCAGGATGAGCCGCTCGCTGTCGGCGAAGTAGGTCACCTCGCCCGTCAGGTGGCTGCCCTCGTCGTCGGTCCCCTCGAGGAGGAGCAGGCCGCCGTCGGTCTCGTATGTCCCCCGGTTGCTCTCGGCCCCCTCGCCGTACTCGCGGTAGGCGAAGTCGCCGTCGGCGGCGAAGTCGTAGATCGACTCGAGCTCGCCGGTCTGGTCGTCGTGGAGCTCCCAGCGGCCGACCAGGGCGGCGGCCGGGTCGTCACCGGCACCGCCGCAGGCCAGGGCCGCGGTGGCCAGGATCGTCAGCGCGCATGTCTTCAGCATCGATTCTGTCCTCCTGTCGGGGCGCCGCCGTGGCAAGGTGCGTGCCGTGGCGCAGGTCCGCGACCTTCCGCGTCCGGCTGTCCGACACCGCGACACCGGTGTCCGGACTTGCCACCCGGCGCGAAATCGCCGCGGTGAGATCACGACACCGTCCCCTTCTTTTGCTGAAATCCGGCTCACACCATGGCTCTGACAAACCTCATCGACCTCGCCAGCGAGCGGGTGGGCGGCTCGGTCATGGCGGCCAACGACGAGTTCTTCGCCTCGCGCGAGAACCTCGTGACGGCCGCCGACCCGGTCGAGAAGGACGAGTACGTCCTGACCGGCAAGTGGATGGACGGCTGGGAGACCCGGCGCCGGCGCGAGGTCGGTCACGACTGGTGCATCGTGCGGCTCGGTCTGCGCGGCCGCGTTCGCGCGCTGGTGGTCGACACCGCCTTCTTCCGCGGCAACTACCCGGAGCAGTGCTCGGTCGAGGCCTGCGACGCGGCCGGCCAGCCCGGCCTGGCCGAGCTCGAGGGGGCCGCCTGGAGCGAGATCGTCCCGCGCTCGCCGCTGCAGGGTGACCACAAGAACTCGTTCGCGATCGCCTTCGATCGCCCGGTCACCCACCTGCGCCTGCGCATCTATCCGGACGGCGGAGTGGCGCGGTTGCGCGCGCTCGGCGAGGTGGTGCCCGACTGGGACGAGCGCGACTTCACCGGCGAGCTCTGCGACCTGGCGGCGATCGACGGCGGCGGCCGCGTCCTCGAGTGCAGCGACATGTTCTTCGGTGACGCCCACAACATGCTCATGCCGGGGCGCGCGCGCGACATGAGCGACGGCTGGGAGACCCGGCGCCGGCGCGGCGAGGGACACGACTGGGCCGTGATCCAGCTCGGCGCGGCAGGCCGGGTCTCGCGCATCGAGATCGACACCAGCCACTTCAAGGGCAACGCGCCCGGGCAGGTCGCCATCGACGGCTGCCTGGGCGAGGGGCTGGGCGCCGACCTGCTGCGCGGCGACGGCCCCTGGCGGCCGCTCCTGCCGCGAGCGCGGCTCCTGCCGCACACCCTGCACCGGTTCGCCAGCGAGATCGACAGGCGCGAGCGGGTGCGCCACCTCCGGGTCCACGTCTACCCGGACGGCGGGATCGCCCGGCTGCGCGTGTGGGGCCGGACCGATCGCAGCGAGCGGCTCATCCTCGCGCTGGGTCGCGCCGGCGCGCTCGGGCCCGACCGCCTGCGCGAGGCGCTGATGCGCTGCTGCGGCTCAGCCCGCTGGGCCGCCGCGGTCGCCGAGGACGCCCCCTACGTCGACGTCGCATCGCTGCTCGATCGCTCGGACCAGGTCTGGCGCGCGCTCGGGCGCGAGGACTGGCTGGCCGCCTTCGCCGCCCACCCGCGCATCGGCGAGCGGAGCGGCGGCGCCTGGGCGCAGGGCGAGCAGGCCGGCACCGAGGGGGCGCGCGCCGAGGTCATGCAGGCGCTGTTCGACGGCAACCGGTCCTACGAGGAGCGCTTCGGCCACATCTACATCGTCTGCGCCAGCGGCAAGAGCGGCGACGAGATGCTGGCCGACCTCATGCGCCGCATGCACAACGACCCGGACGTCGAGCTGGTGGTCGCCTCCGAGGAGCAGCGGAAGATCACCCGCCTCCGCCTCATCAAGTGGCTGCTCGAGCTGTAGGATCCAGACTCCATGAGCGCCATCACCACCCACGTCCTCGACACCGCGCGGGGCCGCCCGGCCGCCGGCGTGCCGATCCTCCTCGAGATCGAGATCGACAGCGAAGCGGACGCCGGCGGCGGCGGCGCCACCCTGTGGCAGGAGATCGGCCGCGGCGAGACCGACGCCGACGGCCGCCTGCGCACCCTGCACCCGGCCGACCAGCGGCCGGCGGTCGGCACCTACCGGCTGGTCTTCGACACCGGCGCCTACTTCGCCGCCACCGGCGCCGCCGGCTTCTATCCCACCGTCCAGGTCGTCTTCCTGGTCGACGACCCGACCCAGCACTACCACGTCCCGCTGCTCCTCTCCCCCTACGGCTTCTCCACCTACCGCGGCAGCTGAGCGGCCATGAGCGCGCGGGCACGCCTCGAGGTCTGGCAGGGAGACATCACCCGGCTCGGCGTCGATGCCATCGTGAACGCCGCCAACTCGTCGCTGCTCGGCGGCGGTGGGGTCGATGGCGCGATCCACCGCGCGGCCGGCCCCGACCTCCTGCACGAGTGCCGTCTCATCGGCGGCTGCCCGACCGGCGAGGCGCGCATCACCAAGGGGCACCGGCTCGCGGCTCGTCACATCATCCACACGGTCGGGCCGGTCTGGCGCGGCGGCGACCAGGGCGAGCCGGCCCTGCTGGCCCGCTGCTACCAGAACAGCCTGGCGCTCGCCCAGCGGCACGGACTGGAGGTCATCGCCTTCCCCGCCATCTCGACCGGCATCTACGGCTACCCGCTCGACGCCGCCGCCGCGGTCGCCGTCGCCGCGGTCGCCACCTTCCTCGGCTCCGCCGAGCTCCCGCGCCGCGTCATCTTCTGCACGTTCGACGACCGGGCGACCGCTGCCTTCGAGCGCGCACTTGACGGCGGCCGCCCTACGTGAGAAGGCGGACACGTGAGGGTCACCGCCGAGCTCCTGCGCGACTGGGCCGCCCGGCTGTGCGGCGCGCGCTCCGGCTCGGAGGCGGACCTGGCCGCGGCCCTGGGCATACCGCTCGACCCGCCGCCGCCCGGGGTCACCCGCACGCGTCTGCGCGGCGGCGACATCCCGATCGTCGAGCTCGAGCTCGCTCCGCCGCTGCCACTCGGCGATCTCGACCGCCTGCTCAGCGCCGGCAACCGGCTGCCGCGGGTCGACTGGGACCGCCCGCACGTGGTCGCCTTCCAGGTCGCGGTGCCCGGCGCTTCCTGGCGCTGCGTCATCCTGGCCAGCTGCGACCAGGTACCGGCAGCCGACGCTCCGGTCTCGCGCGTGACGCTGCGGCTCGACTACGCCCGCTGACGGTTACTTGCGGACCGCCGCCAGGGCGCGCTTGACGCGCTTCTTGAGCGGGGCGACCGCCGGGTGGGCCGCCGCCTGCCGGGCGTAGTAGGTGCTGAAGTAGCGCGCGCGCTGGACCGCGTTCCTGACCTTGTCGGTGAGCGGCTCGGGCGGGAAGAACCCCTTCAGCCAGTCGTTGACCTTGAGGTCGAGGACCAGGTGGACGCGCGCCAGGTCGCTCTTGTTGTGCACCCGGTGCGGATGGGTGAAGTCGCAGTACCAGAGCTCGCCGGGACGCATGTGGACCCGCTCGTCGTCGACGTAGAAGTAGACCTCGTCGTTCGTGATGATCGGGATGTGGAGGCGCACCTTGCCCATCGCCCAGCCGTCGCCGAGGTCGGTGTGCGTGTTGATGTTCTTGCCCGGCTCGAGGCGGAGCAGCCGGACCCGCTCCTTGGGACACTGGAACTCGTCGACGATGGACTCCATGTAGGGGCACTCGGCGAGGATCTCGGTCTTGCGGTAGGTGGCGTCCCAGCCGGCCCAGCGCAGCGCCTGGGCGTCGGTCCGCCCGTCGACCGAGTGGAGCGGGACCGCCCGCCAGCCGCCGTCGTGGTAGTCGCCGCGGTTCATGTGCTCGACGCCCCAGCGGAGCGCCACGTCGAGGTCCGCCTTCATGCGGTCGACGTCGTACGCGCGATCGAACTTGATGACCGGTTGCACCAGCCCAGTCTCGATCGCCCTCCGCCTGCCCGCAACCGGATTCGCGACCCTCAGTGCGGGGTGGCGCGCATCGAGTGGCAGGCGACCAGGGCCATCACGGTGCTGGTCGTCTCGGGGCCGCGGCTGGTGCAGTCGATCGTCCGACCGCGGATCGATCGCCGCATCACCAGTCCGAACACCGGCTTGCGACTCTTGCGATCCTTCATGGCGTACTCGAGGTGGAACTCCTCGCCGTCGACCTTGTCGACGATGACGCCCAGCTTGCCGCCGCCCTCCCTGGCCAGCCGGTCGACGATTGCCTGGCGGCTCTGCTTCGGGTCGGCGCGCCGGACCAGGAGCTCGCTGGTGCCGTCGCTCAGCACCACCTCGCCGCCCGCCCTCGGCTTGCCCGCCGCCACCTCGGGCGCCGCCGCGACGTCGACCCCGAGGCCCGGCACCGAGAGCCACACCTTGCCGGGCGGCAGGGTCTCCTCCTCGGCGCCGACCCGCATGGCGCCGGCCGCCGAGGCGTGCGGCCGCATCGAGAGGCAGGCCGCGACCCCGGCGTCGGCGTTCTCCTTCGACGTGTCGTGGCAGCTGCAGTCGATCGGCTTGCCGCCGATCAGCCGGCGCAGCGAGTAGCCGAAGGAGCGCTTGCCCGCGCTCTCCAGCGCGTACTCGAACCGGTACTCGCCTCCCTCGACCTCCTCGACCTGGAACCCGGCGAAGCCGTCCTCCTTCATGAGGCTGGCGCGCGCCGCTGCGCCGTCGGCGAAGGAGCTCCCCGGGGCGAACCGCCAGAGGTGGAGGTTGAAGTCGCCGCGCTTGAGCCAGGTGTTGCGCTCCCTGGGATCGTCGACCTCGTAGGTCACGCCGGGCGGCACCGAGATGTCGATGGCGAAGCTCGGCACGTGCAGCGTATCGTTCGCCGGCACGACCGGCGCCGCGTCGGCCGGCGGCGTCAGCTTCACCTTCGCCTCGGCCAGCGTCGCGGTCCTGGCGTGCGGCTCGTCGTCGCTGCAGGCCGCGGCGAGAACGATCAGGAGGAGAGACGCCCTCCGGGTCACGTCCAGGCGGGCTTCTCGCCGAACGAGCGGCGGAACAGGTCGCGGATGGCGCGGCGCCCGCCGTCGGTCAGCGAGCGGGTCCCGGTGCCGCAGAAGCGGCGCTCGCTCACGCACGGCTGTCCGCCGTCCCGCCAGACCCCGTCCTCCCACCTGAGCCACGCGCTCTTCTCCTGGTCGAACACGCAGACCGGCTTCTTCCAGTGGCGGGCCAGCTCGACCGCCCAGCCGGTCCCGCCGCGCACCGTGCCGTCGTCCTGCACGACGCCGATGGCGAACACCTCGGCCGCGGTGTTCACCTGGTGCCAGATGGTCTGCAGCATGCGGCGGAACTGCGGCGAGTCGGGATAGGTGCGGTGCATCTTGCTCGTGAGATACACCTGGCTCACCGCGCCCTGCGCCAGCTCGTCCTCGGTCAGGACCACCAGCCCGCGGCTGCGCTCCGGGTCGCGGCCGTCGAAGGTGAAGTTGAGCTCGGTGATGCCCCACTGCTCGGCGCAGGCGCCGAACTCGGCCTCGGCCCCGCGCGCGCCGCCCGACAGGAGCGTGTAGCTCGAGTTCGGCAACTTGACCGGACGCATCCGGGTGGCGGTCGCCTCACCGTCGTCCATCAGGCGCAGCGTGTCGGGGTGGAGGTGCAGGTGCGTCTCCGGCGGCTCGGCGTCGCCGTGGTCCTTGAGCAGCCGGACCGCGATGTCGTCGCCGTCCGGCTCGAGGAAGATCGCGACGTCGATGAGCTCCTCGTAGGCGTCGTAGGGCGGCACCAGGCGGGTCGGGTGGTCGCCGGCCGCCTTGCGGTGGGTCTGCGCGCTCATCCACAGCTCGGCGCCGAGCAGCTTGGCGTAGGCCTTGAACGCGCCGATCATGGCGGCGTTCTCGCTCTGCGAGTGCATGGTCCAGGGATAGCCGTCGACCAGGATCGCGGCGGGCCGGAAGTGGAGGTGCTTGGCGAACATCTCCACCGTCTTCTCGAGCCGGTCCGGCCACAGGTCGTGATCGGTGAACGAGGCGATCATCCGGTGGCGCTGCACCATCTGGCGCGCGACGTCGCTGTCGTCCATGTCGGTGACGATGGCGATGTCCTCGAACAGGGCGTCGTACCAGCTGAGGACGTGGTCCATCGTCTGGTCGAGCGAGACATGCAGGACCGGCCGCTCGCGCAGGAGGTCGTCGAGCGCGATCTGCACCAGGCAGGCGGTCTTGCCGACGCCGGCCCGCGCCATGACCAGGCCGAGGTTGCCCTTGCCCAGGCCGCCATGGATGGACGCCTCGAGGATCCGGATCGGGCTGAGCTGGTTGACTTGCTTGTGGTACATGGCTCGTCCCTACTTCTTCCCCGAGGCGGCCTTCTGCTTCTCCGCCGCCTTCTCGATCAACTCCTGCGCGACACTCTCCGGTACCTGGAGGTAGCGCGAGAACTCCATGGTGAACTCGGCCTTGCCCTGGGTCGACGAGCGCAGAGCCGTAGCGTAGCCGAACATCTCGGCCAGCGGGACCTCGGCCTCGACCTTGCTCATGGCCCCGTCCTCCTGCGAGCCGATGATCATGCCGCGCCGCTGCATCAGCGATCCCATGACGTTGCCGTTGAACTCGGTCGGCCCCTCGACCGCGACCCGCATGATCGGCTCGAGGATCTTGGGGCGCGCCTTGTCGTAGATCTCGCGCCAGGCGCCGCGCGCAGCCTCCTGGAACGCGATGTCGGACGAGTCGACCGCGTGCGCGGCGCCGTCGTTGACCACCACCCGCACGTTGACCACCGGGAAGCCGATGAGCCGCCCCTTCTCGCGGATGCCGCGGAAGCCCTTCTCCACCGCGGGCAGGAACTGCTTGGGGATGACGCCACCCCTGGTCTCGTCGACGAACTCGAACTCGCCCTGCGGGTAGGGCTCGACGAAGCCGGCGACCTTGGCGTACTGGCCGGAGCCGCCGGTCTGCTTCTTGTGGAGGTAGTTGAACTCCGCCTTCTTGGTCAGCGTCTCGCGGTAGGCCACCTGCGGCGGCGAGGTCACCACGCTGGCCTGGTACTCGCGCTTCATCCGCTCGAGGTAGACCTCGAGGTGGAGCTCGCCCATGCCGCGGATGATGGTCTCGTTCGATTCGGGATCCAGCCCGACCCGGAAGGTCGGGTCCTCCTTCGAGAAGCGGCGGAGGGCCTTCGACATCTTGATCTCGGACTGGTGGTCGGTGGGCTTGACCGCCACCGACACGACCGGCTCCGGCACGTGCATCGCGGTCATCGCCACGTTGAGCTTGCCGTCGGTGAAGGTGTCGCCCGAGTTGCAGTCGATGCCGAACATCGCGACGATGTCGCCGGCGCCGGCGTCCTCGATGTCCTCCATCTCGTCGGCGTGCATCCTGACCAGCCGGCCGATCTTGTGCTTCTTGCCGGTCCGCATGTTGACCATGGTGTCGTCGCGCCGGAGTGCGCCCTGGTAGACCCGCAGGTAGGTGAGCTGGCCGTAGCGGCCGTCCTCCAGCTTGAAGGCGAGCGCCACGGTCGGCGCCTCGAAGTCGGCGGCCAGCCCCAGCTTCTCGCCTTCCCCCTCGAGCTGGATGGCCTCGTTGACCACCTCGGTGGGGTCGGGCAGGTAATGCACCACCGCGTCGAGCAGCGGCTGCACGCCCTTGTTCTTGTAGGCCGAGCCGATGAGGACCGGGGTGAGCTGGCGCGACAGGGTCCCCTGGCGCACCGCCTTCTGGATGAGCTCCACGGTCACCCGCTCCTCGAGGATCGCCTCGGTGAGCTCGTCGGAGAACATCGAGATGGCGTCGAGCATCTCCTCGCGGGCGCGCGCCGCCTGCTCGGCCAGCGGGGCCGGGATGTCCCCCTCCTCGATGTTCTCGCCGTTCTGGCCGCGGAAGCGGAGGGCGCGCATGGTGACCAGGTCGATGATCCCCTCGAACTTGTCTTCCAGCCCGATGGGCAGCTGCAAGAGCACCGGGTTGTGGCCGAGCTTCTCGCGCAGCTGGTCGCGCACCCGGAGGGGGTTCGAGCCGGTGCGGTCGCACTTGTTGACGAAGGCCAGCCGCGGCACGTTGTAGCGCCGCATCTGGCGGTCGACGGTGAGCGACTGGCTCTGCACCCCGGCGACCGCGCAGAGGACCAGGATGGCGCCGTCGAGCACCCTGAGCGAGCGCTCGACCTCGATGGTGAAATCGACGTGGCCCGGGGTGTCGATGATGTTGATGTGGTGCTTGAGCCACTCGCAGTGGGTCGCGGCGCTGGCGATGGTGATGCCCCGCTCGCGCTCGAGCTCCATCGAGTCCATCTTGGCGCCCACGCCGTCCTTGCCCTTGACGTCGTGGATGGCGTGGATGCGCTTCGTATAGAAGAGGATGCGCTCGGTCAGCGTGGTCTTGCCGCTGTCGATATGGGCGGAGATCCCGATGTTTCGCAGGCGCGAAAGGTCGTCTAGCACGGTACAGCTCCCGGGAGGGAGCGTAGCCCTACCGTCGCCGCCTGCCAAAATCAAGGCGAAAAAGGGTACTTGAGTCGTGATATAGCTCGAGGATCATGCACATGCGTGCGGTCCTGGCGGTTTCATGGGTCCTCGCGGCGGGTGCGGGGGGGACGGCGCTGGCCGATCCCCCGCGATTCCGCACGGAAGTGGTGTGGGTCGACCCGGTCGAGGACGTGGCGCAGGACGCCCGGGCTGCAAGCATCTCGCACACCCTGTTCGTCAACCGCTGCCCCGGCGGCTGCACCATCACCCCGGGCGACAACGACGCCCGCTACAACACCTCGAGCATCATCGGCGGGGTCACCCGCAACCTCGCCGAGTTCAACCTGGGCGACGACGTCTTCAACGCCACCATCGAGTGCCTGCGCGAGGTCTACAGCCCGTACGACGTCGACATCGTGACCGAGGACCCCGGCGAATCGGAACCGCACCACGAGGCGGTCCTGGCCGGCGATCCGGAGGACGTCGGGCGCGATCCGCTGACCGGAGGCATCGCGCCGGCCACCTGCGAGCCGCTCAACAACGTCATCTCGTTCAGCTTCGCCAATGGCCTGGGCGAGATGCTGTCGGGCCAGACCCTCATCGAGACCCTGTGCTGGACGGTGGCGCAGGAGTCGGCCCACTCGTTCGGGCTGCCCAACCACGTCTACGACTGCCACGACCCGATGACCTACCTGGCCGGCTGCGGCCGCAAGTACTTCCGCAACCGCCCGATCCAGTGCGGCCGGTTCGACGGGCCGGAGGAATGCACCTGCAACATGGAGCGGCAGAACTCGCACGAGCGGCTGCTGTCGACCTTCGGCGAGGGGACGCCCCCGGCGCCGCCGGTCGTCACCATGGAGTACCCGCAGGAGGGCGCAGCGGTCGAGGACGGCTTCAGCATCTTCTTCACCGCCATCGACCCGCGCCTGGTCGCGCGCGCCGACATCTACTTGAACGGCACCAAGTACCTCGAGATCCCGGGCAAGGACTACGACAAGATCGACGAGCCGTACAGCGCCGAGGCGCCCGAGTTCCCGGACGGCTACATCGAGGTCGAGGTCAAGGCCTACGACGAGTTCGCCAGCGAGGGGAACGCCAAGGTGACCGTGCTCAAGGGCGAGCCGTGCGCCGACGACTCGTGCGGCGACGGCTTCGAGTGCACCAGCGGCCACTGCGTCAAGCTGTCGGACGAGGAGAGCGGCGGCTGCTGCGCCGTCGCCGGCGGCCAGCGGCGGACCGACCGGTTCCCGCTCGTCGCCCTGGGTCTGTTCGCCGCAGCCATCCTCTGGCTGCGCCGCCGCCCTCAGCGGCGGAAGCTTTCGGGGTCGAGCCGGTAGCGCTTGAGCCAGCGGTGGATCTGGACGCGGGCCTTGCCGGAGGCGCGCGCGACCGCGCTGATGTTGCCGCGGTGCTCGCGCAGGAGGGCGATGATCTCGTCGCGCCGGCGGGCGTCCTCCTCCGACAGCGGCAGGGGCGGGGGCTCGCTGGTCGGCTCCTCGTCGGGGCCGCCGCCGCGCACGCTCTCCGGCAGGTGCTCGTGGCGGATGAGGCCGTGGCCGGCCAGAGCGGCCGCGATGCCCAGGCAGGCCTCGAGCTCGCGCACGTTGAGCGGCCAGTCGTGGACCAGGAGGGCGCGCAGGGCGTCGACGTGGAGGCGAACCTCGCCGGCGGAGTCGGCCGGCACGCTGCGGGCCAGGAGCGCGGCGATGAGCAGGCCGAGGTCCTCGCGGCGGCGGCGCAGCCCGGGCAACCGGATGGTGAAGCCGGCGATGCGGGCGTAGAGGTCGCGGCGGAAGCGATCGCGCCCGATCATCTCGTGCAGGTCGTGGTGGGTGGCGGCGACGATCTGGATGTCGACCGGGACCGGAGCGCTGGCGCCGAGCGGCGTCACCTCGCGCTCCTGCAGCACGCGGAGCAGGGCGGCCTGCGACGGCTGCGACAGGTCGCCGATCTCGTCGAGGAACAGGGTGCCGCGGTCGGCGCTGCGCACCAGGCCGAGACGGTCCTGCGCCGCCCCCGAGAAGGCGCCCTTCTTGTAGCCGAACAGCTCGCTCTCGACCAGGGTCTCCGGCAGGGCGCCGCAGTTGACCGCCACGAAGGTCCCGTCGCGGCCGGCCATGCCGTGCACCGCGCGGGCGAGCAGCTCCTTGCCGGTCCCGGTCTCGCCCTGGATGAGGATGGGGACCCGCGTGCGGGCGACCTGGCTGAGCTCGCCGAAGGCGCGCAGGAGACCGGGCACGAAGGTGAGCAGCCCGGGTGCCGGCGGCGCCAGCGCCGAGGCGTCGGCGTCGAGCGGCAGCGACACCGGGCCGGGGCTGGTGCCGTCGCGGAAGAGGAAGAAGGTGTGGCCCAGCTCGAAGATGTCCCCGTCCTCGAGGGTGACGCGCTCGTGGCGGGCACCCTTCAGGATGACGCCGTTCTTCGAGCCGGTGTCCTCGACGCTCCACCGGTTGCCGGCGCGGACCAGCCGGGCATGCGACTGCGACATGCGGACGTCGGGCACGCCGATCGCGAGCAGGCGGCCGTCCGGCCGGCGCTCGAAGCGGCGGGTATCGGCGCGGCCGAGGGTGACCTGATCGAGCTCGGCCAGCGAGTGGCGCGAGGACGAGGCCAGCGGGCGGTCGCACTCGAGGAGCAGGATGAGGACCGGAGCGACGGCGCCGCGGGCGGCCGCCTCGCCGTCCTCGTCGTCGCGCGAGACGGTGGTGAAGGTGCTGTCGCGCGTCTCGGCTCCGCCGACGCCGGCTGATCCGCCGGCCCGCTGGGCCTGGCTCACCTCGCTCGCCTCGCTCCGCTCGAGCTCGCTCATCGGCTCGCCGAGTGTAACAGGGCTCTCCGGGCGTGGTAGGACATCGCGATGTCGATCCACCTCACCGTCCTCGAGATCGGGAAGATGCTGCGCAACCTCGACGCCTGCGTGGAGAAGGCGCTCGCCCACGCCGAGGAGCGGAAGTTCGACCCGAAGGTCCTGCTGCAGAGCCGCCTGGCCCCGGACATGTTCCCGCTCATCCGGCAGATCCAGCTGGCCTGCGACAACGCCCGCTGGGCGGCGGCGCGCACCGCCGGGAAGGAGACGCCGGCGCAAGCGGACGACGAGCAGACGCTGGGCGATCTGCGCGGCCGCATCGCTGCCGTCGCCGGCTACCTCGAGGGTTTCTCGCCCGCCGACTTCGCCGGCGCCGACGAGCGGCTGGTGAGCCTGCCGCGCTGGGGCGGTATGTCGATGACCGGCTCCGAGTACTTCTACCAGCACGGGCTGCCGAACTTCTTCTTCCACCTCGTCACCGCGTACGCCCTCCTGCGCCACAACGGCGTGCCGCTCGGCAAGCGCGACTATCTCGGCAACCTCCCGCTCCGCTGATCAGCGGTCGTCGTCTCTGCGGCGGCGCGAGCGGAGCAGGGCGCGGGCGGCGCCGCGCCCCATGGCGGGGAGGGAGAACATGGCGCGCGCCAGCGACATGGCCAGCTTCATCGGGGAGTCGCCGCGCGCCTCGATGGCGACTCCTTGCCCACTCTGGGCGTCCTCCATGGCCCCGCGCGCGACGGTACGGCGGCCATCCGAGCGGATCTCGACCACCAGCCGCGCCACCACCGGCAGCTCCTCCTCGCGGGCCAGCTCGACCCGGGTCGGTCTGGACGGCAGCCGGTCGTCGCGGTCACTTCGCGCCATGGGGTGATTGTGACACAGTGGGCCCGATGCCGAATTTGAAACTCCGCCGCAAGGCCGATCTCTCCCCCTTCCGCAAGATCGCCCTCGGCACCTGGCAGACCGCCTACGACCCGTCGGTGTACGGCTCGGTCTCGCTCAGGATGGAGGCGGCGGAGAGCTACCTGGAGCGGTTCCGGCGCGCGACCGGCAAGCGGCTCACCATGAGCCACATGATGGCCAGGGCGGCTGCCGCCGCGCTCGAGGCCATGCCGGACGCCAACGCGATCCTGCGCCTCGGCCGCATCTACCTGCGCGACCGGATCGGCGTCTTCTTCCAGGTCGCGATGGAGGACCCGCACACGGGCGAAATCGACCTCAGCGGGGCGACCATCTACGACCCGGAGAAGAAGTCGCTCCACGACATCTGCCTCGAGCTCGAGGACAAGGCAAAGGGCGTGCGGGGCGGCAAGGACAAGAAGGAGCGGGCGCGCTCGATCTTCCGCAGGGCGCCGGAGTTCGCCGTCGGTCCGCTCCTGGGCACCATCGGGTTCTTCAACTACACGCTCAACCTCGATCTCGAGAAGGTCGGCGTCCCGAACGATCCGTTCGGCTCGATCATGATCACCAACATCGGCTCGCTCGGGCTCGAGGAGGCCTACGCGCCGCTGGTGCCCTACAGCCGGGTGCCGATCGTGCTCGCGATGGGCGCGGTGCTCGACGCCCCGGTGGTCGAGGACGGCCGCGTGGTGCCGGGGCGGGTGATGAAGGTGTGCGCCACCTTCGATCACCGCATCCTCGATGGCGCCCACGCCGCCATCATGGTACGCACGCTGCGCGACTGGATGGAGGATCCGTTCTCGCACTTCGACCCGCTTCCCGACTGACGGCGAGAACGGCCAGGGACGACGACGATGGACACGGTGCGCGCGGCCGACCAGCAGTTCGGCAAGATGTCGGGCTACCCCTACGCGCTGCGCTCGATGGAGCTCGGCGACCGTGGCGGGCCGCGCCTGGTCTATGTCGCCGAGGGCGCGCTCGAGCACCGGCCGGTCCTGCTCCTCCACGGCGGGCCGACCTGGAGCTACCTGTGGCGCCGCGTGATGCCGAGCCTGGCGGAGGCGGGCTGCCGGGTGGTGGCGCCCGACCTGGTCGGCTTCGGCCGGTCCGACAAGCCCGTCAAGGTGAAGGACGCCGGCGCCGCCCGCCAGATCGGCTGGCTGCGCGAGATGGTCGAGCGGCTCGATCTGCGCGGCGCGGTGCTGGTCTTCCACGGCATGAGCGCGCGGATCGGCCTCGAGCTCATCGCGGGGTCGCCCGAGCGGTTCGCGGCGGCGGTCGGCGTCTGCCCGGTCCTCGACGGGCGGGGTCCGGAGGCGCTGTCCCTGTGCGGCCGCCTGCGCGAGCTCGACGAGCTGTCGGCCGGTGCCCTGGTCGGCGAGGGCTGCGCGGCGGCGCTCGACGAGGTGGCTCGCCGTGCCTACGACGCCCCCTTCCCCGACGAGGAGCACGCGGCGGCGCTGCGGGCGCTGCCCGGCTACCTGCCGGAGGACCCAGAGTCGACCGCCACCGTCGAGCTTCCGCTGCTCGCGGTCAGCGGCAGCGCCGACCGGCTGGGCGCCCCCTCCGGCTGGGGCGAACGATTCGGCGCCAAGGAGGCGATCCTCATCGGCGGCGCCGGTCATTACGCGCCGGAGGATCGCGGCCCCGAGCTCGCGCTGGCCATCCTCGAGTTCCTCGCCACCCTCGCCCGCTGAGCCGCCGATCCGCGGCGCGGGGATCAGGGCAGGACGATGTCGAGCTCGAACGTTCGAGTCAGGCCGCCAACGGACACCGTGAGCGTGGTGGCGTACTCGTCGAGGAACGCGCAGCCGTCGTCGGCGGTGAGGTGCTCGCCTTCGATGGACCAGGCGAGGCCGGCCAGCGGCAGTCCGCCGGCCACGCCCTGGAAGCAGACCGTGGCATCCCCCTCGGGGCTGATCTGGATCGGCTGCGCGGGATCGGCCAGGCCGGGTCCGCTCATCGCCTCGATGGCGTCGATCTCCGGTCCGGCGACCGCGATCTCGACGTCGACGGCGGTGGTGTCTGCCGCGATCGCGAAGGCGGCTGGCTCGCTGTCGGCCTGGAGCGTCACCAGGTCCCAGCGATCCTGCTGGAACACGCCGGGGCCGGTCGCCTCGAGGCTGCCGTCGATCAGTCGATCGTCGCCACCGAAGAGCTGGATCAGGGTGGGCACCATGGCGCCGCGAGCGAGGGCGAACTCCACCGGGTCGGCCGCGATCAGGAACTGCTTCTCCATCGGCCGGAGCTCGACGCGATCGACCGCCCGAGCCTCCAGGACGAGGTAGTCGCGGTAGATGTCGACCGCGGCGTCGATCCTGACGGACGGTCCGGCGGCGCGCACGACCAGACCGCGGTCGCTCTGCGAGACCGGATCGGCCCCGTCGAGCTCGATCGACAGCTCGCCGGGGTGGGGTTCTACCTCCTCGACCGACAGCTCGACCGTTCCGCCGAGCGCCAGCACGTGCTCGGGCGCGCCGTACTCGGCGTAGTCATCGACCACGTGGATCGAGATCCCGCCCGGACAGTAGGAGACGCGCGGATCGCAGGCCTGCCCCTCTCCGTCGAAGTTGGGGTACTCGCAGCCCGAGAGCGCGAGGATGGCGGCGAGCAGGAGGCGGCGAGGCATGAAACATCCAGTCGGTGCAGGTTGCGTGCCGCACGCGAATGCGGCCACTTGCGGCATCCCGGCGACCGATTCTTGCCAGATACGGCGAAAAGCTGACGGACTCGGCGAGGAGCGGGGAACTCGCTAGACTGCGCGCCATGGCTTCCCGCGCCCTCCTCGCCGGAGCGACCACCGCGGCGCTGGCGGCAGCGACCGCACGCCCGGCGCTCGCCCAGGACAACTTCGTCACCCGCGACCTGAGCCGCGGCGTGTCGTCGCCGGGGGGCGGCGGGGTGGCCGGCGACTACGACGGCAACGCGACGACGGTGAACCCGGGCGGTCTCGGGATGCTGGAGGGCCTCGACCTGGCCTTCACCGCCACCGTGCTCGACGAGAACTCGCTGGTCGGCGGCGGCGGATGGGCGCTGGGGATCGGCGCACCCATCGTCCGGCTGCGCGGCGAGAACCCGTTCACGCTCACCTACGGCTTCTCCTTCCAGTCGCTCGACGCGCCCGCCGCATGGCAGCGCGGCGAGGCCGGCGCCGAGGACCAGGACGGCAGCTACCTGGTCAACGGGATCGGCATCGGCTTCGGCTCGGTGGCGCTCGGCTACTCCATCGGGACGTTCTTCTGGGCCAACACCCCGCAGAGCTCGACGGTGACCACCCACCACGCCGGCATCGCGCTGCACCCGTGGCGCTTCGCCGCGTTCGGCGTCACCCTGCGCGACGTGTTCGAGCCGGTCGGGCGGGTCGCCGAGGAGAAGTTCGAGCGCTCGTACGACCTGGAGGCCGCCGTACGCCCGCTGGGCGACTGGCGGCTCGAGCTGGCCGGCGGCGCGCTGGTCGGCCAGGACGGGCGGGTCGACGAGCGGGTGCGGGCGATCGTGCGGGTGCCGCGCGGGATCGGTCTCTACGCCGAGTACGAGGCGGTCGAGCGGCGGTTCACCACCGGGACCAACCGCGACCACCGGGTGATGGCCGGCCTGACCGTGACCGGTCTCGATGCGCTGCTCGGCGGCGACGGCGGCGCCTCGGTGTCCTACGGCGCCATCGGCTCGCGCGAGACCTCCGGCACCTACGCCGGCTCGTCGATCATGGTGCGCTACTCGCAGGAGCGCTTCCCGGCGGTCCGCGAGCCGACCCGCTTCGAGGAGGTCTCCCTCGACACCGACGGCGACCGCGAGCTGGTGAAGAAGCTGGTGCAGCTGCGATCGCTGGAGAGCGACAGCGGGGTCAGCGGCGTCCTGCTCGAGGTCTGGGACGTGGACTGGAGCTTCGGGCGCGCCGCCGAGGTCCGCCGCGCGGTCGCGCGGCTGCGCGCCGCCGGCAAGAAGGTGGTCGCCTACCTGCGCAGCGCCGACATGGCGTCCTACTACGCGGTGTCGGGCAGCGACCGCGTGCTGCTCCATCCGAGCGCGGACCTCACCCTGCGCGGAATCGCCTGGGAGGGCATCTACCTCAAGGAGCTGATGGACCACCTCGGGATCGAGGCGCAGGTGGTGCAGATCGCCGAGTACAAGAGCTTCGGCGAGATCGTCAGCCGCTCCGACCGCTCCGCGGCCGACCGCGAGCAGGTCCAGGCCTACCTGGACGACGTCGCGGCGACCTGGGTGGAGGCGGTGGCGGCCGATCGGCACATGGAGCCGGCCGCGGTGCGCGCCCTGTTCGATCGGACCGCCATCTCGCCGGAGACCGCGGTCGGGCTCCATCTGGCCAGCGGGGTCGCCCACCCCGACGAGCTCGAGAAGGAGGTCGAGGATCTGGTCGGCGAGGACGTGCGGCTTCAGAGCTCGTCGTCCGCCGACCGCCATCCCCTGCAGTGGGCGTTCCCGCGCATCGCGGTCATCGTGGTCGAGGACTCGATCAGCGGGGGGCCGGGTGACGACGACGGCTTCAGCCTGTTCGGCCCGAAGGTCACCGGCGACGACATGGCCGACGCCATCGAGAAGGCGCGCGAGGACGACGGGGTGGTGGCCATCGTGGTGCGGGTGAACAGCCCGGGCGGCGAGGTGCAGGCGAGCGAGCGCATCGCCCGCGAGGTGGAGCTCACTCGCGGGGTGAAGCCGATCCTGGTCTCGATGGGAGATGTGGCGGCCTCGGGCGGTTACATGGCCGCGGTCGAGGGCGACCGGATCTACGCCGAGCCGGGGACGGTCACCGGATCGATCGGCATCATCGGGGCTCACTTCGACATCATCGGGCTGGCGCTGCGCGCCGGCATCCGCACCGACACCGCGAAGGTCGGCAGCCACGCCGACGCCGACAGCCTGTTCCACCGCTGGACCGAGGAAGAGTCGGCGGCGGTGCTCGAGCTCCTGCGTCACCACTACGACCGGTTCGTCGCCACGGTCGCCGCCGGGCGCAAGCTGCCGGTCGACCGCGTGCGCGAGGTGGCGCGCGGCCGCATCTGGTCCGGCTCGCGCGCGCTCGAGAAGGGCCTGATCGACGAGATCGGCAGCTTCAGCGACGCGATGGACGAGGCGCGCCGGCGCGCCGGCATCCGCGATCGCACAGAGGTCGAGGTCGTCTACTGGCCGCGCCTGCCGTCCCGCTTGAGCGAGCTCCTCGGGGTCCGCGCCGGTCTCCCGCGCGAGCTCAGGGCGCTTCTCGGTCGCGTGCCCGCCATGGTCTGGAGCCGCGCGACCTTCTTCGCCGAGCTGCCCTGGATCGGCACCGTCCGCCGGCGCTGACCCCATGCAGATCGCGGTCAATGGGACCCGGCTCTGGTTCGACGTCGACGGGCCGTCGCTGGTCCCGGGCGGAGACGCGATGGTCGAGCGGCCGACCGTCGTCCTCCTCCACGGCGGACCCGGCAGCTACGATCACTCCTACTTCAAGCCGGTCTTCTCGTGGCTGGCGCGGGTGGCCCAGGTCGTCTATCTCGATCTCCGCGACCACGGGCGCTCGGCGCGGCACCGCGCCGCCGACTGGAGCTTCGAGCTGTGCGCCGACGACGTCGCGGCCTTCTGCGACCATCTCGAGCTCACGCGGCCGGTCGTGCTCGGCCACTCGATGGGCGGCCTGGTCGCCATGCTCCACGCCGCGCGTCACCCCGAGCAGGTGGGCGCGCTGATCCTGCTCTCGACCATGGCGCGATTCGATCCGGCACGGCTGGTCGAGGAGTTCCGCCGGGTGGCCGGCGACGAGGTGGCGGAGCTCGCCCGGCGGGACTACGGCGGCGCACCGGTCAGCGACGCGGAGTGGGCCCGCGTGTTCGCCGCGTTCGGCCCGGTCGTCCCGGGCAGGGAGGCGCTGGCGCGCCGCATCCAGAACGCCGAGGTCGGCGCGCACGGGATGGAGCTCTTGCGCCGGGTGAACCTTGTCGATCAGCTGGCGCGGGTCCGCTGCCCGGTGCTGGTCGCGACCGGCGACCTCGATCCGATCACACCGGTGGCGGCGGCTCAGGAGATCGCGGACGCCCTACCGCAGCACCTCGCCCGGCTCCGGGTCATCGACGGCGCGGGCCATTTCCCCTGGCTCGACCGGCCGGAGGCCTGCTGGTCGATGATCGACGACTTCGTGACGAGCAGCCGGCCGCGGCGAGGGATCATGTGACCGGTCGCGCGACGTGTGTGTTCGTCGCCTGCGGGCTCGCGCTGCTGGCGGCGGCGTGCCGCAAGGAGGCGCCCAGCCCCGAGGAGGTCTGCCGGCGGCTCGAGCACCTGGTGCCGGATGAGGCGCGGGCGAGCGGAGCGGAGGTCGGGATGGCCCGCTGCATCGAGAAGCACAGGGAGCTCCTGGCGGCCGCGGGGGAGGAGGGCTATGGGCGCTTCGCCTCCTGTATGCTCGCGGCCCGCGACCTGATGGCAGCCGCCGACTGCGACGTCGTCCTCGAGCGAGGCGAGGCGGGCCGCGGCGCGATCTCCGGGCACGATCAGAAGCGTCGGACCGGAGAGGCGCGCGACAACCTCCTGATGCTGTACCAGACCGTGCGGCAAGAGCCGCCGGCGGCGAGCAGCCAGGTGACGCCTCCGCTCGGCACCTGCTGCCGGCAGGGCGGTACGTGCGCGCCGGACCCGGCGGCCTGGCAGACGGCACCGTGGAGCGAGCTCGGCTTCGCGCTGGCCGAGCCGCACCGCTACTCGTACGAGGTCAAGGTCGACCGCGCGGCACGGACCTTCACCGCCAGCGCCTACGGCGACCTCGACTGCGACGGCGTCTTCTCGACCTTCTCGATCCAGGGCTCGTTCGCCCCCGACCCGGGCGGCGGCCCGTCTCCTCCGCTGCCGCCCATCACGCACTCGCGCGAGCTCGAGTGAGCGCAGGGAAGCTGTCGGGCTGAACCGAGCGCGGGCGCCTACGACGCGCCCTTGCCACGGGCCGCGCGCACGAAGTGCACGATCACCGCCACCACCGCGAAGGCCAGGAGCAGGTGAACGCCGAACGCAGCCACATTCCAGACCAGCTTGAGCAGCAGCCAGCCGACGAGGAACAGAATTCCGATGACGATCCACATGCGTCCTCGCGGATGCAACGCGCGATCCATCCGGCAACCTCGTACTCGACATCACCCACCGGATCTGCCCGGCAAGCTCACCGACGCGGGTTCGCCAGCCGGTAGCGCGAGTCCCCGCTCCGGGAGCGGGGTCGGGTCGGGATCGGGGTCGGGTCGGGATCGGGTCGGGAATGTCTGCCGGAATCATCGGGGCCGATCGAGTCTGACGCGCGCGCCGTTCGTTCGCTCGCCGGGTCTCTGGCGCCGGCTCGTGGGAGGAACTGGAGGCGGCTCGGTTTCCTCGCCGGTTTTTCTCATCCCGCGGCGCCCGCCGCGCAACCGGTGCGCCGGCGCGAGTCCGAACCCGGTGTGCGAGCGGCGCCGTCACACCGCTTGCGCTCTCGGGCGCCTGACTGCGTGATGAGAAAAACCGACTCGGAAACCTTCGCCAGTCCCTCCGTTCCCTTCCTTCCCGCCGACCGGCTGCTCGCCTATCGCGTCGCGCGCGAGGTCCTCGCCGAGATCGCGCGCATCAGCCGCGCGTGGCACGGCCGGGCCAGCTTGCGGGCGCAGGCGCTCGACGCGGCGGAGAGCGCGGTGCTGAACCTCGGCGAGGGCGCGGCGCAGCCGGCGGGATCGGGCGCCAAGCGCCGGCATTACGTCATCGCGCTCGGCAGCATCGACGAGGTCGGCGCGGCGCTCGACGCGGCGGGGGCGCAGCAGCTCTCGCCGGCGCCGGAGCTCGACGCGGCGCGGGCGCGGGTGGCGCGGTGCGGGGCGCTGGTCGGCGGGCTGGTGCGGAGCGCGACGCTCAGGAGGCGGTGAGCGCCGGGGCCGGATGACCGCGGGAATGCTGTGCTCCGGGATCGGGATGGGGATGGGGATCGGGATCGGGGGAAGGCGGCGTACGATGGGGGGAGTGAGGTTTGTGGGCGTACTGCTGCTGGTCGCGGGGTGCGAGGCGCCGCAGGCGGGCAGCGTCGTTAGGCCGCTGGTGGGGGGAGAGCTGGAGGATGGGTATCCGGGCGCGGTTGCGCTGCTGGCGGACATCGACGGGGCGGGGGCGGGAGAGGAAGTCTTCTGCTCGGGGACGCTGGTGTCGCCGCGGGTGATCGCGACGGCGGCGCACTGCATCGACGAGGCGGGGGCGAACCCGGAGATCACGGCGTTCTTCGGGGCCAACGCCTACGGCGACGGGACGCGCATCGGGGTGAGCCGCGCAGAGGCGCATCCGGGCTGGACGGGGGAGCTCGCCGGCAGCCACGACATCGGCCTCCTCTTGCTCGGGTTTGCGGCCGACCCGGCCTGGGCGATCCCGCTGCATCACGACGCGATCACCGACGACGACATCGGCCACGAGGTGCGGCGCATCGGCTTCGGGCGCGACGACCCCGACGAGCCGGACCCGGACGGCGCCAAGCGCTCCGGCACCACCACCATCGGCTTCGTCTCCACCATGGACTGGTTCCTCGCCGGCGACGACACCCTCATCACCTGCAACGGCGATTCGGGCGGGGCGGTCCTCATCGACCGCGGCGCCGGCGAGGAGCTGGCCGGCGTGCACTCCTTCGGCTTCGACTGCCAGAGCGGCAGCAACGGTTCGACCCGCCTCGACCTCTACGCCGACGACTTCGTCACGCCCTGGATCGCGGAGAACGACGCCAGCTGCGGCAGCGACAACCTGTGCGCCCGCACCGGCTGCTCCGACGACCCGGACTGCTTGCCCTGCGGTCCCGACGGCACCTGCGTCGACGACTGCCCGCTCCCCGACCTCGACTGCCGCACGCAGGACATGGGCGAGATCTGCCAGGCCGACTCCCAGTGTCTGACCGAGCTTTGCGTCTTCTGGCAGGACGACCCGACCACCCATTTCTGCTCACGCCCCTGCGACGGCGACGGCGACTGCCCCGACGGGATGAGCTGCCAGTCGATCTCCCCATTTGGCGACGTCTGCTACTACGACGGCGACCCGCCGGGTCTGCTCGGCTCGTCGTGCGAAGGCCCGACTGAGTGCGGTTCGTACGCCTGCGACCAGGGTGTCTGCGTCACCCCGTGCGACCTCGCGGTCGGCCAGGGCTGTCCCGCCGACTTCGAATGCGCCGCATCGAGCACCAGCGGCGACGACACATACTATTGTTACCCGCTCGCCAGCGGGGACGGCGGCTGCGGCTGCCGATCGAGCGGCAACCGATCGGCGCCGTTCGCACCGCTCGTCGTGCTCGTCGCCCTGCTTCTCGCTGTTCACAGGTCGCGACGCCTGCGGTGATTTGTCGCACGGCGCACCGCAACTCCCCGGTGCAGCAGGAGATCTGTAACGTAGGCGCCCACCGAGCCGGCGCGCGCGCCGCGCTCGTCCTGCATCCCAACCCGGAGCGGATTCGGCTCCGCGCACAGCCCAGACAGACGACGAGCGAGAACACTCATGGCCCGATTCGAATTCCCCGAATGGACCGAGAAGTTCAAGAAATGGGTCCTCCTGCTCGGCGCCGGCGGACCGGTCTACCTCCTGGCCCTGTGGGCCTACGGCCTCACGCCGGAGGCCATCCGCGAGGGCTACCAGCCCAAGCAGCCGGTTCCCTACAGCCACGCGCTCCACGTGGGTGAGCTCGGGCTCGACTGCCGGTACTGCCACACCACCATCGACAAGTCGCCGCACGCCGCCGTCCCGCCGGCCGCGTTCTGCATGAACTGCCACGCCAAGATCCGCGCCGACAGCGCCAAGCTGCAGCCGGTCCGCGATGCCTTCGCCACCGGAGCACCGCTCAAGTGGACGCGGGTCCACGACCTGCCCGACTACGTCTTCTTCAACCACTCGGCACACGTGACCCGCGGCGTCGGCTGCGAGTCGTGCCACGGCCGCATCGACCACATGGAGGAGGTGTTCCAGTACGCACCGCTCACCATGGGCTGGTGCCTCGACTGCCACCGCGATCCGGCGCCCAACCTCCGGCCGCCCTCCGAGGTGACCACCATGGGATACGACCCGCCTGGCGACCGCCGCGAGATCGGCAACAAGGTCCGCAAGGAAAACGACATCAACCCGCCGACCAACTGCTCGACATGTCATCGCTAGACAACAAGACCTACTGGCGCAGCCTGGCGGACCTGATCGACCAGCCGGGCCACGAGGAGGCGCGCGCCTACCTCGACCAGCGCATCCCCGACCACGCCGAGCTGTTCGGCGACCCGTTCTCGCGCCGCCGCTTCATGCAGCTCATGGGCGCGTCGATCGCGTTCGCCGGCGCCGCGGGCCTCGCCGGTTGCCGCTACGAGCGCGACCACATCGAGCCGGAGGACCGGCGGCCCGAGGGGTACATACCCGGCGTCCCCAAGTACTACGCCACCGCCATGGAGGTCGGCGGCGCCGCCTACGGTCTCCTGGTCACCGCGTACGACGGACGGCCGATCAAGGTGGACGGCAACCCGGACCACCCGGCGACCGGCAAGGGCTCGAACGCCTTCATGCAGGCGAGCGTCCTCGAGCTCTACGATCCGGATCGCAGCCGCACGGTCGAGCGCCGCAGCGGCCCGAGCGCGAAGAAGCACCTGCCGGGGACCTGGAAGGACTTCGAGGGGGCCGCGCGCGAGCTGTCGAAGACGCTGGCCGAGAGCGGCGGGCGCGGTTTCCGCGTCCTGTCCGAGGCCAGCACCTCGCCGACGCTCGCCGGGCTCAAGCGCGAGATCCTGGCCAAGTATCCGCAGGCGCGCTGGCACGAGTGGGAGCCCTTGTCGCGCGACAGCGAGCGCGAGGGGCTGCGGGTCGCCTTCGGCCGCCCGCTCCGCGTCCACCTGCACCTCGACAAGGCGCAGGTGGTGGCGGCGTTCGACGCCGACCTGTTCGGCGACCACCCGGACGCGCTGCGCCACTCGCGCGACTTCGCCGCCGGGCGCGACCCGGACGGCAACCGCGCCGGCATGAGCCGGCTCTACGCGGTCGAGAGCACCTACTCGCAGACCGGCGGCGTCGCCGACCATCGCCTGCCGCTCCGCTCCGAGCTGGTCAAGCCCTTCCTGATGGCGCTCGAGCAGCAGATCCAGGGCGCCGGCGCGTCGGCGCCGAGCAGCGTGGCGCTGGGCGAGAAGAAGGTGGCCGACTTCCTGGCCGTGCTGGCCAAGGACCTGGCGGCCAGCAAGGGCAACGCGGTGGTGGCGGTCGGCTACCGGCAGCCGCCCGAGGTCCACGCCCTGGCCGCGCGCATCAACGCGCTGGTCGGCGGGGCCGATGCCATCGGCTACACCGACGATCCCGAGCCGAACCGTCCGCCCCACTGGGTCGATCTCCATGAGCTGGTCTCCGCCATGAAATCGGGCGGAGTCGACACGCTCCTCGTCCTGGGCGGCAACCCGGTCTACGACGCCCCGTCCGGCCTCGACTTCGCCGGCGCGCTCGCCAAGGTGAAGGAGAGCTTCCACCTGTCGAGCTACGCCGACGAGACCTCGGCGCTGTGCACCTGGCACCTGCCGCGCGCCCATCACCTCGAGTCGTGGGGCGACGCCCGCACCTGGGACGGCACCTACACCATCGCGCAGCCGATCATCGAGCCGATCTTCGGCGCGCGCAGCGCGATCGAGGTGGTCAAGCATCTGGTCGGCCGCGGCGACACCCCGGCCGCCGACCTGGTCAAGGAGACCTTCGGCGCCCTCGCGACCGGCGACGGCGGCGGCGATCTCGCCTGGCGCAAGGCGGTGCACGAGGGCTACGCCAAGGCCGAGCTGGCCCCGTTCCGCGGCACGCCCGGGCAGTTCGCCGTCACCCCGCTCACCCCGACCCAGCAGCTGGGTACCGGCGCCAGCAAGGAGAAGGCGATCGCCAACGGCCAGCTCGAGGTGACCTTCATCCCGAGCTCCGCCTACGACGGCCGCTTCGCCAACAACGCCTGGCTGCAGGAGGTCCCCGACTTCTTCACCAAGGTCACCTGGGACAACGCGGCGCTGGTCAGCCCCAAGACGGCCAAGGCGCTCGGCATCGCCCACGAGGAGATCATCGAGGTCTCGATCGGCGACCGGAAGGCCGAGCTGGTCGCCTACGTGATGCCCGGCCAGGCGGCCTTCTCCATCGCGCTGCCGATCGGCCAGGGGCGCACCCGGGCCGGCCACGTCGGCGGCCTGGTCGAGGACGGCGTCGATCCGGTCGGCTTCGACGTCGGTCCGGTTCGCGCCGCCGCCGCGCTGCTGGTCCCCGGCGCCGCCCGCGTCAGGGGGACCGGCAAGCACTACCGGCTGTCCGCCACCACGGATCACAACGCCATCGACAAGCTCGGGGTCGACACCGTGCAGAAGCGGATCCCGGAGCTGATCAAGGAGGCGACGCTCGAAGGCTACCGCCACGATCCCAAGTTCGTTGTGGCCGGCGCCCACACGCCCGACATCGCCACGCTCACCGATCCGACCACCGCCGCCCCCGCCAACCTGTCGCTCTTCAAGGAGCACCGCTACGACGGGCACAAGTGGGGCATGACCACCGACCTCAGCAAGTGCACCGGCTGCAACGCCTGCGTGGTCGCCTGCCAGTCGGAGAACAACGTCCCGGTGGTCGGCAAGGAGCAGGTCTGGCGCAACCGCGAGATGCACTGGCTGCGCATCGACCGCTACTTCCAGGGCGACCCGGAGGATCCCCACATCGTCAGCCAGCCGGTCCTCTGCCAGCAGTGCGAGAACGCCCCCTGCGAGCAGGTCTGTCCGGTCGAGGCCACGTTGCACAGCGACGAGGGCCTGAACGACATGGTCTACAACCGCTGCGTCGGGACCCGCTACTGCCTCAACAACTGCCCGTACCGGGTGCGCCACTTCAACTTCCTCCGGTGGGACTGGTACAAGGAGATGGACTCTCCGCGGGCCAAGGTCCGCCAGCTCCTGTTCAACCCGGAGGTCACGGTCAGGAGCCGCGGTGTGATGGAGAAGTGCACCTGGTGCGTGCAGCGGATCCAGAACGTCAAGATCAAGGCGAAGAACGAGCACCGGCCGATCCGCGACGGCGAGATCACCACCGCGTGCCAGCAGGCCTGCCCGACCGACGCCATCACCTTCGGCGACCTCAACGACGAGTCGAGCCAGGTGGCCGGACGGCAGCGGCTGCCGCGCGCCTATGCGCTGCTGGCCGAGCTCAACACGCGCCCGCGCCACGTGTTCCTGGCCCGCATCACGAACCCCCATCCTGATCTCGCGCCCGCCCCGGCGGAGGCGAAGGCACACGAATGAGCACCCAGAGCGCAACTCCGAGCGCTGCCGAAGCGCAGAAGTACTTCCAGGAAGTCACCGACGTCGTCTGCGACATCGTCGAGCGGCCGTGGCGCAAGATGCCGCTGGCCTGGTACGTGGCGCTGGCCGTCTCGGCGAGCGCGGCGGGGCTCCTGCTGGTCGCCCTCACCTACCTGGTGCTGACCGGCATCGGCATCTGGGGCAACAACAACAACGAAGGCTGGGCCTGGGACATCACCAACTTCGTCTTCTGGATCGGTATCGGCCACGCCGGCACGCTCATCTC
>Ga0111539_10001484_pt1 | contig 31324 bp, 19 predicted proteins | sample RhiMethybrSRZTD1_FD_79667 | JGI IMG/M metagenome (GOLD analysis project Ga0111539, IMG submission 79667) | Populus rhizosphere microbial communities from Tennessee, USA - Rhizosphere MetaG P. TD hybrid SRZTD1 (version 2) (version 2) | ecosystem: Host-associated > Plants > Roots > Rhizosphere >...
CCGCTTCGGGCTCGCGGCGTTCTGGGGGCTCCTCGCGGTCGGCGTTGGCGCGCTGATCGTGGGCGGTCTGGTGGCACCATCGGGCCGTGCGGTGCTGCGCGAGGAGCTCGCGACGGCGTGCCCGGCGGGCCAGGACGGGCCGCACTGGCGCGCGCTCGAGCTGTGCGGCGAGGCGCTGCGGGCCGCGGGCGAGGACCTGCCCGACCTTTCGACGCTGCGGCGGCAGATGGCCGCCGTGGTCGCCGCCGAGCCCGGGCCGTGGCCGGAGACGTGGTCGGCAGGCGCCCGGCTCGGCCTGATCACCGCCGATCAGTGGCGGGTGCTCGAACGCACCGAGTACGTCGGCTCCTACCTGCCGCGTCTCCTGATCGACCGCGGCCGCTTCAACTTCTTCGGCCACGATCGCTACCAGCTCGAGGCCCGGCTCGCGACCGGTGAGCTCAGCGAGGGCGAACGTGAGCACCTGGTGGCGCGCATCGAGCAGTCGTGGCCGAAGGCCGGCGCGCCGAATCCCGGCGTCGACGTCGGCCTCGCGCTGCTGTGCGTGCAGTGGCTCGACCGGCTGGGGCGCGGTGATCTCGTGACGCCACGCGTCCCCGAACTGCGCGAGCTGCTGGCCCGCCTCTGGGTGGCGCCGGCCGCGGCGAACCACAGCCGCGGGGCCGGTGGCTTCGCGGCGCGCGCAGGCGACCGGGCCTCCTTGTTGGAGACGATCGACGCCGTCGAACTGCTCGTGCGCATCGGCCCGCCGCCGGAGGTCGAGCTGCCGGCGCTGAGGACCTTCCTGCGACAGCACGTGAACGGAAGAGTCGACGGCCATGAGAAGCAGGCGTTGGCCTGCCTCGTGCTGCTCGACGCGGCGCTGCACACGCCGGCGCGGGGCGCCTGGCAGTGGCTCGTCGACGAACGGTTGCTCGTCGGCAGCCTGCTGCTCGTCGTCCTCTCGCTGCGCGCGGTGTGGTTCACGCGACCGCTCGGTGCGGTGGGCCGCGGCGCCCAGCCGTGAAAGCCGCGCAATGCCTGCGCGAAGCGTCGGCGAGAACGCCTCGAGATGCCGGCATCGAGGCGTGGCGACTTGACGGGCAACCGCAGACGCGGGACTGTGAGCTGGTTGTCCGGGTGGCCCGGGACGCGGCTTGCACTTCCTACTCGCCTTTGTGCACATGGATCCTCGCGCGCTGGCGGCATCACTCTTCTTCGCCCCGTTGTTCGGCCGCTCGGGCTCGTCACGTCCAACGCGATCGATCTCGCTGTGAACAACTGATCGGCTCGGCGAGCGCGTCGAGCAGCCAACGCGATCGGCGCGTTCGCCCTTCGCCATTGTGCAGTGGACGGAGGCTCTGAATGGATGCGATGAAGTTGGCGATCACGAGTCTTGCTGTTCTCGTTCCGCTCGCCGCATGTTCGGGGCTCGCCGCGTGGCGTCCCGTCGACACCAATCGGTTGCTCATCGAGGTCACGGGCAGCCTCGAAGTCCTCGACATGCCCGACCGAGGCGACGTGCGCCTCGAGGTCGTGCCGGTGGCAGCGGATCGCTACGCCCTGGCCCCGAGTCAAGAACGGCTCGTCTGCATCATCCACGATGCGGATAGGCACGACCTGCAGACGCAGTTGCTGAATGTGAAGGTCGGCCAGATGGTCCGTGTCGCCGGCTACTGGACCGCCAAGGACGAGTCGGGAGTCACGCGACACTACCTGAACGACACGACGGATCTCGTCCCGCTGCCGTGAAGTCTGGGGAGTGATTCGCCGCTTCCTCTCGAGCGCCGGGCAATGACGAGCTGCTTACGGTCGCGAACTTTCTGGCAAGCGATGATCTTCGTTCGGCAGTGAGGAACAACGACGCGACGGGCCGCCAGCGCGCTCGCCAGCGCGCGTCCCACTCACCTCATGCGTCGCATACTCGCCATCGCGGCCCCTCCAGTGTCCTAGCTTTGTCACCTCGCCGGGGGAGGCTGGACGTCCCTACACCAGAACACTTACTCCCAACGGTTTCCCAACGAGGCTGACGAGCCTTGCCAAGGCTCCGGGGCCCCGCGTGTTCCAGTTCCAGTCCTCGATCTGGAGAATCCCCATGATGATGCATCGCTTCCTGTTCGTCCTTCCCGTCCTGAGTGCGGCACTGCTCGCGCAGAAGATCGAGTTCAAGACGCCCCCCACCCAGGACCAGCCGCTGCGCTACTCGCTGCAGACGAAGCTGAAGACCACGGAAACCAGCAAGACCCTGATCAACGGCGCCGAACCGGAAGGAGGTGCCGCTGGCGGCCGCGGTGGCGAGATGTCGTTGGCCCAGGAGATCGTGTTCGACGAAGGCCCGAGCAGTGCGCCCTGGCGCGACTACAAGAAAGTCGCCGCGACGCAGACGCGTCCCGGCCGCGACGGCGCGCCGCAGGAGACCAAGACCGAAGGTGGCCTGCAGGGCAAGAAGGTGACGCTGAAGGCCGGCGACGGCGGCAAGGTGACCTTCACCGAGGGCGAAGGGGACAAGCAGACCGACGTCGCCGCGGCGCTGGTGCGCGGCGTCCCCGGGCGCATCTCGTTTCTCGGCTTCCTGCCGGATCACGGCGTCGCGACCGGCGAGGAGTTCGACGTCGCCAAGTCGTTCCTGCCGGCTCTGCGCAACCTCGCGCACGCGGTCAACCGGGCACCCACGGAGGACGCGGGTGGTGCCGCGGGTGGCGGCCAGGGTGGCCGTGGCCAGGGCGGTCGTGGCCAAGGCGGCCGTGGCCAAGGCGACCGTCCGAACGTCGTGCTGCAGTTGCTCAGCGGCGGCAAGTTCGACGTCGAGGCCAAGGGCAAGGTGACCGGCGTCGACAACGACATCGCGACGCTCGCGATCAAGGCCAAGCTGACCGGCAAGGGCTCGAACGAGGAGATGGGCATCATGGGCGGCATGGGCGGTGGTTTCGGTGGCGCGGGCGGACGCGGCCAGGGCGGTGGTGCCGCGGGCGGCGGCGCCGCCGCACCGGCGGGCACCAGCAAGGTCGACGCCTCGTTCGATCTGACCGGCACCGTGCGCTTCGACCTCAAGGCGCAGCGCATCGTCGGTATCGAGTTCGCCGGCGACGTGCAGGTCGCGCGCGAATCGAGCCGCAAGGGGCAGAATCGCGACGGCGAAGAGCAGAAGATCGACACCACGTCGCAGAGCAAGGGCAACGTCGAGCTGAAGGCCAGCTGCGAAACCGTGCCCGCCGCCAAGTAGGCTGGCTCGCGCGCCGCGCCACCCGCGCCGGCGCACGGCTGCCGGTGTTGCGCCACGGTCGCGTGAATCGCGACCACGCCGATCACGCAGATGCCGCCCGACGACACCGGCTCGGTGGGCGGGCGTGTTGCTGGATGTCAGCAGCGCGACCGCGAAACCCGCGACGGCGCTCGACGGTGGCATTCTTCGCGGCGCGAACTGGACATCGCCGACACGCCGCTCCAACATCGCGCGATGATCGCCGCGGCCGTCGGACAGCACTGATCAGGTTCCCGGCATGGCCCGCATCAAGACGACAAAGAACGAGCTCAAGGCGCAGCGCGACACGATGCGCCGGCTCGAGCGCTACCTGCCGACGCTGCAGCTCAAGAAGACGCAGCTGCAGGTCGAGGTGCGTGTCGTCGACGCGCGCATCGAACGGAACCAGCAGCGTGAACACGCGCTGCTCGAGGGTCTGCGCGCGTGGGTCGCGCTGTTCAGCGACGACGTCGACTTCCTGCCGTGGCTCGACATCGGACGCGTGCTGACCGACACCGCGAACATCGCCGGCGTCACGGTGCCCGTGTTGCGCGAGGTCGAGTTCCAGCGCACACAGCCGCCGCTCGACACGACGCCGCCGTGGTACGACGACGCGCTGTCGTGCCTCGCCGAGCTCGCGCGGCTGCGGCTCGAACGGCGCGTGTTCGAAGAGCAGCGGCGCCTGCTGGCCGAAGAGCTGCGCACGACGAACCAGCGCGTGAACCTGTTCGAGCGCGTCAAGATCCCCGAGTGCAAGGAGGCGATCCGCAAGATCCGCATCTTCCTCGGCGACGTGCAGACGCTCGACGTGGCTCGCAGCAAGCTCGCGAAACAGAAGAGCCTCGAACGGGAGACCGCGTCGTGATCGCGCCGATGCGACTCGTGACCGTGATCTGCCGGCAGCGCGACGCCGCTCGAGTGCTGGAGCAGCTGCGCGATCTCGGCGTGTTGCATCTGCTGCCGCAGCAGGTCCGCGCGAGCTCGCGGCTCGACGCCGTGTTGAAGCAGCGCGACCGGATCGCGAACGCCCTCGCGCTGCTGCCGACGGGCATCGAGCAAGCGGACCGGGGGCACGCGGCCCGCGGCGCCGACGTCGACGCGGTCGCGGCCGAAGTGCTGCGGCTCGGCAGCGAGCGCCGCGAGCACGAACAACAATGCGCCGAGCTCAACACGGAGCGGTTGCAGCTGCTGCCCTTCGGCGACTTCGATCCGGCAGCCGTCGCGCAACTGCGCCATGACGGCATCGCGCTCAGGTTGTACGAGCTGAGCGGCAAGGGAGACCTGCCACCCGCGCCCGGGGGCTGCGCGCTCGAGGTGCTGAGTCGGACCACGACGAGCGCAACCGCGGTGCTGGTCGGACCACCGGACGTCTCGCTGGCGAGCAGAACGCTGACGGTGCGCGAAGTGCCGCTGCCGGCCCGTTCGCTCTCGACGATCGAGCAGGAGCTCGGGGCCAGGGCCGCGAGCCAATCCGAGATCGAGACCCGGCTGCGAGCCCTGGCCGCGTATCGGCCCGCGCTGGCCGCACACGCCGCATCGCTCGAAGAAGAGCTCGAGATGCTGCAGGCACGCGCCGGCATGAGCGAGGAACCCGACCTCGCCTGGCTCGGCGGCGCCTGCCCGGCCGACCTCTGCCCGCAGCTCGAATCGGCCGCGGCAAACCACGGCTGGGCGCTCCATCTCCGCGAACCGGGCCCCGACGATGCGGTGCCGACGCTGCTGCGAAGTCCGGGCTGGGTGAAGCAGGTCCACTCGGTGCTGCAGATGCTCGGCATCACGCCGGGCTACGCGGAACCGGACTCGAGTGCCTTGTTCCTGCTGTTCCTCGCGCTGTTCGCAGCGATGCTGATCGGCGACGCGGGTTACGGCACGTTGCTGTTCGTCGCGACGTTCGTCATGGCGCGTGGCCGTCCGGCCCCGCAGTCGGTGCGGCTGTTGCGCACGATCGCTTGCGCGACGATCGGCTGGGGCGCCATCACGGGCACCTGGTTCGCGATCCCGGCGCTGCCCGCGTTCCTCGACCTGCCGCGCATCGAGTGGTTGACCGGCCCCGACCCGATCACGGCCAGGAACCACGTGATGCTGCTGTGTTTCTTGCTCGGCGCCGTGCACCTGACCCTGGCGCACGGCTGGGCCGCGCTGCGATCGCTGAAGAGCCTCACGGCGCTGGCCCAGCTCGGCTGGATCGCGTGCACGTGGTTCATGTTCGCGATCGCGCGCCACATGGTGCTCGGGGAACACATGCCATCGCCGATGTGGACCGTGCTCGCGGTCGGCACGGCGCTGATCGTGCTGTTCATGACGCCGATCGCAAAGTTCAAGGACGAGTGGTTCAACCACGTGATGCTGCCGCTGAGCCTCGTCAGCAACTTCGTCGACGTCGTCTCCTACCTGCGCCTGTTCGCGGTGGGCGTCGCGGGCTTCGAGGTCGCAAAGGCGTTCAACAACATGGCCGCCGACGCGGCCTCGGGCGGCGGCTTCGGCTACGCGACCGCAGCACTGATCGCGGTCTTCGGCCACAGTCTGAACCTCGCGTTGTGCGCGATGGGCGTGCTCGTGCACGGCGTGCGTTTGAACACGCTCGAATTCAGCGCCCACCTGGGCCTGCAGTGGAATGGCTTCTCCTACCGGCCGTTCGCGCGCCGCCTGGCCGCGCTGACGCCAAGACTCGACCCCAGCGGAACAACGAACCCGGAGGCATGACCTTGGACCCCGCGACGATGGCATCTCTCGGCAAACTCGGCGGCGCGATGGCGCTCTCGGTCAGCGCACTTGGCTCGTGTCTCGGAGTCGGCGCCGCCGGCCCCGCGGCCGTCGGCAGCTGGAAGAAGTGCTACCTGCAGAACAAGCAGGCACCGTTCGTGCTGGTCACGTTCATCGGCGCGCCGCTGTCGCAGACGATCTACGGCATGATCCTGATGAACCAGATGTCGGCGAAGTGCACGCAGACCGCGGGTACGAGTGCCGAAGCCTTCGCGGCGGCGGTCTCGAACTGGCCCGCGATGCTCGGCATGGGTTTGTTCGGCGGCATGGCGATCGGCCTGTCGGCGTGGATCCAGGGCAGGATCGGCGCGTCGGCGAGCGACGCGATGGCCGAGACCGGCAAGGGCTTCGGCAACTACCTGATGGCGCTCGGCATCATCGAGACCGTCGCGCTGTTCGTGATGGTGTTCATCGCCAGCCTGTTGGCGTGACCGTTCGGACTGGCGGTCGGCTGCCGGCTCGCGTAGCGTGCGCAACGAGCAATGCCCTCGAGTCCGGAACCACAAGAGAAGACGCTGCCGCCGCCGTGGGACCGCATCTTCTCGCTGGCCACGCGCACGTTCGTATGGGGCCTGCTGCTCTCGATCCTGTATCTGCTGCGGCCGTTCCTGCTGCTGATCTTCCTGACGTTCGTGTTCGCGTATATCCAGGCGCACGGTGTCGAGGGGCTGCAGCACCGGATTAAGAACCGGCCGTTGCGCGTGACGCTCGTGGCGCTCGTGTTCCTCGGCACGCTGCTGGCGACGGGTTTCACGCTGTTCCCGCTCGTGAGGGAGCAAGCCGTCACGTTCTGGCAGAACCGGATCAAGTACGCGGACGACGCCGACCGCGAGATCAACAAGACCCTGCAGGAGTACCCATCGTTCTACAAGTCGCTGCAGGAGCGGGCACAGGCGTTCGAGACGATGCGCGAGAAGAAGCAGGAGCCGAACCCGGGGACCGATCCAGCGAAACAGAACGGTCATGACGCGGAACCGAGGTCTGTCGACGAGCAGTTGCACCCGGTCCACAACCTGCTCAAGAACTTCGAGAACGACATCGGCTCCAACGCCGTGGCTTTCGGCCAGTCGGTGCTCGGCTACCTGTCTTCGTTCCTGCTGTCGTTGTTGTTCTCGTTCCTGATCGTGCTCGACCTGCCGAAGCTGAGCCGCAGCATCGAAGGCCTCTCGAACACGAAGATCGGCTTCATCTACGACGAGGTCAGCGACAACCTGGCCGGCTTCGGCCGCGTGCTCGGCCGCGCGCTCGAGGCGCAGCTCTTCATCGCGATCTGCAACACGATCCTGACCGCGATCGGCATCTGGATGATGGGACTGCAGAACCTGCCCGTGCTGTCGGCGATCGTGTTCTTCTGCAGCTTCATCCCCGTGGCCGGCACGTTCATCAGCTCGACGCCGATCTGTCTGCTCGCGCTGACGGCGGACGGCGTCGGCGCAATGCTGCTCGCGATCGTGCTGATCTGCGTGATCCACGCGATCGAGACGTACGTGCTGAACCCGCAGATCTACGGGCACCACATGCACATGAACCCGGTGCTCGTGCTGATCGTGCTGACGATCGGCGGCAAGCTGTTCGGCGTGTGGGGCCTGCTGCTCGGCATCCCGATCGTGAACTACTTCTTCCGCCACGCGATCCGGCGACCCGGTGAGCGACTCGTCGAGACTTGACGCCGCGCGCGGCCACTGACCTGACGAACCACGGCCGGCACTCTCTTCAGGCGAGCTCGAACGGATCGCGGTCCGAACGCGCGATGCGCACGTCGAGATCACCCTCGAGCGCCTGGTCGAGGCGCTTTCGCAGCACACGCAGGAAACCGCGCTCGGTGTTGCTGTGCCCGGCACACACGACCGACGTGCCCGCGGCGACGGCCGCGAGCGCGTCGTGGTGCGACATCTCGCCCGTGACGAACACGTCGGCCACGACGCCGCGCAGCACGCTGCCGCCGGCACCGGCCGCGACGGCGATCGAACGCACGGCAGATCGCGCGCGTTCGGGTCGCGCCACCTGCAAGTGACGCACGCCGAGGTGACGCTTGCAGCGCTGCAGCAGCGTGGCGAACGGCAGGGCACGCGCGAGCTGCGCGACGCGGCCGAACTCACCATCGCCGCAGGGACGCAGCTCCTGCGGCGCCTGCTCGCCGACCAGGCCTTCGACGAGCCAGTCCGCGATCCCGCTCGGCGCCGCGTCGAGCGCCGTGTGCGGCGAATACACCGCGAGGCCCGCCGCGGCCGCGAGCAGCACGGTGCGCTGCCTGCCGTCGTCGTGCAGCAGGCGCTTCAGCGGCTGGAACAGCGGCGGATGGTAGGCGACCACGAGGTCGATGCGCGCGGCCTTCGCTTCGGCCACGACGGCTTCGGTAAGGTCGATGCAGAGCAGCACGCGCGCGACTCTGGTCCGCGGGCGCGGCTGCAACAGCAGTCCCACGTTGTCCCATTCCGCCGCGAGCTCGAGCGGCGCGATCTCGTGCAGGATGTCGACGACCTCGGCGAGTGCGCACGGCATGAGGCGTCACGAAGCTCCGGCGCTGATGACGGCGAGCCGATCGGGGTGCAGGTGCCGTTCGGCGGCCTCGCGCACGTGCTCGGCCGTGACCGCTCGCACGAGGTCCGGATACCGCTGCACGAAGTCGAACCCGAGCTCGAAGCGGCGCGCGCGGATCGCGTAGGCCGCGAGGTTGCTGTTGCGTTCGAGTGCGAACACGAAACTGCCGGTCAGGTAGTCCTTCACGTCCTGCAGCTCCTGTGCCTGCGGCGCTTCGCTGCGGATGCGCCGGATCTCGTCGAGGAACCCGTCGATCGCCTTCTGCCGGTGCTCGGGCGACGTGCCGATGTAGGCCGTGAACGTGCCGGGTTCCTCGCCGGCGCTGGCCGTGATGCCGGCGCTGACCGCGTAGCAGAGACCTTGTTCGTCGCGCAGCTTGCGCGAGCATCGCGAGGTGAATCCGGGACCCGTGCCGAGGATGTGGTCCATGACCGTCAGCACGTAGAAGTCGGGGTGCGTGCGGCGGATGCCGAGATGGCCGAGGTAGATGTGCACCTGTTCGCGCGCCATCGGCACGTGGGCGTCGCGGCCGCTCGGCGCGAGATCGAGCGCGGGCATCGGCGGGTGCTTCGGCGCCTTGCCGCGGAACTTGCCGAACGCCTGCTCGAGCCGATCGAGCGTGCGCTCGGGCTCCTCGGGTCCAGCTGCCGCGACGTAACCGCCGGCCGGGCGGAACCACGCGTCGTGGAACTCGCGCAGGTCCTTCGGCTTCAGCTTGCTGACGCTGCGCATGGAGCCTTGATGCTGGCGTCCGAGCGGGTGCTGGCCGTAGATCTCCTGGCGGAAGCGGCGTCCGGCGACGGCGCGCGGGTCGTCGTCCTCGGCCTTGATCTCGGTCAGCACTTCGCCCTGAACGCGCCTGACTTCGCGGCCCGGGAACTCGGGCTCGACGACCATCTCGCGCAGCAGGGCCGTGGCTTCCTTGCTCGAGGTGGCCGGGCACATCACGACGCCGCCGCGCTGGTTGCCCTCGAGCATGGCGCCGAGGTTCTCGGCCGCCGACGCGAGCTCGAGCGCGCCGTAGTGCTTCGTGCCCTCGTCGAGGCACTCGCCCATGAGGTTCGCGAGACCCGACTTCTCGGCCGGCTCGTCGCCGAGGCGCACCTCGAGCGAGACCACGCAGGCATAGGTCTGCACGCGCGGGTTCTGCACGGCAAGCAGGCAAAGGCCGGTGTCGAGCACCCGCTCGGCGATCGACAGACGAATGGCGGTCATGCGTGCTTTCCCGCCTTCTTGCCCTTGTCCGTCTTCTTCGCCTTCGCTGCGGTCTTGGCCTGTTGGTCAGGGGCCTGCGCCGCATTCGCGCCGGCCCCGGGCAACGAGAAGACCACGGCCGAGCGGTTGAAGTCGAAGTACTTGGCCGCGACCTGGCGCAGCTCCTTGCGCGTCAGCGAGTCGTAGGTCGGCAACACGGTCTCGAGCGTGCGGTAGCCATTGGGCGTGCCGGCCTCGAACCGGCTCAGTTTCATCGCGAGGTCGAGCGCAGCCTCGTCCTGGAACAGGAACGACGCGCGGATCTGGCTGCGGATGCGGTGCAGGTCGCGCTTGTCGACGCCCTCGGCGATCTGCTTCTCGATCTCCTCGCGCACGGCGGCCTCGACCTTGGCCGGGCTCGCACCCTCGCGCAGCTCGCACAACACGAGCAGCGCGCCGGGATCCTGCCTCGTCTCGTTCATCACGCTGACTTCGATGACGAGCTCGTCCTTCATCACGAGCCGCTTGTAGAGCCGGCTGTTCTTGCTGTTGCCGAGGTCGTGCGCGAGCACGTCGAGCGCGTAGTCGTCGCGTTCGCCCATGCGACAGGTCGGGAACCCGATGCACAGCCTGGTCACCGAGTGCGGCGTGCGCAGCACGGCGCGTCGCTCGCCCTGCGGGGAAGGCTCCTTGAGCGGCACCGAGCGCTCGACGGCGCGTGGGATCGGGCCGAACAGCTCGCGGATGCGCTGCGCGGTGCGCGTCTTGTCGATCGCGCCGCAGACGACGAGGAACGCGCGGTTGGGCCCGTAGTGCCGTTCGTAGTAGTCGCGCATCTGTTGCGCCGACAGCCGTTCGAGGTCTTCGCGGTAGCCGATCACCGGGTGATGATACGGATGCACCTGGAACAGCAGCGACTCCGTTGCCTGGTAGAGCGGGCGCCACGGATCGTCCTCGCCCATCGCGAGCTCTTCGAGCACGACGTTCTTCTCGCTCGCGAACTCGAGCGGGTCGAGCAGGCAGCCGCGCATGCGGCTCGCTTCGATGTCGAGCGCCGTCTCCCAACGATCGGCCGCCATCGCGAAGTAGTAGGCCGTGCTGTCGTTGTCGGTGAAGGCGTTGTTGCTGCCGCCCATCTTGCTGGTCTGCAGGTCGATCTGTCCCTTCGCGTAGCGCTGCGTGCCCTTGAACATCATGTGCTCGAGGAAGTGCGAGACGCCGGTCTCACCGGTGCGTTCGTCGCGCGCGCCGACGCGATACCACATGATCGATGCCACGACGGGCAGCGGACCACGTTCGACGAGCAACGCCTTGAAGCCATTAGCCAGCTCGACGACCTCGACGTCGGGCAGCATTTTCATCTCGTTCATCCCCCGGTTCTACGCGGCGGCTGGTGCGCAGGCAAATCGGTGGCCCGCGCGAGCTCACGCAGCCGTTGCACTTCGTTCGGCTGCAGAAACCGCCATTCGCCCGTGTGCAGGCCGCGCAGGTCGAGCTCGCCGATGCGCACGCGCTTCAGCGAGATCACGTTGTGGCCGAGCTTCGCGAATACGCGGCGGATCTCGCGGTTCTTGCCTTCGCGCAGCGTGACCTTCATGTAGGTGCGATCCTTGCCGAGTCGTTCGACCTTCACGTTCATGCCCGTCGTCGGGCCTTCGGCCAGCCACACGCCACCGCGCGCCTTGTCGATGTCGCGTTGCTCGATGCGCCCTTGCACGAGCACCGCGTAGAGCTTTGGCACACCGTAGCGCGGATGCGTCATCTCGAGCGCGAACGCGCCGTCGTTGGTCAGCAGGATCAGGCCCTCGCTGTCGAGGTCGAGCCGCCCGACCGTGAACAGCCGGCCTCGCACCTGCGGCATGAAGTCGATGACGCGCTTCTTCTGCTCGTGGCGCGCGCTCGTGCAGACGATGCCCTTCGGCTTGTTGAACAGCACGTAGACGGGTCGCTCGGGGAACACGCGCGTGCCGTCGAAGCGCACGTCGTCGCGTTGCGGATCGACGCGCACGCCGAGCTCGGTCACGAGCTCGCCGTTGACCTCGACGCGACCGCCCGCGATCAAGCCGTCGGCAGCGCGCCGGCTGCAGACACCGCTCATCGCGAGGAACTGGTTGAGCCGGACCTTGCCGTCCTTCGCGACACCGGTCTTCTCGACTGGCCCCTTCGCCGGCGTGACTATGAGGCCTCGCGCGCGCCGTCCACTGTGTCTGCCCGCGTGTTGTCGCCGGCCCATCGTCCTGTCGTCGTGTCGCAACGCCATCAGACCACTCCGGGGCTCGCGACCAACACCTCGAGCCGGCCGATCGGCGACACGAAGACCTCGTTCATACAGGCCGGCACCAACACGGTGTCGCCGAGCACGAGCTGGATCGGCGTGTCGACGCCGCCGGAATGCCAGCCGAGGATGCCACGCCCGCCGACCACGGTCACGGTCGCGAACTGTCGATTCGTCGCGAGCGTGTATGGGCGCGAGAGATCGTAGCGCCGCAGGCGGAAGTGCCTCGTCGCGATGAGCAGTTTGCCGCCATCGGGCAAGTTCTGCGGCGGTACGACGGGCCGATCGCCACCTCCGCTCCCCTCGTTCGGGCGCATGACGGCTAGCGCCTTCTCGATCTGCACTTCGCGCGACCGCCCCCAATCATAGAGGCGATACGTGATGTCGCTGTTCTGCTGCAACTCGAACACCACGACGTTGGGGCCGATCGAGTGCACGATGCCGGCCGGCACATGTACCGTGTCGCCGACACGCGGCGTGAACGCCAACAGCATCGACTCGGAGGCAGCCGTGTGGGCCACCTCGCGAAAACGCGCCGGGTCGACGCCGGGCCGCAGCCCCAGGATGATGCGCGCGTTCTTTCCCGCGTGCAGCACGACCCAGACCTCGTTCTTGCCGCCGTCGCCCTCGGCCTGCGCCTGTTCGTCGTCGGGGTGCACCTGCACCGACAGCGCCTCCCTCGTGTCGAGGAACTTGAGCAGCAGCGGGAAGCGACCGCCGTAACCCGGTGCCACTCCACTGCCGAGCCACTGGACCGGGTCCGCTTGCACGACCTGCGCGAGCGTAGCCGAACTCTCCCGTATGCGGCTGCTGCCTTCGGGCCGGTCGAAGAGCTCCCAGGTCTCGCCGATCGCCTCACCGAGCGGCAGGCGGAGACCGAGGACATGTTCCAGAGCGCGGCCGCCCCAGACTTTGGGCAGCAACGTGCGCTCGAGCAACAACGGACGGGGAGGGGGCATCGTGGTCAGAGGCGGCGCGTCTCGAAACCGCGTAGTTCTATCAGGCGGCTTTCGCCGAAGCCACGCGACTCGTCGCCCCGAAACCGCTCCAGGACCTCGCCTCCAATGGCACCGCGCCGACGCGCCGTAATGCCTCTACCGGCGTAATGGCCCCGTAAGCTCGGCACTGCTCGCTCGTGCTTGTCGCTCCGCGGCGACGAGAGCTCTCATGACGCCGACACGGAATCTGACGACGCCAACGCGGAACCCTCATGAGGCCCGACGCGGAGATCTTCAGGGGGCCGGCGCGGAGCTCTGACGACCCCAACGCGGAACCCTCATGACGCCGACGCGAAGCTCTGACGACCCCAACGCGGGAACCCTCATGACGCCGACGCAAAACTCTGACGACCCCAACGCGGAACCCTCATGAGGCCGACGCGAAACCCTTCATGACGCCGCAGCGGGGCTGGTTGGTTTCATTCGCCGTCGTTGCGTCCCCGCGTTGCGGCGTCGCAAAGATCATCAGCAGTAGTAGCGCGTCGCCCTTTGGGCGACGCGCTACTGCTGCTGGAAGCGATAGGAGAGCGAGAAGGTCTCGATCGCCGGCGTCACGGGCGGATTCGCGTCGACGTTGTTGCTCGTCACGAAGCGCCAGTTCATGTAGCGGATCTGGCGTGGCGTGAACGCCTCGTTGGGGCCCTGGAACTGGCTCGTGAACGTCGGCGCCATGAGGTCGTTGGGATCCTCGACGTAGGTGGTGACCGTGCGGTTGTAGAAGTACGTCCACCAGTTGCGCGCCGAGGGGCCGCCGGGGACCGGGCGGGAGTCCCACTTGCGGATGTGGGCGTCGCCGGCCTTGTATGGATCCAGCGGGAAGTTCACTGGCGTCGGCTTCAGCTGGTCACGCTGGGCCGTCGTGAACTGGGCAGTCGGGAACAGCGGGGTGCCGGCCGCCGGAGCAATCCACGCATTCCAATACCACGGCGAGGCGTCGACGACGCTGGCGCCGCGGAACTGCGCCACGACCGACGTTCCGGGCGGCTGATTGGCCTGCGGCGGATCGAACTCGAAGTCGAAGCGCGGCAGCACACCTTGTGGCATCGTGCTCTGACCGTTCACGAGGTAGAACGGGCCGAGCCGCGGATCGCCGAAGCCCTCGGGCACGCGATGCGGGTTGTTGAGGTCGAGGAAGCCGTTCGTGATCACGCTCTGGCGCTTCAAGACGTCCATCATGATCCAGTAGAACGTGTTGTCGCCGGGCGGCGTCGTGCCGGTGGTCTGTCCGACGAAGCCTCCGCTGGCCGTCTGCCACTGCGAGTCGCCAGGCGAGCGGCACACCGCGATGGGACCACCAGGAACGGCGGCTCGCCCTGCCGACAGCACGCGGAAGTTCGGCGTCGAGCCCGATTGCACGGTGATCGCCACCTGCCAGCCATTGGTGCCGAGCGCGACGTAGCCGCCGCCCGCCGGCAGCGTCGAGGAGTCGCAGTAGGTCCAGAAGTCAGCGAGGAGTGGCAGCGCGACGCTGCCGACGAGACCGCCCGTGAACGGATCCGAAGCGCCGCTGCCGAGCGGGTTGTTGGACCCGTCGTTCCAGAACGAGCTGACGAACGTCACCTGGTTCGCCGCCTGGTCGATCCAACGCCGCCCCTGGCCATTGGGGAACGGGCTCAGGATGTATGGCATGAAGCCAGCGGTCATGTCGCCACTGATACCGTTGTTCAACGCCTGCTCGCGAACCGTTTCGTCGCGATAGACGAAGTAGGGCTTCTGGAAGGCGGGCAGCGGCAGGAAGCGGTTGACGTGGTTGGTCTCGTAGATGACCGTCGAGGGGTCGATCGTGAGCTGCGTGTCGACATACGCGGCGCGCCGCGGCGACTGCGACTCGATCGGACCGGAGGGGTGACCGGAGCCGGTCGGCCTCGGGTTCCACGCGAAGTTCCGCTCGAACACGAGGTCGAGGCCGGACCCCGGCATCGACGCCAGCGCGCTGAAGTCGCCCACGCACGGCGTTGGACGATACTCGGCGTGGCCGAGCCACAGGCTGACGCGATCGAACTCGTCGTAGGACAGGTTGGTCTGCGTGTAGGGCGCCCAATACATCTGTTCGATGTCGAGGTTGAAGTCGAACGGGTTGGTGCGGGACAGACTCAGATCGATCTCACGCCAGACGGTCTGGAGGCGGCAGCCATACGGGTTCAGCGGGTTCTGCAGACCGGCATTGAGCAGGTTCGTGGACTAGTTGGAGCCCACCTGGCCCTCGCCTCCGACGAACTGCGGGCACCAGCCGAGGGTCGCGGGCGGGTTCCCCTGTTGGGTCTGCGGCACGTACGGGGACTGGTTCAGGTTGTCGGCGACTTGCCGCACGCGCGAGGTCGAGCGCGCGACGAGCTTGTTGTCGAGATAGACGAACGCGCCGAACAGATCCTCGAGCGGATAGGCGGCTGCCAGCGACGTCTGCGATGGAGCCAGCACTTCACTCGGCAGGAAGTACGAAGGCTGCGCGTCTTCGTCCTTCGACGCGAAGCGGCGCACGATCGATATCGCGAGGTTGTCGGGGAAGAGGGGCTGGCTGCCGTTCATGCGCGTGTCGATCGTGAACGGGATCACGACGCTGTTGCTGCTCTCCGCAGTAGTGCCCTGCAAGTCGACCGCGTTGCCGGCGAGGTCGCGGATACCGCCGTCCTGCGAGTTCGAGATCAGGTGCAGGAAGTAGCGATGGTCGGCGCCGGCCGGCGGATTGCGCATCGTGTCGTCGAGATAGAAGCCCGACAGCGGCTGCAGGCGCAGCTCGGTCTGTGAGCCGTTCTCGTCGAAGATTCGCGCCGTCACGAGGTAGGGCGTCCGATACTTCGCTTCGTCGAAGGCGCCCGGATTCATGCCGATGCCGGGCAGGTTGTTCGGCCGATTCGCGATGAACTCGGCCTTGCTCACCTCGGAGGTCAGGTCGCGCATCGCGTAGAAGAACGTGTCGGCCGACTTCACGGTCGACATGTCGACGGGCTTCGTGAAGCGCACGACGGAGCCTGCGAACGGCGACACGAACTCGTTGGCCGCCGGCGCGGAACCGTCGGGGTTGTTCAGCGGCTCCGGCGTGAACCGCAGGAAGTTGCGCGGATCGTCGCCCGACTGCGGTCCGGCGCCCGCCGTGAACTCCGCGACGAGCACGAGCTTCGGCGCGTTCGCGACGATCCACGACTCGTAGCCGGGCCCGGGACCTGGGTAGCCCGGCAGATTGCTCGGATCGATGCTCTCGAGGCCCGCCAGGTGGCGGATGCGCACGCGAACGTGCTGCGCGGCCGGTTGATGGCGATCGTCTTCCGGGTCGATCACGACCGTCGTGCTGACGACCTGCGGGACCTCGGGATTGCTGGTCGGGATCACGAACCGCATCGTGTCGCCGCGGTCGATCTCGTGCGAGAGGCCGTTCTTGAACACGGTCACTTCCTGCGTGAACGCGCTGATCTCGTCGACCTTCTCGAGATACATCACGATCTCGCCGATGATGCGCAAGGGCAGTGGATCGCGCACGAAGCCGTGCGAGAAGTCGTCCGAGGTGTCGGCGGCGTTGCCCGACCGGAAGTCGCGCGCGATCGAGAGCCGCGCGCTGTTGTTGAGACCCGTGAGACCATGCTGCGCGTTCTCGCGCAGACCCGGAATCGCGAGCGGACCGTCGAGGGCCACTGCGACGCGGATGTTGGCGCCGATCTGATCGGGCGAGGCAGGCAGGCCCGCCGCGTTGTTCACGGTCTGATACTGCAGACCTTCGGTGCCGAGCAGCACGGGGTCGAGCACGAGCGTCGTGCTCTGCACGATGACGCGCACCGGCAGCGGCACGAAGCCATTGGGCTGGGTCGGATCGCCCACGATCTTCAGCAGCTGCACGGCTTCGGTGTTGCGCAGACCCGTCACGCTTCCGGCGGAATCGCGTTCGACGAAGAAGCTGTCGTCGACGCCGAGCGGCGCGGAGAAGGTCAGGCGCACGGCCGCGTTACGCGGCACGACGCCATACGGCAACCCGGGTCCGCCTTGCCCGAACAACATCGGCGCGACTTCGCGCAGCTCGTCGTCGAGCGCGTCGAAGGCGGTACGGAACGCTTCGCTCGTCTCTTTGCGCGGAATGAAGAGCTTGGGCTGCAAGGTGTCCGGGTCCGAGCCGATGAAATCGTAGGTGATCTCCGAGTCCAACAACGCGGAGTTCGTCGGCCGCTGATCGCGGATGTTGGTGCCGATGAGGACGTCGCGTCCCTTGGCTCGCCCCGGCGGATTGCGCGTCTCCGCGCCGTCGGGGTCGTAGAGCACCTGCACGCCATCTCGCAGGCAATAGACATCGGCCAGTTGTCCGTATTCGACGCGCAACAGTTCGGGCTGCGTCGTCACGCCGCCGGTCCCGCCCGAGCCGCCGCCGCTACCGCTGCAGGCACCGAGCACGGACAGGCTTAGGAGCACCAGGAAACCGGACGAGCCAATGCGCAGGGATGAGCCCACTGGGGAATGAGTGCTTGGCATGATCTGCAAATGGGAGAAGGCAACCACCGCGTCGGGCTGCGGCCGGACGCGGTGCAAGTGGTCAGGCGATGCTAAACGACGCAGCAACCGCCGTCAGGGCTGCTTGCGTCCGCGAACGCGCACCCATAGCCACGACGGGGGTGACGGTCACCTCCTGCAGCCACTTTGGCGGCGGTAAATCAGTCGTCCCAAACCATTGCAATCAATGTCTTTGCGACATCCATCTCGAGTGCGGATCCGCACGGCGCCGGCGCCGCCGCGGCAGGCATCTTCCGGTGTGCCGCCAAGGCAGAATCTCCGCGCGAACAGCGCGCCGGCACGCGCCGCACGGCCTCAGCGGCCGGCGCCGAAGCGCGCGCGAAACGTCGCCTCGTGTTGTCTGATGTCCTGCTCCGCCAGCGGTGCTTTGCGGGCCTTGACCGTGGCCTTGCCGTTCCAGACGTCGACATTGGGTCGAAAGCCTTCGACATAGCCAGGCGGTGGCACGCGATCGTGCGCGAGCAGGCGATCGCCGTGCAGATGTCCGCGCTCGATGTACTCGTCGCGCGTGACCGACCCGTCGCCGTCGATGTCGAATCGGCGCAGAACATCCGCAACGCCGCGCTGCAACTGCTCCGGACCCGGCGGCGCGTCGGGCTGCAGCGCGGCGAGGAACGGCGCGAACTCCTCGGGCGTCACGCGCTGGTCGTGGTTCTTGTCGAACGCTTCGAACTCGCCGATCATCTGGCGCGTGCGACGCTCGAGACGTTCTTCTGCGGTCGGCACGGGGGTGCGGGCGACCACCGGGTCGTTGAGGCCGAGCAGGTCGATGATCGCGACGTTCGGCAACACCCAGCCGACGACGCCCACCGTCTGGGTTGCGTGCACGGGGAAGCCGTCGAACGGGATGCGTTCGCCTTCCTCGCGCGACGGCGCCCTGTGCACGAACACCTCGAAGTTCACCTTCATGTGGGTGTTGCGCATGCAGACCGCGCGCAGGTTCAGCCACCGCTGCCACTCGTCGTAGGGCTGCACGAGCGGACGCAGCAGCGCGGGCAGGTGCGGCGCCACGGGACCGTCGTCGTTCGCGTACTTGATCCACGCAACCGGCAGACTGGCCAGCAGGAACGCGGCGAGCGAGCCCACCACGAAGCTCCTGCTCGGCCTCAGGTCGGCGACCATGTCCACGAACGTGAGCGGCAGGAACGGGATCAGGTGGCTGTAGACGCGCCACTCGAACAAGTCGCCGCCCATGAAGAACGTGAAGTACGCGAAGTGGAACAGCAGCACGCCGACCGCAGTGAGCAGACCGAGCCGCTGGAGCGAGAACATCGCGAGGGGACCCACGGTGCGCAACTTGCGCACGAGCCACAGCGCGGCCACGGCGAGCCAGACCCACACGCCGAACTCGACGACGAACGACGCGAAGAAGCGCGCGCCGCTCTCGGGCCAGGCTTCTACGGTCTTCGCGTAGTACGGACACGGCATCCAGTCGCCGAACGTCAGGCGCCGCCACACGAGGTGCGTCGCGATCGGCAACACGGCCGCCGCGATCGCCGCGACGCCGGCGCCCAAACGACGGGCACTGCGACACCAGACCACGATCAGCGCGCACGTCGCGAGCACGACGAGGTGGCCTTCGGGGCGAGACAGGCCGCTCACGGCCGCGACGACTCCCGCGAGCAGCCAGCGGCGCGGCGACGCGGCGGTCTGCTGCGACGAGACGAGCAGCACCCACGTGAGCACACACCAGTCGAACATCGCGATGCCGAGCCCCGAGCTCAACGACGCGAGGAATGCACGGTTGCTCGCCACGAACGCGAGCGCGAGGCACAGCAGCAGGAACCGCGCGCGTTCGAGCGACGCCGGCAGCACCGCGCGCAACATCGCGCGCGCGAGCACGAAGAGGATCAGGAAGCCGAACAAGAGGCTGATCGTGTTCGCGGCGTCGGGCGGCAGCACGCCGAACAACCGCCAGACCGCGAGCAGCACCAGCGACCACAGGAAGTATGTGTTGCCATCGACCGGCGCGAACGGCGCGGGGTTCCAGACGAGCCCGCGGCCGAGCATCGCGTTGCTCGCGTAGCGGAACGTGATGTAGGCATCGTCCGCCATGTGCCACAGCTCGCGCCAGCCGCAATACACGCCGGCGGCGCACACGAGCAGCGCGAGCCACGTGGGCCAGCCCATCGGCGCGCGGCTTCGGGCTTCTGGCTGCGATTCCATTTCGGGCGAGCAGCCTACCACGGGCGCGTCATGCGGGCGGCGTCGGCGCACCTGGCGACCGCGCTGCACGCAGCATCAGCCAGGCGAGCAGGAGCAGCACGCCGAACCCGACGATGTCGGAGAGCGGCGAATCGGCGCCCCCGACTGCAGCGAACGGCAGGTGACACAGGAACGAGAGGCCGGGCAGCAGCGTGCTGTCGCCTGCGCTGAAATTGCCGGGCACGAAGTTCTGCATCGCGGCGACGATGCCGAGGATCGACGCACCGGCGATCAAGCCCGACGAGTACAGCGTGCCCTCGGGCTCGTCGTCGGCGTCGGGCTCGCGCTTGTAGCGCCGGTCCGCGAGCTTGCGCACCAGGCCGCCCAGGAACACCGGCATCGTCGACGACAACGGCAGGTAGACGCCGACCGCGAACGTCAGCGCGCGGTAGCCCAGCAGCTCGATGAAGATCGAGATCGCGACACCGATCAGGATCAGGTCCCACGGCAGCTTCTGCGTCAGGATGCCATCGATGACCGTCGCCATGAGTCGCGCCTGCGGCGCCGACAGGCCGCCGCCGCCGATGCCGTCGTCGCGCTTCTTCACAGCGAGCGCCGTCGCCGGGTCGACCAGGTAGTTGCCCGGCGCGGCCTGCACGGTCACCACCCCCGGCTTGTTCGGGTCGTCGCTGGGTTTCTGGTAACTGACGCCCTTGGGCACCTCGGCCGCGCGCACGAACTTGTATTCCTTGCCGTCTTCCCGCGCGGTGATCGTCGAGCTGCGCGCCAGCACGTCGGCGTCGACGGCAAACGGGCGGTCGAGCGCGTACTCGTGGACACGCGATTGGTTGAGGCCGTAGGCGGTCCAGCCGATGGCGAGCACCGAAGCGAGCACGCCGACCACGAGTGCGCCCTGCTGCCGCACCGGCGTGGCGCCGACGAGGAACCCGGTCTTGAGGTCCTGCGAGCAGGTACCGGCCTGGCTGACGGCGATGCAGACGATCGCGCCGATCATCAGCGCGAGCACCGCGTACTTTTCGCCGCCCATGCCAGAGGCGAGGAACAGGCCACAGGTGCCCATCAGCACGGCGATCGTCATGCCCGACAGTGGATTGCTGGTCGAGCCGACCTCGCCGGTGACGCGCGAGCTGACGACCGAGAACAGGAACCCGAACACGAGGATCAATGGGGCCCCGATCCAGCCGACCTGGAACACCGGCAGCAGAGCCACCATCAACACGAGGCCGAGCGCGCCGAACAGCAGCACGGGGACCGGCGTGTCGCGGTCGGTGCGCGCCACGCTGGCCGCGCCGCCGCCTCCGCCGAACATGCCCTTCGCCGACTGCGACAGCGCCGACCAGATCGCGGGCAGTGCGCGCACGAGCGCGAAGATGCCGCCCATCGCGACGGCCCCGGCGCCGATGTGGCGGATGTAACTGTTCCAGATCGTGCCGACGTCCATCTCCGCGATCGGCACCGTCGCGGTGCCCAGCGTGCCCGGGTTCCCGCGTCCGAAGGTGTAGACCATCGGGATCAGGATCAGCGACGACAGCAGCGAGCCGCCGACCATGATCAGCGAGGTGCGGTAGCCGATGATGTAGCCGACGCCCAGCAGCGCGGGGTCGAAGTCGCAGGCGAGCTCCGTCTTGCCGAAGTAGGCGATCTTGCTGCCGAACACCTTGTCCAGGCTCAGCGACACGGTGCTCTTCACGCCGCCCAGCAGCGCCTTCAGCGCCTGGAACCCCGCGCCGACGCCCATGCCGACGAACACCTTCTTCGCCGAGGTGCCGCCGAGCTCGCCGACGCGCAGGATCTCGGCGCACGCCTTGCCTTCCGGATAACGCAGCTTGCCGTGCTCCTTCACGATCAGGTAGCGGCGCAGCGGCACCATCATCAAGACGCCGAGCACGCCACCCGTCGCCGCGATCAGCGTCGTGAGCCCGACGTCGAGCGGGAAGCCGAGCAGGATCATCGCCGGGACCGTGAACACGACCGCCGCCGCGACCGACTCGCCGGCCGAGCCCGTCGTCTGCGTGATGTTGTGCTCGAGGATCGCGCGCTTGCCGAGCCGCGGCCGCAGCACGGCGATCGCAATCACGGCGATCGGCACCGACGCCGAGACCGTCAAGCCGACGCGCAGCGCGAGGTAGGTCGACGCGGCCCCGAACACGATGCCGAGCAGCGCTCCGAGCAGCACCGAGCGCAACGTGAGTTCGGGTTGGTCGTCGCCAGCAGCGACGAGCGGCTGGAAGCCTTTTGGCAGTTCGCTCATGGACGGGTCCGGGCGGAGTGAGGGCAGTTGGGCCCGGAACGTCGACGCTCGGCCGCGAAGAATCCAGCGCCGACTCGATTCGACCGCAGATTGCCACCGGCATTTGGGCCGGAGAGTTTACGTCACTGCGATGACCCTCGCTTTCTCGACGAGCCGCCGCGACCGTTTGACAGACGGGTCGGATAATCTAGATAATCGGGAGCTGTGTCCCGTTTATCCATCAAGCGCCAGTTACGCGTCCGGCTGCACGACGCGCGGGCCGCCTTCCTGTGGGGGCCGCGCAAGGTTGGCAAGTCGACGCTGCTGCGCCAGCAGTTCCCGGCCGCGATGCTGTTGGACTTGCTCGACTCGGACCTGCGCACGCGGCTCACCATCCGTCCGGCGCTGTTGCGCGAGCGCGTGATGCGGGAACGGCCGCGATTCGTCGTCCTTGACGAAGTCCAGAAGGTGCCGGCGTTGCTGGACGAAGTCCACTGGCTGATCGAGAACACGAAATCTCGTTTCATCCTGTGCGGCTCCAGCGCGCGAAAGTTGCGCCACGGCTCTGCAAACCTGCTCGGCGGCCGGGCAATCCGCTTCGAGCTGCACCCGCTCACCACCGCGGAACTGCGAGTGCCGGATCAGGCCGAGGACGCCGCGCCGTTCCTGCGGCGTCTCCTCGACCGCGGTGGCATCCCGTCCCACTATCTGGCCGAGAGTCCGGATCGACTGCTGCGCGGATACACGCTCGACTACCTCGCGCAGGAGATCCAGGCCGAAGCGCTGACGCGCAACGTGCCGGCATTCGCCCGCTTCCTGGAGGCGGTCGCCCTGACGCACGGCCAGTTGATCAACTATGCGAACATCGCCAGGGACTGCGGGGTTTCCGGCAAGACCGTGCGCGAGTACTTCCAGATCCTGGATGACACGCTGCTCGGACACCGCCTGCCGCCGTGGCGCCGGACCCGCAGCCGCCGCCTCATCGAGACGGAGAAGTACTACCTGTTCGATGTCGGTGTCGTCCGGGCCCTGGGGGGCATGCACAAGAGGCAACCCGGCTCGGACGAGTTCGGTCGTTCATTCGAACACCTGATGATCGAGCAGATCCGCACTTGTATCGCCTACCGCGAATCGAACATGCCGCTTGCCTACTGGCGCACGAGTACCGGCCTCGAGGTCGACCTGATCGTCGGTGACCTTGTCTTGGCAATCGAATTCAAGGCGCGGAACGGGGTCGACGGCCGCGACGCAACGGGACTGCGCGCGTTGATGGAGGACCAGCGGGTCCGGAAGGCCGCCATCGTCAGTCTCGACACCGCGCCGCGCGTCCTCGACGGCGGCATCGAGGTCTGGCCCTGGCAGGAGTTCTGCAGCCGGCTCTGGGCCGGCGACTGGATGTAGGCCGCAAGCGCCGCAGCAGCATGCCGGCCGGATCCGGCATCGAGCCCGCCAACGACGTCGGGGACGTTCGTCACTGCCCGATGGCCCTCGCCTTCTCGACGAGCCGCCGCGCCTGCTGCAGCGCCGCGCCGTCCGCGCCATCCCCCATCGTCATCGCGGCCAGCTCCTTCTCGACCTCGGCCGGACCGAGCAGCCTCACCGAAGCCCGCGTGCGTTCGTCGCCGCCCTTGCCCGCGACCTCCTTGTTGACGAGGAAGTGGTGCTGCGCGAATGCCGCGACCGGAGCCAGGTGCGTCACGATGACGACCTGGTGATGCCGCGCGACCTCGTGCAGCTTGCGACCCACGAGCAGGCCGAGCCGTCCGCCGATCTCGGCGTCGATCTCGTCGAGCACGAGCAGCGGCACGCGGTCCTGGTCGGCGAGCGTCTTCTTGACGGCCAGCACGAGGCGCGCGAGCTCGCCACCCGACGCCGTGTCGCGCATCGGATGGAACGGCTCGCCGGGGTTGATGCGCACCGCGATATCGACGGGCGCGGGACCGTCTTCGGTCGCCTCGTCGAGCAGACGTTCGGCCGCGAGCTCCTCGGCCATCACTACCTTGATCTCGGTGCGCTGCATGCCGAGGTCCTGCAGCTCCTCGCGGATGCGCTCGCAGAACGGACCGGCCGCCTTCGCGCGGGCGCGCAGGAGCTTGCGCCCGATCGCGGCCGCGTGGTCGGTAGCCTGCCGCAGCTCGCCGGCCAGCACCTCCGGGTCCGCGCCGCCGCCCTCTGCCGCGGCGAGCTCGGTGCTCACTCTCGCGAGGTTCGCTCGCAGATCGCTCTCCTGCGGACCAAAGCGCTTCAACGCGCCGTAGATCTCGTCGAGTCGCGCCTGCACGGCCTGTAGCCGCTTCGGATCGAGGTCGAGCCGCGCCTGGCCCGACTGCAGGTTGCGGCACACGTCGGCCGCGAGCTCCTCGATCTGCCCCATCTGCTCGGCTGCGTCCTCGAGCCTGCGGTCGATCGCCGCGGCCTGCTGCACGGCCTTGCGCCCGCGCGCGAGCTGGTCCTGCACGTTGCTCTCGCCGTCCTGCAGCACACGCAGCGCCTCCTCGAGCTGCTGCCGCATCTCGTCGAGGTTGCTGAGCACCTGGTGCTCCTGTTCGAGATCGCCGAGCTCGCCTTCGCCGAGGTTCAGCTCCGTCATCGCCTTGTATTGGAAGCGAAGGAACTCGAGCCGTTCGCGCCGTTCGCGCTCGCCTTCGGAGAGCTGCTGCAGGCGGCTGCGCAACGCGCGCGCAGCGTGCAGTGCCGACGCGAACTCGCGCCGCAGGTTGCTCGTGCCCGCGAACGCGTCGAGCGTCTCGCACTGGATCTCGGGCCGCATCAACGCGCGGGAATCGCCCTGGCCGTGGATCTCGAGCAGCAGCGCGCCGAGCTCGCGCAGCGCGCCGAGCGTCGCGGGCCGGCCGCCGATGCGCACGCGCGACTTGCCCTGGCCGTCGACGATGCGCGTCACGAGCAGCTGATCGTCTTCGACCACGCCGCCGCAGAGCTCTGCGACGAATTGGACGATCCGTGCGCTGCGTGGCCCCGCGCCGAGCCGGAACTCGCCGTCGACCTGCAGCTCGGATGCGCCATGGCGGACGAGCGACGGCGATATCTTCTCGCCGCGCAGCACCTTCAACGCCGTGATCAGCAGCGACTTGCCGCCGCCGGTCTCGCCCGAGACGACCGTCAGGCCCTCGTGCAGGCGCACCTCGGCACGTTCGAGCAGAGCCAGGTTCCGGATGTGGATCGTGTGCAGCATGGGACCGCCGCCTCCTCGGTGCCGGAAGGATGCCGCGTGCGCGTTGCCGGCGCCAACGTGCATTGCAACGCAGGCCCGGCAGCGGGCACGGCCTCCCATCGGGGAGCGACGTCGCTACGCTACGCGCCTCTCTCCCTGGCCCACGCGGAGCCCCCATGCATCTCCCCGTACGCGCGTCTCTCACCCTGGCCGTTCTGCTCACCGGTATCGCGCGGCTCGCTGCGCAAGCAGAGCCCGAACAGAGCACGCGAACCTTCGCCGGCGTCGACTCGGGCGTCGTCAGCAACCAGAACCCGGCCGCTGCCGCGCTCGGCATTCCCGAAGTCGTGTGGTCGACGGTCGTCACGGCGCCGCAGGCCTCGTGGCTGCGCCTCTGCTACACGGGCGTGTTGCTGTCGGGAGCGCCCGACCGCGGCAGCGACGGCTCGTTCTTGCGCATCACCTCGATGCGGGACCAGCACCACCAGACGCAGCATCTGGTGCACGTCGGGCAGTGGCAGGACACGTCGGCCTATTTCAACGGCGACAGCGTGCTCGTCGAGATCCTCGCGTGCCCGGGCACCGGCAACAACCGGCTGATGATCGGCGACGTGATCGCGGGCCCGATCCTGCCCGCGTCGCCGGACACGATCTGCGGCGTGGACAACCGCGTGTTGAGCACCGACAACCGCTGCGGGCGCGTTCAGCCGATCGGCTGCACGGCGTGGATGATCAACGACTGCCGTCACTGCTTCTTGACGGCGGGCCACTGCGCGAGCGGCACGAACGTGATCGAGTTCAACGTGCCGTTGTCGACGAGCAGCGGGGCGATCGTGCATCCGCCGCCCGCTGACCAGTACTCGGTCGATCAGGCGTCCAAACAGACGAACGGCGGTCAGGGCACCGGCAACGACTGGACCTATTTCGGCGTGTTCGCGAACTCGACGACGAACCTCACGCCGTACCAGGCCTACGGCGGGCAGGTCTTCGATCTCCTGTCGACGCCACCCGCGGTGTCCTCGCAGTCGATCCGCATCACGGGCTACGGCACGACCTCGTCCCCGATCTCGCCGACCTGGAACCTCGTGCAGAAGACGCACGCCGGTCCCTACGTGTCGTTCACGGGCACGACGGTCCGCTACGCGACGGACACGACGGGCGGCAACTCGGGATCGCCGGTCATCATCGACGGCACGAACCTGACGATCGGAATCCACACGCACGGGGGCTGCACGTCGACCAGCGGTTCCAACATCGGCACCGGCAGCAACCACCCGGGGCTGCAGGCGGCGCTGGCCAATCCGCTCGGCGTCTGTGATTGCCCCGACCTCACGTTCGTCTTCCCGAACGGGCTGCCGACGAGAACGGCCCCGAACGGCACTTCGACGATCCGCGTCGTCGTCAACGACGTCGCGTCCTTGCAGCCGGGCAGCGTGCGCTTCCACGTCTCGACGGGTGGTGCGTGGCAGACGATCGTGCCGGCCGCGGTCACCGCGAACACGTTCGACGCGCCGGTGCCGGCCTGCGCCTGCGGCTCGTATCTGCAGTTCTACTTCACAGCGACGAACATCCTGTCCACGACCTACAGCAGCCCCGCGAACGCGCCGACCTCGGTGCATTCGACGGCCGCCGCGGACTCGCTGGTCGTCGTTCGCAGCTACAACTTCAACACGAGCCCGCCCGCGTGGTCGGTCGTCAACACGGGCATCACGGCCGGCGCGTGGGAACGCGGCACTCCCGCCGGCGCCGGCAACCCGCCCGCCGACTTCGACGGCAGCGGCCAATGCTGGGTCACCGGTCTTCTGGCCAACGTGGACGTCGACGACGGGCCGACGCGGCTCTACACCGAGACGGTCGACCTCTCGGCGAGCTACAACCCGATCGTTCGCTACGCGCTGTGGTTCACGAACTCCAGCAACGAGGACCGTCTCGTCGTCGAGGCCAGCAACGACGGCGGCACCAACTGGGTGCAGATCGAGGACCTCGGTCCGTTCGCGGGCTGGCAAGCGCACCAGTTCCGCGTGCGCGACTACTTCCCGGTCCCGGCCCAGCTCGTCGTTCGCTACACGGTCGCGGACAACCCCGACAACTCGACCACCGAGGCCGCGCTCGACGCGTTCCGCATCGACGACCTGACCTGCACGCCGGCGACGTGGACCTCGTATGGCGCCGGTTGCGCTGGCCCGGCCGGAGTGCTGGCGCTCGTGGCCGCGAGCCCGCCGGCGCTCGGCCAGAACTTCGTCTTGTCGGTGAGCAATCTGAGCGGTGGCATCCCGATCATGGTGATCGGCCTCGCCCAGGTCAGCGTGCCGCTGGCGCTGCCGCAGTTCGCGCCGAACTGCACGCTGCTCGTGACGCCCGACATCCTCGAGGTGCTGACGCCGGCCGGCAGCTCGGCGGGCTGGATCCTGCCGATCCCGACCACGCTCACGTTGCCGGGCCTGCTGCTCTACAACCAGGCGTTCGAGCTCGGCACGCCGTGGACGCTGTCGAACGCGGGCTTCGGCGAGATCCGCTAGGTCTCGCCGCGCCGCGCGCTCGTCACCGACCGCCGATCACGGCGGCCGCCGCATCCGACATCACAGCACCCAGCGGGTTGCCGGCCGCGGGATCGGGCACGAGAGCTTGATGGTAGAAGCGGGTCCCGACCAGCAGCGGGTCGTTGGGGATCGTTAGCGTGTGTACGGCGCTGCCGCCCGCGCCGGCCAGAGCTGTACTGATTTCGCCACTCGTGTACAGCGTGCAGCCCGGCATGCCGAACCCCGCGAGAGCGAGCGGCAACGGCCCGAGCCCGCGGCTCGTGCTGCTGAAACCGATCAACAGCAGTGCTGTGTCGGCAGGCAGGTTGTCCAGCGTGACCTGCAGCGTCGCGTCGATGCGCGGCGTGTCGAACGGGACGAACCGGGCCGCGGGCATGCTGCCCGCGCAGCCGGTCGCGAACGTCACGTAGGTGCTCGCGGGGCCGAGCCGTGCCGCGGTGGCTCCGACCTTGCTGATGTCGATGTAGGTGAAGCCGGGCGGCAACGCGGGCACGTCGAGCTGGCCCCATCGATTGTCACCCCAGGAGACGAGCGAGCCGTCGGAGCGGCGTGCCACGGTGTGCAATTCACCGGCAGCGACCTCGACATAGGTGACACCTGGCGGCAGCGCAGGCACGTTCAGCTGGCCGTGCGTGTTGTCGCCCCAGGCGACGACGGAACCGTCGGAACGGCGCGCGACCGCGTGTTGGGCACCCGTCGCGACCTCGACGTATCGGAGCCGCGGCGGCAGCGTCGGCACGTTGAGCTGGCCATGGCTGTTCCAACCCCAGGCGACGATCGCGCCGTCGGAGCGGAGCGCCAGGTTGTGGTTCGCGCCTGCCGCGACGTCGACGTAGGTGAGCCCGGGCGGCAGCGCGGGGACGGCGAGCTGGTAGAGCTGGTAGTCACCCCACGCGAGCACCGAGCCGTTGGAGACGAGCGCCACGTTGTGGTTCGCACCTGCCGCAACGTCGACGTAGGTGAGCCACGGCGGCAGCCCGGGCACGTTGAGTTGGCCATGGCTGTTGTCGCCCCAGGCGACGACCCAGCCGTCGGAGCGCAGCGCGACGTCGTGGTTGGTACCCGCCGCGAACTCGACGTAGGTGAGTCCCGGCGGCAGCGCTGGCAGAGCAGTCGTACCCCAGGTGACGACCGCGCCGTCGGAGCGACGCGCGACGCCGTTCGCCCAGAGCTCCACGTAGTCGAGTCCCGGCGGCAGCGCTGGCACATTGAGCTGGCAGCAGCTGTCCGAACCCCACGCGACGACCGAACCGTCGGAGCGCCGCGCGATGCTGTGGTATCTACCCGCCGCGACCTCGACGTAGGTGAGCCCTGGCGGCAGCGCGGGCACGTCGAGCTGCCCGTTCAGGTTCTCACCCCAGGCGACGACCGCGCCGTCGGAGCGGCACGCCACGGTGTGGTGTTCCCCTGCCGCGATGTCGACGTAGGTGAGCCCGAGCGGCAGCGCGGGCACGTTGAGCAGGCCAAAGGCGTTCCAACCCCAAGCGACGACCGCGCCGTCGGAGCGGCGCGCCACCGTGTGATCCATGCCGGCCGCGATCTCGACGTAGGCGAGCCCCGGCGGCAGCGTCGGGACGTTGCACTGGCCGACGTGGTTGTTGCCCCAAGCGATGACCGAGCCGTCGGAGCGCAGCGCCACGCTGTGTCCGCCACCTGCTGCGACCTCGAGGTAGGCGAGGTCTTGCGTCGCATTGGGCACGTTGCACTGGCCGTGGTTGTTCCAGCCCCAGGCGACGAGCGCGCCGTCGCAGCAGCGCGCCACCGTGTGTGCGCTGCCTGCTGCGACCTCGGCGTAGGTGAGGCCCGGCGACAGCGCAGGGACGTTGGTCTGGCCATAGCCGTTGTTGCCCCAGGCGACGACCGAGCCGTCGGAGCGGCGCGCCACGGCGAACGTGCAACCCGCGTCGATCTCGACGTAGGTGAGCCCCGGCGGCAGCTCCGGCACGTTGCACTGTCCATCGACGTTGCTGCCCCAGGCGACGACCGAGCCGTCGGAGCGGCGCGCCACGCATTGTTCTCCACCTGCCGCAACCTCGGCGAAGTCCCTCGTGTCGCCCCAGGCACTGTCGAACACCTGGTAGCCCCAACCCCGCACGGACGAGCGCTGCGGGTTCTGCGCGTTGGCGGTTGCGGCGAGCGCGACCACGACCGTGAGAACGAAGAGACGCATGGGGAGCCTCTTGGAGTGGCAGGTGAAGGTGTCGGTGACAAGCGTCGACCGCGCCCTTATCCCCGTTGCGCCCAGAGGCGCACTACCCGCAGGTCACCCTCATCCGCCCCCGGGTCACAACCCGAATGCTGGCCAGTCCGTCGAGCAGTTCGCGTGCCCTTCGTGCGCCGCGTGTGCTCGCCCGTCGTCGCGCGTGCCGGAAGCGCTACTTCGCGCCAGTCGTCGGCGCGGTGCGCCCGCTGCGCAGCAACGCGACGGCGCGCGGGACGACGACGACGACCGCGATCACGTTGCCGAAGAGCAGCAGCGGAATGGCCGGCTCCAGATACCGGGGCAATCCGAGCAGGCAGCATGCGAGCAGCCACGGCAGGACCGTCAGCAACCCGATCACGAGCAGGCGGCGATGCCAGCGTGCGAGCAGCAATACACCGAGGATCCCGACGACCACCGCGACCGCGTTCTTGTCGAGCAGCAGCCACTGCCACGGCGCGGGCAGCAGGTGATCGCGCGGGACGTGCGTCAACGAGACCTCGCTGAGGAACCAAGTCCACGAACCACGCTCCGCGCACACGCTCGCGCCCAACCGAGGCCGACTCCAGTAGGCTGTCGGGATGAGGAGACTCCGCACCATCGTCCCGCCGTGGGTTCCGGCCCTGCTCGCGCCGATCGTCGTCGCGTTCGCGCCGCTCTCGGCCACCGCGCAGGCGCCTGCCACCGCGATCGAGAAGCCGTTCCTGTGGCGGATCGAGACTCCGGTGCCGAGCTACGTGTTCGGCACGATCCATCTGCCGGACGAGCGCGTGACGACGTTGCCCAACACCGTGGACGCCGTCGTCGATGCCACAGGCGCGCTGTTCACCGAGATCCCGATGGACACCGCCAGCATGATGAAGGCCGCCGAACGCGTAAAACTGCCCCAGGGCACGCAGCTGTCCGACGTCGTCGGCGAGCCGCTGTGCGCGCGGCTGCGCGACCATCTCGAGAAGAAGGGATTGCCGGTCGCGATGTTCGACCGCGCCCAGCCCTGGGTGATCGGCACGCAGCTGGCCATTCTCGACCAGATCAAGCAGCTGGCGACGAAGCCGCCGCTCGACCTGATGCTGGCCACGCGCGCGAAGAAGGCGAAGAAAGAAGTCGGCGCGCTCGAAACGCTCGACGAGCAGTTGGACGTGTTCGGCGACCTGACCAACAAGGAGCAGACGACGTTCCTGACCAAGGCGCTCGATCGCGTCGAACGCGACGCAGCGGCCGGCAAGAACACCGGTGAGACGATGATCCAGCTCTACCTGCGCGGCGACGAGGCGGCTGTCGCGAAAGAGCTCAACGACTACGAGCTCGGCGACGCGGCGCTGCAGGAGAAACTGATGCTGCGGCTGCTCGACGAGCGCAACGTGCGCATGGCCGATCGCATCGTGCGCCGCCTGCAACAGGCCCCGCATCGCAGCAACCTGTTCGCGATCGGCGCGGCGCACTGCGCGGGGAGGTCGAACCTGCTGCAACTGCTCGCCGAGCGCGGTTACCGGCTCACGCGTCTGGATCTGACCGACTCGGACGCGGCGCGGGC
>Ga0111539_10001487_pt1 | contig 31298 bp, 26 predicted proteins | sample RhiMethybrSRZTD1_FD_79667 | JGI IMG/M metagenome (GOLD analysis project Ga0111539, IMG submission 79667) | Populus rhizosphere microbial communities from Tennessee, USA - Rhizosphere MetaG P. TD hybrid SRZTD1 (version 2) (version 2) | ecosystem: Host-associated > Plants > Roots > Rhizosphere >...
AAGATTCGGCTGTGGATAACACAACCGATGGCTATAGGTATTACGACAACCTCCCCGGAGAGAAACTGCTCATCGAGGTAGTCGGCGGTCATTTTGCTTTTTCGACCACGATGGTGGACCCGTGGGACCCGAATTTTCCCTACGGCTGGGACGATCAGACAAGAGCAACTCAAAATCTTCTCATACGAGCCTGGTTCAGTTACTGGATGTGCGAGGACGACCGCTTCTTGACCTATCTCTGCGGCGCCGAATCCCAGGCCGATCATCCGGGTAGCAACTCGAAGGTGACGATATGGAAAGACACCTGCGCGTTCAAAGCACGCGGGAGTGCGTCGAAGTCGGGAACCGCTCCGCAGAGCGACCATTCCCCAACTCGAAAACCGTCGCTATTGCGTGCTCCGACGCAATAGCAAGCCGTTTGATTGGGGCGCTTGCCCGGCGCTCGTGCCCTTTCGTGAACAAGAAGAATGCGCTTCTTGCAATGCGGAGTAGACCTCCGAAAACCGCTTGCGCCGTTCGGAAATCTTCACGAACACCGTCGGACGCTCTCTTCTGTTGGTACTCGCAACGTTTCGCAATAACGCAGAGGCGGAGATGCGCGCGGCTTCCGAGCGCAACCGCGGCGCCCGGCACGCTGAATTTGATTCGCCCGGTGAGCTCGCCCGGCTTTGCGGTCACGGTCTCGAGCGCTTCGAGCGCGCCGTCCACCGCGGGACCAGCGGTCTCGAGGAGGCGTTGGCCGGCGTCGGTGAGTGCGACGCTGCGCGAAGTGCGCGTAAGGAGCGCGAGTCCCACACGCTCTTCGAGTTGGCGCACGGACTGACTTAACGCGGAGGTCGACACCCCAAGGTCTCGGGCGGCGGCTGCGAAGCTACGGCGTCGCGCGACCGCGAGAAAAGCTGATAACGCATTCAGTGGAGCGAAGGACACGGGTAAGATTTCTACCGCAGCGGCGCCCGGAAGGACACATCGTGCGCCGATGCTATCGGAGGCGGGCCGAGTTACCGTGCTTCGGGGCGGGGCGCTCGGGACGACTTTCGGAACATCGTTCCGCGTTTCCCGAAACAGGAGAACGTCGGCGCCGCTCTGGTGCAACTCTTCCCGGACGAGCTGCGCGGCATTGGCGAAGCGCTCGAACAAGTTCAGGTACAGGGCGACCGCTATCCTGCGCACCTCGCGGCGCGCGCTGGGCGGTGACCGACGACATCACGTGAATGCTCCCACCGCTAGGCCTTAAGGCCCAGCGCCGGGCCACGGCACCGAGCCTCTCTCCTAGGTCAGATTGACGATCTCGGCAGCTCGACGCACCGTCGTTGACTAACCCTCGCCGTACCATGGGGAACTAGCTCCCCAGTCCCGACAAAAGGGACTCCCACCTGTGGCTCGAACGAGGAGATCGACTCCGCCATGCAAGCCGCTCCGCAGATCCCCGTTGCCGCCGACGAGCGGGTCGAGCGCGCTTCTTCGCGGATAGGCAACCTCATACGCGATCGGTGGCGTCTCGATGCCGTCCTCGGCGTCGGGGGTACGGCTTCGGTCTACGCCGCGACGCATCGCAACGGCAAGCGCGTGGCGCTGAAATTTCTCCACCGCGAGCTCTCCTCGAGTGTCGAGATGCGACAACGTTTCGTCGACGAGGGGTATGTGGCTAATTGCGTCGAGCACCCGGGGGCGGTGTCGGTGATCGACGATGACGTGACCGAGGACGGCGACCCATTTCTCATCATGGATCTGCTCGAGGGAGAAACGGTCGACCAGATGGTCGGCGAGGGAGGATGGCTCCTGCCTCGCCCCGTTCTCGCGATTGCCGACGAAGTGCTCGATATCCTCGCTGCTGCACACGACAAAGGAATCGTCCATCGCGACGTCAAACCCAGCAATATTTTCGTCGGGTGCGATGGCAAGGTCAGTCTTCTCGATTTCGGTATTGCTCGCATGACGACGCCGGGACGCACCCACACGACGAACGTGGGTACGCCGCTTGGTACTCCGGCATTCATGCCGCCGGAGCAGGCGCGTGGCCGTTGGGACGAGCTCGACGGCCGAACGGATCTTTGGGCGCTCGGCGCGACCATGTTCTTCCTTTTGACCGGACGTGACGTACACGAAGCAGAGACGGTCAACGAAGAGCTCTTGGCGGCTATGACGAAGCCAGCACCTTCTTTGGGAGAGCTCGCACCACACCTGCCCAAGGCGCTCATCCATTTCGTCGATCGCGCGCTCGCGTTCGACCGGAACGACCGCTGGTCAAGCGCACGCGAAATGCAAGCCGCCGTTCGCAAGCTTCACGATCACCTCGACTCGGAACCGATCCCGCTGGTCAGCAAGTCGAATGCGGCGGCATCGGTGAGCCCTACCCTGGTCACGCCGAGCCTCACGCCGGTGGCGTCGCGTGCCTTGCCACGCTCGCGACGTCCGCGGCCGGCGCTGGTCATCGCGGTCTCGACCGTGACTTCGTTCCTTGCGCTGTTCGCCGTCCGTGAGATTGCCAGCACCTTGCGCGCGAGCTCTGCTCGCTCGTCCGGGTCCGCGCCGCACGAAGTTCTGGCGAGCCATCGTCCCGCAGCACCACCGGAAGAATGGCCGGCGCGGGCGGTCGACGAGATGCCGCTCGATGTCGCGCCTGCGCCGACGAGCTCCAGCGGAGCACCGCCCGAATCCGCGGCAACGCCACCCAAAGCGTCCTCTCTTCGTCCCAAAGCGGTTTCGCGTTCCGTGACGGAAGCGCGAACGTGGAGCGCCTCGGCAAAGCCGTCGCCGACGGCCCCTCTCGCCCAGGAACGTGCGCGCGAGCCACCCGCCGATCCATTGGCTAGGCGCAAATAGTCTCCGATGCTGCGATTGTGCTGGATTGCAGCGTGTTGTTCGCTCTCGATGCTAACCCCTGAGCTCGCGAATGCAGAGGCGCGCGATCCTGCGGCAGCCGAAGCGCTTTTCCGACGCGGTCGGGACGCCATGGCGGCCGGCCGATACGAGGACGCGTCGCGGTCGTTCGCCGAGAGCCAGAGGCTCGATCCTGCCGCGGGCACCTTGATGAATCTTGCAACGTGTGAAGAGAAGCTCGGTCGCTTGGCGAGCGCCTGGCAGCACTGGAAGGAAGCGACCGATGCGCTGGGTCCGGACGACGACCGGGCGCCTCTCGCCCGAAGTCGCGTGGAGGCGCTCGAAAGGAAGGTCCCACGGCTCGCCGTCGTTCTTGCCTCAGGTCGCGAACGAGGAGCTCGCGTTACTCGTGACGACATCGAGCTCGGTGCCGCGACGCAAGGCGTCCCGCTGCCCGTCGATGCCGGAGCTCACACGGTGACGGTCCGCATGCCCGGCCATCGCACGGAGCGCGTGACGGTTCGCGTCGTGGAAGGCGAGTCGAAGCAAATCGAGGTGCATCCGGGGCCGGAAGAACCTGCCGCCGCCGCGGAAATCCCGGGCACCGGCACTTGGCCCCGCACGCTGGGATGGGTGCTCGCGGGCACGGGTGTCGCCGGTGTGGGGACCGCGGCGGTCACCGGCATCATGCTGCTCGATTACAAACAAACTGTCGACGCAGATTGCCCCAACAAATCCTGCGCGACGCAAGAAGGATTCGACGCCGCTGCGACGGCAAGGACGCTCACGACGGTCAACACGGCCGCGTGGATCGCGGGCGGCGTCGGTCTCGGGCTCGGTGCCTACCTCTTGATTTCTACAGCCCCGAAAGACAAGGGAACCACGGCCTTCGCACCGAGCGTGAGCCGCGATGGTTTCTCCGTCTGGTGCCGAGGGAGCTTTTGATGCCGCTCGGATCCGCTGGTCATCTCCGGCGCACGAGGACGACGTTGTGCAGCGTCGCGCTCTTCGCGACGAGCTTCGGCACGTGCGGTTGCGCGCTCGTCGAGGGGTTCGACTTCGACGGCTATCGTCTTTCCTCGAGCCCGGGAGAACCTGATGCGTCTTCGCCCGATGCGTCTTCGTCCGACGCTTCGTCGCCCGATGGCCCCACCTGCATCCCGATCACCTGCGCAGAGCTCGGCGCGGAATGCGGCAAAGCTCCCGATGGATGCGGTGGCGTGCTCGAATGCGGACCTTGCGAAACCGGCTTCTGCGGTGGGCGCGGGCGCAACCGATGCGGTGACGACCCTTGCTCACCGAAAACATGCACCGACCTCGGTGCGAGCTGCGGTGAGATCTCCGACGGATGTGGCGGCACTGTGCAGTGCGGCCATTGCGTTCCTCCCGAAACGTGCGGCGGCGGGGCGATATCGAAAAAGTGCGGATGCACGCCGCTTACGTGTCCCGACCGCGGCGCCGAATGCGGCGTCGTGTCCGACGGCTGCGGCCACATGATCGACTGCGGGAGCTGCCCCGGGACGACTTGCGGCGCGAACGGCGTGCCCAACCGATGCGGCTGCACGCGGACCACCTGTGAAATCGAGCAGGTGAACTGCGGGACGATCCCCGACAAGTGCGGGGGAATGATCGATTGCGGAACGTGCACCGCTCCCGCGATCTGCGGAGGAGCAGGCCCGGGCCGCTGCGGGGAGCGCCCCTGCGTACCCAAGACGTGCGTGGAGCTCGGGGCCGCGTGCGGCACGGTTTCCGACCAATGCGGCAAAATCATCGACTGCGGAACGTGCCCTTCGCCGACCTCGTGCGGCGCAGGCGGCATCGCCAATCAATGCGGTTGCAAGCCGACCACCTGCGCGATGCAAGGCAAAGATTGCGGCTCGATCCCCGACGGCTGCGGCGCGATGTTGAACTGCGGGACTTGCACCGCGCCTGAGACGTGCGGAGGAGCAGGAGAGCCCAACCAGTGCGGTTGCACACCGAAAACGTGCGTGATGCTCGGAGCGGAGTGCGGAACGATCGCGGATGGGTGCGGCGGAACTCTAGACTGCGGAGCATGCACGCCGCCCAACCGGTGCGCCGCCAACGGGACGCCGAACCGATGCGAGTGCAAGCCCACGACGTGTGCCGCGCAGAACGCCAACTGCGGCACCATCGCCGACGGCTGCGGACACATGCTCGCCTGTGGTCAGTGCAGCGGCACCGAGACGTGCGGGGGTAGCGGCCCGAACCGCTGTGGCCCGGGTCCCTGCTCACCGACGACGTGCGGCGCGCTCGGATACGACTGTGGGGACGCGGCGGATGGCTGTGGCGGCACCCTTCATTGCGGAACGTGTGAAGCGCCGGCGACCTGCGGCGGTGCCGGCAGCGCCAACCACTGCGGCTGCACGCCCAAAACATGCGATGCCCTCGGCGCGTCGTGTGGATCCATCGACGATGGTTGCGGCAGAATGCTCGACTGCGGCACGTGCAAAGGAAAGAAAGTCTGTACCAACAACGTGTGCGTCAAACCGATGCCCTAGCGTCTGTTTGGTGCTCGCTTTGAAGCCGTGAATTCTGTTCGATAAGTCGCCACGAAACGCATTAAGCTCTTCTCGTGGTCCCGCGACGACGTCCCCTCCTCTGCCCGGTCTTGATGATCCTCGGGGTGAGCCTGGCCACCGGAACGCCATCGAGGTTGGCGACGGCGCAGACGGCGCAACCTGCGAGCCGTCCCAAAGAGGAGGAGCGAACGGCTCTCTATCGGGAGGGCGTGGCCCTGGCGGAAGCAGGGAGGTGGAACGACGCGCTCCAAAAATTCGAGAAGGTCGTCGCGATTCGATCCGCGCCGCCCGCACTCATCGCGCTTGCGACCGCGCAAGAAAAAGTCGGAAAGCTGGCTAGCGCCAAACGCACGTACTTGAGTGCGCACGCGCAAGCGGCGGCGCTCGGCGACACCGCCATGGCAGAACGGGCAGAAAGGGCGCTCACTGCGATCGACGGGCGCATTGCGCGCATCGTCGTGGTCGTGCCGTACGATGCGAGCGGGGCCGAGGTCCGGATCGACGGCAGTCCGGCAGCGGCCGATCCCAGGGGAATCGAGGCCGATCCCGGCGAGCACGAGGTCATGGTCAATGCGCCCGGGCGGTCCACCGTTCGGAAACGCGTTACGCTAGCGGCCGAGGAACGAAGAGAGGTCGCCGTGGAGTTCGGCCGTGTCGACGCAGTCGATGGCGCTGCGGCCTCCAGTACGCCGTCCGCCTTACCGCAATCGGGCGACGATGTCCGCGGTGGTCCGCCGATGGGAAGCTGGATTCTCGGGGGCGCGGGAATTGCCGCTTCGGTCACCGGCTTGGTGATCCGCATTGAGGGACAGGACCGTTATGGGGACGTGCGCGAGCAATGCCCAAACGATTCGTGCGCGACGACCGCTGAAGTCGAGAAGGGGAACGCGGCACGCGAACAAATGCTCGTCGGATCCATCGTCGCTGGCGCGGGGCTCGCGCTCATCGCGGGCGCTGGCGTGTGGTGGGCGCTTACGCCCTCTCCTTCCAACTCGGAAAGGGCGCAAGCGCCGGCAGCGCGGATCTCCGTCGCCCCCACCCTGCTCTACGGCGGAGCAGCGATGATGATGCGCGGAAGCTTTTGAATGCAACGCGCGCGAAGCTGACGCGACGGTTCGTCACCCCGGGTCGGTTGGAAGGCCCGTCGTCGGCTTCTTCCCGGGTAAACGTGGGGGGTTGGTCGCTTTGGACGGGCGCGCCGGTACCGAAGGTGGCGCGGACGTTGGGATCACCGGAGGCCTTGGTGACATCGCAGGCGCTTTGCTCGCGACTGCGGGCGGTTCCGACGATGGACGTGCGACCGACGAAGAAGGTTCGACCGGGGAGCCGCCCACTGGCTCGCCGTCATTCTCCAAGGGTCGCGATACGCCGGACGGCATCGGTAAGAAATCACCGTGCGCGGATACGACCGACGACGACGCAGGCGCCGTCGCTCTTGGTCGAAGGCCCACAACGGCCGTAGCGATCGCTGACGCTGCGAGCACCAAAGCGATCGCGATCACGCTCCGACGAGCTCGTGTCGCGCGCGGGCCGACGCGCGACCAACCCGCTGCCGTGGCCGTCGCGTTGGCGGGAAGCATCGGCCCTGAGAGCGCGAGGACAGCAGATGTCTCCTGCGACCGGTTCACCGCGGCCGGCAACGAATGCTTCGCTTCATCGCGCGAAGCGAAGGGAGCAATGGCTGCTGCGAATGCCGCCGCGTCGGGGAAACGTCGATCGCGATCTTTCTCGAGGCCGGTCATGATGGCCGCCTCGAGCCCCGGGGGAATGTCCTGCCGATAGGCCCGCAGCGGGGTAGCAGCGTCTGCCACGATGGCGGCTGCGATCGCCGTGGCCGTCTCCCCGATGAAAGGAGAACGCCCGGCGAGCAGCTCGTAAAGGATCACCGCCAGCGCCCACACGTCGCTGCGCGCATCGACGTGTTTGGCGGACCGCACTTGTTCCGGTGACATGTAGAGCGCCGTTCCCATCACCGAAAAAGTGTTGGTGACGCTCGCCGCGCCGTCCTCCTCGATGACTTTCGAAATGCCGAAGTCGAGGAATCTCACCGAGCGTCCGCGTTCATCGGCCGCGAGCAAGAGGTTGCTCGGTTTGAGATCACGGTGAACCGTGCCTTGTCGGTGCGCTTCTCCCATCGCGTCGCATGCCTGCAGGACGTAATGCACGGCTTCGCTGACCGGCAAAGGACCGCGCGCCGCGATTTCCGCGGACAGATCACGCCCTTCGAGAAACTCCATCACCATGTAGGGCGTGCCGTCATCGAGCGTGTCGACATCGACGACGCGCGCCACGTGGGGGCTGCGCAGCTTGACCGCAGCCCGCGCCTCCCGTTCGAAGCGCGCGACGGTTTCGCCGTCCATGGCAAGCTCCGGCCGCAACATCTTGATCGCGACCCGCTGGCGAAGGCGAAGATGCGTAGCTTCGAACACGACCCCCATACCGCCCGACCCGAGCACGCGGATGATCGCGTACTTTGCGCCGATGACATCACCCGGATTCGGAAGTGCGGAGCGACCTAGCACCGTACCGAGTATATCGGTACTATCGCAGCGAATGCGCTGGGGACCCGCATTTCTCGCGCCTCTGGCGCTCATCTCGTCGCAATGCCTGCCGCCCAAGCTCGAGCTCGGCCCTGCCGACGGGGCTGCAGGACGGAGCGGGAGCGCTTCGTCCGAGGCCGGTCCATCGATTGACGACGCCGGTCCCATCGATGGTTTCGATGAAGGAGGCGGTGCAGCAGGAGCCGGCGGATCGGGGCAAGGCGGCGTCGATGGTGCCGCAGGCCAGGGTGGCGCAGGAAAAGGGGGCGCCGCGGGAAATACTGGTGCCGCAGGCAAATCCGGTGCTTCGGGCAGCGGCGGCGCGAGCGATGGTGCAGCCGGAAGCGGCAACGCGGCGGGCGTCGGAGGCGCGTCCGGACGAAGCGGCGCTTCGGGCAGCGGCGGCGTCGGTGGAAATTCCGGTGCAGCGGACGGCGGCTTCCCCGATGCAACCGCTGGCAATGCGGGCTCCGGATCGGGCGGAAGAGATGCCGCAAGCGATGGGCCTACGTACCCTTCGTGTTACCTCGAATATCCGCTGCCCAACATTCTCTTCTGCGACAATTTCGAGGATCCGGCGCTCCCGCGATGGAACTCATACCACAATCCAGAAGCGGCCATCGACGGTGAGACGCGCCACGACACCACGGTCCGACATCGCGGCAACGGGGCGCTCTACAGCCGCAAGGACGGCGTCGGCGACGGAACACCACGCTACGTCGATGTCCTCGGCGATCGCACGTCGGGGCATCTCTATCTGCGCACGTGGCTCTATTTGCAATCGCCTCTTCCGAGCGCGATACCAGCGGGCAGCGCCGCGAGCCTGCTCGTCCTCGGCGAGAGCACGTATCCCTACGAAGGAGTGAGCCTCACACTCGCACAACAGGGGCTCAGTCTGACGATCCGAGGTGAGTGGCAGGATCACGTCCCCAAACCGACGTACGTGATGCCGTCCAATCAATGGCTCTGCTTACAGGTCGACTTCGAAATCGGCGCGACCGCGGTGCCGACAATCCGCATCGACGGGCTAGATCTGATGCCCGTCATTTGCCCGGTTCACGACGCGGGCACCTGCAACATGCTCATGCGGACCAGCTACGGCCGCCTCTGGATGGGCATCAACTGGACGAACTACGATCCCGCCGCCGGGATGCCGTCGGTGGTGTTCTACGATGACGTCGTGGTCAGCACGGAGGATATTGGGTGCGATTGAGGCGATTCAAGATGCTGCTTCGCCCTTGAGGGCACCCCCTTCGGCACCAAGGGCCTCGACCCGTGTCCCCGCCAGACGAACCTCGAGTCCGCCGTACTCCGAGCGCACGAACCTCAAGTCGAACCCGTGAATTTCCGCGGCACGTCGTGCGATGTCGATACCCAATCCCTGTCCTTCGGGCGCCCGGGTTCGCGCCTCGTTGCCGCGAGCGCCGCGCTCGGCGAGTTTCGCGAGATCGGCATCAGGAATTCCGGGGCCGTCATCGATGACGCGAACAAGGAACCGATCCGTACCCTCGGGCTCCACGATGACGGCAACGTGCCCGCCGGCATGATTATAACGGACGGCGTTGTACGCAAGATTACTCACTGCCTGCTCGAGAAGCGTGAGATCGGCCATTGCGTACAAGCTCCGCGTGGGCACGGCGCTTTCGAGCGATACTTTCCTCTCTCGCGCGATGGACGAATGACGACCGACGACGCGCATCGCGAGAGCGCCCAAATCCACGCGATCTCGTTGCACCCGAGCGTTCGAAACTTCGAGCCGCGCAACCGCCCCGAGATTGTGGATGAGCGAAGCGATGTAATGAGCCTCAGCCATCGCCAATGAGATGGTTTCTCGTACACTGCCATCGGCACTGGGAACGGTATCGCGCATCGTTGCCAAGTGACCTTGCAGGACCGTGAGCGGAATCGCGACGTCGTGAGTCGTGTTCGCCAGAAAATCGCGTAATGCCTGCTCGCGTCGATCGCGTTCGGCCATCTGCGCTCGGATCTCCCGGCCGGCGGCAACGAATGCGCGCGCAAGCTCGCCGATCTCGTCCGTACCGCCGACGACGATATCGTTCTGGTACGAGCTCGAAGCGGATTGGCGTACCGCCTCGGTGAGAGACCGAATTCGCCGAATGACCGGACCGATTGCGCCGAGCACGGCGACGAAGAGGATGAACACGGGAAGCACCCAAATGTTCGTCGCGGGAAGCAATCCTCCCCACTCGAGCGGCACCCCTTGCGCGAGCACGTAGGCACAAGGACCAGTTCCCCAGGGCATGCGGACGAGGACTTCGATCTCTGCCGCTCGCCAGGTGAAGGGCGCAACGGCAACTCCCTGCTGCGCCGCTGCCGAGGCGAGCGCGGGGGAAATGCCGGGAGCGTTTGGGTCTCGCGATTGGAACTGCTCGTCGTACGCAAACGCCTTCGGAGGCGGTGGCCATCGCGGCGGCCGAAAAGGCGGAGGAGGCGGCGGCTTGGATCCCGGAGAATCGAATGGCCTTGGTGGCGGCGGTCGTCCAGGAAAGGCGTGGTCGCCAAATAGGACGGTGCGCAGGCTCTCCGGGTTGGCCTCGCACGCATCGCGTTTCGAAGGCACATACGCAACGAGCATGCCGGTAAGGGCCTGCTCGGCGGCGCGACGCTGGGCGATGTTGTCGGCGATGACGAGGCCTAGAAAAACCGGCACCACACAAGCGACCGCGATGAGCGAAAGGCGGGAGCGCAGCTTCATTCGCGGGTCCCCGCATTCAATCGATAGCCGATGCCCCACACGGTCTCGATCGTGACTGCCGATCCAAGCTTCTTACGGAGCCGCGAGACGTGGACATCCAAAGTTCGCTCGGTTCCGTCTCGATCGGCGTTCAACGCCTGCTCTACCAACGATCGACGCGTAACGGCAAAACCCGGCCGTTCTGCGAGGACCGCGAGGATGTCGAACTCAGCGCGCGTGAGCTCTACCCGCTGCTTGTCGACCAGCACCTCTCGACGATGAGCGTCGACCGAGAGACCGCCGATTTCCAGGGAATGACCGCGAGCGAGTGTGGGGCGGCGCAGTCGTGCCCTCACGCGCTCGAGGAGTTCCTCGGGCCAGAATGGCTTCGTGAGGTAGTCGTCCGCCCCCAGTTTGAGCGCACGGATCTTGTCGGCCGTCTCGATGCGCGCGCTGAGCACCAGCACGGGCACCTCGGATTTCTCTCGTAAGTCCTTGAGCAAATCCATTCCATAAAGGCCCGGGAGCATCAGGTCCAAGATGACGAGACCACAAGCGTGAAGCTCGGCCTTGCTCAACCGGCGGCCCTCGGTCAGCCATTCCGCCTCGTAGCCCGCCTTCCTCAAGCTCTCCAAGATCTGTAGTCCGAGCTTGGAGTCGTCCTCGATGACTAGGATTCGCTGTGACACGTCCACATTGTGACCTGTTTTGGAGTCGTTTTGCCAACGACCCGCGTGGGTGATGGGAGAGTTGTCTTAAGACTTTCTTAACGTTCGTGTCCCACAAGTCATAAGGAGAGATGAGAGCGAAGAGCAGCGCTGCACTTCATTCCCTCGACAGCGGGCCTGTCAGGCCTGAATTCGGAGCGCTGGTCGGCGAATCCACGGCGATGAGGGGGGTGTTCGCAGCGATCGAACGAATCTCGGTTACCAACGCGTCGGTGCTGATCGTCGGCGAAGTTGGAACGGGCAAGGAGCTCGCGGCACGGACCATTCACCGGGCCAGCTCGCGGGCGGGTGGCCCTTTCGAGGTCGTGGATTGCAGCGGGCTCTCGGATTCCGTCATCGAGGCCGAATTGTTCGGGAGCGACAGCGATCGCGGAGGGGCGTTCGAGCGAGCCGAGGGGGGGACTCTCTTTTTTGACGAAATCGGGAATCTACCACTCGCGCTCCAAACCAGACTTTTGCACGCGCTGCGTGAGCAACAGATTTGCCCCGGTGCTGGTGCTCGCCTCAGACACGTCGACGTACGGATAGTCGCATCGACCAATCGCGATCTGCGCAAAGACGTCGGCAGTGGGCTGTTTCGTGCAGACCTCTATTACCGGCTTGCGGTGATTCAGATCCGCATGCCGGCGCTCCGTGAGCATCCCGAAGACATACCGCTTTTGGCTCGCGCCCTTCTGCCGCAGATCGCTCGAGAGCGCGACCTCGCGGTGGACATCGAACCGGACGATCAGGTACTCGCGTCGTTTTCCAGACAGAGCTGGCCGGGCAATGTACGTGAGCTACGCAATTGCCTCGAGCAATTGGTCATTCTGCGCGCGATACCGGAAATTGGAGAGCATGGCGACGCGGTCAACGGTGACCCTTCCCACGGCGCTCTATCCCGTATGGGCTCGGCCACCACAACGCCGCTCGACTGCAACGTGGATGCAAACGACGCCCTGCTTCGCCTACCGTTTCGGGTAGCCAAAGCACAGCTCGTTCAGCGATTCGAACGTCAATACATTGCGAGGCTCCTTCATGCGACCGGTGGCAACGTAGCCGAAGCGGCCCGTCGCGCGGGCGTCGATCGGGTGACGTTGTTTCGAGCGATTCATCGCTTGAATCACGAGGCGCCCAAGGCCCACACCGCGAGCCCACCTTCGCCCGTGTGACGAGCTGCCCATCTCTCAATGCGCCGGAACTCGGCGCGCATCGCGTCAGGGCCGCGAACAGGCTTTGATCTCCTCAAGATAACGCGGCGCAGGCTGACATCGGTCGAAGAAGACGTCGCTCATCGGCGTGTCGTCGTCGAGCGACGCCGTATCGCATTGCGCGCTGCACGACTGCAGGCAATCGGAGATGGTCTTGGCGGTGGCGTAGAAACACGTCGCCAAACCTTCGGCGGCGTGCCGATCGAGCGCTGACACGTAGCAAGCGCGGTCGTAGCCGTTGAAGCGCGTCGCCCAATCATAACAACTGGGATTGGTGTTATTGGCGCACTTGCACATGGTTCGAAGCGCGCTTTCGAATTCCGCGATGGCGCGTTCTCCGGCCGACCCCGCATCGGAAGCGGCGTCGGATGAGGAATCGGATGCAGCGTCGGCGGACCTGGCTCCGGCGCTTCCTCCGGTTCCCCCTGCCCCCCCGGTCCCTTCGGTCGTGCGACCGCCGCAACTCGCGATGAACGCGCCGACGACGCCAACTTCGAGAAGAAGTCTGCCCCGCATGGTCGCCAACCTAGCACGAGCTTCGTCGCTGATCGCGATGCATCGCCGTGATTCGAAACGATCAAGATGCATCTGCTTGGCGTTCGCGGTTACGCGAGCGCCACGCCGGATCGTGGCGAGTGGGCAACGGGCCGGCCGATCGTTTACATGCGCTCCGCGCGCCCGCGATTGCATGAACGGCCTTGGCAGCAGCGCCGGCATGGCGATGACCACCTGGTAAGCGCACTGACCAGTCTCGCTGGCGCGACGATACCTTCACGGCGTTTTTCTCTGTTCCGACGGGCAAAGTGCCTGAAAACCAGGTCTCTGCTTGAGCTTATCGAGAAAAGAGCTCCGGATCGCGCTGCGGCTGGGTTCTTGCAATTTGAACCATCTTGGCTCGACGCACAGCCGGCGAGCTTCGCCGCAATTTCGGAGGTTCGATCACAGTGGCCCAGCTCAATCGCACGTTTGCTCACGCGCTGCGAACGCCGTTGCCGGATTCCAGCGATTCAGATGATGTCGTTTTGGCTCTCGAGACCGCACGAGCGCTCGAAGCGCGAGGCGACGTGTCCGAGGCGACCAGGTGGCTTCGGCGTGCCGCAGAGGAAGCGGAAAACCAAGGCCATGACGCGCGCGTTCTCCTCTTCGCACACGTCGCGGCGGACTTGTCGAGCTCCGTTCCGCCGCGGCCATCGGCGCCCGTTCCGGCGCCCGCGCGACGCGCCGAGCCATCCGATCCGTCGGACCTCACCGAACCCAGCATCCGGCAGCCGGACTTCGCCGCTACGGTGCCTCGAGCCAAGTCAGGCGCGCACGGCGCTCCCGATCCATCTCTCCGCACGATTCCCGACGACGAGACCTCCCCGTCGCTGTCGTTCGTATGCCAGCTCTCGATTTCGCCCGCGCAGCCAGTCTCGACGCGGATGATGCGCTTGGGCGCGATTCGAGTTGCGATCCGGAAAAGCCCGGGCGAAAAGCGCTTCTCCGTCGAGCAGCTTGACGCGGGGCAAGCCCTGCCGGCTGGAACGATCGAAGGCATGCTCATCGTCGGTCACGATGTCGATGACTCGCGAGAATCGCCGACCGAAGAGCGAGGCAGGCGCGGAGCCAAAACCTAGCTTCAAATCGGTTCATCCCCAACGCGAGAAACGATACGGCCGAGCATTTCGGCAAACGCATCGAGATGGAAGGGTTTCGGAACGAACGCATCCGCGCCCGCCTCGATGCAGGCGGCGCGAACGCTGACCGATGTTTGAGCGCTGGTCATCACGACGGGAATGTCTTGGAGCGATGGGTCCGCACGAATCTGCTCGCAAACGTCGTAGCCCGAGACGTTGGGCAGATTCATATCGAGGTAGACGACCGCGGGGCGCCGTTCGCGAATTAAGTCCAGCGCCGATTCACCGTCCGAGGCCGTGAGGACTTCGAACCCGTAGTCGGCGAGCTGCTCGGCGACGCAGGTCTGGGTGTCTTCGTGGTCCTCTACGACCAACACAAGCTGTCCTCGAGGGTTCGTTTGCATGATGCCTCGCGTGAATCTTGATAAGTGGGCCAATTGCCCAGCGTCGAATCATTGCTGAAACACCGCCCGTGATCATCGGGCTTAGGTAGAGCAGTGGACCTGACCGTGCCGAATTCTGAGCTTTTCATTCGATGCGTGACGACGGCGCAGCCGTTTGCACGATTCGTTTTCGTCTTTACCCGACTTTCGACCGAGGGCGTTCCGCGCGGGAGGGCGGTAGCTAGGGAGTGTGCTGTATTCACAGCGCACATAGGCCCTAGCGCGAAAGGGCGGACAGCGATGGCGAATCCTGCCACGGATCATCTCGCGCAAGTTCGTGCCGGAACAACGCTGAACGGCAAATGGCACCTCGACGCCGTTCTCGGCGTCGGAGGCATGGCGACGGTCTACGCGGCCACTCACCGCAATGGTTACCGCGCCGCCGTGAAGATGCTTCACCCGCTTCTCTCTGCACAGGACGCCGCGCGCGAACGTTTTCTTCGCGAGGGGTACATCGCGAACAAGGTCGAACATCGGGACGCCGTCGATGTGCTCGACGAGGATGTCGACGAGGGCGGGAATGTTTACTTGGTCATGGAGCTCTTGGAGGGCGAACCGGTCTCCTCCCGCAAACGCGCGGCAGGCGGACGGTTACCGGTGACTGAGTCCCTCTGGATCGCCGGTCGCCTTCTCTCGGTCCTGGAGGCAGCACACGCCAAGGGAATCGTTCATCGCGATATCAAGCCGGAAAATCTGTTCCTTACTTCGGAGGGAGACCTCAAAGTGCTCGACTTCGGAATCGCGCGCTTTGGGTTGGCCCACACCGGCAACACACTTCGCGGCGTCGTGATGGGAACGCCGGGCTTCGCGGCGCCCGAGCAAGTGCGGGGCGAGTGGGATCTCGTCGATGCGCGTGCAGACCTCTTCGCCGTGGGAGCGACGATGTTCACCCTGATTGTCGGCAAGCTCATTCACGAGGACGCGACGCCCTATGCGCAGCTTAGGCAGATCGGCCTGCAACCGGTGCCACCGGTGCGCGATGTCGATCCAACCGTTCCGCGAGCGGTCGCCCGGGTGATCGATCGCGCGCTGTCATTTCGACCCGAAGACCGATTCCCAACCGCGACGGAGATGGGCCGCGCTGTCGCGTCCGCATTCGTTTCGCTGACCGGCCAGAGCCTCGGCGAGCGACTACCGGAGCCCCAGCACGTATCGGCCGTCAGTGAGCAATCCGAAGCGGCTCCAACGGCCATCTCGCCGGTCTTGCAGCGCGAGTCCGCGGCAGCACCTGCGCGATTGCGGAAATTTCGCGTTCCGCGGAGCTTTCGTGTCGCGCTACCGGTTCTCGCCATCGGCATTCTTGGCTTGACCGTTGGTTCCAAGCTCAAACGCAGCGGGTTGGTCGCTGCGCCTCCCAATTCAGGTCGCGCCGTTCTCGCCACCGGCGTAGTGACCGCTGCGCCCGCTGCGGAGATGAACGCCGCAGGGGGTGCCGTCGAATCAGAACCGCCCGCGACTTCGGCAACCATCCCGACGGAGAGCGCGGCGCCGCCGACGCCCTCAACCGGCGGCGCGCATGCTCCCGCACCGGCCTCCAGTATCCGCCATCCGATCGCTCCGACGGTCGCGGTTGCCGTAAGCGCGGTCGTACCGCCGACGAAGCCCGTCACGGCAGGCTCGCAGGAAGCTTCGCCTCCAGCTGCCGTCGGGCGTCCGGCAGAAGCGAAGCCTGCTCGTAGCACCGCCGGTCATATCGATTTCGTCGAGACGAGGCATTGAACGCATGATCGCGATGCGAGTAATCTCGACGGTGTCTTACGGACGTGCGGCCCGCTCGGTCATCGCCATCGCACTATCATTCGGAGCGTGTCTTCCGCTTCGAGTCGCTCAGGCGGGCGAATCATCGCCCGTCGCCGACCGGCTCTTCTCGGAGGGCCTCGAACTCGCGCGAAGAGGCGATTGCGCGCGAGCGCGAGCCAATTTTGCAGCGAGCTACGCAGCCGATCCGGCGCCGGGAACCCTCGTCAATTGGGCCCTATGTGAGGAAGAGCTAGGTCGTATCGGAACGGCGTTCGGGCTGCTTCTCGTCGCCGACCAGCGGCTTCCCGCAGGGCATCCCCGGCTCTCCGACGTGAAGAAGGAGCTTCTCGCCCTCGGCGAACGAGTCCCTTACCTTCGGATTCATCCGCTAGGACCGTTGCCACCAGGGACCGCGGTGCTCAAAGACGCCGCGCAGGTCCAGATGGCTGCACTCGATCAGCGGCAGCCGACCGATCCTGGGCATCACGTCATCGAAATACATGCGCCCGGGCACGAGGTCCGACGATACGAGGTCAATCTCGCCGAAGGCAGGACCTTCGATCTTGCCGTAGAACCAGGTGCACCAAGCACGCGAGCTCCGGCGTCCTCATCCACGGACTCCAACCAGCGGAGCGGGGATCTTCGCACGTTTGGCTGGATCGTCGGCGCGACCGGCATCGCGGCACTCGGCGTAGGTACCGTCACCGGCTTCATGGCGTGGTCGCGATGGAATGACGTGCAGCGCGGCTGCGATGTGGACGCCAAGACGTGTTACACCGATCAAGGCTACGAAGCGACCGCGTCAGGTCGTTCTCTCGCCACCGTAAGCACCGTCGCGTTCGCCGCCGGAGCGGTAGGTCTTCTCGGGGGAGGGTATATGATTCTGAGCGCTCGTCCCCGCAGCTCGTCGGCGAGTGGGCCTTCCGTGATTGCCGTCACGGCGAATGCGCAAGGCGTCCAACTTTCCGGAGCATTCTAGCGGCCACGCCTCAGAGGCACAGCCCGATCCAGTCGCCCCACGCGCATCTCTCACTGCACGTTCGTGTCTGTTTCAACAATCCGATCAGACAGCCACGCTCCTGTGTATCTCCCGGCGTGCATTCCCCTTCATTTTGGCAACTGTCCCAACTTCCCCAACTGCATTGCGCGCTGCAAACGCGCGAATGCGTCCCGCAGCGACCGCATGACTCGCGATCGAGTTGATCCGGTGTGCATGATTTTTCGTCCATGCAACTCGAGAAAGGCGACCATCGGAAGCCGCCGTCCGAAGCCTGACAGGTGCGCGATTGCGTCCCGCACGCGCCGCATGGTTGCTTCTCCGTTTGGTTGGGCATGCAAGTCGAATGTAGACACCCGCTCAACATCCACGCGCAATTCGGTGCACACGTGGCGGTCTGGGTCCCGTCCCCTTCGCATGACTGACGCTCCACGGAGCCGGGGGCACACGCGCCAGGTGGCTGCAGGCAAAACGGTGGATCCCAAACGCCACCTTCGTTGCAGATCTGAACATAGCGGCCGCAGTTCGTGCAATTGGTGATGTCGTTGACTTCTCCTTGCGTGCATCGACTGCCGCCTCCGTCCGTAGGTGGCGAGTTCCCATCAGCGTTCGCGGCACCATCACCCACGCCGTTCTCGGAAGAAGAATCGGGTGGCGTCGAATCGCGGCCTTCCATCGCCGTCGCGTCGTGTAGAACGCTGAACTCCTCGAAGTCGGCGCCAATGACTTGCTCACACCCAACCGCAAGCAGCGCGAGCAGCTGCGATAGCGATAGGAACCGAGTTCGCGTCCGGTTGGCGGGAAACACGACCATGGCGCGCTCCATCGACGGCGTCGATGCGAGCGAAGCGATTGTATGTCGCAGTCGACCTAGTCTGAACGGACTTTGGTCGCAGCCTAATCGTACACCAGCGACACTGAACCCAAGCCGCACCTCACGCACTCCGCGGAAACGCCGCGCAGAACGTGCTTCCGGAGCCAAGCGCGGATTCGACCCAGATTCGACCGCCATGGCCTTCGACGATTTCTTTCGCGAGAGTGAGCCCGAGCCCGAGGCCGCGCTGCGAGACACAATTGCCACGCCAAAAGCGCTCGAAAAGGTGTGGAATGTCTTCTTGTCGGATGCCGGGGCCCGAATCCGCTACCGAGAAGGTGACTTGGTCGGGCCGCACGTCGACGCTCAGCCGGATGGTGCCGTTCGCCGGCGTGAACTTGATTGCGTTTGCCACGATGTTGGCGAGCGCTTGATAGACCCTCTCGCGATCGCAACGGAGCGTACAAGCTGCGGCCGGCACATCGCTGATCACGCTCTGGTTCTTTTGGTAGGCCAACGGCTGCATGACGCCCATCACCTCGTCGACGACCTCCGCAACGAGCTGAGGTTTCTTGACGATGTGCAGGGTGCCGCGGTCGGCCCTGCCCGTATCGAGAAGATCCCGAAGGATTCTTTCCATTTTCGTCGCGGCGGCGACTTGCCGCATCGCGTACTTCCGCGCCGTCTCGTCCTCGACGAGCTCCGCGCGGCGCAGCAGTAGATTCGCGTACGTGCCAAGAGCAGCAACCGGGTTCCCGAGCTCATGCGACACGATCCAGAGAAGCTCTTCGCTCGCGCGCGCAGCCGCCTCTGCAGCGGCGCGCGCGACGCGCTCTTCTTGTAGAGCCTTTTGCTCTTCTTGCAGCGCCTTTTGCTGCTCGTGAATCTGCCGGCGCTTCTGATAGAGATCGACGAACACCGCCACCTTCGAGCAAAGGACGGCAGCGTCGTACGGTTTGACGAGGTAGTCGACTGCCCCGCTCGCGTACGCGCGAAGCATGTGCGCGCCTTGCGTGTCCATCGCCGTCAAAAAGATGATCGGAACGTGACCTGTAACGTCGTTCTGTTTGATGATGCTCGCGGCCGCGATACCGTCGAGCGCAGGCATCTGCACGTCCATCACGATCACCGCGAACTCCCGTTCAGCGGCGAGCTTCACCGCTTCCGCGCCGGATTGTGCGCGTACGAGCTCCAGCTCGAGCCGCCCGAGGACGGCCTCGAGGGCCAGCAGATTGGGAGGATGGTCATCGACCATCAGAACTGCTGGCGGTCCAGGTTCAAAGTGAGTCATTTTTCTGCCCGCGGCGCGGCTATTTCAGCTCGACCAAGTGTACCGCGGGACGCACTGATCCGAACAGCACGTGATGCGGGACCGAGTTCTTTCCTCCGCGGCCGCCCATGGCGTCGCGAAGCAACCGAGCCTTAACCGGCCGCCTTCTGATCGGGGCTTTCGCTCGCTGCCTCCGGCGGCCAGGATTGATGGTGGCGCGTGCAATATTGGTGAATTTGCTGAAGCTGCTCCTGCGACGGGCGGCGCGTCCAATAGGCTTTCGCGTTCAAGAGGGGAGGCGCCGCGTCTGGAACGATCAACCCGGAGCAAACGATGATGGGCAAGCTGCTCCACTGCGATTGTCTCTTCAGCGCGTAGACCAAATCCCACCCATCCAGCAAAGGCATGCGCAGGTCCGTGAGAAGAATGCACGGTGGTTCGTCCTCGTGCGCTTTCAGAAACTGCAACGCTTCCAAGCCGTTCCGCGCAGAGAAGACCTCATGTCCCACCGCAGTAAGATGGAATTCCGCGAGATCGAAAACGTCGTCCCCATCGTCAACGATAAGAACCTTGCACACGATGACCTCGTATGACTGAGCGGCCTCAAGTCTGGTAACGAGCGGGTCAAGGGGTAGAGGGCCTTTGGTCCCAGCCGGCGGGCGAGCGACCGTTAGGGGCCCATAGATGGGATCGTGGCCGCGGCGCGCGCGACCGGATGATGTCGTCCCGGCCCTCCGTCGGAGGTCGGCTTCGGTCGGTCACTGCCCCGGCGCGTCGGGCGGTCCTCCGTTCCCGCCGCCGTCGTTTCCACCTCCGCGACTCGAATCGGCGTCAATGTTGCCACGCCTTTGATGATATTGCCGCAGCGCTCCTCCGAATCGGAGCGCTGCAGCTTTGTCCAAGGGTCGTCAGCCGCCGTCGCGCAGACCCGCCAAGCACGCGCGGCTTTCCTCCGCGCAGATGGAAGGCCGCACACCGGTCGCGAGGCACGCGCGCAAATCATTGACGCAACCATGCACCGCAGGACCGCCATCGTTGCCAACAGGGTCGGTGAGAGCCCCGCGCGCTGCGTCTGGCAGGGTTCGGGATCCTGCATCCGGCGAGGGCCGGTCCACAGGCGGACCACCATCGCGAGGCGGGTTCGGGTTTCCAGCATCCGGCGGGTGATCGTGATCGGGCGGGCCAGCATCCGGATCAGGGCGCGGCGGAGGGGTGCCCCCTTCGGGGTGCGGCGGGCGCATTCCCGCTTCCGGATGCGGTGGCGGCGCGCCTCCATCAGGAAGCGCGCTCAACAAGCACGCGCGGAGTTGCTCCTCGCATACGGCGGCATCTTCGTTGACGAAGCATTCGCGCGCCTGCGTTTGGCAGCCCTCGACTGCGCGTAACGCATCCTCCGCGCTGAGATCCGCCGGTGCCGGGGATCTAGTCGCATCGGATGCTTGTCCACATCCTTGTCCAAAGAGCGAGGCCCAGGCTACGCCCAATCCGAAGACGGATGGCCGCACCCATCGAGCGACCCCGAGGGCCGTCAAATGAGAGGTCTTCAATTTAAGGTGCATTGCATGACTCCTTTCGTAAACCGCGGATCGCATTTCGGGTTCGGCTGCTACGAACCGCTGGGCGGTTACTCAGCAAAGGAGATGCCCAAACACGCTTTTGATTTTTTCGCACCGCGATTGACGGGGTCCCCGCGTGCTTCGCCGACATCTGCGGACGGTGCGACGCAAATCATCCGTCTGAGTCGCATCTCACATTGCCCGCGCTGGTCGGATAACTGTCCATCACCGGGCGCTGCCTGTACCGAGTTCGTCCTGCAGACGACGCGCAACCAACGGCACTGAAGCGTGGTCGCTTCTTGTGTCAGGTGGTCAGCGGAAGAGCCACGTGCCTCGACGATCGACTCCGTCACGTCGATTCGGTGATACCGGACGCGACGACTGACTCCGTCACGCCCGACTGATCAGCGTCTCACGCTTGTCGCTGGTGGCGCGTGTCCTTGCGGCGCGCGCGCCTCCGAGCGAAGGCCCACCCGATCAACACGGCTGCAATCGGCCAAGACGAGCGTTGCGATCGCTGGGCAACGCGGCACCCGCATCCCCCTTCGGCGTCTTCGGAGGATCCAGTCGTCGCGGAGCCCGCTACGCCGCCGTTCCCAGCCGACCCGCCGACCCCAGTGCGCGATCCGGCAGCGCCAGCTGTGGCCCCGCCCGAGCCCGTGCCTGCGCCCGCTCCTGCGGCACCGCCGGCCGAGGCGCCACCAACGCCGACGCCAGCATCCGCCGCGTCGAGGCCGTTGCCACCCGCGCCGTCCGTCGTCGCTACGCGGCCATCCGATCCAGCGTCGATCGAGGAGCCATCGGGCGGGCCACCGCCTGAATCCGTGCTGGCATCGGCAACGCCGGCGTCGGTGTTGCCTCGGCAATCGGGGTCGGCATCGTCCGTCAAGCCGTCACAATCGTTGTCGGCGCTGTCGGCGCAGTTTGGATCACCCACAGGTCCTTCGGAGGAACCAAGCCCCGGCTTGCACGTCGTGGCACTTCCACCTTTGCATTGAGACTTCGAAGCACAGGTCCCGAGCCCACACGTCGTCGGTACGTACCCGTCGTCCACGAGACCATTGCAATCGTCATCGACGCCGTCACACGTCGTATCGGCCGTGGCGACCTTGTGGCATTCGCAGCCATTCGCTTCCTTGCCGTCGACGTCGACGTAGCCCGGCTCACACGGACCGAGCGTGCAAGCGCCCCCGGTGCAGACTCCGGGCGCGTTTGGCCTGGCGCAGCTCGTGGCGCAACCACCGCAATGATTGGGGTCGGTGGGGAAGCCGGTGTTGTCGTATTCGCAACCGTTTGCGGGCAGACCATCGCAATCGCTGTACCCGGGGGCACAACCGGTGATCTTGCAAGCGCCCGCCTGGCAAGAGCCCGACGCGTGGCCAGCCGTGCAGCTTACGCCGCACGCACCGCAGTTGTTGGGATCGGTCGGGAAACCGGTGTTGTCGTATTCGCAACCGTTGCTGGGGAGGCCGTCGCAATCGCTGAAGCCCGTCGCGCACGAGCCAATCGTGCAGCGACCGGCGGTGCAGACCCCATTTGCATGTTGCGGTGCGCAGGCGAGTCCGCAACCGCCGCAATTGGCGTTGTCCGTCTGCGTGTTGGTTTCGCAGCCGTTACCTTGTTGAGCGTCGCAGTCCTCGGTTCCTGCCGGGCAACCACTGATGACGCAGGCACTGGACCGGCAGGTGAACCCCATGCCGCACGCGAGTCCGCAACCGTTGCAGTTGGCAGGGTCGTGCGAGAAGCCCGAATCGTCGTATTCGCAGCCGTCGGTGACCGCGCCGTTGCAGTTGCTGAAACCGCCGTTGCAGCTCCCGATTTGGCAGCTACCCGCCGTGCAAGCGGCAGTGGCGTGCTGCGGGGCGCACACTTTTTTGCACCCTCCGCAGTTTGCGGTATCCGTCTGAAAGCCTGAATTGGCGTATTCGCAGCCGTTTGGATACAAGCCGTCGCAATCACTGAAGCCGGCATTGCAGGACGCGACGAAACATTGCCCCGCGCTGCACCCGGGCGTCCCGTTGGCAGCCGTGCAAACCGTTCCGCAGGTTCCGCAGCTCAGGATATCCGCCTGAAGATCCTGAGCCGGGTTGTAGTGGCTCGGACAAATATCCACCGCGTCGATGATGCCGTCGCCATCGGTGTCCACGTCGAACTTCGTGCTGGTCGTGTTCGACGGCTTGTTGAAGGTATTGATTCCCACCTTGTACTGAAGGTTGGCCGTATTGGCGTAGGTGCCAAAGCCGGCCAACGTCACGGTAACCGAGACTCAGCCCGACTCGAACTTACCGAGATTTCCTACGGACCAGCTGACCGTGTTGCCGACGAGGGTATAGCCGGACGAGGCCGAGACGAAGGTCGCCCCGACCGGAAGTGGATCTGAAATCACGGCCGCGAGCGCCGTACCGGGCCCACTATTGGCATAGTCGATATTGAAAGTGACCGTGGCGCTGCCGGTCATGCTTGGCGCCAATTTGGTGAGCGTCAATTGCGGCTGACCTGATTGCGTCGCGCAGGGGGCTTCGAACAACGAATTGAGAAAAAGCCGCGTGCCTTGGGTCGTGGGGTGGGTCGACATAGGCAGGTCCGTCGTATACTCGTGACCGCCCAGGTAACTCACTTTCCCATAGTCGTTAGCGCAGTTCTCGGCATCGGGCGGGCACACACCGTCGAGAAACCCCGTCATCCACAAGTCGGAATCGCCTTCCAGCGTTCCGGCTTTTTTGATCATGACCACGCCGCCGGTGGCGTAACTGCTGCCCATCGCCAGCGAGTACGCCGGCTCGCTACCACCCACCGATTTGAACGTACCGTCGAGCTGCGCAAAGGGAGAGTCGTTGTTGTAAAAGTCGTAGTTCTTCGGTTGTGCGGGAGCCGGCCAGCTGAATCCCTGGTTCGTCAGGAAATTTCCGCGACCGCCTAGGGGAGGGGCTCCCTCGAACGCGTTCACGGCCTGGCACTCGGCGAAGAAATGGACGGGGTTCGTCAAATACTCGCGAACCTCCACCACCGTTTCCGGACTGTCCGCGGCGTCGTTGGTCGACCAATGCATGGACATGAATTGGCAATAGACGGGATCGCCGTCGGCATCGAAGAGCTTGCCGTCGCGGTGATTCGTCGTGGTAGGGCCCGCCACCTCGGCGGGGGTAAGCATGTCCGGGCTCGTGACCGGCCAATTGAGATCCAGCGTGGAGTCAGGAATGCCGGCGGCTTGCATGTAACCGCGGGCTATCTTCTCGTTGCCGTCCTGAAGCATGGCGATGGTGGGCGCGGCTATGAGATAGCGGGCCACGTCGCCGGAGAACGCCGTCGTCACTTCGTGAACCGCGACGGCAGGATTGGCGGCTTGCCAGGCGTCGATGATCGGCGTCGCTGCGGCGGCATTGGCTTGATCGATGACCCAAGGCCCGCCGCGGTAGCCGTGCGAAGCAATCACTGCCTTCGTTTTGTGGTCAATGGCGGACGTCGTGATGTCGACACCGAGATGCGCCTTTCCGTGGCGGATGACCCATCTCACCGGCACGCCTTGGCGCAAGAGGGAGTAAACGAGGCCATACGCCTTCAGCATCCCGTTGTCCTGATAGGTCGTATCCATCGGGATGATGAGCGAGCCGGCGGCAAAGTCGTCGGCTCGAGCCTCCCCGGGTGCGAGCACTGCCGCGCTCGCGAACAACGAACCTACGATCCAACCGACGCTCGATCTGCGCATTGTCTGCTCCCGATCCCACGTATCGCGCGGTGTGATCTACTCACCTACGCGACCGTTTCGGCATGTCCCTCGCCCCAGGATCTTCACGGCAGACGGAGCCGCGAGACGGAAGTTGAGTCGAAATGCCCAACTTTTGCCGCGTGAGCCGTACGACGGCCGGCGCGTCGCTATCTGAATTGGGTTTCAATCTTCCTCGCGAAGGGCCGTTCATCATTTGGCTCAAACGCGTTCAGCTTAGGAGGGGAGTCATGCGGTTGTCGGTGCGAAGCTCACGTTGGATCCACGGGTCTGCCGTCGTTGGTCTGGTCTTCGGGGCTGCTAGTTGCGGTGGAGGAGACACTTCGGAGCCAACTTCGGGAGCCGGCGGCTCGTCCGTAGCAGGCGCTTCGGGAGCGGGCGGCGCGAGCTCGGCCGGCGCGGCAGGCAACGGCGGCAACGGTGGAATCATCACCGGGCGCGACGGGGCCGCGGGCTCCGGCGGTAGCTCCAACGGAAAAGACGCCAGCACTCCGCCTCCAAATGACGGGAGCTCCGACGATACGGGGGTCGTCGATACCGGCGTGGCCGACGCAACCACCGCGGACGCGTCCGATGGTCGCCCTGGCCAAATCGACATCGATGGCGGCAATGTTCCTCCGAACCCCGGCGGGACCTTCGATCCCAATACGCACACGGTCGTCACTGGAGATCCGAACAAGACACCCGCACTCGTTTACCCCGTGTCCGACACGATGTTTCCGCAGAACATCTATCGCGTGCTCTTTCAGTGGAAGAAAGCGGGGCTCGCGCTCTATCAGATTTCCTTCGACTCACCCGTCACGAAGGTCAACGTCTACACCGACGGCGTGCACGCAACCTGCACCCAAGCCGGAACCGGTGGAGCTTGCTGGGAGTCGGACGTCACGAATTGGGGCTACCTCGCCGAGGCCAATGCCGGCCAAGCCGTCACGTTCAAAATTCGCGGCGTCGAGTCGCCGACCGCCAAGATCATTTACGAGTCGCCCGCCTACACCATCCGCTTTTCGCAGAAGGCCGTTCCGGGCGCCATTTACTACTGGTCGACAACGGCGCAAGGCGTTCGTCGTGGCGCGATGGGCGATCCCGCGCCACAAAATTTCCTCACTCCCGACGAAGCTCAAGGGAAGTGCGTCGCGTGTCACACGCTCTCGCGCAACGGAAAGAGACTTGCTGCCGACGTCGGCGGTGAGACCTTGACGGTGGTCGACGTCGTTTCGACCGTGCCGCCTCCCGTCGTCTTCGGTTCGATCGGAGCACCGCCAGTCAAGACCGACAACGCGTGGGCCACCTTCAATCCCGATGCAAGCCGCGTCATCGCTTCCAAGAAAGGGGCTCTCACGCTTCTCGATGGTCAGACCGGAGCTGGGATCGGTGCGAATGGTGGAACGATCCCGCTCGGAAAGGGGGTGCTCGCCGCGCAGCCCGACTGGGCTCCCGACGGCAAGCGAGTCGTGTTTTCAGCGGGCAACGTCGATCGTGGCGGAGCGACATCGATCGGCTGGCTGTCCGTTTCGGGCGACAGCTTCTCGAATGTCGAAACCGTCGTGGCGCCGACTGCCAACCTGAAATACGGCTATCCGATGTTCAATCCAACGAGCGATTGGCTCGTGTTCGTGCGCGGACCGAAGATCGAAAAAGACGTCGCCGATCAGCTCCTCGTTACGCCGGCCCAGCTCGGCGCGCCCGTGCAAGAGTTGGTGCGCGCCAACACCCTCGTCAACGACACGACGGTGGCGACGGGCATTGAAAACAACATGCCCACCTGGGCGCCGTCCGCGGCTCCCGACACGCAATGGGTGGCATTCGCCAGTTTGCGCGATTACGGATACGTTCTTCGCAAAGGCTCCACCTACGGCGAAGGTCGACAGCAGCTCTGGATTGCTGCCATCGATACCGCCAAGCTCGGCTCGGGCGACCCGAGCTTTCCCGCGTTCCGCGTTCCCTTCCAAGAGCTCACCGAGGATTGCCATCGCCCGTTCTGGGCCGAAGATGCGTTGAAGCCGCCGCCCGATGCCGGACCTCCTCCGCCGGACGCTGGGCCACCTCCGCCGATGGACGCAGGTCCGGACATCGTCGATGCGTCGCCGCCGATGGATGCCGGCACGCCGCCGCCTGACGTCACCGATGCCCCGATGTGCATCGGCCAGGGTGGCGATTGCACCTCCGGCCGCTGTTGCACCCCCCTCCAATGCACGCCCGACAGCACGGGGACGACTTACACCTGCCAGCCTCCCATCAAGTGAGGAGCTGAACCACGGGTCGACCGCGGCAATTAGAGTTCGTGGTCGACGGCGTGGTTCAAGGGGGCGTTCCCCAGACGAGCGCGCCGTCGCGGTGGACGGTGATGGTGCAGCTCGTGAACCGCGCCTCGCATTGCGCGCCCGGACAATCGTTCCATTGTGATTGCGTGCCGGTGGCCGTCGCGTCGTAGGAGTAGTCGTTCGCCTGATCGAGGTTGCGCGCGTAGCCCGGATCGTGAAAGCCGATCTCCACCTGGACGGCGTCGCCCGCGGCAAGCGCACCCAGCGACGCCGCAAAGCCGATACCGAGATAGGCAGCGGCGTTGGGCCGCGCGACGATCGTCCGAAGCGTCGTGACGATGCGGTCATTGAAGTCGGTGATCTTGTCCGAACAGCAGGTGTCCGTATAAAAGACGTCGGTCGTGAAGGGAGCCGAGAGCTCGTTGGTGAAATAGTATCGGACCTCGAGCGCGGCGAGGGGGACGGCCGCCGCCGTCGCGTTTTCGACTTTGATGATGTAGTTGAGATTGGTGCTCAGCGACGACGAGGTGAGATTCCGATAATAGAGCCGAAGCGGCGCCGCCGAGTCGCATCGAGCGCCGCCACCTTCCGCGCCTTCCACCGCAGTGTCGCGTGGAGCGGCGCGGTCGAGAAGCGATCCGGTGTCGCCTGCGTCGAAGTCGGTAGGCACGCCCGAACCGACTTGCGCGTCCTCGGCCGAGCAAGCGGCGAGCGTTGCGCATGCGAAGCCTAGGACAAGGCGGGCGATGCCTCTCGCTTTACGGAGCGAGCAGGGCTCGCAGCTCGGCCGCATGGGGGCTCCGGGGGAAGGCACGCAGGAAAGCCTCGCCACGCCTGCGTGCAGCTTCTTTCTGACCCGATTGCACGAGCGCGCGCACCGCGAGCGCCTCACGCTCTTGTCCTAGGACGCCATCGGGGAACTGAGCCGACGCTCGATCGAGCATCCGCAGCGCCTGCGCGGCTTCGCCCGCCAAGAGCGTCTTGCGGATGGCGACCACCGCCGCGCTCTCCTCGGCGAGGCGGCTTGCTCGGCGGGCTTCTTGGCTCGCCTCCACCGGCGATGGATCGCTTTCGATTGCCCTCGATGCCGGCGCGGGCGCCCCAGACCGGAGGCTCGGCCGCGCGCGTGGGGCCCGCACCCGCGACTCCTGAGCACCGGACACCGTCGGGGACTCGGCCTTCGCAGTGTCTTGCGGCCCGCGCGCTTCGATCTCCGAAGCTCGAGGCAGGTCCACCGTCGGTGATGCTTGTTCGGCTGGTTTGGGTACCGGAGACGCCGCTGCGACGGCGGGCGCCGCGTGCGAGAGAGGCGCAAAGGGAGGCGGATTCGTTGAAGGGCGCAGGGCCACGACGCCGAGTCCGACGCCTCCGGCGATCGCGAGCGCCGCTATCCCCTTGGCGGCCGTGCTCGAAAGCAGCGTGAGGCCGCCTTTGGCGGCTGCGCCGTTTTGCAGCGCGCTGCCCGCCGCGGCCGCCGTCTCGATGGCGGTGAGGCCCGTGGTCACGCCCGCCCAGACGCGCTTACGAAGAGCGGCGGGCAGGCGCGTGTCGCGACCCGCCCGCAAAAGCTCGCGTTCGTCGAACGTGGCTCCGCCCCCTTCCTCCAGCCATCGCTTGGGATCGATCATGATTTGCTCCCCACGCGCAAGAGCGGTGTTCGTTCGGCAGCGCGCCTTCGAGCGATCGCGGCGCGAAACGTCGCGCGCGCGAGACGCAATCGACTGTAGGCAGTGCCGACGGGAATGCCGAGCGCCTCGCTGATCTCGGCCCCGGTCATGCGCTCGATTTCGAAGAGCACGAACACGAGTCGCTGCTCCTCCGGCATGTCTGCCAAGATGGCGTCGAGCTCCGCCAGCTTCTGGCGATGCTCGAGCCGCGTCGAAAGATCGGAGGCGGAATCGGGCTCAGCATCGATGAGCGGCCCGTCGATGACTTCGTAGCGGCGATAGGCGCGCCGGCGCCTGTCGCGCGCCACGCTGCGGCAGATGGTGAAGAGCCACGTCGACATCGAAGAGCGCTGTTCGAACTGAGGCAGCGCGCGATGAATCGTCAAAAAGACCTCTTGGAGCGCATCACCGATGTCGCGGTCGGGTACGCCGAGCGTCCGCAAGGTGCGGAAGACGAAGTCGGCATGCTGATCGTAGATGCGATCGAGGTTCATCCGTCGAAGTGGCTGCCTATAGCCCTCTTCAATTTAGAGGACGCACATCGGCAAAGCCATCACACCAAATTGTACCAACCTCACCACAACTTCACGCTGACGATGAATTCGGCGGCGCCGGCAACTGGCGTCGATTCGTAGGCGGTCCCGAGATAACCGATTGAAAATGATTGTTTGCGCGCGGGTACGAGCGCGAGGACGCGCGCCGCCAGTCGCACGTTCGCGCCGGCGCCGATGTCGCTCCGAAGCCCGGCCGCCGCCGCGAACCATGCGAGCGATGCCGAGGAAGACATTGGGTACCCCTCTCCAGCTCCGCTCAAAGCCCCTCCCATCAGCGACACCGAGGGCCCCAATCGGAACGATTCACCCGTCAAGGAGTGGAAGGCACTGAGCTCCACGTACCAGAGGTGGACTTCGACGGAACCCGGAGCGAGCGGATGCTGCTGCGACCCTGTGAGAGAGGCTCCCAGCGATACCGAAGTGAGCGGGCCGAGAGCCGTTTCGATCCCCGCGCCCGCGAGGTACGTCGTTCCTCCGACGAGCCCGAAGCCCGCCCCGAAACGGCCCATCAGACGCAATCGCTCGAGCCACGAGGGTGCGTCGGACGCGCCGCGTTCCGTGAGGGTCTCACGGTTCGAGGCATCGAACAAAAGCGCCGTGGTCACCGCGACGGCGTCGGCCAGCGCATCGCAGCTCGGGCCCTCGTCGCCGAGCACACGTTCGCCCTCGCGCGCCCCGCTCATCTGCAACGTCGCCTGGTACGCTCCGCCGTTACGCTTGAAGTCGGCGCGAACCACGAGCGTGCCCGTGCCGGCAGAGGAGAGCGAACGCCCGACGATGCGCTCGACGCGTGCCGTGAGCTGCTCCGTGTCGGGGCAATCGCCTGCTTCAGGGGCGCGCGACACCACGATTGCGGCGGCAAGGAGCGCTCCGAGCCCAACGAGCGGAACCATGCGAGCAAGCTAACGGACCCTCGCCCGCGCGCAAGTGCGGGTGCATTTACGCTTCGATCGCGGTGCAGCTCGTCGAGACCAGCCCTCCGCCGGCCCCGAACTCCGTCAGCTGAAGGCCCGCGGCGCGCAAGACGCTGAGGAGAACGGTGCTGGTATTCTCTTTGTTGGCCGAGCGGTAGTGAACCCCTGGATACTTGAGAAAGCCGCCTCCCCGCCCGGCCACGACGACGGGGTAGTCCGTCAGGCTGTGCAGTTTGCCATCCGAGACGTCCGAGCTCGCGATGATGACGGTGTTGTCCAAAACATTGCCCGCACCCTCCGGAATGTTCTTGAGCGCCTGCAAGAGCCCGGCAAAGCACTGCATGGTGAACACGGTGCAGGCGTGGACCAGCGGCTGATCGCCCGGCTCGTCGTGAGTCAGCGCGTGATGCCCCGAGGTCGCATTCACTTGCCAGAACAAGGTGCCGTTGGTGGGCCCCGAGTAGTTCATCGAGAAAACGCGCGTCTGATCGCAAGCGAAGGCCATGGCGATGAGATCGCTCATCACCTTGGTGAGCTCTTCGAGCGCTTCCTTGTTGCTCGGACTGCTGATGGCAGTCGGCTTGGCGGGCAGGCGACAGGAAGGGGGCGTCGTGCCCATGCCGATCAGACGATTCTCGATGGATCGAACGTTCTCCGTGTGTTGATCGAGCCTCATCCGATCGGCGGCCCCGACCTGCGCCCGGAGACGATTCATGTCGGCGAGAACGCCGTCGAGCACGCTCTTGCGCAAGGCCAGCGTGGCGTCGGTCATACCGCCGGGAGGCGTGAAGCCGGAGCCGAAGATGCGATCGTAGAGCTTGATGGGATCGTATTCGGGCGGATTGGGGTTGTCGGGCCCGTTGTGGGAAAGGTATTGCAGGGTCGTCCCCTCGCCGCCGTTGATGCGCTTGGAGATGCCGACCTCGAGCGACTTGAACTTCGACGTCTTGCCGATGACCGCGGCGGCCACCTGGTCGATGCTCGGCGCGCTGAAGGTGGATCGGAACGGCGCACCGTTGGCGGGCTGCGTGACCATCGGGCACCCCGAGAGGATCCCCACCGCGCCGGAGTGATGCCCCTGCAGGCTCCCCGTCTTGACGGACATGCCGGAGACGACGGAAACGTACTCTTTGACCGCTTGGAGCGGCGCGAGCTCGGGGCTCAATGCGTAGTCAGGGCCGGTCGCAGTGGGGTTCCATCGATCGTGCTTCACGCCGCCGCCCCAG
>Ga0111539_10001488_pt1 | contig 31294 bp, 22 predicted proteins | sample RhiMethybrSRZTD1_FD_79667 | JGI IMG/M metagenome (GOLD analysis project Ga0111539, IMG submission 79667) | Populus rhizosphere microbial communities from Tennessee, USA - Rhizosphere MetaG P. TD hybrid SRZTD1 (version 2) (version 2) | ecosystem: Host-associated > Plants > Roots > Rhizosphere >...
CGATCACATAACCGGGGCGAATGACGCCGACGACGGTGCCGGCGGGCGTGGCGGGGCCGGCAGTCACGCTCGTGACCGCCTCGTGCCGCGCGGGATCGAACGGCAGGCCGAGCGGCTCGAGACGACGGACGCCAAGTCCCTCGAGCGTGGACAGGAACTGCTGGTGGACGAGTGACACGCCCTGGACGAACGGATCCGCGGCGCGGTCGCCGCCCGCGGCCGCGAGCGCGCGGTCGAGGTTGTCGAGCACTTCCAGGAAACTGACGAGCAGCGAGCGCCGCCCGCGCTCGACATCCTTCGTCACTTCCTTGCGAAGCCGCGTCCGGGCCTGATCGAACTCGTCCGAGGCGCTGCGGTACTTGCCGATGAGCTGCTGCAGCTCGGCGTCTTTCGCCGCCAGCCGCGCCTCCAATTCTTCGACGTACGTCGGCTTGAGCTTCGGCTCTTCCGCGCCGGGGGACGCCTCGCCCTCCTCGCGCGCCCACCAGCGCCGGTCGGTCACCTTCAGGTCAGACATGGTGCGGTTCCGCGTCGTCGGCCTTCTTTTCGGGCTCGACGCGCGGTTCATACGCGAACGTGAGCGCGTCGGCGTCGGCGTCGATCGTCACGGTGCCGCCGTGCTCGAGCTGGCCGAAGAGGATTTGATCGGTGAGCGGATCGCGCACGTCGCGCTGCACGACGCGCGCGAGCGGCCGGGCGCCGTAGACGGCGTCGTAGCCCTTCCTGGCCAGCCAGGCCCGCGCCTCGGGTTTGAGCGTGATCGCCACGCGCCGTTCGGCCAGCTGTGCCTCGAGCTGCAGGACGAATTTTTCGACGATCGTTTCCATCACGTCGGGTGTGAGGCTCCTGAACGTGACGATGGCGTCGAGACGATTGCGGAATTCGGGACTGAAGACGCGCTCGATCGCCGCGAGCGACTTGCCGGCGGTCACCTTCCGCGCCGCTTCATCCCGCTCGTCGCTGCCCGCACCCTCCGAAAAGCCGATGGACTTCGCGCTCATCTCGCGCGAGCCGGCGTTGGAGGTGAGGATCAGCACGACGTTCCGGAAGTCCGCCTTGCGGCCGGTGTTGTCGGTGAGCGTTGCGTGATCCATGACCTGCAGCAGGATGTTGTAGATGTCGGGATGCGCCTTTTCGATCTCGTCGAGGAGCACCACCGAGTAGGGGTGCGTGCGCACCGCGTCCACCAGCTGCCCGCCCTGCTCGAATCCGACGTAGCCGGGCGGCGCGCCGATCAGCCGGGCGACGGCGTGCTTCTCCATGTACTCGCTCATGTCGAAGCGGATGAACTCGTTGCCCAGCTGAATCGCAAGCTGCTTGGCCAGCTCGGTCTTGCCGACCCCGGTCGGTCCCGTGAAGAGGAAGCTGCCGGCGGGCCGCTCCGGGAGGCTCAGCCCCGCGCGCGATCGCTTGATCGACTGCGCGACGAGTCGCACGGCTTCGTGCTGTCCAAACACCACGCGCTCGAGTGATTCCTCGAGCGTGCGCAGCCGCTCCCGATCGGAGGCGGACGCCTGGCGGGCCGGGATGCGCGCCATCCGCGCGACTACGGCTTCGATCTCAGGCGCGTCGACTTTGATTCCCGTGCCGGGTGCAGGGTGGAACGTGCCGGGTGCTCGGGTGCCCGGTGCGGTCGTGCTGGGTGCGGCGGTGCCCGGTGCAGCGGTGGTGGGTGCGGCCGCGGCCTGGGCTCTCTCCTGCGCGTGTCGGAGCTTGGTCACCGCCCCGGCCTCGTCGATGACGTCGATGGCGCTGTCGGGCAGCTTGTAGTCGCGCAGGTGCCGCGCGGCGAGCTTGGCGGCCGCTTCGAGCGCGGCGTCGGTGAACGTGACGTTGTGGTGATCTTCGTAGCGGGCCCGCAGCCCGCTCAGGATCCGCACGGTTTCTTCGATCGACGGCTCCTCGATCGCGATGCGCTGCAGCCGCCGCGCGAGCGCGCGGTCCTTCTCGATGTGCTTGAACTCTTCGAAGGTCGTCGATCCGATGACGCGCAGGTCTCCGGACGTCAGGATCGGCTTGATGAGCGTCGCCAGATCCATCGTCCCGCCAGTGGTCGCGCCGGCGCCGACGGTCGAGTGGATCTCGTCGATGAAGAGAATCGCGCGCGGCCGCGACATCAGCGCGCGGATGACGGCCTTGAAGCGCTCCTCGAAGTCGCCGCGGAAGCGCGTGCCCGCGAGGAGCGCGCCCGTGTCGAGCGAGAACACCTCGGCGCCGGTGAGCACGTCCGGCACGTCGTCTTCGAGCAGCCGCGTCGCCAGGCCTTCGGCCATCGCGGTCTTACCGACGCCGGCCTCGCCGACGAAGACGGGATTGTTCTTCCGCCGGCGGCAGAGCACCTCGATGGTCCGCTGCAGCTCCTCCGTCCGGCCGATCAGCGGATCGAGCAGGCCCTTCCTGGCGCGATCGGTGAGATTCAGACAGTACGCCGTGAGCGGATCGCGCGACGTGGACGGGCCTTCCTCGCCGGACCCGGCTTCCGCCTCGCCGCCGCTCGTCCGCGGCGGCGTCTCCTCGCCGGCCGGCGGCGACTTGCGCACGCCGTGCGAGATGAAGTCGAGCACGTCGAGCCGCGTGATGTTCTGCGCTTCGAGCAGCCGCGCGGCGTGCGCCTTCGGCTGTTGCAGGATCGCGGCCAGGATGTCCCCGGCATGGACCTCGGCGCGCTGGGCGCTCTGGACGTGGAGCACGGCCGTCTGGAGGACGCGGCGAAACGCGGCGGTCTGTTCCGGCTCGCGCTCGTGCCCGCGCCGGAGCTCTTCGACCGACGTGTCGAGGTACTCGTGCAGCTCGCGGCGCAGCCGCGGCAGGTCGGCGCCACAGGCGGCCAGGATGCGCTCGCCTTCACTGTCGTGCGCCAGCGCGTACAGCAGGTGCTCGAGCGTGAGGTAGGCGTGACGGCGCGACACCGCTTCGCGGTATGCGATCGTCAGGACGATTTCGATTGACGGTGAGAACACCTTCCGACGAGCTCCACCTTAGATTATAGAATGCAGGCCCCGGCTGGAGACATATGAGTCAGAAGCCCAGTTCGAGCTCGGAACCACGCACCCTCGTCAGTCATCCCGAGCTGCACTCGCATCAGACCGTGCCGGCCTTCAAGACCCTGGGTGAGGCGCCGAAGAGCGGGCTCGAGCGGCTCCTCTCGGTGTTTGCCGACGTGCGTGCGGGCGAGGGGGCGGCCGCCCTGCTGATGACGGCGAACATCTTCCTGCTGCTCGCCACTTACTATCTCTTGAAGCCGGCGCGCGAGGCGCTGATCCTCACCGAAGGGACCGCGGTCACCAAGGTCCAGTCGTCGGCCGTCCAGGCGGTCCTGCTCCTCGGCATCGTCCCGCTCTTCGGTTGGCTGGCGTCGCGCGTCAACCGCATCCGGCTGATCACCACCACCAGCCTCTTCTCCGCGGCGAACCTGCTCGTCTTCTACGCGCTCGGCCAGGCACAGGTGCGTGAAGGCGTCGCGTTCTTCGTCTGGGTCGGCATCTTCAACGTCTTCATCGTCTCGCAATTCTGGGCGTTCGCGAACGACTTCTACACGGAAGGCCAGGGCCGGCGGCTGTTTCCGATGATCGGCGTCGGCGCGTCGCTCGGCGCGTGGATCGGATCCACATCCGTGCCGCCGTTGATCGAGCGGTTCGCGTTCACGCCGTACACGCTGCAACTGCTGGCGGCGGTTCTGCTCGTCGTCGCGCTGGGCATCACCTATCTCGTCAATCACCAGGCGCGCGAGCGGAACGAGCCCGAGGCCGCGAGAATCGAAGCCGCCCCGCTCGGCAAGGAAGGCGGGTTCCAGCTCATCCTGCAGGATCGCTACCTCATGTTGATCGCGGTCCTGGTCATCCTCCTGAACGTCGTCAACACGACCGGCGAATTCCTGCTCGGCAGTCTCGTCCGGACGTCCTCGCTCAGCCTCGCCGACGCGAGTGCCCGGTCCGCCTACATCGGCACTTTCTACGGGTCGTACTACGGGCTGGTCAACCTGGTTGGCTTCCTGCTGCAGCTCTTCGTCACGTCACGCGCCATGCGATTCCTGGGCGTGCGCGGTGCATTGTTCATCCTGCCGACGCTCGCGTTCATCAACTACTCCATCATCGCGGTCGTGCCGATTCTCGCGATCGTGCGCATCGGCAAGATTCTCGAAAACGGCACCGACTACTCGATTCAGAACACCATCCGGCAGACGCTGTTCCTGCCGACGTCCCGAGAGGTCAAATACAAAGCGAAAGCCGCGATCGACACGCTCGGCCAGCGGCTCGGTGACGTCGCCGCTGCCGGCGTCGCGACCTTCGGCACGTTCCTCGGCATGGCCCTTGGCGGTTTCGCGTGGGTCAACGTCGGGCTGACGGTCGTTTGGCTGTTCGTGGCCGGTCAGATTGCCAGGGAACACCGCCGCAAAACCGTCTAACCGTTGGACGCTTTAGAGCAGTTTGCAGTTCGCTGTAGCGGCTGCGATGGGGGAGATTTCCATCACACAGAGAACACGGACGCGTCACGGAGAGCACGGGTCGTAGAGGGTTAACTCCTATGGCCTCGGTGCTCTCCGTGTCTCAGTGCTTTCCGTGTTGCGGATCGAAAAAGACCGCTCGAACCGTTTTCATCGCGCTACACCGAAATGAAAACGGCTCTAGTCCTTGCGCACGATCGGAATCTGCGCCGATCGCCGCAGTTCCTCGAGCACCCGTTCGGGCGGGACCGGCTGGGCCCGCGGCGCGGGCGGGACGGCGTTGATAAGCGCCCAGAGCTTCATCCGGATGTTCCCCGGCAGCACGCCGTCCAGATACTCGACGGCCAGACCCCGCAGTCCCGCGTCCGCGGACCGGATGCCGTGATACGCCACCTGCAGGGGCTCGCGCGGCAGCACCGCCGACAGGAGCGTGAACACATGCTCGAGATTGCGCTGCGGCGGTCCGGCCTGCACCGACCGCTGGGTTTCGTCTTCGCTGTCGAGGTGATCGATCAGGTGATGACCCTGCCAGATCTGCGGTGACACCGACAGCTCACGATCCACCGCGGCGAGAATCCGCCGCTCGTCGACGTTCAGCCCTTCGTTCCTGCTCAGCAGCCGATCGAGGGCGCGGCCGCACTGGTATCGCACTTCGAACCGGGTATCGTCCAGGCCGCGGACGAGGCCGCCGAGCGCCCGATCCGACACGACGGTCCCGAGAATTCTCGGCAGGCGGCGTTTGATGGCGAAGTCGGTGTCCGGATCCAGCAGCTCGTCCACGAACAGGCCGAGGTGATCCGCGGCGCACGCTTCGAGGACCGGCCGTGCCTTCGTCACGACATCGTCCCACGCGAGCAACTCGACCACCTGCGCGACGGTCATTGTGTCCGGCTGTGACAAGGTGGCGAGCGCCTGCTCGACGCGCTGACGGTTGCCCGATCGCAGCTCGGCCAGCACTTTCAGGCGCGGGTCCTCGATCCGCGGCGTCGGCGGCGGGCGAACCGTCGTGCGCTCGACGGTGGCGCCGCGCGTTCTCGCCGGGAGCTCGAGAATCGTCCAGCCCGTCTCCGACGGCACCGCAATCGGCGTCCGTTCGCCGTGCTTCACCAGGCGCCGGGCGACGACGCCGAGATAGAGCGTGTCGAGACGGCGCGCGAGGAAGAGCCCCGCCGTGGCGAGCGCGATGGCGACGGCCAGCAGCTCGGCGCGGCGGAAATCGACCGGCGTGAACAGCACGAGCTGCACGATGGCGGCGCCGACCGCGTCGCCGGCGCGATCGCACGTCACGTCGAGGAACGTCTTCGTCAGCCGTTTCTCGGCCGGGTCCATCGGCACGAACAGCAGCTCGTAACCGCTGCGGAAGAACGAACCGCGGAGCACGGATTCCACGCCGCGTGTGAACGCGAACATCTGGAACACCGGGAAGAGCAGCGCGAGTGCGCTGCTCGTTCCCAGGCCCGCGGGCAGGACGGAAATCGTGCGGCCGAGCCCCAGCCGGCGGAGACTCGCCCCGACACCCGCTTGCGCCACGAACGTGACGACCTGGATGACCGTGTAGAACATCGCGAAGAACCCGAGCAGTTCGGCCCGCGTGCCGAAACCGGTCGGCCCGGCCGCCTCCGACTTGAACAGGTAGTCCACGACGGCGGCCGCGGTGGTGCTGAGCACGACCATGAGCGCCAGGGTCCGGAGGTGCGGCGCGCCGCGCAGGATCTCGAACGGAAGGATGCGGCCGGTGCCGGGCGCGTCGCCCGGTGACGACAGAGACGGCGTCACCCGGCCGACCACGAACAGGCCCAGGCTCACGGCGGCGTGCAGGCTCGCGAGCATCAGGAGCGGCGTCGCATCGAGCGACGCGCGCGCGAGCTGCGCCGTCGCGAGGCCGCCCGCGAGGCCGCCGAGGGTGCCGGCCGCCGCGATGCGGCCGTAGCTCGTCTTCGCCGCCCTCGGATCGAACAGCTCGCTGATGAGCGACCAGAACCCGGACAAGAGCAGCGCGCCGAGGCCGGCGATGTGCAGGTAGATCGCGACCGCGACCCATGGGTTCGAGCCCGGCAGGCGCCATTCGACCAGGTGGCCGGCCGCGCTCACGAGGAATCCGACCGGCACGACCGCGCGCGGGCCGAAGCGCGACAGCAGCTTGGCGTAGATCGGCACGGCCAGGACGACGGCCACGGCGGTCGTGAGCACGATCGCCGGCAGCGCCGTCGTCGGCCACGCGCTAAGAAAGACGGCGTCGCGCACGGCCTTGGCGGCGACCTGGTGCGCGATCATCACACCTGCCACCGCCATCGCCAGACGCGTCAGGGAAGAAGTCGTCACCGCGCTGGCTCAGACCTTCCGGACGATCTGCGGGGTGAACGACAGGTCCTGCGCGAACCCGCGGAGCGTGGACGTCAGCGGCAGGTGTTTTTCCCACCAGGCTTGCGCTTCCGCCTCGGTCCAGATCGGCGTGACGCACGCGGTGAGCAGCTGGTTCAGCTCGCCGGCGCTCGACGGCCGGTCGGCCGGCAGCTTCGCGAGGCACCGCATGACGATCGCTTCGAGGTCGGGAGGAATCGGCAGCTCCGTGCGCTGCGACGGCGGATCCGGCGGCGTCTGCACGTGCTTGAGCGCCATGCTCATCGGATTCGGATCCTCGAACACCAGACTGCCGGTGAGCAGGAAGTACGCGACGCAGCCGAGCGCGTAGACATCGGCGCGGCCGTCGATGTTCGGTTCGCCGAGCGCCACTTCCGGCGCGATGTATCCGGGCGTGCCCGTCGTCATGCCGTCCATCGTGATCCGCGACTCGTCTTCGCCGCGGACGCACTTCGCGAGCCCGAAGTCGAGGACCTTCACGAAGTCGTAGCGGAGCGCGACCTTGCACAGCATCATGTTCGACGGCTTGAGGTCGCGGTGCACAAGGCCGTACTGATGCGCCTCGGCCAGCGAGCGGCAGGCGTGCCGCATGATCGCGAGCACCCGCCCCACCGGCTGCGGGCCGAAGGTCGAGACCAGCGTCTGGAGGCTGATGCCGTCGAGCAGTTCCATCACGTAGTAGAAGCGCCCGTCCTGTGTGACCCCGAAGTCGTAGAGGTAGACGGTATGCGGTGACTGCAAACTCGCGATGACGTTGGCTTCGCGCTTGAAGCGGCGAACCGAGACGTCGGCCTGCCGCGCCGAGCCTGAGATCATCTGCGGGCGGACAATCTTGATCGCCGCCGCCCGCGCGAGCATCTGATGGCTCGCCCGCCAGACTTCGCCCATGCCGCCTTCGCCGATCCGGGACACGAGGCGGTAGCTGCCGAGCTCGAGCGCCGTTTCGGCGGCCACCGTCATCGGGTAGATCCGCCGCGCCACAAGGTAGGCGAGCACGGCCAGCAGGTAATTGAAGAACGGCCAGATGATCAGTTGACCCACCGGGACGGGCGGAAACCCGATCAGCGAGGCATTGACGACATACGCGAGCGGCCACGTCGTCGCGGCGGCCAGCGCCGTGGCGAACGTCCGCCCCGGCCGGTTCGGAATGAAGACGCCGTTGGCGAGGATCCACGGGCCGACCGAAGAGATGCCGAGCACCGGCTCGCCGGCCTCCGGCGGCGTCGTGGTCTCGATCATCGAAATGCAGAACGCGACCAGGATCTCGAACGGGACGCCGAGCGCGGCGATCGTGTGCGGCCGGACGACCTTGTAGCGATGCAGGACGAAAATCGCGATGCCCAGCAGCACAGCCGCCAGGCTGGCCAGACGGTTCCCGGGCCGCATGACGACGTCCGCCAGGGTGGGTTGCGTCAGCGCCTGAAAGATCTGGACGAAAACGATGACCGCGGAGGCGACTGGCGCGAGCCACGCCACCCGCCCCGCCGCGCTCTCGACCAACTGGAGGGAGAAGCCACTCGAGACCGGAGGGGCGTCGGACGACGGTGTTCGTGACGAAGGGGTGACGGCCGCCATGGCTCGTCCCGATGATACTTCGCGCGACGAGCGCACAAGACCGCCCGAAGGCGAGCGTAGCGAGCCGTGAGGGCGCCGCGCGTGGGGGTGGCGCGACAAGACCGCCCGAAGGCGAGCGTAGCGAGCCGTGAGGGCGCGCGCGTGGGGGTGGGGCCCCACGCGCAACTAAGAAAGAGCGTAGCGAGCCGTGAGGGCGCGCGCGTGGGGGTGGGGCCCCACGCGCAACTAAGAAAGACGCGAGAGGACGAGGGTACGGCTCGAGGTCGGCGCATCCGGGCCGAGATCGACAGGACGATGGCGATCCCACCACGCGCGCGCGTCGGCCGCGAGCCAGCCGCCGTCCGCGACCGCGTCCGCGAGGCCGCGGTCGAGCTCGGCCGCGCTCTCGGGCCGATCCGCGGGATCCTTCTCGAGGCACGCGAGCACGAGCCGGTCGAGCGCCGGCGGCACGCGCAGCGTTGATCGCTGCGAAGGCGGATCGGGCTCCGCCTGCACGTGCATGAGCACGGTCGCCATCGGGGTCGGCGCCTTGAACACCGGTTCGCCGGTGAGCAGCCAGTAGGCGACGCAACCCAGCGCGTAGATGTCCGCGCGGTGGTCGACGGTGGCCTGCGCGAGTGCGGCCTCCGGCGCCATGTAGGCCGGCGTGCCCGTGGCGTGTCCGGCGTCGGTCACGTGCGTGATGTCGGCGCGGTCCAGCCGCTTGACGAGTCCGAAATCGAGGACCTTCACGAAGTCCACGTCCGGGCCGACCCGGCACGTGAAGATGTTGGCCGGCTTGATGTCACGGTGAATCATGCCGGCCGCGTGCGCTTCGCCGAGCGAATGACACACCTGGCGCAGCAGGTGCACGGCGCGCGCCGGCGGGATCGGCCCGTACTGGCGGACGAGCGTGTCGAGGCTCAGCCCGTTGAGCAACTCCATCACGTAGTAGAAAGAGCCGTTGTCGGTGACGCCGAAGTCGTAGATTCCGACGGTATGCGTCGATCCGAGCGCGGCCGTCGCGCGCGCTTCGCGCTCGAACCGGGCGATGGCGGTTTCCCGGCCGTGCGTGTCAGCGCCGAGCAGTTCCGGCCGGATCAGCTTCAATGCGGCCGGCCGCGCCAGCAGCCGGTGCTCGGCGACCCAGACGTCGCCCATGCCTCCCGATCCGATCTGACGCACCAGCTCGTAGCTGCCGATCTCACGCGCTTTCCGGAGCCGGACGCCGTAGCGGAACACCAGCAGCGAGATGCAGTACGCAATCGCGGCACAGAGATACGTCGTGAAGATGAAATAGATCGCGAGACGCGAAACCGACGACTGCGGCGCCGCGCCGCGCACCAGCGCGACGAAGCCGAGCACGAGCGGTCCGGTGGACGCCATCGCGAGCGAGCCGATCAGGATCTTGCGCGGCGTGTTCGGCGCGACCAGCGGGACGATGAGAATCCAGACGCACTCCCATGGGACGCCGAGGTAGTCGGTGACCGACGCGATGCGCGGAAACCCCTGCCAGAACTCGGCCATCGAGATCCCGATCGATCCGAACACGGCAAACACGAGGCCGCTGTCGAGCACGCGCTGCGGTGCCTGACGCGTGTAGCGCGAGAGCACGAAGATGCCGAGGCCGAGCGCAATCGACAACGACGCGGTGAGGTTCTCGGCAAATCGCGCCAGCTCGGGGTGCGCGGCGCGCTGCAGGAAAAACGGCACCCAGTAGGCGAGAAAGTAGCCGCCCGCATAGATGAGACCGGCCCACCCGAGCCGCAGGGACGCGTCGCGGAGCAGCTCCTGTGGCAAAGCGGCGGTGTGCCCGGCCGGCGACCGGCGCGCAGGCGTTTCGTGTGCTTTGTTCAGATACACGGTCGGCGACATCTGGGCCAGGTGCTTGGACGGAAGTTGGGGCCGTATCGGTTCCATCCGCCACAACGCCGGCACGTTTCTTGCGCCTCCCGGACCCACGGACGCCGGACCATCCAGCGATTCGCACCGGCAACTTGCTTGTATTCAGTTAGTTATGACGACTGCTTGAGCCGTTTTCACTTTGGTGTAGCGAGGTGAAAACGGCTGAAACCGCTCTAGGGTGCGGGAACTCCGAACGATCTACTTCCCGATCCGCACGAAGTTCACGCCGATACCGCCGGGCGCGGCGATCGGCGCAATCTCGAACTTGGCCGCGCCCCGCCCGATCGTCACCGACCGCCCCGCCATGATGCCGATCGTGGCACCCGCGAGGATGTCGCTGAAGTAGTGGCGCTTGCTTTCCATGCGCGACGCGCCGATCCAGGCGGCGACGGCGTACGCCGGGACGCCGGCCTTCCAGCCGAGCTCCTGCTGGAGCACCGAGGCCGTGGCGAATGCCGACGCGGTGTGCCCCGACGGGAACGACATGGTCGTGCCGTCCGGACGCGTGCGGTGCGCACCGAGCTTGACCAGCTGCGTGGCCGTCTGCGACACGATCTGCGCGCGCACGAGCTCGGCGCCGATCGTGGCGACCCGCGCGTTGTTGAGCGCGCGCCCGACGACATACGTCGCCAGGGCGCCGCTCGTCTGCATGACGAAGCTGCCGGCCTGCTGGCCCGGCTTGAAAAACCCATTAACGTCGTTGTTTGCCCATTCCGCGCGCGCGAACGAGGCATCGATCGGATGCGCGGCGAGCGCGCCGCCGAGCCCGACGACGCCGAGCGTCAGGTTCTGCCGTGACGACAGGCGCCGGAAATCACCGGCGAGCGGAGTGAAGAGCTCTTTGAACGACGGGATGCGGGCGGTGATCCCCTTCGACGCGGCCGGCGTGGTGTCGCGCGTCGCGGCGGGTTCACGGGTAACGGCGTCCGACGGCGTCACAGGCACGGCCTGCGCGTACGCGCCTCCGGCGAGGCCCAATGCAGATACAGAGAGACAGAGGCCCGCGCACGCTCGACGAATCATGATGGGAGTCCTGGTCGTGTCCTGGTCGTTGACGCTGAGAAGGGTTCCCCGCGCCGTGTTCTTGTGACGTTGACCGTCTGCCGACGGCCTGTTCTAGTATCAGAGCATGATGCGCGCCGGCCGTCTGTGGCGTTTCCGTGACTTCCTCGCCGTCGCGGGCCTGCTCGCATTTCTCTCCGGCGGCCTCGAATCGTCCGCACCGGCCGTCGTCACCATCGTTCATTTCAACGACGCGCACGAGATGGACGCGGCTGACGGCGGCAAGTCCGGCGGCATTGCGCGCGTGGCCGCGCTGGTCGATCGGTTGAGGAAGACGCACTCACCTCTGCTCGTGACACTGGGCGGCGATTACCTCTCGCCGGCGGCCATCGGATTGGCGCGCGTCAACGGCGAGCCGCTCGCCGGGCGGCAGGCGGTCGCCGTCCTCAATCTCCTGGGCCTGAATTGGGCGACGCTCGGCAATCATGAGTTCGACATCTCCGAAGCGGCGTTCCACCAGCGGCTCGCCGAGAGCAAGTTCGGCATCGTGTCGAGCAACGTCGTGGACGCGCAGGGTCAGCCGTTCAAGGGCACGGTGCCGTCCACCGTGGTGCCGCTGCGGGTGGCGGGGCGGACGATTCGACTTGGCCTGATCGGGCTGACGATTGATTTCAATCGCCGGCCGTGGGTGACGTATCTGCCGGCAGTGCCGGCAGCACGTGCGCAGATCGACAAGCTCAAGGGACAGACCGACGCGATCGTCGCGCTCACGCACCTCGGCCTCGCGGGCGATCAGGCGCTCGCGGTGGGCGCGCCGGATCTCGATCTCATTCTCGGTGGACACGAGCACGAGAACTGGTTGATGCGCCGCGGTCCGGCCGCGACGCCGATTGCCAAGGCGGACGCCAACGGCCGGTCTGCGATCGTCGCGACCATCACGTTCGGCGCGCCGGGCGCCAGGCCCGTCGTCGACACGCGCCTCGAGATACTCAACGAATCTGTCGCGGCACAGCCGCGCGTCCAGGCGGAAGTGACACGGTGGATGCAGATCGGCTTCGCGGCCTACCGGCAGGAAGGGCTCGATCCCGACGCGCCGGTGGCGACGATCGCCTCGCCGCTCGACGGGCGCGAGGGCACCGTCCGCAATCGTCCCGGCGAGCTCACTGACCTCGTCGTCGCCAGCATGGCGCGCGAGGCCGGCCCGGTGGAGGCCGTCGTGCTCAACGGCGGTTCGGTGCGGATCGACGATGTGCTGTTGCCCGGGCCCGTGCGCCAATACGACGTCATCCGGATCCTGCCGTTCGGCGGCAAGATCGTTCGCGCCACGCTCGAAGGCGCGTTGCTCGGCTCGATTCTCGAAGCCGGTCTGGCCAACCAGGGGAGCGGCGGCTACCTCCACACGCAAGGGGTCACGCGACAGGGATCGACCTGGCTGATTCAGGGCAAGCCGCTCGAGCCGGCGGCGCGGTATCGTGTCGCGCTTCCGGAGTTCCTGCTCACCGGCGGCGAGTCCCGTATGGCGTTCCTGACGCGGACGAACCCGCAGGTGTCGGACATTCGTGAATTCAGGGACGTGAGGCTGGCGGTAATCGATGAGCTCAAAGCCAGGCGATAGGAGGGGCCGGCTTTGGCCGGCCTAGCGAGGGCGGGCTAAAGCCCGCCCCTCCTTTGCATTTTGCAACGCACTCAAGCTTCTTCAGTGACCGCTTTCAGCGGAAAGCCGGCCTCGCGGGCGGCGGTGACGACGTTGTCCACCTTGGTCTCGGCCACTTCCCAGGGGTACACGCCGGCGATGCCACGGCCGTTCACGTGCACGTGCATCATGATTTGGTACGCCTCGGCCGGCGTCTTCTGGAAGATGTTTTCCAGCACGTTCACGACGAACTCCATGGTGGTGTAGTCGTCGTTGAGGAGCACGACCTTGTAGAGCTTCGGGTCCTGCTTCTTGGTTTCGGGCCGTTCTTTGACGGCGTGGCCAGTCTGCTCCATTCCTCGAATCTGTGGTGAAATCCTCAGCACCATCTTATGCGCATGAGACCCTTCTCGCTCTCCGCCACGCTCGCCGTCGCCACGTGCCTCGTCAGCGCCCAGGCCCAGGCCCCGAAAATCGACCTCGCCATCCAGGCCGGACGCCTCATCGACGGCGTCTCTGCGTCGCCTCGTGGCCAGACGACGATTCTCGTCGGCGGTGAGCGGATTGTGGCCGTCCAGGACGGCTGGCAATCGCCGGCGGGCGCCCGTGTCATCGACTTGCGCGCCTCGACCGTGCTGCCGGGGTTCATCGACGCGCATACGCACATCACCGGCGAGGGCACCGGCAACGCCATCGTCCGCACCGCGACCGAAACGCCCCTCGACGATGCCGTCCGTTCGACGGCGTACGCGAAGCGGACGCTCGAGGCGGGCTTCACGACGATCCGCAACCTCGGGGCGGCCGGCGGCGCCGACATCGCCTTGCGCTCGGCGATTCAGGCGGGACTCGTTCCCGGTCCGCGGATCTGGACCGCCCGCACGACGCTCAGCATCACGGGCGGTCACGGCGACGACACCAACGGGATGCGGCCGGACGTCTGGAAGGCGCCGACCTGGGAAGACGGCATCGTGGACAGCGCGGACGAAGCGCGCAAGGCCGTGCGGCATCAGCACAAGCTCGGCGCGGATCTGATCAAGATTACGGCCACCGGCGGCGTCCTCTCGATTGGCGATTCAGGGGACGCGCAGCAGTTCACCGACGACGAGATGAAGGCCATCGTCGAAGCCGCGCATCTGCTCGGCATGAAAGTGGCGGCGCACGCGCACGGCAAGCGCGGCATCGACGCCGCGATCCGCGCGGGCGTGGACTCGATCGAGCACGGCACCTACGGCGACGACGAGAGTTTTCGGCTCTACAAGGAGCGGGGCACGTACCTGGTGCCGACGATTCTGGCGGGGAAAACCGTCGCCGAGATGGCGACGATCCCCGGCCACTTTCACCCGACCGTTCAGGCCAAAGCCGAGCGCATCGGCCCGCTCATGCAGGACATGTTCCGGCGCGCCTATAAGGCCGGCGTGAAGATCGCCTTCGGCACCGACTCGGGCGTATCGAACCACGGCGAGAACGCGCGCGAGTTCGTCTACATGGTCGAGGCCGGCATGCCGGCGATGGAAGCGATCCTCTCGGCGACGCGCGCCGGCGCGGATCTCATCGGGGCCGCCGATCGCATCGGATCGATTCAGTCGGGGCGCTTCGCCGACGTGGTGGCCGTGGCCGGCAACCCGCTCACGGACGTCAGCGAGCTGCGGCGCGTGACGTTCGTGATGAAGGGCGGCGCGGTGTACAAGAACACTGTTAAGTGAGAAGTGAAAAGCCAGAAGTTAGAAGTTAGAGTACGCATGTCGAGACCAGCGCCCAATGACTTCTGACTGGACACCGCTCTCTGCAGGCGTCGCGTATTTCGATCTCAACTTTCTTGGCGAGCGTGGCGTCATTGCAACCGCGGTGCTGCAGGGCCCGCAGGGCGTCGCTCTTATCGATCCCGGGCCGTCTACCACACTGCAGACACTGACGGCGACGCTGAAGGCGCGCGGGTTCGCGCTGCCGGACGTGCGCGCGATCCTGCTGACGCACATCCACCTCGATCACGCGGGCGCGACCGGGTCGCTCGTCGCACAGTGTCCTGATGTGACCGTCTACGTGCACGAACGCGGCGCGCCGCACCTCATCGACCCATCGAAGCTTGTCGCCAGCGCGTCTCGGCTGTACGGCGCGGACATGGAACGGCTGTGGGGCGAGGTGTTGCCGGTGCCGAAGGAGCGAGTGCATGTCTTGGGGACGGGCCTCGACCTGTGGAAAACTCCCGGGACGCGGTCGCTGGCTTCCGACCTGCACGGTCCCGGGAGTTTTCCACAGGTCGAGGCCCGTCCCCTTGGCCACGAACTTGCTTGGGCCTGGACCCCCGGCCACGCGTCGCATCACGTGAGCTATTTCCTGCCGTCCGCGCGGATCGCGTTTGTCGGCGACACGGCCGGGATCTGCCGCCAGAGCGGCCGGGTCGTGCTGCCCGCGACGCCGCCGCCGGACATCGACCTCGACGCGTGGCGCCGAAGCACGGATGTCATCCTCGGCTGGGAGCCCGATCAGCTCTTCCTCACGCACTTCGGGCCGCAGCCGTCACCGCGGGTGCACTTCAACGATCTCTGGAAGCGGATGGACGCCTGGAGCCGTCGCGTACAGGCACTCATTGCGACGGCCGGCACCGACGAGGACCGGGCACGCACGTTCATGAACGAAGTGATGGACGAGCTCACGCGCGCGACGAGCCGGCAGGAAGCGCTCGCTTACGTCAGCGCCGGGCGGTTCGATTTTTCGTGGACGGGGCTGGCGCGGTACTGGAGAAAGACGCTGTCAAGTTAGAAGACGGATCACTTCTTCGTCTTCTCCATCTTCTCCAGGACGGCCTTGATCTTCTTCCACTCCTCGCCGTAGAGCGCGAAGTCGCCATCGCGGAGCGCCTTGTCGGCCCGATCGACGTGCTGACGGAACTCCGCGACGAGGGCCGCGTAGCCGCTGTCTGTCGCGGTCGACGGCGCCTCGACGAGCGGTGTCCCGGGTTCCGGCGCGGTCTGGACGACCGACGTGGCGGTGCTGTCCAGCCGATCCGGCGCCAGCGCCTTGCGAATGGTCGCGCCGAAGATCTGCGACAGTGCGTCCACGAGCGTCTCAGCCATGACGATCTGGCTCTGATAGGCGACGATGACCCGTTTCAGCTCGGGGATCCGCCCTTCAGGCGACCGCAGGTACAGCGGCCGGACGTACAGCAGCGACTCGTCAATCGGGATCACGAGCAGCGTGCCCCAGATGACCGAGGAGCCCTGCTGATTCCACAGCGTGATCTGCGGCGAGATCACTTGATCCTGGTTGATGCGGCCGTTGATCTGCTTCGGGCCGTAGACGATCTTCTGCTTCGGGAACTGGAACACGAGCAGCTTGCCGTAGTGATCGGCGTCGCTGCGCGCGACCATCCAGGCCGCGAGATTCTCCTTGAGACGCGGCGTAAACGGCAGCATCTGCAGGAACTCCGGATCCTTCTGACCCGGCAGCCGCATGATCGTGTAGTAGGGCTGGATCGGAATCGAGTTGCCGCCGACGTCGAGCGTCGGCGTCTGCCACTGATCCTCCCGGTTGTAGAACACCGCCGGGTTGGTCATGTGGTACTGCTGGAAGACCGTCGACTGGATGCGAAAGATGTCCTCGGGGTAGCGCAGGTGACGCCGGAGATCGACCGGCATGTCGCCGAGCGGCTTCAGCATCCCGGGAAAAATGTTGGCGAGCGTCAGCGCCAGCGGATCGGACGGCTCCGCCAGGTAGAGCTGCATCGATCCGTTGTAGGCGTCGATGACGATCTTGACCGAGTTCCGGATGTAATTGAGGACGCCGCCCTGCCATTGGCTGCGCGTCGAGTACGGGTAGTTCTCCGTCGTCGTGTACGCGTCCTGAATCCAGAACAGCCGGCCCTGCGAGACGACCGGATACGGGTCGGTGTCGTACGCCAGGAACGGCGCCAGCTCCCGCACCCGATCGCTGATCCGCCGGTGGAATATGATCCGGCTCTCCGGCGTGAGCTGGTTCGTGACCAGGATGTTCGTGTTGGCGAAGCGGATCGCGAACATCAGCCGCCGCATGAGGCTGCCGACGCTGACGCCGCCCGAGCCGTTGTACGTCGTCGTCACATTGTCGTCGCCGCGCGGATAGTGGAATTCCGGCTGCTTCGTCCGGACGAGGACGTAGTCGTTGGACAGTTCGCCGAAGTACACGCTCGGCTCGTCGAGCTTGATGTCCACCGTCGAGACCGGCGGCAGGTCGCGGATGAACAGGACCGGAAGTCCTTCGTTGGTGACCTCGTTCACCGGCCCGAGGGTCAGACCGTAGCCGTGCGTGAACACCAGCCGCTCGTTGACCCACGAGCGGTTCTGCATGCTCTCGGTGTTGAGCTCGCGCACTGAGAGCATCACCTGGCGGGATTTGCCGAGGATGTTGTAGCGGTCGTTGTCCACGTAGCGGAAGTCGTAGTACGTTCGGATTTCCTGAATCTGCGTGAAGGTCTGCAGCAGCGGGTCGTGATCCCAGAGCCGGACGTTCTGAATCGTCGCCGCGTTGGCGATGATGTCCTTGGCCGTGAGCGTGGCGTCGCCCGACACTTCCCGCTCCTCGACGTTGTCGAGCGCGTACGCCCGACGCGTCGCGGCGATGTTGTTGAGGATGTACCGCTGTTCCTTGTCGAGCTCGTTGGGCGTCACGATGAAGCGCTGCAGGAACGCGGCGTACATCGTGCCCGTGACCGAGATGACGAAGTAGGCGATGATGGCCACCGGCAGCGGCCACGCCCGGCGGGTGAAGCCGTACAGCGCGGCGAACACGGCGCCGGCCGCGAGCACGCCGAAGCTGGCCCAGAGAAAGGGCAGCCGGGCATGCACGTCTGTGTAGGACGCGCCGAAGATCACCGGCGCCACCGAGAGCAGCGTGTCGAAGCGATCCAGCCAGGCGCCCCAGGCCAGCAGCCCGAAGACCAGCGCCGCGAGCAGGCCGATGTGCCGGCGCGCCATCGGGATCAGCCGGAACCGCGGCAGGATGCCGGCGTTGGGCCGCTGCTCGATCACGAAGCTGCCCGAGAGCACGTAATACAGGGCGCAGCCGATGAGCGCGGCAAACGACGCCACCAGCGCCTGCTGCCGCACGGTCTGCAGCAGCGGCAGCTTGAACACGTAGAACGACACGTCACGGCCGAACAGCGGGTCGCGATCGCCGAACGGCACGCCGTTGAAGTAGTTCAGCCACGTCATCCAGCTGCTGGCCGACGCCAGCGCCAGGCCGCCGGCGATCACCAGCGCCGCCGGCAGCGCGACGCCGGTCAGATGACGCCCCTGTAAAGTGATCGGCCGCCCGTCCACGCCCGTGCCGAGCACGATTTGCGGCCGCCGGAACGTCCCGCGGGCGACGCGGAAGTTCAGATACAGGAAGAGAAACAGGATCGCGAAGGTCGTCACGAAGACGAGCGACTGCGCGTTCAGCGTCCGCAGGAACACCCCTTCGAAGCCGACCTCGCGAAACCACAGCCAATCGGTGTAGTACGTGACGGCCGACGGCACGATGAGCAGGAGCGCCGCCGCGACCAGGACAAGGCTGAAAAGACTGGGCCGCCTCATCGCAGTGTCAGAGCGGCGTCGGGGACGGTCCGCGCCGTCCGGTTGGCACGCATGGCTGTGTGGTACGACAACCTTATCATCAAGGCCCAGGGCCGCGGGCCCAACCCCAGGTCACCGGCTTCCAGCCCCCATCCAGCCTGGGGAATGGGCCCGGGCCGTTGGCCTATATTGGTCTCCTATGCTTGCCATCGGTTCGCCGGCGCCTGACTTCGAGCTCTCCAACCACGCGCGGACTCCTGTCCGCCTGTCTTCCTTCCTCGGCAAGAAGAACGTCGTCCTCGCGTTTCATCCGCTGGCGTTCACTCCGGTGTGCGCGACGCAGATGCAGACGTACGAGCGCGCCCAGGACCGCTTCCGTGCGCTCGACACGGTGGTCCTCGGCATCAGCATCGACGCCGGGCCGTCGAAGAACGCCTGGGCGACCGCGCTCGGCGGTATCTCGTTCGATCTACTGAGCGACTTCCACCCGCACGGCGAAGTCGCCCGGGCCTACGGCGTCATGCGGGACGATGGGATCTCAGAACGCGCGCTTTTCGTGGTGAACAAGGCCGGCAAGATCGCGTGGGCGAAGAAATACGACATTCCGGAGCAGCCGGATGTGGAGGAGCTGTTTGAAAAGCTGGGCGAGCTCCGATGACAATCGATCAATCGATCGATTGTCCTTCGATCGATTTCATCTCGCGTCGCTTATTGGATCGCAATCAAGTCTGTGTCAGTACGCCAGTACCAAGTACCGTCCACCAGCGCCGGTGACGCCAGCACGCGGGCGTTCAAACGATTCGTCCGAAGCAGCTTAAAGGTCGGGCCGGCCTGCACGACGAACGTCTCGCCCAGATCGTTCGTGAGGAAGATCCTGTCGCCGACCGCGACCGGTGACGACGAGAAGCCCTCCCTGCTCGGTTGACCGAGCCGATCTTGGTACATCAGTTTGCCGGTTCTGGCCTCGTAGACGGTCAACACGCTCTGCATGTCGTTCACGAGATACAGCAGGTCGCCGTGCACCAGGCCGGATGGCACGAACGGTGATCCACGCGGCGTGGACCAGACGACGTGCGTCCGCGTGACGTCGCCGCTGCCGCCGGGCGTGATGGCGAACGTCGGACCGGCGCGCCCCGAGGAACAGAAGACGAGACCGTGGCCGACGACTGGCGTCGGGATGACCTCGCGGGTGTTGCCGCGCACCGTCCACAGGTCGGCGCCAGTCGCCGGATCGTAGGCCTGGACCGTGCCCTGGCTGCTGACGATGAGCTCGTCTCGCGTGCCCGTGTGGATCACGATCGGCGTGCCCCAGCCGACGGTCGCGGAGCGGTCGCGCTTCCAGATCAGCTTGCCGCCCGCGGCGTCGAAGGCGGCGACGAACGATCCGATCGTCGCCGAGCCGTCGTGATCCTGGAAGATGAAGACGCGGTCCTTGTAGAGGACGGGCGATCCGGCGCTGCCGTGGTAGTTGTAGACGTCGCCGAGCCTGGCCTGCCAGACGATCTTGCCGGAAAAATCGAACGCGGCGAGGCCGTGCGTTCCGAACGAGGCGTAGACGCGGACACCGTCGGTTACCGGCGTTGCCGAAGCGCGGCTGTTCTTCGGATACACGTGCTCGACGCCGCGCGAGGGGACTGGCGTCTCCCACAGCAGTTTGCCGCTCCCGCGATCGAACGCAAGCATCGAGACGCGCGCGCCGTCGGCCGTCGCCGTCGTGAGGAACAGGTGATCCTTCCACACGATCGGCGAAGAGTGGCCGACGCCCGGGACGCGGACGCGCCACTTCACCCGTTCCGTGTCGGACCACGTGTCGGTGTAGTTGGTACCTGCGACGTGGCCCTGTCCCGATGGGCCGCGCCAGCGCGACCAGTATTTCGCTCCTTCGCCCTCGACGGGGATCAACCGGACGTCATCAGGAGCCGTGGCCGCGTGGAGCGCGGCGGCCGCGCACATCGCCAGCAGACCGGATCGGAAAAACGCGTACATGTCTCGATTCTAGAGCCGTTCTCATTCTCCCGGAGCGAGCTGCCCAGTGGAATTGGTCCGAAATGCTCGAGATGCTTCCCGATTTGGGCTCGCGGAAATGAGAACGGCTCTAGTGCGGCTGGCGCCGGTTGATAATGGGAACAGGATGGCGGAGCCGGAGTACGTCCTCGGGACCCACGATGAGGAAGTGGCGCGGCTGGGTGTTCAGCACCAGGTCTGGCGGGACCGGATGCTCCAGCTGTGCCGCGAGGCCGAGTTCGGCCAGGGATCGAAGCTCGTAGATCTCGGATGCGGTCCCGGGTTCGCGACACTCGATCTCGCCGAATTGGCGGGCGGCACCGGATCGGTCGTTGCCGTCGATCAGTCGCTGCGCTTCCTGGCGGCGCTTCGCGCCGCGGCGAGCGCGCGCAGCCTGCGAAACATCGAAACCCGGCAGGTGAATCTCGATGCGTGGGAGCTCCCGGTGTCCGACGTGGACGGCGTGTGGTGCCGATGGGTCGCGGCTTTCGTCGCCGATCCGGAGGCGCTCGTCGAGAAGGTCCGTCACGCGCTGAAGCCAGGCGGGGTGTTCGCCGTCCAGGAGTACGTGCACTATGCCACCTGGCGGCTCTCGCCCAGATCGCCGGCGTTCGAGGAATTCGTGCGGCTCGTCATCGACGCCTGGCGCCGGAGCGGCGGCGAGCCGGACATCGGGCTCGATCTCCCGCGTCTGCTCGAGCGGCACGGGTTCGCCGTCGAGCGCGTCCGGCCCATTGTCGAGATGCTGACGCCGGCGATGGCCGCCTGGCAGTGGCCGAGGGCGTTCGTCGAGACCGGCCTGCAGCGCCTGGCGAGCCTCGGGACGATGTCGCAGGCGGCTGCCGACGCGACCTGGGCCTCGTTCCTCGAGGCCGAGCGCGATCCGCAGACGCGCATGGTGACGCCTCTGACCGTGCAGATTCTCGCGCGGCGGATCAGTTAGAGAACTCTCCAGCACACCGGTTATCTCGACGCGGTCTTGGCCAAAACCTTCTTCGTGATCTTCGTGTGCTTCGTGGTGAAAGGCTGGGTTTAGCCAGAGTTCAGACGCCGTTCATTGCCCGGCGAGCCGCCGTGGTGGCATGCTGACACGCTATGACGGCCGGCCAGCGCTACCGCTTCGGCGACTTCGAGGCCGACACGACCACCGGTGAGCTCTGGAAGCAAGGCGGCCCGGTCCGCGTCCAGGATCTGCCGTTTCGACTGCTCGTCGCCCTGCTCGAGCGTCCTGGCCAGCTCGTCACCCGCGCCGAGCTCGGCCAGCGCCTCTGGGGCACGGACACGTTCGTGGACTTCGAGGCTGGACTCAACACCGCGGTCGGCAAGCTCCGCGAAGCGCTCGGCGACAACGCCGATCACCCGCAGTTCATAGAGACAGTGCCGAAGAGAGGGTACAGGTTTGTCGGGGTGATGTCAGGGGACGGGTCTCTCCCTGTGGAAAACTCCGGGGACGCGGTCGCAGTGGTGTCCCCGGAGTTTTCCACAGGGAGAGACCCGTCCCCTGTCTTGCGCACTGATGCTCGTCTGCGTCCGCGCGGTGCGCTCATGCTTGCTGTCGCCGCCGCGGTGATTCTGACGCTCGTGTCCGTCGTTCGTCAGTCTCCTTCATCCCTCCGTCCAGTCCGCGTCGCCGTGGCGCTCTTCGACAACGAGACCGGCGAGCCCGAGCTCGATCGGCTCGCGCAGAATCTGACCGACTCGACCGTCGTCAGGCTGACGGCCGACCGGCGGCTCGCCGTGATCGGCAACGCCGCCGTGCTGCGCACCGATCGGCCGTTCCGCGATCTCCTCAAGATCCGCGACGCGCTGTCGGCCGATCTCATCATCCTCGGTCAGATCCAGAAGCGAGACGATGGCCTGCGCGTGATGGCGCACCTCATCCGAGGTGCGGATCAGGCGCACGTCTGGGCGCGTCCGACGCCCCTGCTGGCGGGCGCGACGGCGACGACCGAAGCGCAGGTCGTCGCCGACATCGCCCGGGCGGTGAACGACGAGGTTACAAAAACAACTGGACCGTCGTCGCCTTCTTCGCCGTCAGCACCAGATCGGGATCGTGGATGGTGAGGGTGACGCCCCCCGGCGTTACGGCGAAGCGGATCCGGACACTCTCCGAGCCGACGGGAAAGAACTCGAGTCCGCCGACGTGCAGCAGCCCCCGCTGCGATCGTCCCGTCCGCAGGAATCCCACGGTGTCGCGGACCGCCGCGATTTCGATGCGCTGATCGGGATCCGGCCCGAACGTGTACGCGCCAACGAGCGGGGCCCGTTCCTCCGCCGAGAGCGGTTTCAGCGCCGGCTTCAGGTCGGCGTCTCCGAGCGACGTGAGGTAGTCGGCAACGGCGCGTGCCCGCTCGCCGCCGGCCGTTGCGTGGGCGAACAGCGTGATGCCGTGCGGCCCCTTGGTCCGCTGGATGCCCGGCTGGGCCGTGACGAATGCCTTGATGACGTCGAGCTGCCCCAGCATGGCGGCGGAGAAGATCGACGGCCGCGCGCCCTTGCTGAGGAGGTACTCGGCGATGTCGCGGTTGCCGACGTGGGAGGCGGCGCCGAGCGCGCTTTCCCAGTCACCGAACCCCCAGTCCCAGGCGGCCCGGGCGAGGGTGGGCTGCCGGTCGACGAGGGCCTTGAGGCGCGCGAGGTTGTTGTGGGAGACGCCGACGACTTCCCTGACCAGGTCTGGTTCCTGCGTCGGGTAGGGAGATCCTCCGCTGAGGCCGGGGCCGGCGGCGGGTTCGCGGGCGGCGGGCGCCTGAGCGAACGTCGAGAGCGGGGTCAGGGCGAGCGGCGTGGCGGTCATGAACGATCGGCGGGACATTGTCACGGCGAGCCTCCTTAGGGACAGCCGCAGAATGCGCGGTGGTGGAGGGACGGGGCAATCGACGGCGTCTTAATTGCGTCTGAATTGGCGACAACCCGGGGGGCGGTCGTCTCGTCTAACGAGATCGTAGCTAAGATGACCTTATGAAAGATGCCCGGCTGCCCGCCCTCACGCACCTGCAGTTCCTCATTCTCAGTGTCCTGCTCCACGCGCCCGAGGAGCCGGGCCGCGCCGTCCGTGACACCCTCGCCACCTTCGGCGTCCGCCGCACCGCCCCCGCGTTCTACCAGCTCATGGCCCGCCTCGAGCGCGCCGGCCTCGTCGAGGGCTGGTACGAGCAAATCACCGTCGGCGACCAGGCCGTCACCGAGCGCCGCTACCGCATCACCAAAGCCGGCGCTGGCCGCTGGGAGGAGACCCGCCAGTTCTACGACCGCACCGTGCCCGCGGCGCTCCGACGGCGGTGGTCGAATGGCTGACCATCCGGTGGGCCGCCGTCTCGGGCGCTGGCTCCCCGCCGGCATTCGCCGCGATCTTTTCGAGCCGGCGCTCCGCGACCTGCACATCCGCGAGCTCGCCCGAGCCGGACGCTCGCCGAACGCCGCGCCGCGGTTCGCGCGGTGGCTCGCCTCGCTGATTTCGATCCTGGGTCTCTATGTTGCCTGCTGGTGGTCGGCGCTGTTTCCGTTTTCTGACCGCTCGCGTGCCGTCCCATCGTCAACGCCACGCCTCTCCCTCTCAGAAAGAGCCTCGTTCATGTGGACCGATCTCCGTCAGGCCGTCCGTCTTCTGTTCCGCGAACGCTCCTTCGCCGCCGCCGCCGTGCTCACGCTCGCGCTCGGCGTGGGCGCCAACGTCGCCGTCTTCGCCGTTGTCGAGGCCGTTCTGCTGCGACCGTTGCCGTACGAGGCGGCCGACGACATCGTCATCCTCAATCACCGCGACGAGCGCACGGGGCTGACCAAGGATTTCATCGCGATGGGCGATCTCGTGGACATGGCGGCGCGCCAGTCGTCGCTCGAGAGTTTGCTCGCCTACAACGCCGGGCGCAGCACCGTCTACGGCTTCACCGAGCCGGTCACGGTCAACGTCCTCCAGGTCCAGCCAGAGGTCTTCGATCTGTTCAGGGTGCGAGTGCTTCACGGCCGCGCCTTCGTAACGGCTGATGCGAAACAAGGCGCGGCGGCCGTCGTCATGCTTGGCCACGACTTCTGGCGCACGCAGTTCGGCGCCGATCCGTCGGTGGTGGGCAAACGCCTCCGCATCGGCTCGGGCGAGCGGGAGATTGTCGGCGTCGCCCCGGCCGGGTTCAGGTTTCCTCCGGCACGGTCCACGGACGTCATCGTGCCCTTCATCCTGCCGGCAGAGGCGGTGACGATGCGCAACAGCTACTGGACGCTCGCCGTGGGCCGTATGAAGCCGGAGAGTTCTCTCACGCAAGTCAACGCCCAACTCACGACTCTCGCGGAGCAGATGGAGCAGGAACAGCCGCGGACGAACCTGGGCACCCGCTACTTCGCGAAGTCACTCCGCGACTCGCTGGTCGGCGACACCAGGCGCCCGTTGACGCTGCTGCTTGCGGCCGTCGGCGTCGTGCTGCTCATCGCGTGCGTCAACGTCGGCAACCTGCTGTTCGCGCGGGCGGTCGGCCGGCGGCACGAACAAGCGCTGCGTGCGGCGCTGGGTGCGGGACGATGGCGACTCACGTCACAGATCCTGACCGAGAGTCTCGTGCTCGCGCTCGTCGGTGGCATGGTCGGTGTGGCGATCGCGTACTGGGGAACCCCGGCGCTCGTCGCGCTGATCCCGCGGGCCGTTCAGGCGCCGGGGCTCGCCGACGTCGGCATGAACGCGCGGGTGCTCGCGTACGCGCTCGGCATCTCGGTGGCGGCGGCGCTGGCATTCGGATTGATGTCCGCGTTGGCGGCCGGCCGCCCCAAGCCGGGCACGCTGACGGCACAGGCTCGCGTCGGCATGAGCGCGGGCGCTCGCCGCACCGCCTCCTCTCTTGTTGTCGTCGAGATTGCGCTGGCGGTCGTGCTGCTTCTCGGCGCCGGCTTGATCTTGCGCAGTTTCGTCCGGCTGATGTCGGTCGATCCCGGATTCAAGGTCGATCGCGTGTTGACGATGGACGTCTCGCTGCCGGCTGGCGCGTACCCGCGGGTGGAGGCACGGCAGGCATTCTTCACACAGCTCTTTGCCGGCGTCCGCGCTTCGCAGGAGGTGCGGTCCGTCGGGGCCGCAGTGGTCGTGCCCCTCACCGGCAACAACTGGTCCACGCCGTTCGAGCGCACGGACCGCCCACCGGCGGCCGGCGCGCGGCCGCCCGATGTCGGTTGGCAGGTCGCGTCGGGCGGCTACTTCGAGGCGCTGCAGATTCCGCTGCGGTCCGGGCGTCTGTTCGACGAGCGCGACGGTCCGGCGGGATCGCCGGTCGTCATCGTCAGCGAATCGATCGAGAAGCGCTACTTCGGCGGCGAGGGTGCCGTCGGTCACTATCTGCGGCTGGGCCAGGGCCAGGCCGAGATCGTCGGCGTCGTCGGCGACATCCGGCGGGCCGCGCTGACCGACGAACCTCGCGCCGACCTGTACCTGCCGTTCGAGCGTCAGGTGCCTTCGTCGGTGACACTCTTCGTGCAGACGGCGGGCGACCCGGCGCGTGTGGCGCCGATCGTGCGGCAGACGATGCGATCGATCGAGCCGAAGGTCTCGATCGCCGAAACGACGACGCTTCGCGAGGTGGCGACGCACTCGGTCGCGAGCACCAAGCTGGCACTGTGGCTGCTCGGTCTCTTCGCGCTCGTGGCACTGACTCTCGCGGCGATCGGCATCTACGGCGTCACGTCCTACGTCGTCCGCCAGCGCACGCGCGAAATCGGGACGCGACTCGCGCTCGGCGCGCTGCCGAGCGATATCGCCTGGCTCGTCGTCAGCCGGGGTGGGCTCCTGGGCGTTCTTGGCGTCGCGCTCGGTCTGGCCGCCGGCCTCGTCGCGGCCAGATCCCTGACCACGATTCTCTACGGCATCCCGCCCTGGGATCCGCGCACAGTCGCGACAGCGGCGATCGTTCTACTGGTCACGTCAGTGGCGGCGTCCTTCGTTCCCGCGCGACGGGCGGCGAAGACGGATCCGGCGCGCACAATGACAGGGAATTTGTAGATCAAGACCGTTCACCACGAAGCCCACGAAGATCACGGAGACGCGTGGGTCTTTGGGAGGGCGGACTTCAGCCCGCCCCTCCTTCTGCATTTTGCAACGCACTCTAAGAATCTTTGTGCTCTTCGTGCTCTTCGTGCTCTTCGTGGGAACTACAGCTCTCGCAACGCCGACGGAATCGGTAGCGTCGCCGCCCGGATCGCCGGGAACAGTCCGCCGACGAGACCCATGATGAGCGCGTAGACGATGCCGGTGACGAGCAGTTCGGGCGTCACGCGGAACGCGAACGCCACCTGGCTGAATGTCTGAAAGTTCATCGTCGAGGTCTGGTAGCCGTTGAACGCGAAGTACGCGGCTGCGCCGCCCAGGACGCCGCCGATCAGGCCGAGCGCGAGTGATTCACCGAGCACGGAGACGAGCACTGACCCCGTGTTGAATCCGAGCGCCCTCAACGTCGCGATTTCGCGCGCCCGCGTCGCCACCGCCGTGTACATCGTCAGAATCGCACCGAAGATGGCGCCGATGCCCATGAGCGCCGCGATGCCGTACCCGACCACCTGAATGAGGCTCGTGAGCGCGCGCGATTGCCCCGCGTAGTACTCGTTCTCGCGCCGCACCATCACGTTCACGGCCGGATTGGAGGTCAGCCAGTCGGTGAACGCTTTGAGCGAGTCGGACGAGTCGAGCCGGGCGAGCACGGACTGGTACGAGTTGCCGCGGCGGTAGGCGCCTTGCAGCACTCTCGAGTCGCACCAGATCTCGCTCTCGGCGACGCCGCCGTCCGCCTCGAAGATGCCGACCACCTGCCAGCGATTCTGACCCGAGACGATCGTGTTGCCGAGCTCCAGGTTCGCAAACTGCACGCTGGCGCCGCGTCCGACGATGACCTCGTTCGTGCCGAACTGAAGCATGCGCCCCTGGGTGACCGACACCTCTTCCCGCACTTTCATGGCCGTCGGCTCGATGCCGCGCATCGGAACGTTGGCCGGGGAATCGGGCGACGATTTCTTCGGCAGGTCGATGATCACGTACAGCTCGGCTGAGACGAGCGGCGTCTGTCCGTCGCGGCGGATGCCAGGCGCCTGTTTGATGATGTCCGCTTCGGGCCCGCCGAGGCCGCTCGTCATCTCGCTGTCGGCGCCGCTGCGCATGACGAGCGCGCGTTGCGGCGATCCCGACTGGCGCATCGCCGCCGAGAACCCGGCCGCGATCGACAGCACCGAGATGAAGACGACGACCACGCCGGCGATGCCGACGATCGCGACGGCCGACGAGCTGAGCCGCTGGGGAATCGTGCGGAGATTGAGCGCCATCATGGCGAGCGTCTGTCGCAGCCAGCGCATCTCAGTTTCTCCTCAGCGCATCCGTGATGCGCAATTGCATGGCGCCGACCGCCGGCATGATGCCGGCCAGAAAGCCCATGAGCACCATCAGCCCGACGCCGAGGGCGACGTCGCGCGACGGCAGCACGAAGATCGGAAGCATCCCGCCGGTCGGGTCGCCGCCCTGGACGACCAGCCAGGCCAGCCCGAGGCCGAGCCCGCCGCCGACCAGACCGATGAACAACGACTCGGCGAGCACGAGCGTCAGAATCAAGCCGCCAGAAAATCCGAGCGTCTTGAGCACCGCCAGCTCGTTCGTCCGCTCGCGCACGGATTGCGCCATCGTGCTGGCGGCGATCAGCAGCATCGTGAACAGGACCGCCGTGAGGATCGCGATCATGATCGCGCCGATGTCGCCCATCTGTTTGGCAAAGCCTTCGACGAAGCCTTTCTCGGTCGTGGTCTTCGTCTCGGCCGAGGAGTTGGCGAACATCTCGTCGAAGGTGTGGCTGAGTGCCACCGCCTTCGCCGGGTCGGCGATCTTCACGATGTACCAGCCCACCAGCCCCTGGCCGCCCCTGCGGTTTTCGTCCAGATAGTCGTACCGGAAGAAGAACTGCGTCTTGTCGACGCCGTCACCGCCGTCGTAAATCCCGCGGATATTGAATTCCCACGTCTGACCGCCGGCCTTGGGTTGCCAGATCGTGGCCGTGAGCGGGACGCGCTGGCCGAGCTTCCAGCCGAAACGCTCCGCGAGGTCCTTGCCGACGATCACGCCCTGCCGATCCTCCAGCCATGCCTTCATCTGGTCGAGCGGCAGCTTGTACTCCGGGTAGATCTTCAGGAACGGCACGGGATCCACCGCGATGTTCGCGAAGAAGTTCGACGGGTCCTGATAGTAGGCGCCGAACCAGGTGTTGTGCGTGGCGAGCTCGACGCCCGGCACGGTCTGGAGCCGGGGCTCGTACGACACCGGCAGCGGCATGATGAGGCTGACCTTGTGGATCAGCACGAGCCGGTCGGCGCCGGCGATGTCGACGCCGAACGTGAACGCCATCCGGATGGTCATCAGCAGCCCGAACAGCAGGAACGCCACGAAGATCGACAGCAGCGTGAACGTCGTGCGGATCTTGCGCCGCCAGAGGTTCTTCCAGACGAGCGGGAGGTACTTCACGCGTGTCCTCCTCCGTTGGTGAGCAGGCCCTTGTCGAGATGGAGCGTGCGCTTCGCGCGCTCGGCCGCGTGCGGGTCGTGCGTGACCATCACGATCGTCTTGCCGTGATCGCGGTTGAGCGCCTGGAGCAGGTCGAGGATCTCGTCGCCGGCCTTGCGGTCGAGATCGCCCGTGGGTTCGTCGCAGAGCAGCAGCGCCGGGTCCGTGACAATCGCGCGCGCGATGCCGACGCGCTGTTCCTGCCCGCCCGAGAGCTGCCGCGGGTAATGTTTCGCGCGCTCGGACAGGCCGACCACCTTGAGCGCGATCGCCACGCGCTTCCGCCGCTCGGCTTTCGACAGCTTCGTCAGGAGCAGCGGCAGCTCGACGTTGCGCTCCGCGGTCAGCACCGGCAGCAGGTTGTACAGCTGAAAGACGAAGCCGATATTGCGCGAGCGCCACCGTGACAGCTCACCGCCGTTCAGGTCGTCCACGCGCTCGCCGGCGACGGTCAATGTGCCGCCCGACGGCTCGTCCAGGCCGCCGATCAGGTTCAGGAGCGTGGTCTTGCCAGACCCGGAGGGCCCCATCAACGCCACGAAATCACCCTGCGGGATGTCCAGCTGCACGCCCTTGAGCACGTCGATCCGCTCGCCGCCGCGCGTGAAGTGCTTGTGGACGTCTCGGACTTGAACAAGAGACGGAGTAGACATCAAGAGCTCCTGATTGGTTTCTTCACGCCGGTTCCGGGGTTCCGGAGTTCCGGAGTTCCGGGGTTCGGTTCTGAAGTGCCCCAACGCGTGGGTTTCGCAGGGCATGGGCTCCAACTTGCGCGTTCCCCGGCGCGTGGGCGCAGTTGCCGGAACTCCGGAACCGAACTCCGGAACCTCGGAACCCCGGAACCCCGGAACCCGCAAGTGTCACTTGCTCACCACTTTCATCCCCGCCGTCAACGTGGCCGGCGGCGAGACGACGACCTTGTCCCCGGTGCTGAGCCCGGCCAGCACTTCGAGCCGGTCACCGTCAGTGCCGCCGGTCCTGACGGCGCGGCGTTCGACCACGTCGTTGACGACGACGAAGGCGAACGCCTGCGTGCCCTCGGTTTTGATCGCGGCCTTGGGGACGAGTGTCACCGGGCGCATCGCCGGAGTGTCGTTGGTGTCCTCCGGATCGCGAAGGAAGGTGACCTTCACGCCCATGTCCGGCAGAATCCGCGGGTCCAGCTTCTTGAACCCGATCCGCACGAGCACCGTCGCCTTCTGCCGGTCGGCGGTCGGCACCATCGTGATGACGTGCGCGGGAATCTGCCAGTCCTGATACGCGTCGAGCACCGCGGTCACGCCCTGGTTCGGCTTGACGCGATTGATGTAGCTCTCGTTCACGTCCACTTCGATCTCGAGCGATCGCATGTCCACGATCGTGCAGATGCCGGTGCGCGTGAAGCCGCCGCCGGCCGAGACCGGCGACACCATCTCGCCCGGCTGCGCGTCCTTCGAGATCGCGACGCCGCTGAACGGCGCACGGATGATCGTGTTGTCGAGGTTCGTTTGTTCCAGCTCGACCTGGCGCTCGGCGACGCGGACTTGCTCCTGCGCCACGAGGATGCGCGCGTCGTTCGAGTCGATCGTGGCTTTCGCCGCATCGGCTTCGGCTTGCGTCGCGAACCCGTCCTTGACGAGCTGGGTCAGCCGCTTGAGCGTCACCTGGGCCTCGTCGCGACGGACTTCGTTCTCCCGCGCCATGTGCCGCGCCGCCTGCACCTGCGCTGCGGCCAGGGCCAGCGAGGCACGAAACTGCGCGTCGTCCAGCCGGGCGAGGATCTGGCCCTGCTTCACAGCCATGCCCTCCTCGACGTTCACTTCAATCACCTTGCCGGTGATCTTCGACGACACGGTCGCCCGCCGCCGCGCGGTGACATATCCCGACGCGTTCAGCACGGCCGCCTGCGCGCCCGCGGCGCGCTCGGATACCGTCGCGGTTTCGACCTCGATCGGTCGCTCCCCCGTGGCCCAGCGGTAGCCGGCGTACCCGCCCGCGCCGAGGACCGCGAGCACGAGGATCCACGTGAGAATCCGCCCGCCGCGGCGACGTCGGCGTTCCGGTTCGCGCTCGATCTTGAGCGCGGCGAGATCGTCGTTGAGTTCGGTCATAGAAGCAGGGCCCAGGGCCACGGGCCCAAGCCGGGACAACGGACCCGCAGTGCCAGGGAGAGAGGCCGCAGGTACTCGGGAGTCCCCCAATATATTTCAAGAAGTGTGACGGACTCTAGCTTTCGGGCGATCAGGCCAATCGGTGAGTGGCGACGACTACCCGGCCAAGGGTGAGTCTTGTTAATGGGGCAATGCGGCAATGGGGCATTGAGGCAATACGGCCACTTGCCTCAAGCGCTCGTACTGGCCCATTGCCTCATTGCC
>Ga0111539_10001491_pt1 | contig 31276 bp, 22 predicted proteins | sample RhiMethybrSRZTD1_FD_79667 | JGI IMG/M metagenome (GOLD analysis project Ga0111539, IMG submission 79667) | Populus rhizosphere microbial communities from Tennessee, USA - Rhizosphere MetaG P. TD hybrid SRZTD1 (version 2) (version 2) | ecosystem: Host-associated > Plants > Roots > Rhizosphere >...
CGCACCAGCGCCTCCTCGATCTGCGCCATCCGCTCGGCGATCGGATCCGGCTCGGCGGTCGCCGCCGGCTCGGGCGCCGGCTCGGGCGCCGGTTCCGGTTCCGGCTCCGGTTCCGGCTGCGGTTGCGCCGCCAGCTCGCACGCGCTGCCGATGAACTCCTCGAGCGACGCCGAGACGTCGACCGGGGCCGCGGCGGACAGACGCCGGATGCTCTTGCGAGGGCGCTTCTGATCGTGGGTGGGGAGATCGTCCTGGAGTGACATCGCGTGGCGCACGAAGCATCCCGCGGACCAGCGGCGCCGCAGCGCGAACATCGCGACTTCCCTCGCGAGGGCCGTGACCCATCGCCGAGTGCGGCCCGCAGGTGAGATCCGGTTTCTGCGAGTGCGAGCAAGCGGCCAGCCGAGTGGCCACGCCTGATGCCGGTCGCTTGCGGTCGAGAGTTTCGCGGCATGGCGGGTGCACCAGGCGGAGACATGAAGCGCCCCCTCGCCTGCGCCCTCCTCGCCCTCTGCGCCTGCGGACCGGCCGATCGCACATCGCCCAGTGAATTTGCCGTCGATGCGGGCGGCGAAGGCGGGGGCGGCGAGAGCGGCGTCGCCCGGGTCACCGGCACCGTCTGGGCGCCGGGCAACGCGCCCGGCATGGTGCCGCCCGGGCACGAGATTCCGGTCGCCGGCGCCATGGTCTACTTCGGCCGGGTCAAGCCGGAGCCCATCCCGCAGCGCGTCGAGTGCGTTCCGTGTGTCGAGGCGCCGCCCAGCGCGCAGATCACCGACGCCAAGGGCGGCTTCGAGCTCCACCCGGCCCCCGGCACCTACTGGCTCGTGGTCCAGAAGGCGCAGTTCCGCATCGAGCAGCAGATCGTCATCACCTCCGACCAGGTGCTCGGCGCCGAGTTCACCACGCTCCCCTCGATCCACGACCCCGAGCACGGGAAGTGGATCCCGCACATCGCGCTGGCGGCCGGCGACTACGACGCGATGGAGTCGATCCTCGGCAAGATGGGCATCGGCGCGGTCGGTCCGGACGGCACCTTCATCCCGCAGTCGGCCTCGGGCGCCTTCGACGTCTACTCCAACGGCGGCGCGATCGACAATGTCGCCAAGGGCCGGCTGACCGCCCTGGTCAGGGATCTCGACAAGATGATGAACTACCACATCATCTTCATTCCGTGCGCGGGCGATTCGAACCGGGCCGCGCTGCGCGACCCGGATGTCCTGCGCAACATCCGCGAGTACGTCCGCGCCGGCGGCCGCCTGTACGTCACCGACTGGTCGGGCGAGTGGGCCGACAACGTCTTCCCCGAGCAGATCCAGCTCAAGGGGGCGGTCGACACGCCCGCCACCGCCTACAACGCGGCGCTCGATCGCTGGGACACCACCAAGTTCCGCAATGCCGACGGCAGCCCGCCCTACTCGTCGCCGGACGCCGAGGCGGTGGATCCCGACCTGGCCCGCTGGCTCGACGGTCAGGTCGGCGGCTACGGCTGGCCGATCGACGCCAGCGCCTTCCTGGTCGAGGGCAACTGGGACCACATCGCCGCCCTGCACGACGTCGAGGTCGGCGTCGACAGCGAGGGCCAGCCGATCATCGACGCGCCCCGGCCCTACGTCACCGGCAGTGACGGGACGGCGGGCGGCAAGAAGACCCTGACCGCGACCTTCGAGCCGACCGGCTGCGGCCGCGTGCTCTACTCGACCTACCACACGACCGAGTCGACCCACGTCGGCCTCGAGCCGCAGGAGCGGGTGCTGCTCTACCTCCTGCTCGAGATCGGGGTGTGCAAGGACGACCCGGTCGTCGAGTGAGGATCAGATAGGGTCGTCGCAGACGTGCGCGGCGACCAGCTGGGAGGCCTCCTCGCAGCTCAGGGCGAACTGCTCCATGAGCATGCGGCCGGCCTCCCGGAAGCGGCCCTCGGCAAGTGCGCCCCGGACCTCGTCCGGGACGTCCTGGTCCTGGGCCAGAAGGTGGGTCACGGAGAGTGCCATCGATCTAGATGTGCGGTCAGCCGGGCCCGGTGTCAACCCGAGTCACCCAGCCGGCCTGGCCTCGAGCTGGAAGCACTGAAGCTGGAAGGAGTCGACCAGGAGCCCGGACTGGCCGGCGATGCCGGCCGCGGCCCAGCCGGATTGGCAGGCTCCGCCGCCGACCAGCCAGCTGTCCGACCGCCACCGGACAGCCGCGACGGGCAGCCAGGCGCTGACAGGTGCGATGAGGTGTGGAGGCGCTCGCCCGATCAGCCGGCGGTCTGCAGGCCGGCGGCGATCCCGTTGATGGTCACGAAGAGGATCTCGCGCACCCGGTCGGGATCCGGCTCGCCCGGCAGGCGGCGCAGGAGCTCGATCTGCACGTGGCTGAGGACGTCGACGTAGGGGTTGCGCCGCTCGACCGAACGGCGAACGGTGGGGAAGGCGTCGAGCAGCGTCTCGCCGCCGGTGACCGCCAGGATCTGCGCGACCGTGCGCGTGTGCTCGGCGCGGACCAGATCGAACAGGCTGCGCGCGTCGGGATCGGCCAGCCGGGCGTACTGCTCGGCGACGTCGATGTCGCTCCGCACCAGGGCCAGCTGGGCGTTGTCGATGAGGGCGTGGAAGGCGGGCCACTCGGCGTAGAGCGCGCGCACGGCGTCCTGGCCGGGCGATGCGGCCAGCGCCTCGAGCGCGGCGCCGAGCCCGAACCAGCCCGGGATGCCGTGCCGGCTCTGGTTCCAGGAGAAGACCCAGGGGATGGCGCGCAGGTCGTCGAAGGAGAGGCCGGTCCGGCGCGAGGCCGGACGCGACGCGATCGGCAGCTCGGCCACCTCGCGGATCGGGGTGGCGGCCAGGGCGTAGCGGGCCAGGCGGTCCTGATCGCCGATGAGCGCGCCATAGGCGGTGCGCGCCACGCCGGCCGCCCGGTCGAGGGCGGCCTCGCGCGCCCGGCTGGCCGACTCGGGGGGCGGGCGCTGATCGACCAGCGAGCCGAGCAGAACCGCGCCGACCATCTGCTCGAGATCGCGCTCGGCGATCTCCCGCCGGCCGTAGCGCGCCGCGATGGTCTCGCCCTGCTCGGTGACCCGCAGCCGGCCGCGCAGCGCCTCGTGCGGCTGGGCGCGGATCGCGCGCCCGGCCGGGCCGCCGCCGCGTCCGACCGCGCCGCCGCGGCCGTGGAACACGGTGAGGACCATGCCGTGCTCGTCGGCCACCGCGGCCAGCTGCTCCTGCGCGCGGCGCAGCGCCACCTGGCTGGCGACGTAGCCGATCTGCTTGCTCGAGTCGGAGTAGCCGATCATCGCCTCCAGCTCGCCGCGCAGGGCGGTGGCGAAGGGGCGCAGGTCGAGCAGGCGGCGGATGGTGGCGCCGGCCCGCTCGAGGTCCTCGAGCTGCTCGAACAGCGGCACCGGCCGGATCTCGTCGGGCGCCAGGCGGGCGGCGCGGGCCAGGAACAACACCTCGAGGACGTCGGACGGCATCGCGGTGAAGCTGATGACGTAGCGCTCGCAGGCCTCGGCCCCCTGGTCGCGCCGCGCCCGCCCGACCACATCGAAGGTGGCGAGCAGCTCGCGGGTCTCGGCGCCCAGGCCGCTGCGGTCGCGCGGCGCGCCCAGGTCGGCCCGCTCGAGCAGGCGGCCGAGCAGCGCGATGCGGCCTTCCTCGGTCATGATCGAGTAGTCGGCGACTCCGCCCTTTTTCAAGAGCTCGCCGACCGCGCGCTCGTGCACCGCCGAGTGCTGGCGCAGGTCCATGGTCGCCAGGTGGAAGCCGAAGATCTCGGCCCGGCGGCGGACGTCGCGCAGCCGGCCGCCGGCCACCCGGGCCAGCCCGGCGCCGCGCAGGCTGGCGTCGATGAGGTCGAGGTCGGCGCGGAGCTCGGCGGTGTCGGCGTAACCCGCCTCGCCGCGCAGCCGGGTCGCCTGCAGCCGCGCCAGCACGAACCACAGCTTCTCGCCGACCAGCTCGCCGGCCACCCGGCGCCGGACGCGCACCGCCACGTCCGGCAGGCGGGCGTGGTCGGCCTCGAGGGATGCTTCGAGCTCGGGCATCGGGCGCGATCGCCGGACCGAGACCGCGAGCTCGCGGCCGAGCGCGTCGACGTCGGCCTCCAGGCGGCCGATGGCCACCTGGCGCTGGCGCTCCAGCGCCATCCGGGTCACCTCGGCGGTGACGTGTGGGTTGCCGTCGCGGTCGCCGCCGATCCAGGTGCCCCAGCGGAGGAACGGCCCAACCGTGAAGGGCTCGCCCGGCCAGGCCTCGGCCAGGGCGTCCTCGAGGGCGCGGTAGAGCAGCGGGGTGACGTCGAGCAGGGTCGACTCGAAGACGCCGAGCGCGGCGCGCACCTCGTCGATCGGCGCCGGGCGGATCGAGCGGGCCTGCTCGGTGCAGAAGAGGATGAGGACCACCTCGCGCAGGCGCTCCATCAAGCCGCTCTTCTCGTGAGCGCCGGCCCGCGGATCGTCCAGCCGGTCGAGCGTGACTCCGACCTGGGCGAGGAGCTCGATGACGGTCCGCCGGCGCGCCTCGGTCGGGTGGGCGGTGAGGACCGGCATGACGAAGAGGCGCCCGAGGAGCGCGCGCATGTCGTCGGCGCTGACCCCGGCCGCCGCCAGCTCGGCGCAGGCGGCGGCGAGCGATCCGTCGGGCGGCGCGTGGCTGCGGTCGCGCCGGCGGAGGATCCGGATGCGGTGCTGCTCCTCGGCCGCGTTGAACAGGTGGAAGAGCAGGGTGAAGGCGCGTCCGACCAGCTGCAGCGAATCGAGGTCCAGATCGGCGAAGCGGGCGGCGAAGCGATCCCGCCCGCCCGGCAGGGTGCCGCCGCGCAGGGCGAGCGCGTCGGCCTCCAGCCCCTCGACCAGGGCGAGTGCGGCCTCGCCGGATTGCCCGCGCACGGTGTCGCCCAGGAGCTGGTCCAGGAGGGCCAGGTCGCGCAGCAACTCATCTGCCAGGTCGTGCGCCATCGGGACGAGCCTATACTGTCGGAAACGGTGCTCTGCCTGGAACAGGTCGAAAAGCGCTTCGGCCGCGCGCGGGCGCTCGCCGGCGTGAGCTTCGAGGTCGCGCGCGGCGAGGTGGTCGGACTGGTCGGCCCGAACGGCGCCGGCAAGACGACAGCGCTCCGGATCCTGAGCGGATTCCTCCGCCCGGATGCCGGCCGCGTGACGGTCGACGGCGTCGACGCGGTGAGCGATCGGCGCGCCGCTGCGGCGCGCATCGGATACCTGGCGGAGGGGCCGCCGCTCTACCCCGACATGCGGGTCGAGGAGTACCTGAGCTTCCGCGCCCGGCTCAAGGGCGTCGCGCGCGGCGCACTGGCGGCCCGGGTCGACGAGGTGCTGGCCCAGGTGGCCGCCGGCGATCGGCGCCGGGTCCTCATCGGGCGCCTCTCGCGCGGCTACCGGCAGCGCGTCGGGCTGGCCGACGCCATCCTGTCGGCGCCGGGCGCCCTCCTGCTCGACGAGCCGACCTCCGGGCTCGATCCGGTGCAGGTGCGCGACCTGCGCCGGCTGCTCGGCGAGATCGGCCGCGAGCGGGCGGTGCTCCTGTCGTCGCACGCGCTGGCCGAGCTGGAGGCGGTGGCCGACCGCCTGGTGGTCCTGAGCGCCGGCCGGGTGGTCGGCGACGGCCGGCCCGACGAGCTGAGGGCGCGCTTCGGGCTGGCGGCCGGCGCCTCGCTCGAGGACGTGTTCGTCGCCGCGACGGCGGATTCCCGCCCGTCGGGATCCGGATCGGAGCAGGCCAGGTGAAGGCGCTGGCGATCGCGCGGCGCGAGCTCCTCGCCTTCTTCCACGCGCCGATCGCCTACGTGGTCCTGGTCCTGTTCCTCGCCCTGCAGGGCTTCTCGTTCTGGGCGGTGGTCGAGGTGCTGGCCGATCCGGCCCGCCCGGCCGGCTACGGCGCCGTGCTGCGCACCCAGTTCGGCGGCACCTTCCTCTTCTGGGCGGTCGACTTCGCGGTCATCTCGCTCCTGGCGATGCGGCTGGTGGCCGAGGAGCGGAGGAGCGGCACCTGGGAGGCGCTGCTCACCACGCCGGTGTCGGAAGGCCAGGTGGTTCTAGGCAAGTGGCTCGGCGCGCTCGCCTTCTACCTCCTGCTCTGGCTGCCGACCGCGCTCTACCCGGTGGTGCTGGCCATCTACGCCCCGCCGGGGAGCGAGATCGACGCCGGGCCGATCGCCGCCGCCTACCTCGGCGCCGCCCTGTCCGGGGCCGGATTTCTGGCCCTGGCGCTGGCCGCCTCGAGCGCGACCGAGAGCCAGGTGGTGGCCGCGGTGGTCGCCTTCGCCGCGCTGCTCGCCTTCCTGCTCCTCGGCCAGCTGGCCGACGTGGCCGGCGACCTGGGATCGGCCGCGGGCGCCATCGTCCACCACCTCGACCTGCGCGGCCACATGGACGACATGGCGCGCGGCGCCATCGACCTGGACGCCGTCGTCCTGTGGGGCTCGCTGTCTGCGGTCGGCCTGGCCGCCGCCGCCGTCCTGTGCGCCCGCGGGCGCGGCAGCGCCGCCGCCGCCCGCCGCCGGCTGGGTGCGCTCGGGCTGGTGGTGGCCTCCGCTCTCCTGGCCAATGTGCTGGCCGCCCGGCATCCCCTGCGATGGGACGTGAGCGGCGCCGGGCTGAACCAGCTCGATCCGCGGACCGCCGCGGTGCTCGAGTCGCTGCCGGCCGTGGTGGTGGTCACGGTGGTCGCCCCCGAGGTGGACGAGTTCGCGCCGGTCTACCAGGAGGTGGACCGGCTGCTCGGCGAGATGGAGCGCGCCCAGCCGCTCCTCGAGCGCCGCCGCGTCGATCCGGTGCGCGACGCCGACGCGCTGGGCGCTCTGGCGGCCGATCTCGCGCTCGCGCCGCGCGTCCTGGCCGACGCCGGCGCGGTGGTGTTCGAGATGCGCGGCCGGCGGCGCGGGGTCGATCTGCTCGACCTGGCCGAGTTCGGCAAGGACGCCCTGGCGCAGGGCGCGATGACCCGCTTCACCGCCGAGCAGGCCTTCGCCCGCGCGCTGGCCGAGCTGGCATCGCCCGAGCGCGCGCTCGCCTGTGCGACCAGCGGGCACGGCGAGATGTCGCTCGAGCCGGCGCCCGACGCCGAGCGGCCGCACTGGGGCGCGGTCGCCGAGCGGCTGCGGCAGAGCGGCATCGCGGAGGAGGACGTCGGCGACGTCGCCGCCGGCGTGCCGGAGCGCTGCACCGTCCTCGTCGTCGCCGGGCCGGAGGTTCCGCTCGGCCCCGACGCGGCGCTCGCGGTCGATGGCTTCCTCGACCGCGGCGGGCGCCTGCTGGTGGCCGCCGGCGACCTGCCGGCGGGCGGCGCGCTGCCCGCCACCGGCCTCGAGCTGGTGCTGGCCGAGCGCGGGGTCGCGCTGCCGCAGGCGGTGGTGGTCGACCCCGACTCCGAGCTGGAGCTGCCGCTCGCCTGGGCGACCACCACCGGCTATGGCGATCACCCGATCACCGCCGCCTTCCGCGGCCGGCGCCTCACGGTGTGGCAGCACCCGCGTGCGGTGGCGCGCGCCGCCAGCGGCGGGGGCAACCTCACCGAGCTGGTGCGGGCCGGACCCGCCGCCTGGGCCGAGAGCGACCTCGCCTCGCTGTTCGCCGGCCGCGACGTCGAGGCGGGCGCCGGCGACGGCATCGGGCTGCGCGGCGTCGCGGTGGCGGTCGAGGAGGGCAAGAGCCGCCTCGTCGTGCTGGGCAGCGCGACCTCGCCGTCGTCGCAGCTGGCCGGGCGCGGCATCGGCGCCGCCGACGCCCTGGTCGCCTCCGCGGTCGCCTGGCTGGCCGGCCGCGGCGTCGCGCTCGAGATCGCCGCGCGCACGCCGGAGCACGTCCGCCTCATCATGACCCCGCGCGAGCGCGGCGCGGTGTTCGCCGTCTGCGTCGTCCTCCTCCCCCTGCTGGCCGCCGGCCTGGGCGGCCTTTTCTGGTGGCGGAGGCGCCGTGGATAGCCGCCGCTGGCTGGCCGCGCTGGGCGCGCTCACCCTCGCGCTGGCGGCCGCGCTGGTCGCCGATCTCGCTCGCGGGGGCGGCGCGGCGCGCGGCGGTCGCATCCTGCCCGACTGGGACCCGGCGGGCGTGCGCGCGATCCGCATCGAGCATCGCGGTCGCCCCGCCGTGCTGGTCGCGAAGGAGGGCACCGGCTGGCGGATCGCCGAGCCGATCGCCGCGCCGGCGGACTCCTCCGCCGTCGCCGACCTGCTGGGCACGCTCGAGATCATGTCGGCCCGCCGCCACGGCGACCACCCGGTGTCGGATCCGCTCCTCTCGGTGCAGGTGGAGCGGACCGGGCGGCCGCCGGTCACCCTCGACCTGGCCGAGGACGCCGGCCGGACCGATCGCGTCTGGCTGTCGCGACGGGGCGAGGACCACCGCGCGCTGGTCGACGGCTACCTGATGCGCGCGCTCGACCTCGCGGTCGACGATCTCCGCGAGCGCCGCCCGTTCCGCGGCCGCCTGCGCGGCGCCACCCGGATCCGCATCGCCGCCGGCGGCGAGACGGCGACCGAGCTCGAGGGGCCGCCCTGGCGGGTGGGCGGCGTCAGGGCCGATCCGGATCGGGTGGCCGCGTTCATCGCCGCGCTCGAGCGCCTGCGCGCCGGCTCCTTCCTCGCCAGCAGCCCGAGCGGGACCGCCGCGCTGTCGATCGAGGTGATCGCCGCGGCCGGCACCAGCCGGATGACCGTGCGGGGCGACTGCCCGGGGGGCGCCGGCGCGGCCGCCGACACCTCGCTCGGCCCCGCCTGCCTGCCGGCCGACGAGGTGAGCGCGCTGATCGCCCTGGCCGGCGCACCCGCCGAGCTCCAGGACCGGCGCCTCCTCGCCGCCGGGCCCGACGAGGTCTCCCGGGTTCGCCTCGGCGCCGGCGCCCGGTCGATCGAGCTCGCGCGCGCCGAACAGGCCGAGGTGGTGCGCGACTGGGCGGCGCGCTTCGCCGCGTCCGCGGCCGCCGGCGCGCCGATCGCCGCCGCCGACCTCCCGGTCATCGGTCGGATCGAGGTGGAGACCGACGGCGGCCGCGAGGAGCTGGAGATCCTGCGCGCACCGGGCGGCACGCCCGCCGCCCGCCGCGCCGGCGAGCCGGTCGCCTTCCGCCTGGCCGATGCCACTCTGGTCGATCCCGCGCCGAAGAACTTCCGCTCGCTCGATCTCATCAGCGCCGATCCCACCGCGCTTCGCTCGGCCCGCCGTGGACCCGAGTCCATCGAGCGCGGCGAGCTGCTCGAGGAGTGGCGCGCCCTCGCCCCCGCCGGCGCGGCGGTCGACGTCGAGGCCGCCGAGAACCTCGCCCTGGCGGTGGCCACCCTGCGCGCGGTCCGCGTCGCGCCCGACCGCCCGCGCCGGCCCGGCGTCTCGCTGCTGGTCGAGCTGGCGCCGGCGCCGGGCGAGAGCCAGCCGGTCCGCCACCGCATCGGCCTGGCTGCCGGCCCGCGCGCCACCTGCACCGCCCGGCTCGACGACGACCCGACCGACTTCGAGCTGGCGCCCGCCACCTGCGCCGCCCTCCTCCGCCCGCTGACGATTCGCCCACCCTAGCCCTCTTTGAACCGCCAGAGCGCCAAAGCTCGAAGGGAGCTTCGCTCCCTTCTCGCCGCTTGCGACAAGAGAACCAGGTCATCGAGCAAGCGGTCGCCCACCCGATGGCGTTGCCCGGCGCAAGGGCGACGGGAAACCGCAGGTTTCACGGAGCGCTCTTCTTGGCGTGCGGCGCAGCCGCCTTGGCGCTTTGGCGGTAAAAACAGAGAGCCGCTAGCGGGAGGCGGCCAGGCCGCCGAGCTCGACGCCGCGCATGATGGCCGACTGATCGATGGCGCCGACCACCTCGCCGTGGTCGACCACCGGCAGGATCGGGACGTCGCTCTCGACGATGGCGCGGAACGCCGTCCACGCCTCGTCGTCGGGGGCGACCGGATGCGCCGGGTGGGCGACCGCCGCCGCCTCGACTCCGTTGCGCCGCTGGCCCGGGACCTTCCGCACGTCCTCGAGCGTGAGGACGCCGACCACCTCCCCCTCGTCCATCACCGGGAAGGCGGTCCGGTGCTCGCGGATCATCCGCTCGGCCGCCTGCTCCACGCTGTCGTGCGCCCCGACCACGCCCACCGGCCTGATCATGAGATCGCGCACCCGGACCCGGCCGAGCGCGCTCTTCATCCTGACCTGCCGCGCCTCGGCGTCGGCGCCGAGAAACACGAAGCCGCCGATGAGGACCAGGAACAGCCCGCCGCCCAGGACCCCGGCGGCGACGAAGGCGAACGCGAACGCCTTGCCCACCAGGCTGGCGGCCCGGGTGGCTCGCACCGGGCCCATTCGGCTCGCCAGGACGGCGCGCAGGACGCGGCCTCCGTCCATCGGGAAGGCCGGCACCAGGTTGAAGAGCCCGAGGACGAGGTTCATCTCGGCGATGAGGACCAGCGCGACCCGCGCGTCGATCCAGCCTGCCGGGGTCACCGCCAGGAGGAGCCCGGCTGCCACACCGAGCGCCAGGCTGACGCCGGGACCGGCCAGCGCCATGATCGCCTCGTGGCGCGCGCGGGCGGGCTCGCCGATGCGCGAGACGCCGCCGATCATGAGGAGCGTGATGTCGTGGACCGGGGCGCCCTTGCGCCGGGCGTAGACCGCGTGCGCCAGCTCGTGGAGCAAGACCGACAGGAACAGGACCAGGGTGAGCCCGAGCCCCCACATCCACGGCCCGCCGGCCAGCGCTCGCGGGTCGATGCCCAGGACCGCGGCCGCCGGAGCCACGTTCTGGGCGAAGACCAGGGCGAGCAGCGGCAGCGCGATGAGGAAGCTCCAGTGAATCCGCACGGGGATTCCCGCCACGGTCCCGACGGTGACGGCGCGCATGACATCCGCAGCGCTTGCAGGCCGCGGGCCAGACGCGCGTGACCGCCGCTCACTGCGGACAGGTCTGCCAGTCGCCGGCCACCAGCTCGTAGCAGGAGGCGACTGCGCCCTCACCGGCCAGGATGATCTCGTCCTCCCCGTCCGCGTCTCCGTCGATCGGGATGACGCTCACCGCGTCCGAGGTGAGATCGGTCGGCAACTCCTGGCCGGTGTCGGAGCATGCCTCCTCCTCGGCGTCGGCGGTGCCGCACTCGCTGCCGTCCACCTCGTCGAGGTGCGCGTTGCGCATGCCGCGCATGACCCGCTGTGAACCGTTGCGGACGACGAAGACCAGGTCCGGCTGGCCGCCGGCATCGAGCTGGGCGGCGGCCATGACGGGGACGAGCTCGCCGGGCGCGGCGACCGCCGGCGCGAAGCCGTTCTGGGCGCCGAAGACCGGCGTCGGGTCGCATACCACGTCGTTCCAGCGGATGACGTGATAGTTGCTGTCGGTGTCGGTGTACACCCCGAGGAGGTCGGGGCAGTCGTCGCCGTCCGCCAGGTCGAGATCGGCGAACGCCCCTGCCTCGAGCGGAGCACTCGTCGCCACGTCGTCCTCGGCGTTGATCGGGCCGGTGCCGGGCAGCTCGCTGGTGTCGTACCAGGCCACCAGGTCCGGCGTGGCGGCGAACGCCACCACGTCGTCCCCCACCAGGTGGAGCGAGACCGCCAGGACGTTGGCCAGCCGCGCGCCGGGCATGTCGGACAGCTCGTGCCATTCGAGCCCCTCGACGTCTCCGGTGAACGGGCTGCTGACGTCTCCGTGCCCCCCGTGGTAGGCGAAGAACCAGCCGAGCGGGCCCTGGACGGCGACCAGATCGATCCGATCGTAGATCGAGAAATGGACGTCCATCCCCATGGGGATGGTGGCCACCAGACGAGGAGCTGGCGGGTCGGTCGCGAACAGGAGACCCCGGCGGACACCGCCGTTGGTGAAGGCGAGCACGAAGACCTCGTTGCCCGCGAACTCGTTCGACAGGTCGGCGATCACCGCGCCGCGTGGCACCAGATGGTCCAGCGCGACGCAGCGTGGTTCGAAGTCCAGCTCGCTCAGCCAGACCTCGATCTCGCCGCTTTCGGTGTCGCCGCTGAGCAGAAGCAGGTCATCGCGCGAGTCCCGGTCGATGTCGCCGCTGGCCCCGCCGAAGTAGTTGGGGCTCGGCTTGCACTGGCCGAGCTCGATGCCGCCGTCGCCGGCGTCGTCGTCGGCCCCGCCGTCCCGGATCGCGCTCGGCGGCGAGGACAGGCATCCGGTCGCCGCTCCGGCCACCAGGCAGCTCATCACCCGCGGCCACACGGCGCGATCATATCAGGGTCAGCGCGCGCCGTAGATGATGACGAGGACGACCGCGCCCCACGCGGCCAGGTTGAGCAGGAACGGCCAGTCGCGCAGCACGGCGTCGGTCGGGCTCTCCTCGCGCGGCTTCCACAGGGCGAGCTGGAGGAAGCGGAGGATGCCGAGCGCCGAGAACGGCACGGTGACGATGAGCGCGCGGGTGCCGAAGAAACCGACCGTGTGATCGTCCTGGGTGTAGAGGCCGTAGGCGACGACCGTGGCGCCGGCCAGGAGCGCCAGCGCGATCCGCAGCGTGCGAACCCGGTAGCCGGCCAGGCTGGCCCGGGTGTCGTGCGCCGCGCGATCGGCCCCCTCGGCCTGCATGAGCTCGTGGGCGCGCTTGCCGAAGCCGAGCAGACAGGCGAGCAGACCGGTGCAGGCCAGGAGCCAGGGCGACACCGGCACGTCGATGGCCAGCGCTCCGGCCCAGACGCGGAGCAGGAAGCCGCCGGCGATGAGCAGGACGTCGAGGAAGGCGACGCGCTTGAGGCCGAGCGAGTAGCAGAAGTGGATGACCGCGTAGCCGCCGGCGGCCGCCGCCAGCTTCCAGCTGATGAGCGCGCAGCCGACCAGCGCCGCCGCCGCCAGTCCCGCCGCCAGCCAGACCGCCAGCCGCTGGTCGAGCGCACCGGAGGCGACCGGCCGGTGCCGCTTGATCGGGTGCCGGCGATCCGCCTCGAGGTCGCGGACGTCGTTGAAGGCGTAGACCGCGCCGCTGAGCAGGCAGAAGGCGAGCACCGCGAGCCCGGCGCGCAGCGCCAGCGCCGGGTCGGTCAGTTTCTTGGCGAACACCAGCGCGGCCGCGACGAACAGGTTCTTGACCCATTGCCGCGGCCGGAGCGTCTGGAGGATCGCGAGGGCGGTCGACGTCGAGCTCTTCACCTACCGGGCCTGCTCACTCTGGCTCTTTGCCCTCCTCGGGCTCTGCTTCCTCGTCCGCATCACCGGGGCCGGCGTCGGCCTCCTCGGTGTCCCAGTCCTCGGTGTCGGCCGCCTCCTTCACCGACTGCATGTAATCGGCGATGGCCTTCTTCTCGCAGTCGCTGTCCGCCTTGCCAGCCGCCGTCTTGCGGCACTCGGTGACGTCGAGGAAGAGGCCCTTGCACTCCTCCTTCAGGGTCGCGTCGGTCATCTTGTCGCACTCGGCCAGCTTCATCGTCTTGCCGTCGGGCAGCGCGATCTCCTGCACCGCCGACAGCTCCTGGTAGGCGTTGTGCACCTGCCGTTGCATCTCGGCGACCCGTCCTCGCCGCTCGGCCGGCGGCACCACGGTCAGCGACGGCACGTAGGTGATGACCAGGAGCGCGATGATCATGAGGAGGAGGTAGGGCAGGGCGGCGATCGTCACCTCGAGGATCGGCTTCTTGAAGGTGAAGCTGGTGATGAAGAGGTTGAGCCCGACCGGCGGGTGGAGGTAGCCGACCTCGAGGTTCAAGAGGAAGATGACCCCGAGGTGGAAGGGGTCGATGCCCATCTTGATGGCGGCCGGCGCGATGAGCGGGACCACCACCACGATGGCCGAGAAGATGTCCATCACCATGCCGACGATGAGGAGCATCACGTTGAGCGCGAGCAGGAAGCTCCACTTGGCCTCGAAGTGGGCCGAGATGAACTTCACGATCTCCTGCGGCACCCGCGCGGTCACGAGCAGGTTGGTGAACGCCTGGGCGCACAGGACGATGGCGAAGATGGCGCCGGACAGCGCCATCGCGGCGCCGATCACCTTCCAGAACTTTCCGAGCTTGAGATCCCGGTAGACCAGGCTCTCGATGATGAGCACGTAGAGGACGCACATCGAGGCCAGCTGGGGCAGGAGCAGCCCCTTGACCAGGCCGATGATGACGCCGAACGGGATGATGATCTCGAGGAACGCGGCGACGAACGCCTTGCCCAGCTCGGCCGGGTCGAACTTCTGGCGCGGGACCTTGTTCTTGATGGCGACCGCGACCACGTAGATCGACAGCATCCCGATCAGCACCAGGCCGGGGACGATGCCGGACAGGGCGAACCGGTCGGTCGAGAAGTCGACCAGCTTGAGCTCGCCGGACTGGGTGGCGGCCATCGACTGCGCCGCCAGCCCGTAGATGGTGCCGTAGACGAAGAGCGGCACGGCGGGCGGGAAGAGCAGGCCCACCGACCCGGTCCCGGCCAGGAGGCCGAGCGAGAAGCGCTCCGGGTACTTCTGCTTGAGCAGCGACGGCATCAGCAGGCCGCCGAGCGCCACGATCGTGACCCCCGAGGCGCCGGTGAAGGTGGTGAAGACGGCGCAGGTGAAGATGGTGCAGACCCCGAGGCCGCCCGGCATCCAGCCGAGGGCCGCCTGGGCCAGCCGCACCACCCGGTCGGCGGTCTTCGACTCGGCCATCAGGAAGCCGGTCAAGATGAAGAGCGGGATGGTCGAGAGGATGGGCGCGTGGATCGGCCCGGTGCCGAGCGCGAACATGCTCTGGATGCCGCCGCCGAACTCGAACGCGAAGGCGCGGGTCGAGTCCATGGCGCCGAACCCGAGCAGGAGCAGGAAGCAGGCGAAGATCGGGACGCCGAGGACCAGGAGGACCAGGGCGACCAGGATGCCGAGTGTCAGCATGGTCTAGTGCCCCCCGTGCGGCGGGTCGGGCGGGATCTTGCCGTTGACCAGGTAGAGGACCTCCACCACCGCGTGGAGGAGGAAGTGGACCGCGATGAGCCCCATGCCGAGGATGAGGGCCAGGTAGCCGTCCGCCTCGGCGAGGACCTCGTGGGCCTCCTTGGTGTTGAAGGTGTTGGTCCGCAGGGTCAGCGCCGAATTGATGACCATCAGGCACAGACCGGCGACCAGGACCGCGGTGGCGATCCGGAGGATCGAGCGCCCGCGCGGGCTGAACTTCCGGGTCACCAGGTCCATGTTGAACATGCCCTTGCGCTGGGCGGCCAGCGAGGCGCCCGCGATGGCGACGAAGAAGACCGAGTAGCGGATGACCTCGAACGGCCAGGTCGGCCGCTCGTCGAGCAGCTTGTCGGCGATCACCTGGTAGACGGCGACCCCGATCAGCATGGTGACCGCGACGATGAGCACCCCCGTCTCGGCTCGCCCGATCCCCTCGTCGATGCGCCGCACCCGGGCGGCGGCCGGCGGCTCGTCCGCGGGTGGCGGTGCCGCCTCTTCCAGTCCCGTCAGCTCTTGTGACACGCGTGCATCGTACGGGAAAAGACCCCGAAAATGGAACGGGCCCGGGCGGGGGCCGGGCCCATTCTTCGCGCGTGACCGGGGTGACTACTTGCCCGGGTTCTTCGCGCGGTACTCGTCGCGGTACTTGATGACCTTCTCGAGGTCGTCCTTGCTGTACATCTTTCCGGCCTGGTCGTTCCAGACCTCCTGCGACTTCTTCTCGAACTCGGCGACCATCGAAGCCGGCGTCTCGACCACGCGGATGCCGCCGCGGGTGATGGCCTTGAAGGCGCGCCCGTTGTCCTTGCGCACGGTCGAGCGCAGCTTCGAGGCCTGCAGCTTGAGGATCTTCTCCGCCGTCTTCACGTCCTCGGCGGACATCTTGTCCCACACCTGCTTGCGGATCACGGTGGCGCCGATCCCGTAGGCCATCGGCATCGTGGTGGTGAACTTGGCCTTCGTGTACCACTGCAGCGCGACCGCGGCGAGCGGCGAGGCGATGAAGGCGTTGATGCGGCCGGTGTTGAGCGCCGGCAGCACGTCGGGCACGCCCATCGGCACGCCGTTGACCGCCAGCTTCTTGTACATCGACTTCTGCAGCTTGTCCTCGCCCCACAGCCAGACCTTGGCCTTGCCGAGGTCCGAGACCGCCTTCACCTCGTTGTTCGAGTAGAAGTAGAGGAAGCCGACGTCGCCCGGCTCGCCCAGCTGGTAGCCCTTCTTGGCGAAGCGCGACCGGAAGGTCGGCCACATCTTCTTGCGCACGTAGTCGAGCTCCTCGACCGTCTTGAACATCATCGGCAGCTCGAGGACGCGGACGCTCTCGTCGATGAGGCTGAGCCCCACCGAGGTGAAGGCGCCGCCGTCCAGCTGGCCGAGCTGCATCTTGGCGACCACGTCCTTCTCGTCGCCCTGCACGCCGCCCGCGTAGTACTTGATCGACACCCGGCTGGCGGTCGCCTTGGCCAGCTCCTCGGCGCCGCGGCTCAGGATCTTCATCCAGGCCGAGCCCTCGGGGGCGAGCGTTGCGATGCGCCACTCCTCCGCCTGCGCCGCCCGCGCCGAGCCGAGCGCGCAGAGCGCGCCGGCCGCCAGGCCCACCATCCGAACCAGGGAACTCTTCGACTTGAGCATCAGAACCACTCCTTCTCGTTCTTGAGATACCGGCGCGCCCTGCGGTGGGCGATCTCGTTTGCCAGCCGCTGCTCGGGCCAGATGGCCGGATCCGTCTGGAGGACCTCCACCAGCGTCTTGCGGAACAGCGCCTTGTCCTGCACTGCCACCGCGTAGCGGCGGGCGTAGAAGACCTTGGCCAGGAGGAACTTGCTCTGCGTGATCTCGACGGCGCGCAGGAAGTGCTTCTGGCCCAGCTCCGGCTTGCCGCCCAGCGCCTTGCTCATCGCCACCGCCATGGAGGCGAGCGCGATGTGCGGCAGGGCGCGCAGGGCCGGGTCGCGATCGTTGTCGTTCTCGTCGAGCTGCGCGATCTTCTCGAAGATGGCGCGCGCCTTGGGCAGCTGCGACACCAGCGCGATGTCGTCCTTGTTCTGGTTGATCATCCCGGCCAGGCCGACGCCGGCCCACAGGAGCCCGTCGCGCTCGTCCTTGCCGGCCCCGGCGACCTTCTTGGCGAACGCGCCGGCCTCACCCGACATCGCCTTCTTCCAGTCGCCGCCGAGCAGCTCCAGGCCGTAGCCCATGCAGCGGATGAACGCCTTGGTGGCGCGCTGCGAGTGGTACTCCGCCTCGTCGAACTCCTTCTTCAGCGAGGCGACCTCCCACTCGTCCTCGATGAAGCCGGTGGCGTACTGGCAGTAGCCCTCGGCGAGGATCTTGACCAGGCGCTTGTTCTCCGGATCCACCATGTGGAATCCCTCGACCGTCTTGAGGCTGGCCGGGATGGCGCGGGCCGCCATCTCGTAGTCCGGCTCCTGCTTGAGCGAGGGCTGCGCCTTGACGAGCACCTTGGAGGTGGTGTTCACGGTCAGCTTCTGGATGTTGCAGGCGGTGCTGGCGGCGAGGAGCAGTACGGCGACGGACGACCGACGGAGCATCGTGGCCCCCTTCGTAGACGAGGATGAGGTGAGTGAATTCAAGGCTGCGCGGGCGAGCGGGACACTAAAGGAGGGGCCTCTTGCGTGTCAATCCGCGCCTTTCGGTGTCCACGGTCACGAGCTATGCTACGCACGTGCGCTGGTGGGCCGCGTGCGTGTGCTTGCTTTTCGCTTGTGACCTCAGCGGCTTGGGTGACGGCGCCGGCTCGAGTGGTCACCGCGCAAGCCCTGCGCCGTCCCGCCGGGATCGCCGGACCATGGTGGTCGGCCGGCCGGCCGACGCCATCTCGCTCGATCCCGCGCGCGTCTCGGACAACGAGTCGGGCGAGGTGTGCGAGCAGATCTACGAGTCGCTGCTGCGGTACCGCCCCGGCTCGACGCGACTCGAGCCCGGTCTGGCCGAGCGCTGGGAGATGTCGACCGACGGCCTGGTGTGGACCTTCCACATCCGCCCCGGCGTGACCTTCCACGACGGCACGCCGCTCGACGCCGGCGCGGTCGTGTTCTCGCTCGAGCGCCAGCGCAACCCGCAGCACCCGTACCACCGGCGCGACAAGACCGGCCTCGAGTTCGCCTACGTCGAGATGCTCCGGGTCATCCGCAAGGTCGAGGCGACCGGGCCGATGACGGTCAGGATCACGGTCGATCGCAACTACGCCCCGTTCGAGGCGAACATGGCGATGGTGGCGTTCGCCATCATCTCACCCAGCGCGCTCGCCTCCTGGCGCGAGGACTACTACCTGCACCCGGTCGGCACCGGGCCGTTCCGCTTCACCGAGTGGCAGGACGGCCGCATCGTGCTCGAGCGCAACGACACCTACTGGGACAAGCCGCCGGCCATCGATCGCCTGGTGTTCCGCGCCATCCCGGACGGCCGCCAGCGGCTCATCGAGCTCGAGTCGGGCGCCATCGACGTCGCCTACTCGATCCTGCCGGGCGAGCTGCAGTTCGTCGACCTGCACCCGGACCTGCAGCTCTACCGGGCGGCGGCCAACAACGTGGCCTACCTGGCGATGAACTCCACCCATCCGCCGTTCGACGACCCGCGGGTGCGCCGCGCGGTCAACTACGCCATCAACAAGGACCCGATCGTCAAGCTGGCCTACCAGGGCATGGCGACCCCGGCCAGCGGCCCCTTGCCGCCGACCCAGTGGGGCCATCACCCGGTCGACACCTACCGCTACGATCCCCAGCGGGCCAGCGATCTGCTCAAGGACGCCGCCGCCGACGGCCACTTCGATCCCTTCCGGGTCTACCGGCTCTACGTCCCGTCGACTCCGCGCCCCTACCTGCCCGATCCCGAGACGGTCGCGCGGGTGATCCAGGCCAACCTCAAGGCGGTCGGGCTGCAGACCGAGCTGGTGGTGCAGGGGATGAAGGCGCACATCGAGGACGCGCAGAACGGCGAGCACGACCTGGCGCTGTTCGGCTGGGTCGGCGACAACGGCGATCCCGACAACTTCCTCTACATGCTCCTCGACCAGGACAACACCACGCCGGGCGAGGCGCGAAACGTCGCCTTTTATCGAGACGCCGAGCTGCACCGCCTCCTGATCGCCGCGCAGCAGTCGATGAGCCGGGCCGAGCGGGAGGCGATGTACCGGCGGGCGCAGGAGCGCATCGCCGCGCAGGCGCCGTGGGTGCCGCTCGCCCACTCGCAGGTGTCGGTGGCGGCGCGGGTCGACGTCGGCGGCATCGTGGTCAACCCCTCCACCCACGTCGACTTCCGCGGGGTCAAGCGCCTTGAGCGCTAGCGCCGCCAGGCGGCCGTGGCGCGGGCGCCGCCTCCTGCCGCCGCTCAGGCTGCGCCACAAGCTCGGCATCTCGCTGGTCATCACCGCGCTCCTGCCGGTCCTGGTCGCCTCCTGGGTGGCGGTCAGCGTGGTCCTGCGCTCGCTCAACGTCGGCCTGCAGGACGAGACCAACCGCCAGCTGCACGTCGGCATCAATCTGCTCCTGCGCAACGTCGAGCACCTCGGCCAGGAGGCCTCGCGGCTGTCGGGGACGCCCGAGCTGGCGGCCGCGCTGGCCGCCGGTCCGGTCCAGCTGGCCGACGCGCTGGCCCGGGTGAGCCCGCACATGCCGTCCTGCCTCATCCAGGTGGCCGACGCCAAGGGGGACATCCAGGGCCAGCGGGTGGCGGGCGAGGCGATCGATCGCTTCCAGAACCTCCAGGTGGCCTCGTCGAGCTGGCTCATCGAGGCGGGCCGCAAGTTCGAGCGGCGGGTCACCATCGTGCCGGTCGGCGACCAGCTGGTGGTGCGCGCCTCGGCGCCGGTGGTCGATCCCTCGTTCCAGCTGCGCGGCGTGGTGGTGCTGTCGATGCCGCTCGACGCGGCGGTGGCCGAGGGGGTCAAGGCCGCGCTCGGCGCCGACGTCCTCATCTTCGCCGGCACCCAGCCGGGCATCCCCGGCACCTCGACCTTCGCCGACCAGATCGGCCGGCCGGTCAGCGACCTGGTGGTGCCGGGCGACGTCGCGCGCGAGCTCAAGCAGGGCCGCACGGTGTTCCGCACCAGCGAGGTCCGCGATCACGACTACGCGCTCGGCTATGCGCCGATCATCAGCCTGTCGGGGGAGATCGTCGGCGTGTTCGCGGTGGCGGTCGACCGGGCCCCGCTCGGCTCGGCGCGCGCCGCCGCCACCCGCTCGCTCGCGCTCGGCGCCGCCGGAGCCTTCGTCTTCGCCCTCGGCCTGGCCGGGCTGCTCTCGCGACGCATCACGCGGCCGATCGGCAACCTGCACCAGGGGGCGGTGGCCATCGCGCGCGGCGACCTCGACCACGAGATCGAGGTCAGCGAGGGGGACGAGATCGGCGATTTGGCCGCCGCCTTCTCCCACATGACCTCGGCGCTCAAGGACAACCAGCGCCGGCTGGCCGCCCGCATGCGCGAGATCGTCGCGCTGCACGACGCCGGCCGCGCGGTGTCGTCGGTGCTCGACCTCGAGCAGGTGCTGCGCAAGATCGTCGACTCGGTGGCCCGCGTGCTCCACGTCCGGGTCTGCGCGCTCTGGCTGGTCGAGGGGGGCGCCATGCGGCTCGGCGCGGCGCGCGCCAAGCGCGGCGACATGCGGACGATCACCCGCGGCGAGGAGGTGGCGCAGCTGGTCGCGCCGCTCGCCGTCATCGCCGCCGAGGTCGCCGGCACGCGGACCCCGATCCGGATCCTCCGGGTGGTCGACGACGAGGCGCGCGCCGACGCGGCGGTCGCCGCCGGCGTCAGCGGCTCCCTGGTCGCCACTCCGCTCGAGCGCAAGGGGAGCGTGCTCGGGGTCATCATCATCGGCCGGGCGCGCGACGCCCGCGCGTTCTCCGAGGCCGACGCCAACCTGCTCGCCACCTTCGCCGACCAGGCTGCCACCGCCATCGAGAACGCCAGCCTCTACCACCAGGTCCGCTCCTGGAGCGAGGAGCTGGAGAAGAAGGTGAAGCTCAGGACCTCCGAGCTCACCTCGATGAACCAGGAGCTCGGCCGAACCATCGTCGAGCTGCGCGACACCCAGGCCCAGCTCATCCTGTCGGAGCGGCTGGCCGGCGTCGGCCAGCTGGTCGCCGGTGTGGCCCACGAGATCAACTCGCCGTCGGCTGCCATCCGCGGCACGGTCGAAGGGTTGGTGGAACAGGTGCGCCGACTCACCGTCATTTCCAGCCAGCTGGCGCCGCTCGCGCTCAGCCAGGCCGAGCTGGAGGTGCTGGTCGCGCTGGCGGCCGAGCTGGCGCCGCGCCCCGGGGCGCGCCGGGTGCCGTCGCCGGCGGCGGTGCGGCGCGTCGCGCGCGAGCTCCGGGCGGAGTTCGAGGCCGCCGGACTCGAGCCGGAGGACGCCGCCGAGGCAGGACGCCAGCTGGCCGAGCTGGGCGCCAGTGACGAGGCCAACGCGCGCCTGCGCTCGCTGGCGGCGCCGGTCCTGGGAGACGCCGAGCCGAGCGCCGCCGGCCGCCGCGCGCGAGTCATGATCGGCTACGTCTCGGAGTATGTCCACCTACATCGCGGCGTGTCGGCCATCGAGCACGCCATCCGCCGCATCCAGCGCATCGTCGGCGGCCTGAAGAGCTATTCACATCTGGACCAGGACGCCGGCGTTCAGGAGGCCGACATCCACGAGGGGATCGAGCAAACGGTGGAGCTCCTCGACCACCTTCTGGCGCATGGTATAACGGTCACGCGCCGATACGGTGCAATTCCACGTGTTCCTGTCTACGTCGACGAGCTCAATCAGGTGTGGACCAACCTGATCCACAACGCGGTGCAGGCCCTCGACGGGCAGGGTGAGATCGCGATCGAGACCGAGGAGGTGGTGGACGGGGTCGTGGTCAGGGTGGTCGACAACGGGCCGGGCATCCGAGAGGAGGTCCTGCCCCGCCTGTTCGAGCCCTTCTTCACGACCAAGCCGCGCGGCGAGGGCTCCGGACTGGGGCTGTCGATCGTGCGGCAGATTCTCGATCGCCATGGGGGGAAGATCACTGTCGACTCGCTTCCCGGCCGGACGTCGTTCGAGGTATGGCTTCCGCGCGCGCCCCAGGCGGCGGCACCAGGAACGGCGTGACCGTGGCAGCCCGAGAAACGATCCTGTGCGTGGACGACGAGGCGGGCGTCCTGACCGCATTGCAACAGCAGCTGACCGCCCGCTTCGGCCACGAGTGCGAGATCGCGCTGGCCCAGTCGGCCGACGACGCCATCGAGCTGATGGACGAGCTCAAGCGCGAGGGCGAGGACCTCGCGGTGATCATCGCCGACCAGATCATGCCGGGCATGAAGGGCGTCGATCTCCTCGAGGTGGTCCACAAGCGCTCGCCGGAGACCTACAAGATCCTCCTGACCGGACAGGCCGGGCTCGACGCGGTGGTGAGCGCGATCAACCGGGCCGAGCTCAACCACTACATCCCCAAGCCCTGGGACGAGGCCAACCTCCGGCTCGCGGTCGAGAACCTCCTGCGCTCGTACCGGCTGCAGATCGAGAACCGGCGGCTGGTCAACGATCTCTCGGCCAAGAACCAGGCCCTGCTCGAGATGAACCGCGAGCTCGAGGCGAAGATCTCGGAGCGCACCGCCGAGCTGGCCGAGGCCAACTCGCGCCTGGCCCAGCTGGCGGTCACCGACGGACTGACCGGGCTGTACAACCACCGCCACTTCCACGAGCGGCTGGCGCTCGAGGTCGAGCGATCGGTCAGGAACGGGCTGCCGCTCTCGCTCCTCATGATCGACGTCGATCACTTCAAGCACTACAACGACCAGCACGGCCACCCGGCGGGGGACGAGCTCCTGCGCCGGCTGGCGCGCCTGATGGGGGATGGCCGGCGCGCCAACGACTTCGTCGCCCGCTACGGCGGCGAGGAGTTCGCCATCGTGCTGGTCGACACGCCGAAGCTGACGGCGGCGCAGGTGGCCGAGCGGCTGCGCGAGCGGGTGGCCAGCCACCCGTTCCCCAGCGCGTCGTCGCAGCCGGGCGGCTCGCTGTCGATCTCGGTCGGGGTGGCCTCCTTCCCGGACGACGCCTCCGATTCGGAGGCGCTGGTGCGGGCGGCTGACGCCGCGCTCTACGAGGCCAAGCACGCCGGGCGCAACTGCGTGGTGCTCGCCACCCCGAGCCGCTATTCGGACGGCGCTGTGTCGTGAGGAAGGGCGCCGGCTTCTGGGTGGTCGTCATCCTGATGGTCGCCGGGGCCGCGGGCTTCTTCATCTGGCGCAAGTTCATCGCCAGGCACTCGGCGCAGTTCGTCATCCAGGCGCAGGGCTGCAAGGGCAAGGTGGAGGTCGAGTCGCTCGCCTTTCGCGACGGCGAGACGCTGTTCAAGAAGACCGCGGCGATCGAACCGGACGCGTCGGGCGCGGCGCGCTGGTCGGGCGATTACAGCGACCGGGCCGGCACCCAGTACTCGATCCTCGCGCGCGGCGACTGCCCGACGCTGTCCTGCACGGTCCTGCTCGACGGCGAGACACGCGACTCGAAGGGGACCGACAGCGGCCAGGTCTCGTGCACCGCCATGGTGGGGAACTGACGTGACGCACTCGATCGCGGTGCTCGGCTCGGGGAGCTACGGCACCTGCCTGGCCATGCTGCTCGGGCGCAAGGGGCACGAGGTCAGGCTGTGGGCGCGCTCGCAGGACATGTGCCGGCAGATCGAGGAAGCGCGCGAGAACGCCGTCTACCTGCCCGGCTACCCGCTGCCCGACACGGTGTCGGTGACCACCAGCCTGGAGTCGGCGGTGGCCGGGGCGCACATCGTGCTCGGGGTGACGCCGTCCCACGCCCTGCGCGACGTGCTCGGTCGCGCCGCGCGGCACTTCCGGCCCGACGTGGTGGTGGTCAACGCGTCGAAGGGGCTCGAGGAAGACAGCCACGCGCGCATCGATCAGATCTACGACCAGATCTTCCCGCCCGCGGTGGCGCGCCGGGCGGCCTTCCTCAGCGGGCCGACCTTCGCCAAGGAGGTGGCCGCCGGCCTGCCGTCGGCGATCGTCATCGCCGGCCGCGACCCGGACGCCACCCGGCTGTGCCAGGAGGCCTTCTCGAACGAGCGCTTCCGGGTCTACTCGTCCGACGACGTCATCGGCGTGCAGATCGGCGGCGCGCTCAAGAACGTGGTCGCCATCCTGGCCGGCCTGTCCGACGGGCTCGAGCTCGGCAACAACGCGCGGGCCGCGCTCATCACGCGCGGATTGGCCGAGATCGCCCGCATCGGCGCCGCCCAGGGGGCCAATCCGCTCACCTTCGCCGGCCTCTCGGGGATGGGCGACCTGGTCCTCACCTGCACCGGCGCGCTCTCGCGCAACCGCCAGGTCGGCCTGGCGCTGGCCGCCGGCAAGAAGATCGCCGAGATCACCGGCGAGATGCGGATGGTCGCCGAGGGGGTCAAGACGGCGCGCGCGGCCCACGACCTGGCGGCCGCGCTGGGCGTCCGCGCCCCGCTCTCCGACGTGGCCTACCGCCTGCTCTACGAGGACGCGCCGGTCCGCAAGACCATCGCCGAGCTGATGACTCGTTCGCTGCGCGACGAGCGAGACTGAGGGGGGAGCCGGGGCTCCGGCCCGTGCGGTGCCTGCGACGCCGCGTCGGTGGCCCGGGGTCGGGATCGGGGTCGGGGTCGGGGTCGGGATCGGGATCGGGGTCGGGATCGGGGTGGGAGAGCCGCGGAGTCTCCGACAGACTTTTCCGGTAGAGTGTCGGACAGGATGGCTCTCGGGTACGTCCTGGACGATCTGTTCGCGCGGCACCGGCCGCCGGGGCCGCACCCGGAGCGGCCCGAGCGGATCCTGGCGGCGCGCGACGCGCTCCGGGAAGCCGGGCTCGAGCAGATGGGGGAGGCCGTGGCGGTGCGCGCCGCTCGCGAGGAGGAGCTGGGCCGGGTGCACACGACCGACTACCTCGCCGAGCTGACCCGCATCGTGCCGGGCCAGGCGGGGTGGATCGACGTCGACACCTACTACGGGCCGGAGACCTGGGCGGCGGCGGCGGCGGCGGCGGGCGCGGCGATCGACCTCGCCGAGGCGGTCCTGGCCGGCCGGTTCCGCCGCGGGCTGGCCCTGGTGCGGCCGCCCGGCCACCACGCCGAGGCCGACCGCGCGATGGGCTTCTGCCTGCTCAACAACGCGGCGCTGGCGGCGGCGGCGGCGCGCGCGGCCGGCGCGGCGCGGGTCGCGGTGCTCGACTGGGACGTGCACCACGGCAATGGCACCCAGCATTCGTTCTACGGCGACCCGACGGTGATGTACCTGTCGGCCCACCAGTATCCCTTCTATCCCGGGACCGGCGCGCCGGACGAGATCGGCAGCGGGGCAGGGCTCGGCACGACGGTCAACGTCGGCCTGCCGGCCGGCGCCGGCGACGGCGATCTGCTCCACGCCTTCGACCGCGTCTTCCTGCCGGCGCTCGAGCACTTCGCGCCCGATCTCGTCATCGTGTCGGCCGGCTTCGACATGCACCGCGCCGACCCACTGGCCGGCCTCGAGGTCACCGAGCGCGGCTACCGGGTGGCCGCCGAGCGGATCTGCCAGCTGGCCGACAAGGTGTGCCAGGGCAGGGTGGTCGTCCTCCTCGAGGGCGGTTACGACCTCGACGCGCTCGGCCGCTCGCTGGTCGAGGTGACCCGGGTGCTGGCCGGCGCGCCGAAGAGCGAGGACACGCTCGAGCTCCCCTCGCGGGTCGGCGAGCGGGCGGTCCTGCGGACACTGTCGGCGCACCGGGATCAGCCGTGGGGGCAGAGGTGACCGCGGGGCGACCGGAGAGAGAGCCGACCCCGCACCGGCCGATCGGAAATCGCTACTGGCCGGTCCGCTTGCTGGCGGTGGGCGGCATGGCGGAGATCTACCTGGCGCGCCAGTCGGGCGCCGGCACCGGCGGCGGCGGCCAGCTCATCGACGCCAGCTTCGACAAGGAGCTGGTCATCAAGCGGCTCAAGCCGGCCCTCGCCGCCGACCCGGTGATGCTCGACATGTTCCTCGACGAGGCCCGGGTCAGCGCGCTGTTCCACAACCCGCACGTGGTGCAGATCTTCGACGTCGGCGAGGAGGAAGGCGTCCCCTACATCGTCATGGAGTACATCCGCGGGGAGGAGCTCAACGAGCTGTGCCGCCGCGGCCTGTCGGCCGGCGCCTTCCTGCCGCTCGAGCACGCGGTCGAGCTGGTGCGCCAGGCCGCCATGGCGCTCGGCTACGTGCACGCCTTGCGCGACGGCGACGGCGTCGGGCAGGGCATCGTCCACTGCGACGTCTCGCCGACCAACCTCCTGGTCACCGAGGACGGCTTCCTCAAGGTCATCGACTTCGGCATCACCCGCTCGCGCGGCCAGCGCCGACCGCAAGATGGCGAGCACGCCGTCCCCGGCAAGCTGAGCTACATGTCGCCCGAGCAGGCCCGCCGCGAGTCGCTCGACCACCGCTCCGACATCTTCTCGCTCGGCGTCGTGCTCTACGAGATCGCGCTCGGCCGCCGCCTGTTCAAGGGCCCGGCGCAGGAGGTGGTCAAGCGGCTCGCCCGCTGCGACGTCAAGCCGCCCACCTTCGTCCAGCGCGACTTCCCCGGCATGCTCGAGTCGGTCATCATGCGCTCGCTCGAGGCGCGTCCGGCTGACCGCTACTCCAGCGCCTACGACATGGCCGACGAGCTGGAGGAGTTCCTCCGCGAGAGCGGCCTGCGCTCCGGCCCGCTCCGGGTCGCGCGCTACCTCGACGAGCTGGCGGTCGCGGTCGGCGGCGAGCGGCGGCCGGAGCTGGTCTCGGAGCGCGAGGAGAGGGACGACGACGCCCTCGACTTCGACCGCGGCCTGTTCGAGGGCTACCGCGCGGTGTCGCCCGAGAGCGCGGCGCGGGTGGCCGACTGGGACGAGGTGCAGGAGAACGAGCAGGCGGTGGCCGACGCGCTCGGCGTCGATGTCCGGCTGGTGAAGTCGACCAGCGCCGCGATCGCCGAGGAGTGGGCGAAGCCGTCGCCGCGGCCCCAGCCGGAAGACCGCAGCGACACCGAGCCGATGCGGGTCCGGCCGCCCGACCTCCACCGGGCGCCGACCGAACCGCCGCACCCGGCCGCAGCTCCCCAGAGCGGCGGCGTGCCGCGCCCCGTCATTGGGACGCCGCCCGGCCTGCCGCGGATGCTGGTATTTGCCCTCGGACTGGCGGCCGGCGTGGTGGTCGTGGTCCTGCTACGCTTGCTGCTGACCTGATGCGATCGCCCTGGATCGCCCTCCTGTGCCTGGTCGCCTGCCGCGACGGTAGTCCGCCGAACGAGCAGCCGGCGCGCCGCCCGGCCGAAGAAGCGCCGCGCGAGCGGGTCTTCACCCCCTCACCCGCCCAGGTGCGCTCGGTCGGCCCCTACGCCATCACGGCCAGCGGCGTCGGCCTCTACGCGCTGGGCAGCGACCTGCGCGCCGTGCTGGCCATGCTGCCGTCGAACGCGCCGGTCGACACGCTCGAGATCGAGGGGATCGTGAAGTACAAGGTCGTGCCGCCCGACGCCCAGCGAATCCTGGTCGGGTTCGAGTCATCGGGCAAGGCCGCGTTCATCGCCGTGGTCGCGCCGGACATCGCGATGGTCGACGGCAGCTTCGGGGTCGGCACCACCATCGAGGAGGTCCGCGCCGGGCTGGGGCCGGACGTGATGGATCGCTCGGTGCGCGACCCCCACCTGCTCATCCTCTCCAAGCTGCCCAACGCCCGCTTCGTCACCGACGAGGAGCGCATCACGGCGATCGTGGTGACGCCCGAGGAGCGCCGCCCGGCGCCGCCCCGGACCGAGGCGGCGGCCGAGCCCTCCGCCTGCGATCGCGGCGCCGAGATCCTGGCCGGCTCGCTGCCCGAGCCGCACGGCGAGGAGGACGCCGCGCGGGCCAGCTACGGCTGCTTCACCGGGGCGACGCCGGAGATCGCGCTCGCCGAAGGGGACGAGGTCGTCGTCTACGGCGGCGAGCCGGGGCGCCTGCGGCGAACCACCGCGGCCTCGGTGCCGGGCCTGGTCTTCGCCGGCGCGCTCGACGTCGACCGCGACGGGCGCAGCGAGATCGTCTCGGTGGCCGAGCGGCGCAGCAGCGACGCGCTCGCCGCGCGCATCGTGGTCTGGCGTGGCGAGGCGGGCCGGCTGGTCGAGGTGGGCGACAAGGAGGTCTACCGGATGACCAGCGGGTCGGCCGGCTGGATCGGCGCCAAGCTCAAGGACGTGAGCTTCGTCATCGAGGTGCTGCCCGACAGCACCTCGTCGGTCGAGGTTCACGGTCTCTACGTCCAGCGCGGCGACGACCAGGAGATCCACACGGTGGCGCCGCTCATGACCGAGACCATGGCGGTGCGCCCGAGACGAACCGCCACCACGCCGGGCGGGGCCGGCGCCCCGGCGACGCCGGCGGGAGCCGGGGCGACCCCGGTGAAGCCGCCCGACGGGGGCGCCGGCAAGGGCGGCGCGGGCGACCACAAGGATGGGAAGCCGGGCGCGGGGAAGGAGGCGAAGGAGGCGGGCAAGGAGGCGAAGGAGGCGGGCAAGGAGGGCAAGAAGCCGGCGTCACCTCCGCGCAAGGGGCCCGCGACCGGCGGAGGCGCGAAGCGGGACGCATCGGACATGTAGGCTGATGTCCGCCGGCTCCCGCGTTCCGGTTCTTCCGGGTGAGCCGCGTTTCGATGGTATAGCTCCCCGGTCGATGGCCGATCTCGTCCCCATGAGCCGCCTGCAGAGATGTCAGATCAGCCCGCCGGCTCCGTCGCGAGCCGCCGCGCCGTCCGAACCGTCGCGCCTGAGCCGCGTTCTCCTGCGCAAGGTCGGCCAGGCAATCGCCGACTTCCCGATGATCGAGGACGGAGATCGGGTCATGGTGTGCGTGTCGGGCGGCAAGGACTCCTACGCCCTGCTCGACCTCCTCCTCCTGCTCCAGCGGCGCGCCCCGGTCCGCTTCGAGCTCCTCGCGGTCAACGTCGACCAGGGCTGGCCGGGTTACCGGACCGACCTCATCGCCGCGCACCTCACGGCTCGCGGGGTTCCGCACCGCATGGTGAAGGACGATTTCGCCACCATCGTCGAGGCCAACGTGCCGGCCGGGAAGACCCCGTGCTCGCTGTGCTCGCGCCTTCGCCGGGGGCTGCTCTACAACCTCGCCGTCGAGCTCGGATGCCAGAAGATCGCGCTCGGCCACCACATGGACGACCTCATCGAGACCCTCGTCCTCAACCTGTTTTACTCGGGCAAGCTCGCCAGCATGCCGGCGGTCCTCCGCTCCGACGACGGCCGCAACACGGTCATTCGCCCGCTGGCCTACGTCCCGGAGGGGTTGCTCGTCGAGTACGCGGCCGAGCGCGCGTTTCCGCTGGTGTCATGCGGCTGCCCGGCATGTGGGCTTCCGGAGCAGAAGCGGCAGGTGGTGAAACAGCTCCTCGCCGAGCTCGAAGAGCGCGAGCCGGGGGTCAAACAGAACATGCTGGCCGCCCTGCGCAACGTAAAGACCAGTCACCTGCTCGATCCCTCGCTCGCCGAGCCCAACCTGCAAAGAATGCAGCCGGTCGGCGCCAAGGATCGCTCTTCTGACGCTTTCTAAATGAGTGTGCCGTTGCTACAAATTGGTCGGGGCCCGGGCCGCACTGCGGTACGCTCGAGAATTGGTTTCTGGGGCCACCGGTCCACCTCGGGGCCGGATTTTCTGTTTCAGGGGCTGATTCGAACGAACCGGCACGCGCCGGCGACCGCCGCATGAAGTTTCACTGCGACCGCTGCAAGACGCGCTACTCGATCGCCGATGAGCGAGTGCGCGGCAAGATCCTGAAGATCCGCTGCAAGAATTGCTCGGCGGTCATCACGGTCAAGGAGGGCGGCCAGGTGCCGGCCCCGCCACGCACGCCGGAGCCTGAAGTGGTGCGGCCGAAGGGACCCGCGGCCGCCGCAGGCGCTTCGCGACCCCCGATGCCCGCACAGTCCAAGGGGGCGGCGGCCCCGCGCCCGAAGCCGGCGATCCCGACGAGTCAGGCGAAGCCGGCGATCCCGTCGAGTCAGGCCCGACCGCAGGTCCTCGCGCAGGCCAAGCCGGCCGGGCAGGCCGCGCATCCGGTAAGGCTCGGCACCAACGCGCCGACACCAGGAGCCAGGCCCGGCGCGGTGGCGCAGGCGCGCGCCTCCCTGGCATCTCGCAGCACCGCGACCGGCGCGCAGCAGGCCGTGCGCGGCGCAGCGGCCGCCAAGCCGGAGTCAGCGCTGCAGGGCGCATTCGCGCAGGCGCTGCGCCGCCCGGCGGAGCCGGGCCCGGCCGACAGCGTGTCCAGCGCGCCGGCGACCCTCGACGCCGAGTGGTACGTCTCCGAGGACGGCGAGCAGTTCGGACCCTACGAGCTCCGGCAGGCGCAGGACTGGGTCGGCTCGCGCCGCCCCGACGACGAGCTGTATTGCTGGAGCGAGGGCTTCGACGACTGGCTGCCGGTCGAGAAGGTCAGCCACTTCCGCGGGCTGCGCGCCTCGCGCCCGCCGGCGCCCTCGGCCGCCGCGGTCCGCGTGGGTGCCAGCTTCGATTACGGCGACGACGGCCAGACCGTGGTGGACGCGCCGCCCGACGAGCGCAGCTTCCCGCAGAGCGAGGACACCCCGGTCCCGCTGTTCGCGGCGACCATGGCGCAGATCGCCGCCGACGCGCCGACCGAGATCGAGGAGGAGAACCCGTTCGCCGGCGCGCTCAAGCGGCGCAGCAGCAACGGCGCCAGCGCGCGGCCGGGTTTGCCCCACGGCAGCGGCGCGGCGCGCAAGCCGGATCCGGCGGCGCGGCCGGCCCTGCCGCTGCCCAAGGCGGCGCGGCCGGGGCAGCCGCAGCCCTCGGCCCCGTCGCCGGCCGCCCCGCACGACGGCGGCAGCAACGACTTCGAGATCGGCGAGGCCTCGCGGGTGGTCAAGCTGCCGATGCTGGGCCGCAGCAACGTCGGCAACGCGGCGCCGGCCGGCCGGGGCGCCTCGCTGCCCGGCGTCGACTCCGGCGGCTTCGGGCGCGGCACCGGGACCTTCCAGCAGTACACCAACAGCGGACTGCCGATCATCCAGGGCGGCGGCACCATCGACATGCCGCGGCCGGAGATCCTCCAGCCGAGCCGCCGGGCCAAGAGCCTGGCGGTGCCCATCGCCATCGCCGGCGCGGTGCTGGTCGGGGTGGTCGCCATCCTCATCTACCTCGCGGTCTCGGGCGGCGGCAGCGAGGACGACGAGCGCCTGGCCCGCGCGCGCCTGGCCGGCGACGGCCTGGCCTACAATTTCGTCGACGAGGTCAAGGACGGCAAGGACGACAAGACCGGCCAGACGGTGGAGGAAGTGGTGGCAGCCAAGCGCGGCACCGCCCGCCGGGTCATCCGGCGCAATCCGCGCGAGGGCTCCCCGCCGAGCAATCCCGGCATCGCCACTGGCGAGGTCGACCTGGGCGTCGGCGGCGGCGAGCTGGATAC
>Ga0111539_10001492_pt1 | contig 31274 bp, 26 predicted proteins | sample RhiMethybrSRZTD1_FD_79667 | JGI IMG/M metagenome (GOLD analysis project Ga0111539, IMG submission 79667) | Populus rhizosphere microbial communities from Tennessee, USA - Rhizosphere MetaG P. TD hybrid SRZTD1 (version 2) (version 2) | ecosystem: Host-associated > Plants > Roots > Rhizosphere >...
AACTGGAAGTGCAGGTGCCGGCGGCCGACGCGGCCGCCGCGCGCCAGACCGCGGACCTCGTGCTCGAACTGCCTGGGTCGGCCACACCTGTCCCGCTCGACCCGCATCACGTGCATGACTCCGGCGTGATCGATCCGACGACGCGCGCGCTGGGGCTGCAGATGGAAGTCGCCAACCCCGGCGAGAAGCTGCTGATCGGCCAGGTCGGAACCGCCGTGCTCTTCACGCGCGGCAGACAGCGGCTTCCCGCCGTGCCGGAGGCAGCAGTTCTTACTGAAGCCGGCCGGCCATATGTCTTCGTGCAGGAGGGTGGCGAGCGTTTCATCCGCCGCTACGTCGAGATCGCGTCGCGCGACAACGACCTGGTGGGCATCAAGAGTGGCGTCATGCCCGGCGATCGAGTCGTCACGCGCGGCGCGTACGAAGTGCAGCTGGCGTCGGCAGCGAAGGGTCTGCCGGCTGAAGGACACGTGCATTGAGGGTCCGGCTGAAGCCGGACACTACGTAGTGTCCGCCTTCAGGCGGACGGGAAAACGATGAAAAGACTTGTTCAATGGTCGATCGCGCATCACCGTCTGGTGATCGCGCTGTCCCTCCTGCTCGCCGCGGCCGGAGTGTGGGTCGCACGCGACATGCCGGTGGACGTGTTTCCCGATCTCACCGCGCCGACGGTCACGATCCTGACCGAAGGCCACGGCATGGCACCCGACGAGCTCGAGACGCTGGTGACATTTCCCATCGAAGCCGCGATGAACGGTGCGTCAGGAGTTCGGCGCGTGCGATCGGCGACTGCAGTCGGGATAGCCGTCGTCTGGGTCGAGTTCGACTGGGGCACCGACATCTTTCAGGCGCGGCAGGTCGTCGCCGAGAAGCTGGCACTGGCCAGCGGCGGGTTGCCGCCCCAGGTCGAGCGTCCGATTCTGGCGCCGGTGTCGTCGATCATGGGCGAGATCCTGTTCTTCGCGATCTCCTCCGAGGTTGACGACCCGCTGACGCTGCGCACCGTCGCCGACACGATCGTCCGGCGTCGGCTGCTCGCTGTCGCGGGCGTGTCGCAGGTGACGCCGATCGGCGGCGCCGAGCGGCAGTTCCAGGTGGTCGCACACCCCGATCAACTGCGCGCGAACAACATTCGCGTTAACGAGCTGCTCGACGCGGTCAGGGGCGCGAGCCAGAACACGTCTGCAGGTGTGTACGTCGAGGGTCCGCAGGAGTTCGTACTGCAGACCATCGGGCGCGTGCGGACCCCGCAGGAGATCGGCGACAGCGTGATTGCGCTTCGCGGGGACCGGTCCGTCTTGATCCGCGACATTGCCGACGTCCGTGAGGGCGCGGCGCTCAAGCGCGGCGAGGGCTCGCGCAACGGCAAGCCGGCGGTGATCGTCGGCGTGCAGAAACAACCCGGGGCGAACACTGTCGAGCTCACCTCACGGCTCGATGACCAGCTCGACGCACTGCAAAAAGAGCTGCCGCGCGGCATGACCATCGATCGCCGCATCTTCCGTCAGGCCGACTTCATCGAGGTCGCCGTCCGCAACGTCCGCAACGCGCTCCGCGACGGCGCCCTGCTCGTCGTCGCCGTCGTGATTCTGTTCCTCGCCAATTTCCGCGCGGCTGCGATCACATTGACGGCCATGCCGCTCTCGATCGCGGCGGCCGTGCTGGTGATGCGCAGCTTCGGCGCAACCATCAACACGATGACGCTCGGCGGCCTGGCCATCGCCATTGGCGCGCTCGTGGACGATGCCATCATCGACGTCGAGAACGTCGTCCGCCGGTTGCGCGAGAACGCGAGGCGGCCCACCGACGAGCAGCTGCCCGCGGCGACCATCGTCGGCGACGCGACGATCGAGATCCGCACGTCGATCGTCTTTGCGACCATCATCATCGTGCTGGTGTTCCTGCCGGTCTTCGGGCTGACCGGGGTCGAAGGCCGGCTGCTCGCGCCGCTCGCCTCGGCCTACATCGTCGCCCTGCTCGCATCGCTCGTCGTCGCCATCGTCGTCACGCCGGCGCTCTGCTTTGCGTTCCTGCCTGGTGCACCGTCGATCATGAGCGGCCACGACGGGTGGCTGGCGCGCGTCGTCAAGAATCGGTTCGCGAAGGATCTTCCGCGCGCGCTCGATCGGCCGGAACTCGTGATGGCCTTATCGGCCGCGCTGCTCATCGCGGCGATCGCCGGACTCTCGCGGATGGGCACGTCTTTCCTTCCCGAGTTTCACGAAGGATCGCTGACGGTGCAGGCCAACACGCTGCCCGGCACGTCGCTGGCCAAGTCGGACGAGATCGGGCGGCGCGTCGAGCAGATCCTGCTGGCGCAGCCGGAGGTCGTGGCCACCGCGCGGCGGACCGGACGTGCGGAATTCGACGAGCACGTGCAGGGCGTCGAGGCGGCGGAGATTGACGTTGGCCTCCGCGAAACGGAACGGCCGCGTGACGTGCTGCTCGCCGAACTCCGCCGCGGCTTCGCGACTCTGCCGGGCACGAACGTCACAATCGGACAGCCGATCTCGCATCGCATCGATCACATGCTGTCCGGCACGCGGGCTAACATCGCTGTGAAGGTGTTCGGTGACGACCTGCCGACGCTGCGGCGGCTCGGTGAGCGAGTGCGCGAGGTCGTCGCCGGAGTTCCCGGCGCGGTGGACGTCTCGCTCGAGCAGCAGATGGAAGTGCCGTTCGTTCGCTTCGTGCTGAATCGGCCGGCCATCGCCCGTTACGGACTCCGCGCAGACGATGTGGCGGAGGCGGTCGAGACGAGCTTTGCAGGCACGACCGTCGGACGCATCTTCGATCGCTCGACGGCGTTCGACCTGGTCGTGAAGTTCGATCCCTCGTCTCAGGCGGATTTCGATCGGCTGGGCGATCTGCCGATCGACACGCCGAACGGCGGCCCGGTGCCCATCCGGCTGCTGGCCAACGTCCGGCGCGAGGAAGGACCGAACATGATCCTTCGTGAGAACGTCCAGCGGCGCATTGTGATCTCGAGCAACGTCGCCGGGCGCGATCTCGGCAGCGTCGTGGACGACATGCAGACCGCTGTCGCGCAGCAGGCGCCGATGCCGCAAGGCTACCGTGTCGAGTATGGCGGCCAGTTCGAAAGCGGGCGCAGCGCCACCGAGCGGCTGCTGTTTGCCGGCGCCGGCGTCATCGTCGGCCTGTTCATGCTGCTCGTGCTCGCCTTCGGCCGGCCGCGCGATGCGATGCTGATCATGCTCAACCTGCCGCTGGCGCTGATCGGTGGCGTGCTTGGCGTGTTCCTCGCCGGCGGCGTCCTGAGCGTCGCGTCGATGATCGGGTTCATCACGCTGTTTGGCATCGCCACGCGTAACGGCATCATGCTCGTCTCGCACATCCGCTACCTCGTCGAGGTCGAGGGCGTCACGAATCTGCGTGAGGCCGTGGAACGCGGCGCCCGTGAGCGCGTCGTGCCCATCCTGATGACCGCCGCGGCAGCGGGACTGGCGCTGATTCCGCTCGCGCTCGGCGGGGGCAAGTCGGGCAGCGAGATCCAGACGCCGATGGCGATCGTGATTCTCTGCGGGTTGATCACCTCAACGCTGCTGAACATGGTCGTCGTGCCGACCATGTATCTGCGCTATGGCCGCCGCTAACGGTCAGGCGTGATGCGATAACATCGAGAACACATGCGCACGGTGCATTGGCTTTTTCTCGTGAGCGCGGCCCTGTTCATCTCGGGCATCGGCTTCATCATTGCCAGCGGGCGGACGCCCCAAGTCGAGGCGGCCGCAGCGCCACCGGCAACGCTGCCGCCAGTCGCCAGCGTCAAGCAAATCATGGCCGGCATCGTGATGCCATCGGCCGCGAGTATCTGGGACTCCGTCAGTACGATCGTCGATGCCAAGGGCGTTCAGGAGAATCAGCCGAGGACCGACGAGGAATGGGCCCGCGTGGGCGCCAGCGCCGCGGCCCTCATCGAGTCGGCCAACCTGCTCCTCGTCGGCAATCGCCCCGTCGATCAAGGCGACTGGGTGAAGATGGCCAAGGCCATGGCGGACGCCGCACAGATTGCGCTGAAAGCCACCGTCGAAAAGAAGCCGGAAGGCATCCTCGAAGCCGGCGAGAAGATCAATCAGACATGCGACAACTGTCACCAAAAGTATCAGCGCTGACGCTTGCGCTGCTCGTCGCGTTGCTGTCGGCATCGCTCGAGGCGCATGGGGTGTCGGGCAAGGACGCCGTCTACCTGCAAGGCCTCCAGGGCCGCGCGATCGGCCCACTCATGTATCTCGGCGCCAAGCACATGGTCACCGGCTACGACCATCTGCTGTTCCTCGTCGGCGTCATCTTCTTCCTCTACCGGCTGAAGGACGTCCTGCTGTACGTGAGCCTGTTCACCGTCGGCCACAGCGTGACGCTGCTCGCCGGCGTGCTCGGCGGCATCCGCGCCAACCCGTTCCTCATCGACGCCATCATCGGCTTCTCGGTGGTCTACAAGGCGTTCGAAAACATGGACGGATTCAAGCGCCTCTTCGGCGTGCAGCCGAACACGCGCGTGGCCGTGCTCATCTTCGGCCTCTTTCACGGGTTCGGTCTGGCGACGAAGCTCCAGGAGTTCGAGCTGTCAGCCAACGGTCTGGTCGCGAATATCGTCAGTTTCAACGTGGGCGTCGAGATCGGACAAGGGCTCGCGCTGACGGGCATCCTGATTGCGCTGACCTGGTGGCGCACGCACCGCGCCTTCTTCGATCACGCCTTCGCGACCAACGCGCTGGTGATGGCGAGCGGCTTCCTGCTCGTCGGCTTTCAGCTCTCGGGGTATTTCCTGTCATGACGATGGCATCTGAGCCGGAAAAGGCGGAGGCGAAAAATCGTCTGGCGGTGGCAGCCGGGGCCGCGCTGCTCGGCGCCGGGTTGATTCTCGTGATGTTCGTGCTGCCCGCAGAGTACGGCGTCGATCCACTGGGCACCGGTGCCTGGGTTGGGCTGACCGAGTTGGGCGCCACCGGCAAGCAGATCGAAGCCCTCGAAGCGTCTGCGCCGAACGCCGCGCAGACCACGATCGTCGTCGGGCAGGCAGCGCCGTTCAAATCCGAAACAGTGGAGTTCGCCATCGCCCCGCGTCAGGGCATGGAATACAAGTACCGGCTCGACAAGGGGGAGGCGCTGCTCTATTCCTGGAAGGCGACCGGACCGGTGAACGTGGAGTTCCACGCCGAACCTGACGGCGCGCCTCGCGGATACGCGCAGTCCTATGAGAAAGCGGACCGGCAGACCGCGGCATCAGGCACACTGACCGCGCCATTCCCGGGGATCCATGGCTGGTACTGGGAAAACACCACCGATCAAACCATCACGGTCACCTTGACCTCGGCTGGCTACTACAACTTGTCACACGAGTTCCGGAGCGGCCAACCGACGAAGAACAAGACGTTTTAGGTACGGCCGGTCCGCTCGGGACCGGCCGGGCTCGAAAGGAGCATGGCGCGATGACACATCGCTGTGCCACCTGGTCTCTCCTTGTTGCGATCGTCCTCGCACCGCTGACCGCCACCGAAAGTGCGGCGCAGGAGTCGCTGGCCGTCGGATCCCAGAACGATCGCGATGGCACCGACGTGCTCGGCACGGTCGCCGATTCATTCAAGCTGCTGATGATCGAGCATGCCTGGCGCATCGGGCTCCAGGAGAAGACGCGAGCCGAGCTGGGCGGCAAATTCTGGCACGACTACCACCGCTCGGTGCGCGTTCCGCGCCAGTGGGGAGACACCGACTCGGCATTCGTGAACTACATCCACCATCCCATTCACGGCGCCGCTGCAGGCTACATCTGGCTCGATCACGAACCCAACGCGCCTTACACATTCAGCCCCACTCGCCGCTACTGGACGTCACGCGCGCGGGCCATGGCGTGGAGCGCGGCCTACAGCCTGCAGTTCGAGATCGGACCGCTGAGCGAGGCGTCGATCGGCAATGTCGGGATGCGGCCGGAAACCACCGGGTGGGTCGATCACGTGGTCACACCGCTCGGCGCGTTCGGGCTGCTCGTGGCTGAGGATGCACTCGACCGCTACGTGGTACCGTGGACCGAGCAGCGAGTCACGAATCCGTTCCTTCGGATGCTGATTCGAATGTCGGCGAGTCCAGGCCGTACGCTGTCGAACAGCGCCAGCGGGCGTGCGCCATGGCATCGTGACGGCCGGCCGATTGCAGGGCGGTAGACGTGCGGAGATCGCGGAGCCAACGAAACGCGGAGACCGCAGAGCTCGCAGGGGTCACGACCACAGTGACGGCTCGGACCGGCGGTGTCGCGCGTAGCGCGGTAGGGAGCGAGGCCTACGGCCGGCGCACCGCCGGCTCCGTGTCCTCCGCGTCTCCGCGCCTCCGTGTCGAAACCGTCACTGTGGAGATCGACTCATATGCGCACGACAATCCTTCTTCTCTTCCTGGCCGCCGCTCTCTCCGCACAACAACCGAATCCCCGTCAGCAGCCCGGCGCGCCGATCACCATCTTCGCGCCCGAGCAACACGATCTCTACGACGGACACTTCGTCATATCCGCCAACCGCGTCCACATGGTCGGTGGCCTCAACGATCCTCCAGGCTGGAACCATATGGACAACGACGCCAAGACCGTGAAGCCGGTATCGGGGACGGCGGAGATCGACGTGGATGAGATCAAGAACACCGGAAAGTTCGAAGCGCGTCTGAAGATTCCCGAAGGCGACCTCGTCCTCGCCATCGATCGCTTCAACGAGTTCGCGCCCTGCCAGAACGGCGGCATCGTCGCCTCCCTCCACGAGCACGGCACCGACTCCGGATGCGGCGACAACAACTGGCCGAAGACGTTCGTGTATCTGGCCGGCTGGGGCTTCGGTCACGCGACGCTCAACGGCAAGCCGCTCTATCAGGATTACGAGATGCACTTCATGGTCACGCAGGGGATTCGCGACCGGAAGACGCTCAAGGTGAGCTATCCGCTGCCCAACAAGAAGGGACCGGCTGGTGAGGTGAACCCGGCAACGCAGCAGCTCGATTTCTACATCCGCAGCCCGAAGCAGGACACTCGAAACACGCCCAATCGCGAGGTGTTCCTTCACTTCTTTGCGATGGAAATCACCTGGAAATAAGGCACAATTGCGCCCATGCGGCGCGCCTCGATGCTCGCGCTTCTGCTCCTGGGTTGGGGCGTCGCTACAGGTTCGGTCGTTTTCAGCTCTACCGGTCAGTCCGACCAGGGCGCGCCAGTCGCATCCACGGCCCCGGCTTCCGCACTCTCGCAGCTTCGCACCGTCGCACCTCTCATCGAGCAGTATTGCGTCACCTGTCATAACCAGAAACTCAAGACCGCAGGTCTTGCGCTCGATGCGCTCGACGCGACGAAGCCGCAGGCGGATGCCGAGACGTGGGAGCGCGTGATCGGCAAGCTTCGCGCGCGCTCGATGCCGCCGCCGGGACGACCGCGTCCCGACACGGCCACCTATCGCGCCGTTGCGACCGCGCTCGAGCACGAGATCGATCGCGCGTGGGCCGCGCGTCCCAATCCCGGCCGGATTGGCGCCGTGCATCGGCTGAATCGCACGGAGTACACCAACGCCGTTCGGGATCTGTTCGCGCTCGACTTCGACGCCAGACCGTTGCTGCCTGGCGATGAAACTGCCGACGGCAGCTTCGACAACCTCGCCGATGCGCTGTCGATCTCGACGGCACATCTCGAGCGCTACCTGTCGGTCGCGCGTCAGGTCAGCCGCCTGGCGATCGGGTTACCTCCGGCGAGCCCGCGTCTCGAGACCTTTGAGATTCCGATCCACGTGATTCAGGAGGATCGGCAGAGCGAGCAGCTGCCGTTCGGATCGCGCGGCGGTCTGGCAATTCCCTACACATTCCCGGTCGATGGCGAGTACCTCGTTCGAGTCCGCCTGCAGCGCCAGTATCAGGACTACTTGAAGGGCATGGGATGGCCACAGCAGCTGGACATCCGTCTCGACGGGAAACTGGTCAAGCGGTTTACCGTCGGAGGCAATGCCACAGGCCGGCCCGCCGCTCTGAGTTATGCCGGCGACGGCGAGCCCGGATTCGCTGGTGATCCCGAGTGGGAAAAGTACATGCAGGTCACTGGCGATGCCGGACTTGAAGTACGTATCCCGGTCCAGGCCGGCCCGCGTGTCGTTGGTGTCTCGTTCGTGAGAGAGCTGTGGGAGCCGGAAGGCCTTCCCCACCCTGTGCAGCGCGGACGCACGATCGCCAACGACAACACGTACATGGGGTACGCCAACGTGGGCTCGGTCCAGATTGGCGGCCCGTACACGAACGTCCGGCTAAAGCCGGACACTACGAACACACCGAGCCGGCGCGAAGTCATGATCTGTCGTCCGCAATCACGGGCTGACGAAACCGGGTGTGCGACGCGGGTCCTCGCGCGCATCGCCCGGCGCGCGTACCGGCGGCCGGCGACGAGCGCCGAGCTGAAGACGCTGCTCGAGTTCTTCCATCGCGGACGTCAATCGAGCGGCAACTTCGATGGCGGCATTCAGCTCGCGCTCGAGCGAGTGCTGATCGATCCAGGCTTCCTGCTCCGCGTGTATCGAGCCCCTGCCCTGAGCGAGCGCAGCGAGTCGAAGGGTGCCCTGAGCGAGCGCAGCGAGTCGAATGGGCGGCGCCTGAGCGATCTCGAAGTCGCCTCACGCCTCTCGTTCTTCCTGTGGAGCAGCATTCCCGACGACCGCCTGCTCACGCTCGCCGAGCGCAAGCAGCTCACGATTCCTGCCACGCTCGAGCAGGAAGTCCGCCGGATGCTCGCCGATCCACGGGCCACAACCGCGCTCGTCGATGGCTTCGCGGCGCAGTGGCTCAATCTTCGCCGCCTGACCGATGTGGTCGTCGATCCGGATCGGTATCCGACTTACGACGACAGCCTCCTTCAGGCCTTCGACCAGGAGACGAAGTTGTTCGTCGCCAGCACGCTTCGCGACGATCGCAGCGTCGTTGATCTGCTCGACGCCGACTACACGTTCGTCAACGAGCGTCTGGCCCGCCACTATGGCATTCCCGGTGTGTATGGCAGCCGCTTCCGCAGAGTCGCGCTACCGAATCACAATCAGCGCGGCGGCCTGCTCACCCACGGATCGATCCTGGCGACGACGTCGTATCCGGATCGGACGTCGCCGGTACTGCGCGGCAAGTTCTTGTTGAACAACATCCTCGGCCTGCCGACGCCGCCTCCGCCTCCTGGCGTCGATACCAACCTGGCTGAGGTCAAACCCGACGCGCCGCCGCAGACGATCCGCGAGCGTCTGGCGCAGCACCGCACGAACCCGAGCTGCGCGAGCTGCCACTCGGTCATCGATCCGCTCGGCTTCGCGCTCGAGCAGTACGACGCGATCGGCGCCTGGCGCACGACCGACGAATCGGGCAAGCCCGTGGATGCGCGCGCCACGACGCTCGATGGCGCGACGCTCGACGGCGTGGCAGGCCTGCGCAAGCAGTTGCTCGACGAGCCGGAGCAATTCCCAAGAACCGTGACTGAGAAGCTGCTCGCCTACGCGCTCGGACGTCGTCTCGAGTACTACGATCGACCGGCCGTTCGCGCGATCGTGCGCGATGCCGCGTCCACTCACTACACCTGGTCGTCGCTGATTCTGGGAATCGTGAAGAGTCCCGCATTCCTGATGCGAGGAGAACCATGACCTTCCTTACCGGACGGGCATTGCCGCGTCGCACCGTGCTCCGCGGACTGGGCGTGACGATGGCGCTACCGCTGCTCGACGCGATGCTTCCAGCGTCGATCGCGCGGGCCAGAGCAGCAACGCGGCCGGCACACCGGTTCCTGGCTTTCTACGTGCCGAACGGCATGGCCATGGAGTACTGGGCGCCGAAAGGCGACGGACGAGCGTTCGAGTTGTCGCCGATTCTCGAGCCGATGGCACCGTTCAAGAACCAGATGCTGGTGCTGTCGGGCATCAACGCCAGCTGGAACTACATTCACGCCGGCGCGTCCGGCTCGTTCCTGACCGGCACCACGCGCGGCGGGCGAAACGAAGTGGAAATCCTCGCCGACGTGTCGATGGACCAGCTGCTCGCGCGGCACTTCGCCACTGACACGCAGGTGGCGTCGCTCGAACTGGCCATGGACGCGCCCGCGAATGCCGGCGCGTGCACCGGAATCCTCAGCTGCGCCTACACCCACACGATCTCCTGGCGCAGCCCGACGCAGCCGCTGCCAATGGAATACAACCCGCGCGCGGTGTTCGAGCGCCTGTTCGGCGATAGCGGCAGCACGGCCCGGAAGGCGCGCGAAGCACGGCTCGTCGAGCAGAAGAGCCTGCTCGACTCAGTGAACGAGTCGCTGGCGCGGCTCAAACGCGATCTTGGCGTGAATGACCGGACGAAAGTCGAGCAGTACACCGAGGCGGTGCGCGACGTCGAACTGCGGATTCAGAAGGCAGAGGAGCAGCGCGACATCGAGCTCCCGGCGCTCGATCAGCCGCAGGGCGTGCCGGCGGTGTTCGAGGATCATCTCGCGCTGATGCTGGACCTGCAGCTGCTGGCGTTCCAGTCCGACCTGACGCGCGTCATCACTTTCATGATCGGCAAGGAGCAGAGCGCCAGGCCGTACCCGCAGGTCGGCGTGCCCGAAGCGCACCATCCGCTGTCGCATCACAACGACGTGCCGGAGATCATCGCCCACATGTCGAAGATCAACCGGTATCACATGGAGCTCTTCGCGAAGTATCTGGCGAAGCTCCGTGCCACGCCGGACGGCGACGGCTCGCTGCTCGATCACCTGACGATCATGTACGGCTCGGGCATCTCGAACAGCACCAGGCACTCGGGTGTGAATCTGCCGCTGATGCTCGTCGGTGGCGGATCGGGAACGCTCAAGGGCGGCCAGTATCTGAAGTACACCGACAAGCCGACGATCGCCAACCTGCTCGTCACGCTGATGGACAAGCTTGGCGTGCCTGTCGAGAAGATCGGTGGCAGCACGGGCAAGCTGCCCATCGAGACGATCGCAGGCGTGTGATGTCAATGCGCGATGTGGGTCGGTCGGTTGCCGGTGTGGCGCTCGCGGCGCTCGTGATGGGAGCGGCGGCCGGTGAGCTGCCGCTCGTCGATGCGGCGAAGAATGCAGATGTCGAAACCGTTCGCCGCCTCTTGCAAGGCAAGATCGACGTAAACGCGGCCGAGCCCGACGGAACCACCGCGCTGCACTGGGCCAGCTATCGCGACGATGTGACCAGCGCGCAGTTGCTGTTGCGCGCCGGCGCCAATGCGAACGCCAAGAACGACCTCGGCGCGACGCCGATCTGGATGGCCAGCGTGAACGGCAGTTCGGCGATGGTTCGTGTGCTGCTCGAAGCCGGCGCCAACCCCAACGCCGCGCTCTTGCTTGGTGAGACGGCGGTCATGGCTGCGGCGCGCAGCGGCAACGCAGACGTGGCCGAGCAGTTGCTGTCACGCGGTGCCACACCAAACGCGCACGCGGCGCGCGGGCAGACGGCCCTCATGTGGGCGGTCGCGCAGCGCCATCCCGAGGTCGTCAAGGTCCTGCTCGCGCATGGCGCCGACGTGCACTCGCGATCGGAAACGTGGACGCAGGTGATGGCCGTCTCGCCGCACGGTCATCCGGAGTACAACCGCGCGATTCCGTTTGGCAGCAATACCCCGCTGATGTTCGCGGCGCGCGCCGGCGATCTCGAGTCGGCGAAGCTGCTCGTCGCGGCAGGCGCCCGGGTGAATGACGTCGATGCCTGGGGCGTCAGCGTCATGGCACTGGCGGCTCATTCCGGCTTCACCGATCTCGTCGAGTTCCTGCTCGATAAGGGCGCCGACGTGAACGCGTCAGGCGCCGGTTTCACGGCGCTTCACGCGGCGGTCATGCGTCGCGACGAGACGCTGGTCCGCGCGCTGCTCGCACACGGCGCCAATCCGAATCTGCCGCTCAAGGACTGGACGCCGACGCGGCGCCAGTCGAGCGACTTCCACTTCGAGCCTGAGCTGGTCGGGGCCACGCCGTTCTGGCTTGCGGCCCGCTACACCGAGCCCGCCGTGATGCGTCTGCTCGTCGAGCGGGGTGCCAATCCGCGTTTCGTACACAAGAGCGATCGCGTCGTGGACGGCCGCGGTGGAAAAGCCTACGAGCATCAATACCAAGCCACGACGGCTGTGATGGCGGCTGTCGGGATGGGCGGTGGCGGGCAGGCGTGGGTGCCGGTTGAGCGTACGCAGCGTGAGGCACTCATGCTCGAGACCGTCACGCTTGCGCTCAGCTACGGCATCGACGTCAACGCCGCGAACGTTGACGGTCGTACCGCGCTCGATGCCGCCAAGGCGCTCAAGTTCGAGCGCCTCGTCGCGTATCTCGTCGAAAAAGGCGCCAAGCCCGGAGCCACCAAGAAGGACGAGCCGCGGCCCTGAAGCCACCCTGACATCTCAGTCCCACGAGTGGGACTCAAATGTCGAGATCGACCGCGAACCGAATTCCGATCCGCGGCGTCTAACCCACACAAGCAACCGGTTGTGACTTGTGACTGGGGTCCACTTGCTTTCTCGCATCGAGCAAGCCCAGTCGCGTGGTGTGGTCCTGCAGGCACTCCTGCCTCCCAAATTGGGAGTGCCTGCAGACCCACCTTTTTCGGTCACAATGCTGCGCCATGCGCAGTACACCTATACAGGTAATCTCGCGACGCCGCATCCTGCAGAGCGCCGGCGGTGTCCTCGCCGCGGCCAGCCTTCCAGGCGCAGCGCAACCGACTCCGAGCGCTCAAGAGTCACACACCGCGTCCACCGATCTCACCGGCCGCGTCGCGCGTTACATGGCCGGGGCTCGCGAGCGCGCGCTGCCGCCTGACGTCGCCCGCGAAACCAGACACCGCATCCTCGACACGATCGCTGCGATGGTCTCCGGCGCGCGGCTCACGCCCGGCGAAGCGGCGATCCGATTCGCACGGGCGCAGGGCGGCGTCCCTGAAGCCTCGATCCTGACGACGACGATCAGGACGTCGGCGGTGAATGCAGCGCTGGTGAATGGGATGTTCGGGCACGCCGATGAGACCGACGACTTCGAGCCGGTCACCAAGGCGCACCCCGGTTGCGCGGTGGTGCCGGCGGCGCTGGCCATGGGCGAGCGGACGAAAGGATCGGGACAGGATCTGATTCGCGCGACCGCGCTTGGCTACGACCTGTGCTGCCGCTGGCTGATGGCGCTCGGCCCGAACCACGTGCGCGGCACGCATCGCAGCGCCGAGGGCGTCAGCGCGACGATGGGCGCGGCTGCGGCGGCGGCATCGATGGCCAGGCTCGATGAGAAAGGCATGCGCTACGCGCTGTCGTACGCGATTCAGCAGGTCTCGGGTGTATGGAGCTGGGAGCGCGACGTCGAGCACGTCGAAAAGGCGTTCGACTTTGCCGGCATGGGCGCGCGCAATGGCGTGACCGCGGCGCTGATGGTGCAACTGGGTTTCACCGGCGTCGAGGACGTGCTCGAGGGCGAGCACAACGCGCTCGAGGCGCACTCTCGTGAGCCGAAGCCGGAGGAGATGGCCGCCGCGCTCGGCACGCGCTACTTCGTGACCGAGACGGCGATCAAGACGTTCTCGGTCGGCTATCCGATTCAGGCGGCGCTCGACGCGTTTCTCTCGCTGCGCCGCGAGCATGCGCTCACGCCACTTTTGGTCGATCGCATTGTCGCGACGCTGCCGGAGGACGGCGCACGCATCGTGGACAACCGATCGATGCCTGACGTGAACCTGCAGTACCTGATTGCGGTGGCGCTGGTCGATGGCACGGTGTCGTTCGATGCGAGCCACTCGTACGAGCGGATGAAGGACCCGCAGGTGCTCGAGGTGAAGCGCCGCGTGGAGCTGGTTGCGGATCGCGGGCTGATGGATCCCGCAGCGCCGCGCAGCGCGCGCGTCGAGGTGCGGCTGCGCGACGGCCGCACGGTGAGCCGCTTCACGAGGCATGCGCCGGGGACGAAGGAGAATCCGCTGGACACCGCGGGCGTGAACGCCAAGGCGCGGAGTCTGATGGAACCCGTCATCGGCGCGCGACGGACGTCAGCGGTGATCGAGCGCGTTCAGACACTCGAGAACGTCACCGACGTGCGGGATCTGGTGGCGTTGCTGAGAGGTTGAGACTGGACTGGACCTACTTCCCATCCACCGAAAACGCCAGCAGCACATTCCCGGGAATGCCGTTCTGCACGTAGCCGGAGTTGACGAACAGCATCCCGCCGCTGATCGCCGGCCCGCCGACGTTCAGCGATCCACCGCGGCCGGAGACGCCGTTGACCGTCTCCCAGGTCTTCACCGTGTCGAAGTCCCAGACGATCTTGCCGTCGGCTGCCGCGAACGCGCGGATGTGACCATCGACCGAGCCGGAAAACGCGACGCCGGGAATCGCGCTGACCGCCGCTGACTGCGCCGGACTGCAGCGATCGCGGCCCGCACACGCCGCAGGCGGCGGTGTGTGCCAGACCCGCTGCCCCGAGTCGAGCCGCAGCGCAAACATGCCGCCGCCGCTCGACGGATCCGGAAGCGTGGCCTGGCTGTTGGGCACCGCGATGCGTGCGATGTCCGACAGCGCCACGTACATCGTGGACGCATCGGCGGCCGATCCCCACTGCACGCCGCCGTTGATGCCGCCCTTGCCGACGCGCTCCTGCCAGATCAATTCGCCTTTGCGATCCGGGTCGAGCGCATGGACGACACCCGACTTCTGACCCGCGACAATCGCGCGGCGGCCGTTCGGAAGACGCACGAGGATCGGCGGCGATGCGAAGTCGAAGTCTGGTGCTTCACGATTGGTGCAGTTGACTTGATCCGGCAACCGGCACGACGTGTTCCAGTCGTCGGACCCGGTCATCTGCCGCGACCACAGCAGGTGGCCGTCGCGCAGGTCGAAGGCCATGAACGCATCGCTGTTCCGCGTCGCCGGTCCGCTGTAGTTGTTGCCGGTGGTCACATACACCGCGTTCCGCTCGGTATCGATCGCGGGACTGCTCCAGATCGGCACGCCGGATGGACCCCACAGCTGGGTGCCGGCCTTGTTCTTCGTGGTCGGCTTCGGCGGCTCGATGGTGTAGGTCTTCCAGACCTGCTTGCCGTCGGCCGCGTCGAGGGCCACGAGGCTTCCGCGGAACTTGCAGCACTCGTAGTCGGCGACGGCGCCCGCTGTCTCTTCACCCGACGCGACGCCAACATAGAGCCGGCCGTTGTGAAACGTCGGTGATCCGGTGACTCTGGCAAACGGAAAGTCGTCCACCTTCGTCTTCCAGAGCAGTTCACCAGACGCGGCATCGACGGCGTACACGTTGCCCGATCGATCGCCGATGAAGGCAGCGAGCCGCGATCCCGATCGAGTCTCAATGCGTCCGACGGTCACCGCGGCACGCACCGCGGCCGCGGCCTGGAACATCCAGTGGACGCATCCTGTCGCCGCGTTGAGCGCATACACGGCACCGCTCTGCGTGCCCGCGAACACGCGGCCGCCGGCAACGGTCGGCTGCGAGTCCACGCTCAGCTCGCCAGGAAAACCGAACGCCCACTTCACGCGCAGTTTCGGGACGTCGGCCGCGCCGAGTCCGGCCATCGCCGCGTCCTGGTACCGCGTGTTGGAGGTGTTCACGCCCCAGGCGTTCCAGCGTGGTCCGCTGAGCGGATTGAACTCGCCTCCAGCCTTGCACATCGCCTGCGACGGGGGTTTCGTCGCAAGGGCCTGCGCGAACGGCTTGCCGGTGACGAACTCGGCGATCGCGCGACGCTCGACGCCGGTGCGACCGGCGGCCATCGACAGCATCGGACCGCCCTCCATGGCGGTGAGCACCCGCTCCGGCGTCATCGCGCGCAGGGCGTCGCGACTCGGCGCGCGCTCTGTGCCGGCCTCGTGGCATGACGCGCAGAGTTGTTTGTAGAGCGTCGGGCCGTCATCGGCAGCGGCAGCCACCGGACAGCAGATGAAGACGAGCGAGGCCACGGAAACGAACGCCCAAGACCGGAGTCGCATCGGCCCCTCCTGTTGAGTGGGCAGATTATAGGCGCGGAGGGCGTAGAATCCCCGCGTGATGTTCCGGCGATGTGCCGGCGCGATCGTGTCCGTGGCTGTCTCGGCGGTTCTCGCCGCCTCACCATCCGCGCAGTGGCCGGCGTATCCGACACGCGACGTGCCGCGGACCGCGGACGGCAAGCCGAACCTGCTCGCTCCCTCCCCTCGCACGCGCGACGGAAAGCCCGATCTCTCGGGTCTGTGGGAGAACCCGGGCTGGCGAAATCTCGGCAACGGCGTGAGCGGCACCGGCGGGTCCCCAGGCACGCCAGCCGTGCTGCCGCGCGGACCGGGCCTCTTCTTCGACATCGGATCCGGCGTACCGGGCGGGCTCCCGTTTCAGCCGTCGGCCGCAGCGCTCAAAAAGCAGCGTATGGCCGACAACATGAAGGACAACCCCGACGCCCACTGCCTGCCGATGGGCAACATGCAGCTGCACACCCATCCGCAGCCGCGAAAGATCATTCAGACACCGGACGTCATCGTGATTCTCTACGAAGGCAACGGCGGCATCCGGCAGCTCCTCACCGACGGACGGCCGCTGCCATCGAATGATCCGCAGCCGTGGTGGTTTGGCTACTCCACCGGCCAATGGGAGGGCGACACGCTGGTGGTCCGTTCGAGCGGCTTCAGGGATGGTGGATGGCTGGACGTCAACGGCAGCCCGCTCACCGACGCGGCCACGGTGACCGAGCGATTCAGACGACCGAATTACGGCAACCTGACGATCGACATCACCGTGGACGATCCAAAGGCCTACACACGGCCGTGGAGCGTCACCGTCAACCAGCAGATCATGCTCGACACCGAGTTGATCGAGTTCATCTGCCTGGAAAACGAGCAGTCAACCAAACACTTCCGATAAATGCTCAATGCCGAATGCTCAATGCTCAACGCATCGAGCGTTAGTCATTGGACATTGGGCATTGGGTATGGTGCCCCGTACGTAAAAGTAGGGGCGGCCGCACGCGCCGCCCCTACAGGGGTACCAGAGACGGACTAGCGTGGCCCGCCTCTCCGAAGGCAACGTCCGCTTTCACCAAACTTGTCAGAGCACGGTGTCGGCGGTTGCGCTGGTGTGAGCATGACCCGTGCCCGCGCTACGTTCGGTCAAATCCGAGGAAACAGGCGTGTTCCGCGCGGCCCCTCTCAGACCTCCCGGATTAATCCGTACCGTTGAATCTCTTAAATCCGACAATCCGAATCTATGTGGCCGATGGGGTCTGGGCGTTGGGTGTTGGGAATGGTTGGGCGTTGGGCCTTGGGCGTTGGGCCTTGGGAGTTGGGTCTTGGGAGTTGGGAATTGAATTAAGATTTCCGTTTCGGCGCCCTATGGACTCGTACCAGATCGCCCTCGTCGCCATCACCTTCGGCGCCGCTATCGTCAACGGCGCGTTGGGGTACGGGTTTTCGTCCATCACCGTCCCGCTGGCGCTCCTGTTTCTGACCAACCGGGTACTCAACCCGGCGCTCGTGCCCATCGAGGTCGCGCTCAACGCCTACGTCCTCTGGGTCAACCGAGCCTCACTCCCCGGCGTCTGGCGCCGCGTCCTCCCCATCGTCATCGGCCTCGCGCCTGGCGTACTGCTCGGCACGGCCATCGTCACGCAGGTCAACCCGGGCTGGCTGAAGTTCGGCACATTCATCGCGCTGCTGCCGCTCATCCTGTTTCAGGCGGCCGGCTTTCGCCGGCCCATCAAGTCGGAGCGGGCGGTCGGGTATGTGTTCGGCGGAGGTGTCGGGGTCCTCTATTCCGTCACGACCATCTCGGGTCCGCCGCTTGCCGTGATGCTGAGCAACCAGGGGCTGACCAAGCAGGACTTCCGCGCCGCGCTCGGATTCATCCGGCTTGCTGAGTCGTCGTTCACCGCGGTCGCCTACTACTACGCGGGCCTGTATTCGCTCGAAAGCATGGGGCTCATCCCCTACATCCTGCCGAGCATCGTCATTGGCGTGCCCATCGGAGCGGTACTAATCCAGCGCATTCGTCCCGAAACGTTCCGCCGGATCTGTATGAGCTTCGATGCGTGGATCGTCGCGTTCGGTCTCTCCACGCTGCTCAAGGACCTTCACCTCGTGGAGAGCAACGGCGCCTATCTCGTGCTGGTCGCGGTTGGTGTGCTCGACACCTGGCTGCTCTATCGCTTCTTCTCGGTACAGCTGCCGATGGCCAAGCAGGCAGAGTTCGTGGCGAGAAGGTTACAAGGAGACCATCTTTGACGCCCTCGGACGGCGCCTCGATCGCCTCCAAGACGCTGCTCGGTGTGATCCAGGCGATTCCCGCCGACCAGACGGCCGCGATCGCGCCCGAGCAGAACATTCGACTCACCTACGGCGGACTGCGCAAGCAGGTGCAAGCCGTGGCGGAGGCGCTGGCCGCATCCGGCGTCAATCGCGGTGACCGCATCGGCATCGCGCTGCCCAACGGTCTGCCGAACATCGTAACGTTCCTAGCCGCGTCGCTCGTCGGAACGGCCGCGCCGCTCAACCCGGCCTACACGGAAGACGAGTTCCGCTTCTATCTCGACGACACCAATGCGAAAGTCCTGCTGCTTCCACCCGACGGACTCGACGAAGCTCGGGCTGCCGCACGCACTGTGCCGATCCTGACCGTGGACACGGATGCCGCGGGCACCGTCACGCTGCGCGACGTGACAGGTCGAAAGCCAGTCGCCGCGCCGGATTCGGATGACATCGCCCTCATCCTGCACACGAGCGGAAGCACCGGTCGGCCGAAGCGCGTGCCGCTCAGCCACGCCAATCTGGCGATCTCGGCCGGCAACGTCGCGCGAAGCTACGCGCTGTCGTCGAGCGACGTCTCGCTGTGCGTCATGCCGCTCTTCCACGTGCACGGCCTCGTCGCCTCGACACTGGCCACGCTTTCGACCGGCGGTACCGTCGTCGTTCCGACGACGTTCAGCCCGCTCTCGTTCTGGCAGACGGCAAAGGAACACGGCGCCACCTGGTATTCCGCCGTGCCGACGATTCATCAGCTGCTCCTCGAGGGAGTGAAGAAGGACGCGCCGCGGCCCGCCGGCGCCGAAAACCTTCGCTTCATCAGGTCGTGCAGCGCGTCGCTGCCACCGCAGGTCATGCACGATCTCGAGGCGGCGTTCGGCGCGCCAGTGCTCGAGGCCTATGACATGACCGAAGCCGCGCACCAGATGGCGTCGAATCCGCTGCCGCCGGCCGCGCGTCTGCCCGGCTCGGTCGGCCGCGGGACCGACGTCCAGATCAGCATCATGGACGGCGCGGGCAATCTTCTCCCAACGGGAGAGCGAGGCGAGGTCGTAATCAAGGGACCGAATGTGGTCCGCGGCTACGAGAACAATCCCGAGGCCAATGCCTCGTCATTCGTCGATGGCTGGTTCCGCACCGGCGATCAGGGTGTGCTCGACGAGAACGGCTACCTGACGCTCACCGGACGGCCAAGGAAATGACGTGGACGAGAAGCGGCAACGACGACCGTAGATCGGAGAGCGTGACATGAGCATCAATAACCGCTGGTTCCAGCTGTGCGCGTCACTCGTCGCGATGATCATGATCGCGAACCTGCAGTACGCGTGGACGCTCTTCGTCACCCCGCTTCAGGAGGGTACCGGTTGGGCGCTGCGCGACATCCAGGCCGCGTTCACACTCTTCATCTTTTTCCAGACCTGGGTGCAGCCGATCGACGGGTTCCTGATCGATCGTCTCGGCCCGCGCGGCTTCATCACCGTCGCCGGCGTCCTCTGCGGCGTCGGTTGGGCGGGCATGGGTTACGCCACTTCAGTGCCCGCGCTGACGGCGCTCTACTGCGCAGCCGGCACCGGCGCCGCCTTCGTCTATAGCGGATCGATCGGCTCGGCGCTCAAGTGGTTCAAGGAGAATCGCGGTCTGGCCGCCGGGATCATGGCTGCCGGCTTCGGTGGTGGAACGGCGCTCTTCATTCCGTTCATCCAGTCGATGATCGGCTCGAGCGGATATCAGCGGACGTTCCTGGTCACCGGAATCTTTCAAGGTGTCGTCATCGCCATCGTCGCGCAGTTTCTGAGGCATCCACCCGCGGCACCAGCCGTCGCTCCCGCGAAAGGCGCGACTCAGCAAATCGGCAAGCATCAGTTCACGACGCTCGAGGTGCTGAGCACGCCTCGGTTCTACATGATGTATGTGATGTTCGTGCTGATGGCGACCGGTGGCCTGCTGGTAACGGCGAACGCGGGACCGATCGCCAAGACGTGGGGCCTCTCGACCCTGGCGCTCACGTGGGCGACGACGCTGAGCCCGCTCGCCAACGGCGCCAGTCGAGTCTTCTGGGGCTGGGCGTCGGATCGCATCGGGCGCGAGATGGCAATGATCGTGGCGTTCACGCTGCAAGCCGTCTGTCTCGCGCTCGTGGTCGTGCTCGGACCGACGTCTCCGTTCTGGTTCTCGACGACGCTGGTCCTGGTGTACTTCACGTGGGGTGAGATTTATTCGCTCTTCCCCTCCGCGTCGGCTGACTATTTCGGCGCCACCCACGCCACGTCGAACTACGCGGTGCTCTACACGGCGAAGGGCGTCGCCACGGCGATCGGGGCGCTCGGACTCGGCGCGTTTCTCTACGAGCGGACGGGCAGCTGGGCAACCGGCTTCTACATCAGCGCGGTAATGGCGCTCATTGCTGCCGTGATGGCGTTCGCGCTGCGCGCGTCGCAGGCCACGGCGAAAGCCAAGGTCGCGAAGGTTCCTCTACCGGCGTGACGGGACTTGCCATTTGTCTGACGGCGGCCGCGGTGCTCGTTGCAGCGATCTTCGGCGCGAGCGCGTACGAGCAGATCGTCGTGTCGTACAGCTGGCAGGCACGGCCCGAGGATGCGGTTGGGCACTACCGGGCACTCGGGACGATCGTGACGCCGGCTCGCTTCTTCCGCCGCCTGGCACCAGTGTCGCAGATCGCGCTCGTGGTATCGGTGATCTGGAGCGCGCTGACTGGCGTGGCGCTGCTGTGGACGGGCACCGCACTCGCCGCGATGGCGCTCACTGACGTCATCACCTTCACGTTTCACTATCCAAGAAATCGCGCGCTGTTCATCGATCCCATGCTGGCCCCTGCGCGCCTCGACGCTGTCGCTCGTGAGTGGCGCCGTGGCAATCTCGTCAGAGTCGCTCTGGTGACCATGGCTTTCCTCGCGCTCCTGCGGGCGCTGTGGCTCGTCGCGCAGCGCGCAGCTTAGGCGTATCCTTCTCCTCGATGCGATCGATTGCTGCCTGTGTACTGGCATCTTCAGCAATCTGTCAGTCAGCGTGTGCGGCGCGCTCCGAGCAAGCCAGTAGAGTTCTTTCGCAGTTTCGCCAAGGGCTGACCTTGTCGCTCTCGATTCCGCCCAGCGTGGTCGTTGGTGAGGAGATCCCGCTCCGATTTCGTGTACAGAACTCAGGACGCCGCTCCATCGACGCCTGCGTCGGTCTGTCGCGATATGTCTCGATCGTTCCCGAGAACGATACGGACGGCAACGAACCCCTTGGCATCTCGGCGTTTGTCGTCGATCATCCCGGTTGCCAACAGCGCTTTCGACTGGCGCCTGGCGGGCACTTTGAGTGGAACGAAACCACGACACTGCCCGGCATTGTGTTCGGGTTTGCCACTCTCGAGGTTGACGTGCAGATTGTCGATCCACGCCACTGCCATCGATTCGTGGGATGTCCCGAAACGATGCTGACGGCCCACGCGTCCATGGAGATTCGATGAGGAGCCGTATGCCGGATCGTGCGAACTGGCGGCCCGTGTTCCGGTCGGCTCTGTTGCTGCTCGTCATGACGCAGACCGTCTGGACTCAGCAGCCTCGGACTCATGAGCTCACGCTCACGCCCGAGCACGTGCATTGGGGCTATTACGATTCGCGTGTACCACCGGCGCTGCGGATCGCCGCTGGCGATCGCGTGCGGGTCGAGACGATGGTCGCCGGCGGTCTGCAGCGACTGAGACTCGCAGGTGCGACTGAGTCTGAAATACCGGAGGCGCTGAAGGCGGTCGAGTCGCGCGTGACCGATCGCGGTCCTGGTGTCCATCCGATGACCGGGCCGATCTTCGTCGAAGGCGCCGAGCCAGGCGACACGCTCGACGTCCGCATCATCGCCATCGAGTTCCTTCACCCCTTTGGCGTCGTCGCCTTCAACCCAGGTGGCGGCGTGTTGCCTGACGACTTTCCGTACGCGCACTTCAGGTTGCTACGCTGGCAGCCGAAGGCCGACCAGGTCGAGTTCAAGCCCGGCGTGACGTTGAAACTGGCGCCGTTTTTTGGCTCAATCGGCGTCGCGCCGCCACCGCTCGTAGGACGCATCTCGAGCCGGCCTCCCGGCTGGCACGGCGGCAATCTCGACAACAAGGACCTCGTCGCCGGATCACGACTCTATCTCCCCGTTCATGTATCGGGCGCGCTGCTCTCGATCGGCGACGGCCATGGCATGCAAGGCGACGGCGAAGTCACGGGAACCGCGCTCGAAACGTCACTTCGCGGCACCTTCGAGATCCAGGTTCGCAAGGGTCAACGTCTCCGCTGGCCTCGCGCCGAAACGCCGACGCAGTACATCAGCATGGGACTGCACGAAGATCTCGACGAGGCCACACGACTCGCGACGCGGGAGATGGTTGAATTCCTGGTGGCGGAAAAAGGGCTGACTCGGGACGACGCGTACACGTTGTGCTCGCTCGCTGCCGATCTGCATGTGACGCAGGCGGTTGACCAGACGAAAGGCGTGCACGCCACGATCGCGAAGTCGATCTTCAAGTAGCGCAGGAGACGGACATGATCCGCTCGATGATCTGCGGTGCGTTGATGGTGTTCGTCGTCTCGGCGGCGCTGTTCGCACAGTGGCCGGCGCGTCAGGCGCCTGGCGTACCGAGAACGGCTGACGGCAAAGTTGATCTGAACGCGCCAACGCCGCGGACGGCAGATGGCAAGCCGGATCTCTCCGGGCTCTGGATGGCCCGTCCTGGACCTGAATTGAACCCGCCGGCCGGGCGGCCGCCGCTCGCGAGCTTCGGTAACGCCGGCATCAACATGAAGGGCGATCTCCCCTTCCAGCCATGGGCGGCGGCGCTGCAGAAGAAGCGCGCGTCGGAGTACAGCAAGGACAATCCCGACGGCCTGTGTTTGCCGGAGAGCCTGCTGCAGTTGCACCAGGATCCCCAACCGTTGAAGGTCGTGCAGACACCGGAGGCGATCTACATCATCTACGAGACCAACTACGGGCTGCGCACGATTTTCATGGACGGCCGCTCGCTGCCGCCGCAGGGATCGCCGCAGCCGTTCTGGTACGGCTACTCGGTCGGCCGCTGGGACGGCGACACACTCGTCGTCGAGACCAACAACTATCGCGGCGACGGCTGGCTCGATGCACGCGGCAGCCCGATCACTGAGGCCGCGACGTTTACCGAGCGGTTCCGCCGCGTCAACTACGGACAGCTCGACATCGAGTTCACCCTCAATGATCCGAAGGCCTACACGCGGCCGTTCACGGTACGGATCGATCAGCGTCTCATGGCGGATGGCTCGGAGCTGATCGAATTCATCTGCCACGAGAACCAGCAGTTCATGAAGAAGGTCAAGATCGATTAGCCATATGCGGAAACTGATCTCGAGTGGAAGTCCGTACGAGCCCAAGGTCGGCATCTCGCGCGCGGTGCGCGTCGGCTCGATCATCGCGGTGTCGGGGACGGCACCGCTGCTTGACGGCCAAACCGTCGGCAAAGGCGACCCCGCCGCGCAGGCGCGACGATGCCTCGACATCATCAAAGCGGCGCTCGAGCAGGCGGGCGCGTCGCTCGATCAGGTGGTGCGCACGCGCACGCTGCTCACGCGGATCGAGGACTGGCAGGCCGTCGCCGCCGTGCACGGCGAGTACTTCGGCGCGATTCGGCCGGCCAACACCATCATGCAGGTGGCGCGGTTCATCGATCCCGACTGGCTGATCGAATTCGAAGCGGACGCCGTCGTCGAATAGCAGGCCGCCGTGGATTCCGTTCCTCGCGAGCGATACGAGATACGTCCCGCAGCCTGGAAGATGGCATTGCTCGTTGTCGGCCTGCTCGCGTTTGTCGCGCTGGGGGCCGCGCTCATCGCGTTGGGCGGCCTCCTCGAAGGAGCGGTCGGACTCTTGTCTATCGTGTTCTTTGGCGGGTTCGGCGGCTATGCCATGTACCGCTTTTCTCGAGGCATGGGCCGTCTTGCCATCGTTCCAGGAGGGCTGGAGATCACGATGTTCGGACCGGCGCCCCGACTGATTCCCTGGAGTGACGTCGAGACAATTGGCGTCGCGACTTTCGCACGACAACAGTTCACGACGGTGCGGCTGCGGCGCTATGGCAGTCTGATTGACGGGCTGACCGAAAAGGAGGCTCGATCGGCGCTGAGGCAGTACAAAAGTCTGGTCGCGATGGCACGGGCAACCGCGGTCGTGGGTGCGATCAACTTGAGCGATGTGTCCGATCTATCGCACTTCCTGTCTGGCACGCAGCACGTCACGTCGGTCGTAGATGTTCTCCGTCACACGCGCGCCACGTACGGTGCTGAGATCCTGTTACCCTGGAACATGCGCGATCGAGGAGCCCGCGAATTCGCCGACTTTCTCGAGGAGTGTCGGCGCCAGATGGACGTTTGAAGACATGGGCGACGATGTGCCGACCCTGGTGTTCTCAGGTACCTATGAGGAGGTGCTCTTCCTGAAAACGCTACTCGAGTCCGCCGGAATCGAGGCCTCACTAGACGGCCTGCCGCACCGACGGATCATTGTCGAATCGAGACTCTTCGTGAGGCGGGCCGATGCCGAGCACGCGAGCGAGCTAGTCGCCGACTTCCGCAAAAACGGACGCCGATCAAACTTCTCTAATCTCTAAGCGCGTCACTCACCGCAGTTTGGTAAATGTCGCGCTCCACGTTGGCGCCGCCTTCTTGACGAGCTCCAGCAGCTGCGCCGGTACGTCCTCTTCGCCCGTCAGCTGACGAATCTCCAGCACATCGTCAAAGCCCAAACCGGTTGGACATCGCAGCGCCCAGTCGATGGCGACCTCGAGCGACGGCACGTCGAGGATGTAGAAGCCCCCGACCAGCTCCTTCGACTCGGTGAACGGCCCGTCCACGACCGCACGCTTGCCCTTCTTGACCTCGACCCGTGCACCCTTGCCTGCCGGGTTCAGTCCCTCGGCCGCGACCAGGACGCCGGCCTTGTGCATTTCTTCGTTGAAGCGCATGTAGTCGCTGAACAGCGTCTCGTCGAGTGGCGCGTTCGGATCCGCCGGCATGGTGTCCTCACCTGGTCGCGCCGTGATGATGAATCGCATGTGGTTTTTCCCCTTCTATCTACCCGACGAACGACTGGCGGCCGGATCGACAAGCCCAGAGCCAAAAGTCCAAAGCCTAAAGCCCGGAGCGCAGAGCTCATCGCTCCGCCGGCTGCCTCCTCGGCCTTCGCGTGCGCTCGAGATTGCCGAACACGTTCAACCACCACCGCTGGAACGACGTCGCCAGGTCCTTGGCGCCGAGCCCTTCAATGACCTGCGTCTGCGCGAGGCGATCGCCGAGCCGCTGACCCTGCGGATCGCGGATGATGGTCAATGCTTCGAGGAAGACGGCGACCAGATTCGCGCCGGGGATCAGCACGAACACGTTGCGCAGGGCCGAGTCCTTCCACGAGCAGAGCTGACCCGTCCGCACGTTGACCACCACGAGCCCGACGATCAGCTTGCCGAGACTCTGCCCGCCGATCCCATCGCGCAGCAGCAGGTAGAGAACGGCGACGGCCGCTCCCCACAGCGATCCGGTGCGTTGATAGAGGAACCACGCCGCCATCGCCGGCATTCCATCCAGGAACGCCGCCAGCATGCGCTTCCGGACATCGACTTTGGCGTACGGCGTGACAAGCCCGACCGGCAGGTACTTCAGCGTCGGAAAATAGACGAGCGCAAACAGTACCGCTGGCAGAAGGAGCCGAAACATCGGGGCGCTCGAATCGTCGCATGGCTTGTGACATTATCGGTAGCTATGCCATCGCGACCTTTCGAGATCAGAGGGACCCTCGAGTCCAGTTATCCCGACGTGTTCACGCCAGAAGCACTCGCCGCGCTGACCGCGCTGGCCCCGCTCGACGCCGATCGCAAGGCGATCATGAAAGCCCGCATCGCCCGGCGCGCAGCGCGGCAACGCGATCGCAAGCGAATTGCCTTCCTCGATCCGCAGTCGGTCATCCCGCGCACGCAGATCACGGTGCAGGACGCCCGAGACGGCAAGTTCATCGGCAGCGAGATCCCGAAGGACCTTCGCCGGCAGTGGATTCAGGGCACCGGGCCGGCGGCTCGTCCGGGCGCGACGGTCGAAACGGGACTCCGCAACATTGCGTACGCATTGCTCTCCGGCGCCGATGGCTGGATGTTCGACGGTGAGGATGCGCTCGGCCAGGTCTCGACGATGTCGCTGGACAACCAGCGGAACCTGAAGCTCGCGATCCACCGCGATCCAGTGTTCCTCAAGGTGGCCGAGGCCGTCGCCAACGAGATGAACACCTGGGCGAAGGGCTTCTTCGGCCGCGAGACGATTTCCGACTGGCAGAAGCAGCTCGAGTTCACCACCAAGATGTTCCGCGCTCGCGGCCTGCACCTCGACGATCGTCATGTGCGTCATGCCGGTGGTGAGAGCTTCTCGGCGTCCATCGTCGATCTCGTGCTCTACGTGACGAACAACCACCGGCGCCTGCAGCTGTCCGGCGCATCCGTCGCGCTCTATCTGCCGAAGATTCAGACTGCCGAAGAAGCGGCGCTGTGGAACGACCTGCTCTCGACGCTCGAAGGTCATCTCGGTTTGGCGGTCGGGACGATCAAGGTCTACGTCCTCGTCGAACAGATCGAGGCATGCTTCCAGCTGATGGAAATCCGCGCCGCGCTCGGTCAGCACTTCATCGGTTTCAACACCGGTCGCTGGGATTACATCAACAGCGTGTCCGACGCGATCGCCTGGGAGCCCGAGTTCGTCAACCCGAACATCGACGCCATCACGATGACCTACGGCTACATGCGGATCTACGAAGATCGCGTCCGCCGCGCCGTCAACACGCCGGACGCGAAAGGTCAGTACGCGCTCTGGCAGGGCGGCATGGAGCCGAACATTCCGGTCGGCTCCGAGGCCGGCGTCACCAATGCGATGAAGCGCGCCGTCGCCGGCGGTGAGCGCGAACAGCGTGAAGGCGCCAGCGGCAAATGGGTCGCGCACTGGAAAATGGTCCACATCGTCAGGCCGGTGTGGGACAAGGTCGGCGATGACAATCAACTGGGACGGTCGTTCCCGCCGCTGACGTACACGACGAAGGATGCCGACGGGCTGACGCTGCTCGAGACCGCGCCGCGCACGATCCGCGGCGCGCGCGATCTGCTCAGCGTCGCCTTGCAATACGGCAACGCGTTCCTCCAGGGCCTGCAGGCTGCGGCGCTGAAGCCCGCCGACTTCTTCGGCAACGACGATGTGCTGTATCTGATGGAAGACATGGCGACTGGCGAGATCCGCCTGAGCATCCTGTGGGAGTGGCTGCACAAGGGCGCGTCACTCACCGCAGACGATGAGATCGGCGTCAAGGCGGGCGACACGTTCACGCGCGAGATCTTCGAGAAGCTGTTGGAGCAGGAGTACGAGAAGCTGCAGAAAGCCAGCAACCGCGACGTGCACGACGTCTCGAAGCGCACGACGCTGCCCATCGCGCGGGAGATCTGCGCCACCTATGTCATGGACCAGGTCAAGCTGCCCTGGTACATCGACCTGCTGAACATCAATCTGAACAACTCGGATCTGAACGAAGCGAAGCGTCGGATCCGGCTGCTGGCAGATGCGTTCCGCAAGGACGGGACGCGGATCACGGAGAACCTGGATTTCGCAGTGGTGTCCGCCTGAGTCAGTCCTGCTCCACTGGTCCCAGCATTTGCTCGCCGCCGGCGGCAACGAACGCCGCCGTCGCGTCACGGTATCCCGCTTCCGCCTGCGCGATCAGCGCGGTGAACTCGCGGTTGCCGCGCAGTGAATCGAGCCACGGATCCCGCCAGAAGAACGGCGCGCAATTGAACCCGCCTTCGACAGCGCGCCTGAACATCGACAGCGCCTCGGGATGCTCCACGGCCGCGAGCGCGCGGGCGAAGTAATACGTGCCGCACGGGTCACGCAGCGTCCACAGCTTGAGCAGTTGGTCACCGGTCGTCCGCACGTCATCTCGACGACCCTCGAGCACAGCGAGCGTGCCCTCGAAGAACAGCCGGAACATCAGCGGCAGTCCTGGAGCGATTTGCTGACGCAGGTGGGCAATCGCGCGTGGGCGGTCGCCCATCAAGTCTAGTGCGAGGACGGCGATGAGCTGCGGGTCATCCTGATCAGACGCGACGGCCTTGTCGTACTCGCCGGTCATCAGATACGCATGGGCGACAGCGGTGCGGATCTGCGGATCGAGACGGCGAGCCTGGTCGTGTGCAGCGATGGCAGGGCGCTGAAGGCCCGCGTATCGACACGCCTGCACCAAGCCTGCGAAGAGCTCCGGATCCGAGGTCCGTTGACGCACGCGCTGCAGCAGACGGAGCATCGCCTGTTTCACACGACCGGTCTCGATCTCCACCAGCGTATACAGGTTGTGAGCAAGCGACAGGTCGGGATTGAGCGCCAGCGCCCGAGTAAACGCCTCTTCCGCCTGCGCATACCCCTCATCAGCCGCGCTCCCTGAATACATGCCGATGATCCGGTGGAGCCGCGCGATGCGCGCCCATGCCGGTGCGTAGCGCGGGTCTTCCTCGAGACATTGCCGATACAGATCGCGCTTGACCGTCCAGTTATGTGGGTGGTCGGCCAACTGATTGGCCCGCAGGTAGAACTCATACGCCTTCGCGCTGGCGGGCACATCGTGCTTGAGGACCTGTCGATCGCGCGCACTGAGCGGCAGCGCCAATGATTCGACGATGCGGCTGGTGAGTGCGTCCTGCAGTTGAAAGGCGTCGCCGACACGAACGACCATCGACTGCGACCAGCGAACCGCTCCGCCCGGCATCTCCGACAGCTGCGCCGTCACGCGCAGCTGATCGTCGGCTCGCAACAGCGTTCCGGTCAGCACGGCATCGACGTCCGCCTTTTTAGCGAGCGCCTCGAGATCGATCGCGCCACCGGCAAACTGCGCGCCGGTCAGGCTGGATCGCACGAGCAGTGAATCGAGTCCCGACAACGAGGTCGTCAGCGCATCGGCAAGGCCAAAGCCGAGAAAATCGATCTCTGGATCGGATCGGAGCACCCTGAATGGCAGCACGATCAGCCGAGTGATCGGCTGCGGCGGACGCGTCAACGAACCGGTGTCGGCGGCCGACATCGCCGACCGAAGTTCGTCGGCCATGGCCGTCGCCGACTTGTAGCGATCCTGCGGACGCTTGGCGATCGCCTTGTGGACGATGCGGTCCACGGCAGCCACGGCGGCTGAGCCACCGAGCGCAGGCGGATGGTCGTAGACGACGGCGTGCACGACTTCCGGCACGGTGCGGCCGTGAAACGCCGGCTGGCCGGTGATCATCTCGTAGAGCACGACACCCGTTGAGAACAGGTCGCCACGGTGATCGGCAGGCTGACCTTGCAGCTGCTCCGGCGTCAGATACCGCGGCGTGCCCATCAACATGCCTGGCGTCGTCAGCTGAACGTCCTGCTCGTCGAGCGGACGCGCGAGGCCGAAGTCGAGCAGCTTCACGCCATGAGGCGTCAGAAAAATGTTCGACGGCTTCAGATCGCGATGGATGAGGCTGTGCCGGTGCAGCGCGTCGAGGGCGGACAGTGTGGCCAGCGTGATCGTCACTGCTTCACCGAGCGCGAGCGGTCCCTCGGCCATCCGCGTCGACAACGGCTCGCCCTCGAGCAATTCCATGGCGATATAGAACTGGCCGTCCTCCGAGCCAACGTCGTACAGCTGGCAGATATTCGGATGATTGACGCGGGCAGCGGCGCGCGCCTCTCGGCGCAGTCGCTCGGTGGCGGCCGGGTCGGAGACGTTGGCGCGAATGGTCTTCAGCGCGACGGCCCGATGCAGCCGGTCGTCCCAGGCGGCGTAGACAATGCCCATGCCACCTTCGCCAAGAGTGCCCGTGATCTCGTAATGACCGATTGATTTCGGCATCAGGCAAACGTTGCTGTCGGGAACACGACTTTCGATCCTAACCCGCCGGGTCTAAAGAGCAAGACCCGGCCTACACCGTCACTAACCGGTTACGGGCAGCGTAGGCCGGGTCCTGTTTTTTGGACCCGGCTTCGGTTGCCCCGACGCTCACCCGAGCGCGGATGTTCTGCGTTAGGATTCCCCCATGTACAGCCTCAGGATCTTCGCCGCGGCGGCCGCCGTCGCCGCCACATCGATTGTGGTCACCGCCCAGTACTCGCTCACTGTCAACAAGGACCGGCTGATCAACGCTGCCAATGAGCCGCAGAACTGGCTGCTCATGAACGGCGACTACGGTTCGCTGCGCTACTCGAAGCTCACGCAGATCAACCGCGACAACGTCAAGAACATGCGCATGGCCTGGGCGATCGCGCTCGGCGGGATGCAGGACGTCGGCCAGAACGGTCCCGAGAACGAGATCAATCCGCTCATCGACAACGGCTTCATGTACACCAGCGACGGCTGGGGCACGATCTACAAGATCGACGCGCGCGACCCGAACCGCGGCAAGTTCGTGTGGGTTGCCGATCCCGGCGTGCCGCACGAAGGCAACACCTCACGCACACGCGGCATCGCGCTGTGGGAAGACAAGGTGCTGGCCAACCTGCCCGACGGCCGCGTCATCGCCATCAATCGTGAGAACGGCGAGATCATCTGGGACAAGAAGATCGCCGCGAAGAACGAGTTCGGCGGTCAGGAGCGACTCTCGGCAGCGCCGCTCGTCGCCGACGGCAAGGTCCTCGTTCAGAACGGCGCCGGCGACGCCGGCACGCGCGGCTGGGTCGCCGCGCTCGACGTCAACACCGGCAACGAGCTGTGGCGCTGGTACACCGTGCCCAAGCCCGGCGAGCCCGGCAGCGAGACGTGGAAAGACGATCACAACGCGTGGAAGACCGGTGGCGGCGGTGTCTGGCAGACCGGCTCGTACGATGCGGCGCAGAATCTCTACATCTTCGGCACCGGCAATCCCGTCCCCATCTACGACCCGCAGTTCCGTCCCGGCGACAACCTCTACACCAACTCCGTCGTCGCGCTGAACGTGGCCACCGGCAAGATGGCGTGGTACTTCCAGTACACGCCGAGCGACTCGTGGGATTACG